>Ga0210057_1000291_pt1 | contig 85595 bp, 88 predicted proteins | sample CryGeyCG2114_010_2_FD_183968 | JGI IMG/M metagenome (GOLD analysis project Ga0210057, IMG submission 183968) | Groundwater microbial communities from aquifer - Crystal Geyser CG10_big_fil_rev_8/21/14_0.10 (SPAdes) (version 2) | ecosystem: Environmental > Aquatic > Deep subsurface > Groundwater ... | reverse complement strand
GAGCCCCGACGCTACGGTCGGGACAGGTGGAGCGAAGAAAAGAGCCAAAAGGTGTACAGCTCCTGTAAGGAGGGCTAGGGTGGGGTAGGATTAGGGCCATACAACCCCCTCCCAACCTCCCCCTGGCCAGGGGGAGGGGCAATTTCGTAACTCACAATATAGTATTTAAATCTCGTCAATTTATAACATGGAACATACATTCATAAAGACCGAGAATGGCCTCATGCTCGACGCCGACTACTATTCCGCGGAGAGTAGGCGGGGAGTGATTTTTTTGCACGGGGCTTGCGAACAACGACTTCACGAAGAGCACTTCGTGGCGGCGGCCGAGATGTTTGCCGAGCAAGGCCTACACGCTCTTATGTTTGATTTTCGTGGTCATGGAAAGAGCGAAGGCAACTCGCTTACTGACTTCCGCATTTCGCTTCTCTTGTATGATGTGGCCGCGGCTTGTCGCTTCTTACGGGAGCGCGGTGTGGAACGCATCGGCCTCGCGGGGGCCTCTGTGGGCGGGGCCGTGGCCACTCTCTATGCGGGGGCGCACGCGGGTGAGATTGGCGCTCTTGGCCTCTTGAATCCCGTGCTTGATTTCCACACTGCTCTTTTTGAGCCGGTTACCGAGCGTACAAGGGCTTTTTTCACGCAAGCTCACCAGACTCTTGAGAACGAAGAGTCATATACCGTGCCATGGAACGGCTTTCAGCTCGGCCGAGCTGTTTTTGCCGAACTGCGGGCCGAGCCGGAGCGATACGACCCCGGTCGCGCTCTGTGTGCTTACTCGGGTCCGATCTGTGTTTTACATGGTGACCAAGACGAAGATATTGCCCACAGTGAGACAGAGCGGGTGCTTGCTTTTTGTGGTCGGAGCGACGTGCTCATCACAATTCCGGACGGAAAGCACACTTTTCCCGACCCACTGCACCGAGACATGGTGGTAAAGAAGCTTGCAGATTTTTTTCTTACCCATCTTTAATAGTAAAATCATTATGAAGCTTTTTGACTCAAATGACCATAATCTTGAACGCCATACGTTCCCGCAGTCCCTCGCGCGAGCTATTGTTGTTCCGATCTTGAATTACGTCATTCCCGAACGAAGGATTAAAAAAATGGTGGCAAAACTCTCGACCGCCGGTGAGGAGGCGATCAAACGCTCCGGGAGTACGCACGCCATGGAGTCGTTCTATGCAGGCAGACAAGAGTCGGTTTCATTGGGTAAACGCGCAAAAGAGTATTTGACGCACTATGTCCTGAGCGCCACTATGGGGACGCGGAATCGCTTGCGAATCGTAGAGAGCCTTCTTAAAGAGGAGATACGCGAGCGGTCGCAGGCCGGGGCCACCATCCACGCCACGGCTTTGGGTGGCGGCACCTGTCGCTCTTTCGCTAATCTTTTCGAGAGCATCTCGCAGGATGACACTGAGACCAATCTTTTCGTCACAAACATTGACCTTGACGCGACCGCCCACGTTCGGGGGAGAGAGTTGATGGCAGGGAAGCCGTACGAAAAACAGTTTTCGTGGCGCGAGCTCAATTTTTTTTCTGCAACGGACGTGGTGGCTCCTCGAAGTGTTGATATTATCGAGATGATCGGTGTCCTTGACTATATGGCGGATGAGCAAGCCCTGGCGATTCTAGCGGTGGCACACAGCTTACTCGCTTCAGATGGGATTCTGATTACAGCGAACGTGCGGCCGAATAGCGAAGCTCCTTTTTACAGGAAGACCGGCTGGCCGGTTTTCACATACCGTACTCCGCGCCAGCTCGGCGAACTGCTCATTTGCGCCGGTTTCGACTCTTCTCACGTTGAACTTTTTACAGAACCGGTGGGCTTACATACTGTTGCTCGGGCGAGGCGTTAAGAATTGGCTACTTATCCCCGACTCATCCTTTGTGTTTATGGCATAATTGGGGGAGCGTATGACAGACTACGTCATTGCCATTCCGTTTGCCATGACAATTGTAAACGCGGCCCTCGCTGCGCTTATTCAGCTTGGTCGTCACGATCTTCCCGGACGTCTTTACGGTGCTTTGTCACCTTTGTGGCCGGTTGGTGTTTTTCTATTGGTTTGATTTTTGCGTGGGAGCAGTCGCCCTACTCGATTGTGGCGATTAACGTTAACTACATCACCGCCGCCGGGACAGTGCTTTTTTTCTCATCTTTACAAAGTTCTTTCCGATCAGGCAGTGGCGTTGGTGGCATGTGGTTGGAGCTACAATGCCAATTGTTGCCCTCGCGGTGGCATTGGTGGCAGACCCTACGTTAATCATTCGTGACTTTGTCACTCGAAGCGAGGTGGTGGTGCGTCAGCCTATTTACGGCATCTACTCAATTGTCGTCTACTACTACATCCTGTGGGCATTTTTAGGCTTATATACATCGTATCGACGAGCGGATGACGAGCAGGCCAGACAACATATTTGGATTGTGGCCATCGGTACGACAATTGGTTACTTGGCGGTTCTGGTGCCGAACATTGTTTTCCCTTGGAGTGGGGACTATTCCTACATTTGGATAGGCCCACTAGCGAGCATTATTATGACGTTTTCAGTCGGTTATGCCATCGCCAGGCACCAACTCTTTAATGTCAAAGTAATTGCTACTCAGTTACTTACGTTTTTGCTCTGGGTCCTTTTGCTTGTACGTCTTGTTTTTTCGACAAACTTTCAAGAGGTACTCGTTAATGTAACTACATTTGTTTTTGCAATTATTCCCGGTGCCTTTCTTATCAGAAGTGTTATTCGTGAGGTTAAGACTCGCGAAAGAATAGAGTTTCTCGCTAAAGACCTCGAAACCGCCAACGCCCGCCTCACCGACCTCGACCGGCAGAAGTCGGAGTTCGTTTCCATCGCCTCGCATCAGCTGCGCTCACCCTTGACCGCCCCATCAAGGGGTACGTCTCCATGCTCCTCGAGGACACCGCGGCCTATGGGAAGATCCATGCGGGGCAGATCACGGCCGCTGGGGTAGAGGCCCTCTCGCGGGTGTTTAAGTCGTCGAATGCGCTTGTGGACATCATTGAAGACCTTTTGAACGTTTCGCGCATCGAGCAGGGGCGGATGCAGTATACGATGAGTGAGTTTGATATCTTTCATCTGTTCATATTTAAGAAAGTACGGCATACTTAATGAATGGCCATGCTCAAAGCTATAGATGTCATCAAGCCCGTCCGTTTTCAATATGGAGACATTGTGTTCGAAAGTGTCGAGCCTTCCGAGAAGGAAAAGATAGACAAAATACACAAACTTCGCCACGAGGTGTTTGTAAAAAAACTGGCTTGGGTACCAAGCACCCCCGAGGAATACGAACGAGATTCTTATGATGAGTACTCGCTGCTGTTTGGGGTATTCAAGGGGGAAGATATAGTTGGTACTGCCCGTTTTACTCTGCATCCATGGCCTTTCATGCTCGACAAGGATTTTGCAGATATGCTTAACGGCCACCCCTTGCCGTACCGAGGTCAAGCGGCCGTGGAGCTTTCGCGCCTCGGAATATTGCCGAGCATGGAGGATAAGAAAAAGAGTAGGAGGGTAGCGATGCTTTTGTACCGAGGACTGTATGAATGGTCTCTTAGAAACGCTGTCCGATATTGGTACTTGGTGTCGACCGAGCGCTACATCAGTTCCTTGCGTCGCCGCCTGCGTATTCCAGTCACACAACTTGGAAAGACGCTTGAGACGGACGATGGTGAGCGGTACCACGCTGCTATGATTGATCTGAAGGAAGCCAGGCGGTCTATGGGCTTGATTCGTTATATAGCATTCCGATGGTTTTTACGCTAGAACATATTATTTCCATACTTCTCCTCCTAACCGCGATCGTAAACGTGGGAATTGGAGTGTTTGTTCTTACTACTGGCAGCAGAGCTGTAACATGGTACTTTTTCGTTCTCACATCGGCCGTATCATTATGGGTAATTAGTAACTACAGTATCGTAGGTCTATTGAGTATTCAGTCGGCTTACTTTTGGGCATATGTGGGATATATGAGCGCTCTCGCAATCGCATTTACATTCTTTCACTTTGCGCGCCTGTTCCCAAGCGAAAGCGTTCTACTACCAAGGATAATTTCACGACTGACAGTCCTTGGTTTAGTAGGAACGATGGCAATAAGCATCTTTCCAGGATTTACTGTTCAACATATCCAGCTTGTTCCATGGGAGATTACTGTCGGGTCGGGTGTTTTTTACGTCTTTGGCTACTTTGGCATAATGATGGCCGCCGCATTCTACATCCTGTTACAAAAAATACATTTGACTGTCGCGGGCGTGGATGAACACAAACAAATAAGATACGTGTTTACCGGAACTCTGGCCGCTACTTTGCTCGGAAGTAGTACTAACCTTTTTCTTCCACTTGTATTTGGAGACTACCAGTTTATCAGATTAGGGCCTGTTTTTACGGTGCTTATGGTCGCCTACATAGCCGTAGCTATTGTCAAACATCACCTTTTTAATGCAAAGGTAATTGCGACAGAGTTACTCACTTTTGGTTTATGGCTATTCATTTTGATTCGTACACTTGTGGCGGGGACACCACAGGAGCAGATAGCAAATGCCGTCCTCTTGCTAATCACTATTCCAGTCGGCATCCTGCTCATCAAAAGTGTCCGTCAGGAAGTGAAAGCCCGTGAAGAAATACAAAAACTCGCCAAAGACCTCGAGCTCGCGAACGCCCGCCTCACCGACCTCGACCGGCAGAAGTCGGAGTTCGTCTCGATTGCCTCCCACCAGCTGCGCTCACCACTCACCGCCATCAAGGGGTACGTCTCCATGTTGCTTGAAGGCACACCGTCTTACGGCAACCTCACAGCGGGGGAGATTAAGGCGGACGGGGTTGAGGCGCTAAGGCGGGTGTTTAAGTCGTCGAATCAGCTGGTGCTCATTATCGAGGACCTCTTGAACGTGTCGCGCATTGAGCAGGGGCGCATGCTCTACACCATGAGCGAGTTTGACGTGGGGGAGATGGCTCATGAGCTCGTGGAGAATATGGCGGTGAATGCCCGCGAGCACGGGCTCACTATTACTTTCGCTGATGATGGCGCGGGACCGCACATCATTTCGGGCGACGAGGGGAAGGTGCGGCAGGTGATAAACAATGTTATTGATAACTCCATCAAATACACGCCGAAGGGAGCGATTAGCGTGGAAGTTGCAAGATATCAGATATCAGAGAACAGAGAACAGAACACGACAACCCCGCCCCTCCCACCCCACCCCAGCCCTCCCCTCTGGCGGGGGAGGGGGCATACACCTGGCCAGGGGAGGGGGCTGATACAAATACGGGTAAAGGATACCGGTATTGGTATTCCGCCCGAGGCGTTGCCGAAGCTGTTTCAGAAGTTTAGCCGGGCCGAAGACGCGGGCAAGGTGAACGTCACCGGCACGGGCATCGGCCTCTTTATCGCCCAGGAGATTATGAAAGCCCACGGTGGCAAGGTGTGGGCGGAGTCGGAGGGGCGAGGGAAGGGGAGCACCTTCACTATTGAGTTTTCCGCGAAAACTCAATAGTGAATAATTTTCAATTCTCAATTTTTCCTGTCCGGAGGGGGGAAAGATTGGAAATTGAGAATTAATTTATGTATTTACACGTCAAGGTTACCCCGAAAGCGAAGGAGGAGTCACTCATCAGGAAAGACGGGAGCCATTGGCTTGTTTGCGTGCGAGAGCCAGCCGAACGGAATCTGGCCAACAGGCGGGTTTGCGCTCTGGTGGCCCGCGAGCTCGAGGTTGCCGTGGCGCAGGTGCGTATTATAAACGGCCACAATTCGCCCTCAAAGCTTATTAGTATTCAGGAAGATTGAGAATCAGGCAAAATAAAGTTACAATTAGCTGTGGTTGCTGTTTATGGTGACCACCTTGAGCGACAAGTTAAAAACTATAAACTATAAACTAAAAACCGCTCCATGAACATAAACATCGTTGCCAAGCAAATGGCCCTTACACCAGCCATCGCGGAGTACACGGAAAAGAAGCTACGCACTTTGCGCAAGTATCTGGGCATAGAAGACGGCCCGGCTCTGGCTAAAGTCGAGCTTGGGAAGGTGTCGCGGCGCCACCAGCACGGCGACCACTTTAAGGCCGAGGTGCACCTTTCTGCTTGGAGAAAGACATTCTCGGCCTCGTCGACAGGGTCAGACCTTTACGCCGAGCTAGATAAAGTGAAGGATGAGCTTGTCGGTGAGCTCGTCTCATTCAAGGCCCAACGCACGACCAAAAGTCGGATGGGCGAGCGCAAGTTGAAAGAGATCTTGCATCACGTTAGGAGTAAGCGCTCATGAATAGCACCAGCTCTGTCACATACTGGGTAGTCATTGCTGTATTTTGTGTAATAAGCATTGGCTTAGTGCGAGCCTTTGCAGGTGTAGTTATTGCTCAGCATGATGCCGAAGCTAGTAACGCGAGAGAGCTTTCGGACATTACTGTCTCCCGCATAGTGAATGCCCGCGGCGCCACTATTTATCGAACATTAAGCGATATGATTCTTGAAACAAACAAGGGAGACATCACCCTCGAGCTTTATTTTGACAAGGCCCCAAACACGGTCGAGAATTTTGTGCGCCTCGCCAAGGAGGGTTTTTATGACGGCACCAAATTTCATCGCGTCATCAGTGGCTTTATGATTCAGGGAGGCGACCCATTGTCGAAAAGCGACAACTCCGCTCGGTGGGGAACCGGTGGTCCGGGCTACGCGTTTGCAGACGAGATAAACAATGAGTTGCTGGTGGCTGGTGTGCTCGCCATGGCAAACAGCGGCCCCGACACGAACGGCAGTCAGTTTTTTGTCGTGACGGCCAAAGAGACGCCGTGGCTCGACGGCAAGCATACTGTTTTTGGCCGGGTGATAAGGGGAATGGATGTGGTGCGCGAGATTGAGCGGGTGCCGACCGACCTCTATGACCGTCCACGGGACCCGGTCGTGCTAATCCGTGCCCGGTTTCAATATTAAGGGAGGCACGAGTTACGAGGCATGACACAAGAGTTACGAGGCATGAAATAGGCGGGAGAATTACTGTGCTTGACAAATGTTGCCACACATGTATTATAAAGAAATCATGAATATCTATAGCCAAATTAAAAGCGCTCTTTTTGCGACCCGTCTTAATGGGGTGGATTTTGGCGCACAGTCTGCTCGGACTTGGGCCACAGTGGCGTACTTTGTCCGTAATGCTCCCTCTGCATCGGCAGGGGAGCGCCGGCTTGGCATATTGACGACTTGACCCTCAAAACTTTTGGGGTCCAATCGCCACCATGCCATCCGGCCTGGTGGTTTTTAGTTTAGGTCTTTGACAATCAGAACGACGCGCACTTGTGCAAACAACAGCTTACCGTATGCGGACAACTGCCGTAGAACCTGATCGGGCGCCACGCGCCAAGGAGATTGAGAATGTCCGGACTATTCCGACGGAAAGAAACCGAAGGAAAGCGACGCAGACGAGAAAATGCCTTGCTCTACCTTACGCGCATAATGTGGCACTACTCAGCCGGTAACCGCCGAGTTGTACTCTTCTACACAGCCTTGTTTGTCCTTGCCATGGGGGTGACCCTTTTCGTGCACCCCCTCATTCGGGCGGCCATGATTGCCGTGGTGGAGAGTTACCCAGAGCTTCTCACCGCCGAGGGACTCGATTCGTTTACTCGCCTGCTTCTCCTTGTGGTCGGGGCTCACTTTCTCTTTTCCGCGCTCCACTACCCGGGGAGAATAATGGAACAGGCGAATGAGTTCCGCATCTGGGCGCTTTTTCGTGAGCAGTACCTCGAAGGGGTGTTGGCTCGACCTCTTGCCTGGCACGCGGAACATCATTCCGCTGAACTGGCCGATACCATTGAAAAGGGGTCTAGTGCCATTTCGGACTTCTCGGGTGAGAACTTCCAAAACGTCTACGCGCTCACCAAGCTCGTCGGCGTGCTTGGAATGTTGTGCTGGCTCTTTCCTGTGTCTGCCCCCATCGTTGTCGTCATGCTCATGGTGAGTATCGCGATTACGATGCTCTGCGACAGGGTGATTGTGCCACTCTATAAACAGATTAGTAGGGCGGAAAACAGCGTCTCAAAGCATGCGCTCGACACTATTACGAACATCACCACGGCTATAATCCTGCGCATTGAAAGTTTGCTTTACTATGCTATCAGAGCAAGCATTTGGAATGTGTGGGAGGTTGTTCGTCCGTCAATTCGTTGGAATGAAGCAAAATGGTTTCTTGCAAGCACCTGCTGTGTGGCGATGAAAGTGATTGTGCTTTGGTCGTACGCACTAGCGCGTTACGACGCGAAAGCCGGCTTTGTATTGGCAGAATTCTATCTTCTCATGTACTACCTCGATGAGATGAGTGAACTCTTCTACGAATTCACGAGTCGGTACGGCACGATGCTCCGGCGACAGGCGCGCGTCTACCACGCCGAAGACGAGCTGGCTGTGGCTTTCGGTGACGAGAAACTCACCAACCATGTCTTGCCATTGGACTGGCGAGAGGTGATGGTGAAAGACCTCTCCTTCTCATACCATGGTGAGAATAGCGACCAGCAGTTAAACGATGTCGCCATGCGCATCGGGCGCGGGGAGAGGATTGCCCTCGTCGGCCCCTCTGGAGGCGGTAAGACCACCGTGCTGAAGCTCCTGCGCGGTCTCTATGAGGCACAGGGATACGAGCTTAGGGTGGATGGACTGTCGGTGCCGGAGGGCTTTGCCGGCATCGCGCGGGCAATCTCGCTTATTCCGCAGAATCCGGAGATTTTCGCGAGGTCGGTGGGGTACAACATCACCCTCGGAGTGGAGCACCCGCCTGCCCTGATAGAGCAGTGCATCGAGCTTGCCTGTTTCGTTGACGTGCTCTCCATTTTGCCTCGCGGCATGGAGTCGCATGTAAACGAGAGAGGCATGAGTCTCTCTGGCGGTCAGCGCCAGCGCTTGGCTCTGGCGCGAGGGCTACTGGCCTCCCTCGACAAGAGCGTCGTTCTTCTCGATGAGCCGACCGCGTCGCTCGACAAGGCGTCGGTACTCCGTTTCTATCGGGGCATCTTCGAGGCTTTCGCGGACAAGGCGGTGATAGTGTCTCTCCATGACCTCCACCTCCTCCACCTCTTCGACACCATCTACATGCTTGAGGGTGGACGGGTGGTGGGGGTGGGCACGCAGGAGCACCTCATGGCAACCTGTTTGCCATTCCGGAGATTTCTGCTCGAGGCTGAGATGGCACCCAAGACGTCACCGGCGCAACCGCTTTGTCACCACTGCGGCGAGCCGGTAGACCTGCCGAACTCCGAGACCAGCATTGGTAATGCTATCGCAGAATGTCGCGCGCATACCTAGCTCATTTTGTGTCGTGTGGCCTCAACTAGTGGTCCGCACGACACCGACACCTCCACCCGGGGGTGTCTTTCTTTTTGTGGATAACTCACCGAAGTCTCCCTTCCGCATTGTGAGTTACGAAACTCAAAGTTCCGTAGAGAGAAGAGGTTGTGGATAGTATGTGGATAAAAAGTGTGTAAAACAGGGGATAATCGCTTGACTTTAAAAATGACGGTGGTAGGATAACTGGTCTTACTCCAAAATAACCCGTTACGAAAGGAAGTGGAAGATGTTTGCTCGAATAGGTCTTTCCAGTTTGATTACCTTGATTGCTGTGCTGGTGCTCGGGTTTACCCCGGCATTTGCCACCGAACCTGGCACTAGCGCTCCGTTGCCGGCCGTCCTTGAGACGGTCGCTACGGAGAATGGCTTTCCGCTCAGCCCCACCTCGTCCAGTCTGCCAGAGGATCCAATCCTCGAGGCAGAGTACTACGCTTTTCTCCTCGACGAAGAGGAGATGGACAAGTACCAGGACGAGCAAGACGCCGCCTGGGAGGAGATGCGGGCCGATGAGCGGCGCGAAGCCGTCGCCGAGGCCGCGAACGAGGTACAGCACGCCATGCGTGCCGAGGGCTTCGAGACGACGGACTAGCTCCATCGCTCCTGCCCTCCCCCTCGTATTATCCCCCCCATGCCAGTCATCACCATGACCCCGTCCGCCCGCTACGTTAAGCGGGCTTTCCTTTTGCCCAAAAAATGAAGGGTTCAACCTTTCAGGAAAGGTTGAACCCTTCATTTTTTGTAAAAAAACGTCCTGTTCCGCTTGGAACAGGACGTCGATTCGTGTCGAGGTGTCACCACCGTCACCTCTTCAATTTTGCTCGTTTATCGTTGCGAATGGGGAGAATTACGCGGGCAATGATGTCATCCGGCAGGGTTGCGTGGTGGCCGTTTTGTCTGCGGTAGAAACCGATGCGCATGACGCATCGGGCGAGCGTTATCGAGAGGGGCGACTTGTCGGGGAGTCCGCTTGGTATCGTCGCCCTGAGGTGCTGGACGAAGATCAGGCCCCCGTGCCCACTCGCGGCCGCGACCCGGGTGCGGATCTGGAGGTTACTCCAGCTCGGGAAGTTTCCATAGTTGTCGAGCTCAATTCGCTCCTCCCTGACCATAAGGCGGAAGCGAGTCTCGATGCGCTCGAAGGTGAGCGCCACTCGATTCGTAAGCAGTTTATTCTGCTGGTCTCGGAAAAAAAGCAAGAGCTGTGATGGGGTCTCTGTTGTCACCCCTTTCCCAATGGGGTTCACACAACTGATAGCCAGCAGGCGATTGCGACGGGTCTCAATGGCGAGCACCGTCCGCCCGAGATCAAAGCCCAACTCCCGGTCCGTCATCCCGCACCGTGGGTCGGTGATGAGAAGGTCTTCGCGAAGCGACCACGGTCGCCCGGAGTTTTGCGTGTAGTGGGCTCCGATAGCCCGGTTGCGCCTCTTCTGCCCTCTATTTTTCTCTGGGTTGGCCTTTCGCCAGGCCTTGGCCCGGGCGTAGTTCACTGGAAACCTCCTGTCGTTATTGGCTTACATTAATGGTAGGACCCTTGCCAGCATGAAGAAAAGCAGACAATTGCGTTCTTGGCAATGCTATCCATTATATCAGCTACACTAATTTTGTGTTCAGCTTGTGTTCAAGGTCAGACCGTCCGAAAACAGCCCGGAAGCAAGGCTTCTTAATTGGTACAACAACCCACGTGGCTAAAAGTAAGAAGTTTTTGCTACAGCAGAAGCCTTGCTTCTTGTTTTCGGACGGTCTGTACAAAAGGGAGACTTATGTGAGTTATCCACAGCGTGACGTGAAATGAAAAACCCCCCGACGCGCCGATGATGGTGGCGCGCCAGGGGGCGGGGGTGACCGGGCGTGGACTTACCCGGTCGGGCAGAGCTTGGATGCTCGGCGTGTGGGAGGAGGCCCTCAGTCCATCTTGGACGTGGTGGCGGTCTGGGACTTGACCTTGGCGGTCTGGGTGGGCTTCGTCGCCTTCGCCTTGATGGCGAGGGTGGCGATGTTCTTCGCCAGCAGGCTCTTCACCTGCGGGGCCGAGATTCCGGCGGTCTGGAACTTGATGCCGTACTTGCGCGACTGGGTCCGGATGGACTCGAGCTTGCTGTTGAAGCTCGTCTTGTTCAGGCCCTTGCGAAGCTGGGCGGTTCGGTACTGCAGCTTGGCGGTATTGAACGCCGCCTTGAAGTACTTGGTCGCCCGGGCGAGGTGAGTCGCCTGAGTGCGGGTCATCTTGATACCAGCCGTCTGGGAGCCGAACGCCTTGAAGGTGTTCCAGATGGTGCCGTACGTCGGCACGCCCTTGACCTGGGGGGGGGTGACGAACTTGGCACGCATGACCTTGGCCGGGGTGGCCTTGGCAACGGCGGTCTGGAGATAGCCGAGCGACTTCCGCAGGTGGCTTGCGGCCACCTTGTTCGGGGCCACGGGGGCCTGAAGCAGGGCGTCGACCTGGGCGTCCAGGATGGCCAGCGTCTGCTGGGCCTGGAACGTCGTCGAGGTGGCGACCTTGGCCTTCGTGGCCTTGGTCGGGGTCTTGGCCGCGAAAACGGCCGGAGCAGAGACGAGGCCGAGAGCCAGAGCGAAAACAACGATGTGGGGCAAACGGAGCATTTGGAGTCCTCCTCCATCTGTAGAGAGCTGTGCGCTGAATGCGCAGTTTCCAAAACAGGTTGTTTTGAAAACCCCACGCGCTGTGCGTGGATAGAGTAGATTACAGGAAGAAAAATAAATGTCAACAATTTTTTGCTGTGGAAAAGTATAGAATATATGGTAGATGTTTTGTCAACCCTACTCAAGAACAAAGATTAAATGTACCAGGTACTTTTAAGTTAAAGTACCTGGTACATTTAATAGTGCACGGCTGGTCTAGTTGTGCTAGTCTTTTACTCATTAATAGATAATCTCTTTTTATGACCTACTCACTAGCGATAATTGTGGTTGTGGTCCTGCTTTGGACAATCAGGCAGGTGAATCAGTATGAAAGGGGAGTGGTGCTCACTCTCGGGCGCTACACCGGCATGAAAGAGCCGGGCTGGCGCATTATAGTGCCCATTTTTCAGAGCATGAAGAAGGTGGACATCCGCGTGAAAGCGGTGGACGTGCCATCACAGGAGGCCATTACCAAAGACAACATTTCTATTTCTATAAACGCCGTAATCTACTATAAAATTACCGACGCGGCCAAGGCTATTCTTGAAGTGGAGAACTTCTACTACGCTATCTCTCAGCTCGCGCAGACCACTATGCGGAACGTAGTGGGCACGACCGAGCTCGACCACCTGCTCGCAAACCGCGACGAGGTGTCGGCCCATATTCGGCAGATTATCGATGCGGCAAGCGACCCGTGGGGGATTCAGGTATTAAATGTGGAGCTTAAGGATATCGGCTTAAACGATGAAATGAAACGAGTGATGGGCAAGCAGGCCGAGGCCGAGCGCGAAAAGCGGGCCGTCATTATCAAGGCCGAGGGCGAAGTGGCGGCCGCTGAGAACATGGCCAAAGCGGCCCGCACTCTTGCTTCAGCCGAGGGGGCGCTCCACTTGCGCACCCTTCAGACGATAAACGACCTTTCTTCCGACCAGTCAAACACAACCATCTGGATGATGCCGATTGAGGTCTTGCGAGCGGTGGATCGGTTAGGGCGTGATGAAAACAAACCATACTCGTCGGGCCAGGGCCACGGCGATATCCGGCAGGCAGTTGTTCAATAAAGTCGGTCGTCCGTCTTATCTCCGCCGCAAGCGGACGTGGTTTTCTGGACGCGTCCGATAAAGGGTTGAGTTCGCCGGGGCTTGTTGTTCTATTTTTCTTATCTACCTCTGACAGGTTGTCTACCGATACACAGTTTTCCTCTGCTAATGAGCGTTTATGCTCTTGTGAACTTGGTGTGCCGGGCCTGATTGTGTCGTCAGGATTGTTTGGATTGTCAGTGGGCATGATGGGTGAGCCGGCGCGGCAAGGTGCTTATAAAAATGAGGAAAAAGAAAAGCGCCAGTCTGGTTTTATGAATTGAAAAATATTGTAGCCCTTGTAGCCCACAGGACAGTCTTGTTTTTTTGCGTATAATAATTTCAATGGATGGCCCAAAAAATGAGTTTGAAGAACTTACCCCAGAAATGCAGGAGGAAACCGCCAAGCTTTTTGAACATATTGATGTCACGAGGTCCAGGCCTACTGAAAGTAAAACAAGATATACCGAGGAAGATGTTCGTAACAGCTTTGAAAATGCCCACCGACTGTATCGAGTAAAATTGGCGCAGTGGAAGAAGAGTGAGCGAGGCCCGAAGCCAACATTTTCCATGAGGTTTGTTAACAAACGTTCGCCATTTGTCCGAGATTGGCTTCGTGCTCGGCCCGACCGAGATCAATTCGAATTCATTAGCGAGGAGGCAAAAAAAGACTGGTTTTATCAGAAGCAAACTCGATGGAATGATAAAAAAATCCGCGAGGCGCTGCGGGAACTTTTCAGTAAATGGAAGAAAAGAAATATCAAACAAGGTGGATCTTTTAATTTCACATATGTAGCCGCAAATAATCAAGCTCTATACTCTTGGTTGCTTAGACACAATAAACGCATTGAAGATTTTCTCTCCGAAGAGGCTGTTGAAAAATGGCAGGGTCAAGAAGCGGCAAGACCAAGGAAAGAAGGTGAGATAGTAAGCGATTTAGACAAACTTTATGAAGAGTGGAAGAAGGGAAGCCAAGAAGAGGCATTCAGTCCGGCCTATATTATAAAGTACGCACCGGATATTTATTCCTGGGTTCTACGCCACCAAGCAGAGGGTGGCAAGGAGCTAGTGGACTATTTGGGTGATGAGGCAAGGTCGCAGTGGACCAATGTCAGGGGGGTGTCCCAGATGGCCAGAAAAGCCGAGCGTCTATTCGCTGAAGACAATGCTGACATCCAAACTATCAAAAGGCTAAGTAGCCTTTTCGGCGCATCAAGAATCGTCGACACCTTCTATGCTTATCGTCCAGATTTTCGCAAGGTCCCACCCGAACGGCTCAGAAAGGTAATTGCACCTTACTTGGGTAATTTTCTGATCACGAGACCGCCGTTTAGAATCGATAACCTAGAGATGGCTCTCCCGTATCTTGAAAACGAGGAGTTGGCCGAGGGTCTTTATGAGGTGATTAAAGATGGTGCCTTGTTGCACTTTTTGACAGCTAGAAAGCGGGACAAAAATACAATTCCTGAGTCGAGTTTTGCCGACTACTTTCTTGAGATTGAAAAGGGCCCGGCCTGCGCCAAAAGTCCCGGCCTGCGCCTGATTATAAATCGTGTCCGAGGCTATTATCAGGATGTAACAAAAGACCGCCCGCGGCCGGAAGCGTTGGTGGGTTCACTCAAAGAGGGTCGCGACTTCCCTGATATCTACCAGGCTATTAACATGAAGGAGCTCGAGGAAAAAAAGCGCCTGTTAATCGCTGATGAAATGGGGGTTGGCAAGAGTGGCTCGGTCATACTTACAAAGGAATACCTTGGCGCACAGACGGCTCTCGTGGTCGTGCCCAGCAATGTCGAGGAGACGTGGATTAACTACCTTTCGAGCAAGGTGGAGGACGGCGAACAGGTGGGTTACTTTAAACCCGATTCGGCACCGCGAGTTTTACGGATTAGTTCTCCGTCTGATATTGAAAATCTAACACCGGGAATGTACGACTATATTGTCGTCTCCCATGAGCGTTTGGCGAAGGGTAACTATGTCGAGGCTCTACTGCGGGCCGAGCCAGGGATGCTGATTGCAGACGAGGTGCACAAGTTTAAGAATGCAACCACCGGTAGGCGCGCCGCGGGCTTTATTGAGCTTGCGGATGCTATCCAAGGAGACAATAAGTATGTTGCCCTACTTTCCGGTACTCCGGCACCAAATAAGGTCGAGGATATTGCCACCACTTTACGCGTCTTGTATCCGGAAAGGTTTTCCATGGTCGAGAATCGGCATTTGGCCAGGAGTATTTTAAATGGCAGCTTAATAGACCTCCGAGCCCTTTTGGCGACTCGGATGCAACGTAAAAGTCTCGCTGATCATATCGAGATGCCGGCCCTACAAGAAGAGCTTGTGAGAGTCGATTTAAACGGGCGAGAGCAAGAAATCTACGAGCTCCTGCTCGAGGAGGATGAGTTTACTCCTGCGGAAAAGATCAGGATATTGAGGCAGTTTTGCATGAATCATGAACTGCTTGATGTTACTCCGGGGGTGGAGCAAGCAAAGCTGGTCGCCCTGAAGGCAGAACTCCACAAGGCCTTTGCTGAACATGATAAGGTGGTTTTATTTGTGAATGCTTATATTGAAAATGTCATCCGGGGTGACCTCTCTATCTTGGATTTACTCGATCTCCCAGAAAGTGTCCAGGTGCGTGCTGTTCACGGAGATAACAAAAAGGAAAGGCAGGCCGTGCAACAGCAACTCAATAAGGGGGCAGGGAAGATGCTAGTGGCTGTGAGCGGCCAGATCGCCGACGTGGGCGTCGATTACTCAGGTGCCGAGCATATAATCTTTTACAATGAGCCATGGACAGAGGCAGAACGGCGACAGTTGATTGGCCGTGTCTATCGCCCCGGTCTAAGGAGGGATCTGAACGTCCAAACCTTGATTACCCATGGCACCATTGAGCATGGTATTCACCACTACCTTCAAGTGAAACAACGGGCTATTGAAAAACTGATCGAAGGCATTCCTATCACCGAGCTTGAGCAACAGGTCCTTGCGGCCCCGGGTCATGAGGACACACAGAATCTCGAAGTGAATCGCGACTTGGCGGAAGCATACTTTTCGGCTTTTGAAAGGCTAAACGCCATGTACGCCCATACAAAGGAGATTGGCCAAAAGGATTTTCAAAAGTTCTTGGAACAGTACGGCAAGCTTTACGCGGACTGCTATTTAAATGTGGGCGGACGGAGCTATCAAGGGAATGCCAGTCGTATTGCGGGGACCATTATCGAGACTATGCGAGTTGAAAGAGGCGAGGATCCGAAAGAACTCAAGATTCTCGACGCTGCCTCGGGACCGCAGATGTTGAAAACGCACAGCCCGGAGGATCTTCAGGGGTCGATTCATAGTACCGATATTAACCTGCATCATTTCAAGGAGGGTGATATGGCCACAGTCGGCAGTTTTACCAGCTTGCCTTACCGAGAAGGTAGTTTCGACTATGCGACGCTCTCCCTTGCCTTGCATTACAGTCGATTCATACCCAAAAAGGGTAATTACGAACGGGCACAGATTTTCATGGAGCTCAATCGCGCGCTCAAGCCTGGTGGCCGGGCCATCATCTCCCTTATGTATCGGCTGGATTTAAAGAATTTCGAGGGCTTCAGGGGAATTATGCGTGACTTCGGCTTTCGAGTCGTAGATGAGTATACCGACCATGTGCAAGAAGGGAATACTTTTCGCGCTCATGTGATCACTATCGAAAAAATAGAGTCGCCAGCCGGAACGGTCGAGGAGATTGTGGCAACAGGGCCATCGCGTTTCGTTGCCGGCCTGAAATTTAATCAACAAAAGGGCAACTTACGCAACTCCCGCAAGACTGTCCTTGGTTTTAAGCTTGCCGAGCGGGACTATCAGGTAAAATTTAATAAAGAAGACTTGGCCATGATGCGAGAAGAGGAGGAGACTTTACGCGAGGGGAAACGCCTCAAGCATCGATACGGGGGCATTGAGCTTATCCCAGTCGGTATTCTGCGACGCCAAGAGTTTGTGCGCATGCTTTTGAATGATCGCTATATCCTTTTCAAACGATTAACTCACGGCGGAGGGGGAGTAAAGATAGATAACAATTTTTAGTTTCAATAAAAGAAAGCGGCCCCGCCTTTCGGTGGGGCCGGGGCCGGACTAGGCCATGAGCTATCGGCGATCGGGAGTCGTGTAGGTGTACTCCCGATAGGCCTCGAGCAGGCCGAGAGCTTCGGAGATCTGGCCGGGACGAGTGATCGTCCGGCCATCCCCGAGCTCAAGCTCCGTGATCCGCGCCACACCGCTGGATCCGAACGTGATGTTCGGGATGTTGGTGCCGCGGTAGGGCACTGCCACCAGCCTCCCCGGGGTACAGCCAAGGATCTCCCGGTGGCGCGGGCTGATCCGATCGGTGGGGTAGGGGTCTACGGCGCGTACCGTGAAAACTCGTCCACGCCTGATCAACTTCTGACCGATCAAACTCTGTCCAAGCATGTAACTCGACTCCTCTTGGTTGTTCTGTTTTCTGTTACAGATTAGTAACAGGGTGCTAATATTTATAATACTCCCTACCGCTCTTATTGTCAAGTGCAATGATAATTAACAATTCACTGACAATTCTTGACAATTCAAAGTATACTTGGTATATATCACTCTAGTACCTAGCACCAGTCTGTCCAAAGGAGGTGAAAGCCATGGGACAGCAGTACAGAGAAAACGGCGGGGCGGAGATGTTGGTTTTGGCCGAGGTCAAAGAGGTGCACGCGGAGTACATCGTCTTGTACCCCTGTGATCGCACCTTGACTGCCGGCCAGAGCATTACGCTCGGTAAGTCGGTCTTGGTCGGCCATCTGCCGAGGAGTGGTGACCTCGCGGTCATCACCAGCATTCGCCGTCACTCGAAGGGGTGGCGTGCGCTCGTCGGATGGGCGGTCGGTCCGGACCTTTCAATGGCCGGAGCCAACCAGAATCAGTAGGGGAAGCGTTTCCCCATGGGCTATGGGCCCGATACCAAGCACCGAGTACATTGATTGGAGAGTGATTGATTGTGGCAGGATTGAGTTTGGGGCTCTCGCTCGGGTATAAGCTCGCGCCGAGATTGACCCTCGGGCAGATGCTTCGCTAGAGTCTGACCGCGCGGCTCGGTCAGCAGTTGACTCTACGGCTGGAGCTCGTGGATGCTCTGCGCGAGGAACGCTACGAGCCCGATGGGAAGTGCCCGTTCTGTGAGCACCGGCTCACGAACGGCGAAATCATCACGGGCTTCAACCGCGACCCGAACGACTACACCACCAAGTGCCCGATGTGCAAGAAGCGCTTCGAGCCGAAGTTGGTGTATGCGCCCATGGGCGGGCTTCGGTTCGAGCTGGCCTTCTACTGTCCGACGCAGGTGCTCGCACGGATGGAGAATGAGGCGGGTCTCCTCGTGATGCATCCGGCCGAGATCAAGCGGGAGCACCCCGCTGTGTATCACTCGGCGGTGGCGCACCATGGCTCCCTCAAGGCCGCCTTCAAGAAGATTGGTCGCGAGTACCGCTTCGTCGAGCGCGACCAGAAGGACGACTGGCGCGGGAAGGTGGTGCCGTTTCTGGGCAGGATGCCTGATACGGTCATCGCCGATTGCGCGGAGATCTCCGTCGGTTTCGTGCGACAGCTCCGTCGCCAGATGAAGATTGCCCGCTACCGCGCGCGTGACCACGTCGACAACTAGAACCTGGGGTCGAGTTTCCTCGATTCGCAACAGGGCCGCTCCCGTCGGGGCGGCCCGCTTTATTTTCTACACATATTGACTGCAACACATGAATGATATATAATTAAAACAGAGATAGGAGGTTTGCTATGGTAGGCATGAAGCTGGAAATGTCTCTGCGTCAGACGCTGAAGCTTACCCCTCGAGTCCGGCGAAGACTGGACGAAGGGGAGGCAAGGGCCAACACGGCTCTGCCAAAACGGCCGGCAGCTTCCAAGCAGTCAGGGTCTACTCGCGTCGAGGAATAGAGTCGGGGCTAGGCCTTCGGCGGGTCGGGAACACCCCGGCCCTTTTCTTTGTTGTATTTTGTCGATTTCCAGTTTTAAATTTTAGACAGTGTGTTAATCTGTGATTGGTTGGTTTTTGCGCTGTGTCGATATAAATCACGATTACAAACAAGATGACAATAATTGATAAGCCACAAGACAAGATAATCAATCAGGAGGGAGAGCGAGACGCTCTTCTTTTTGCCAATCTTTCCGGAGTGGGGGTGGAGGCAGTTGAAGATCTAAAGAGTATGCGAGCAGAAATCCCTGATGATTTATCGCCGGTGGAGCAGGCGCACGCGTTCCGCCACAGGCTTATTTCGTCCGGCTTTGTGTACGACCACAGGACATTCGAGCTCGGAGAGATGCTCGCAAAGAAAAACGGGAATTGCTTGGGTTACGCACTTTTGATGGGGTCTGTTTTAGAGATGGCCGGCACGCCTGTTGGTTATGAGCTTATTACTAACCCAAAGGACGCTGTGTATGAGTATGAGCTTGACCTCTTTCAACAGTTGCAAAGAGGGGAGCACTTTGAGTTTGACAGGCCGGTATTGCCGGAAGCCGATGATATACCCACCACGCCTTTTTGTAGATTTGTGCCACTGGAGCACCCAACTTTGGTACTTGGAAGTGAGCGGGCGAGATTTGAGACGACCAGTTTAGATGAGGAGGGGGAAAACCCGGTCTGGGCGCCAGATGCTGAAAGAAGTATCGACGTGACTTTTAGCGAGCTGGCCAGTAATGTGTTGGTTGATAAAGTAAAGGTTTCCGTTGACCTATCTTCACAACCGGATTGGGCGACTATGCGCAAGCAAATCGAGGTGGCGCTTGGACTTTATCCTGGAAATCGAGAAGCCTGGCACTACCTCTGGCAAGTCAATAAGGAGCAGGGTGACTTCGATGGGATGCGACACGCACTGAGGCGTTATGAAGAGATTGGCGGAGATGATTCACGTTATTATTTTGGTCTGTATCTTATGGGGGCGGACGAGAATGTCTTAGATAAAGCACTCGAAAGATGCCCCGCTTATATGCCGGCTTATGTTGCTAAATACGTCGAGCTTGCCGAAAATCCAAGAGACGCCAAGTTTAGTTTGGCCGTAGCCGCCTGGTGTATCGCAAACTCCGGAATACTTAGTTTGGAAAAATTTTATCGCGGCTATGCGCCGTATTTTGAGTACTATTATGGTGCTGAAACGCACAAAAAACTGGTCGGTAGTTTTGCGGGCTAGCCCGCTTACGCAACGTGAAAATCCTTTATGCTTTTATGCCTCGGGTTTGTGAATTAGCGCACTCTCCACACAAACTCCTCCCAGCTCGTTTCACGTTTGCCTTCGGGGATGACGCGGAGGGGGAGGAGGCGGTCGTCTCGGATGGAGGCCGAGAGGATTTTTACCCGCATTTGTTTTCCTCTCTTTGTGGTGATGATGGTGTAAGTGCCGGGGGAGGGATTAAAGGCGCGCACCATGCGCTCGGCGGCTTCCGCCGCGGTACTGTCGCTCTTTGGCGGCGTGGTCTCTCTTAGTTCGCGCTCACTTTCACTCTCGATCCCTCCTACGGAATTTTGCAAAATTCCGTAGGAGGGGAGGGAGAGCAGGTGCGGGTCGATTAAGCCGTTAGCCTTATTAAATTTGTGGGTGTAGGTTGCTTGAGCGTGGTCTTGGGGCCGAGGTTCGACTCGGCTGGCGAGCCAGTCGGGGATGACGCGGGCGAGGAGGTGGCCGCCAAGTGTTGAGAGTTTTAGCTCGAGTTCTTCATTTACTTCCGTGCCGTTTAGGGCCACTCGTTCTTCGGCAAGTATCGGTCCTTCATCCATCTTTTCGTCCATGAGCATAATGGTCACCCCTGTTTCAGAGTCGCCGTTTAAAATGGCGCTCTGGATGGGGGAGGGGCCACGATATTTTGGCAAGAGGGAGGGGTGGACGTTTAGGGTGCCGTGCTTGGGGATGCCAAGAAGTTTCTTTGGGATGAGTTTGCCGTAGGAAGCAACCAGGAACAGTTGGTAGTTTTTAGTTTGTAGTTTGTAGTTTAATTCAGAGTTCAGTTTTGTGGGTTGGAGGAGGGGGATGTCGTTCGCGAGGGCCCAGAGTTTGGCGGGCGGGGGCTTGAGAGCAAGCTTGCGGCCGGCCGGGGCGTCTGGGGTGGTGACAATAAGTGCCGGCAGGTAGCCATCGGCTTTGAGCGCGTCGAGTACACCCACGGCAACGGGGGAGGTGCCGAAGAATACGATTTTGACATTTCTTGAATCTTGAGTCTTGAGTCTTGAATCTTGAATCATACGTGGTTGTCTAATTTATTCCAGATTCTAGATACTAGATTCCAGATTCTGGACTCGAGAAACTTCCTCAAGTTGTTCCGTCTTATCGGTAAATAGAACGCCGTCGAGATGGTCCACCTCGTGCTGGAAAATCTGGGCAAGCAGACCAGATGCTCCGCGAGCGAATCTCTTGCCATTGAAATCATAGGCCTCGACTGTGGCTTTTTCTGCTCGTTTGATTTTGCCAAAGTAGCCACGGACACTCAAACAGCCCTCATCAAGAAGCTGTTTTCTGCTTGCCAACTTGCTGATAGTGGGATTTATAAAAACGAGCGACTCCGGAGAGGGTGGCTCCACTTTGTTTGAAAAAGCTCTTGGGGAGAGTATGAAAATGCGCTTGCTGATGCCGATCTGGGGGGCGGCCAAGGCGACCCCATCGTCACAATCAGCAAGAGCGGTACTCATTGCTAGAAGCATTTCCGCAATGGTCTTTGTCCCAAACTCTTCCGCGAGCACCGGCTCGGCCTTGAGCCTCAACACAGGGGCTTTGTATTGAACTATCGCAGGATGAGTGTTGGGAATCTTTGACATGAACAAAGTCTACCGTTAAAAAATAAAAAGGAAAAGCTGGTTAGTAAGAGGTAAGAGGTAAGAGGTAAGAGGTAAGAGGAATTATGCGATCAAGTACTGATTGTCAAGTGTTAATTGTCGAGTGTCACGCGTCCCATGCTACAAAACATTCTCTGGGTCGACTTGGACCATAAAAGATGGGGGAAGGGCGCGAAGCATGGCCACGAGCTCTGGGTGAGGCCACTCGATTCGCGGTATGCGTAAAAGGAGGTGAGTCGTAGTTCGTTGGCCTCCACGGGCAACGCCGACATAGCGCGTGGGGTGATAGTCCGACCATCTAGTCGCTAGGTGTTCCAACTCTGACGCGAGAGCAGTCTCTCCTCGCGCGAGAGTAATCTTGACCAGGACGGTTGCGGGCGGGTAATGAAACTGCGCCCTTAGGGCAAGCTCATCTCGGTACCAACTTTGGAGGTCGCCGCGCATGAGTAAAGAGAATATCTCCTCATCAGCTTTGCGGGTTTGAATGATGAGTCTATTGTTTGCGAGCTCTCTGCAGGCGAGCAAGAGATGAAGCATCTTTTCCGGAATTCGAAAATTAGGGAGAGCAAAAAGGGCGTCGAGAGAAACGACTACGACCGTGGGAATCGCTTCGCGAAGATAATAAAGGGTCATTTCCGTGCCTATGAGAATGGCGCCCGGCGTGGTTCGCCACTCCTCGCAGATGGCCCGGGCCTCTTCGTGCGATGGAGTGGCGTCGGCATCTACGCGAAACCAGGGGGCTTCCGGAAAGAGCTCCTCCACTTCAGCGAGGACCTTCTCGGTACCGATGCCAAGAAGAGCAAAACGCCAACTTGTGCAAACGTTACAACGATCACGCACTGGAAACAGTTTTCGACAACCAATACAGCGAAACTGTTGCTCTTGGTTGACCCCCGCAAACAGAGCAAGAGGCTTTTTGCAGTCCGGGCAAGTAACGACTGTTTCGCAGTCTTGGCAAATCGTGAGGGGGGAAAGCCCCTTTCTGTGGGTAAGGAGAAAGACAGACCCCCCTTCAGTAATACTGTTTGCAATCGCGCGCTTGCTTGCGTTTCCAAGAACGCGAAATGGCTCCCCGGGCTTACGCTCCTTTCGCATGTCCACGAGCTCTTGTTCGGCTGAGGCGCCCGGGCGAAAGGACATTTGATAAAGTGGTTGTACTTCACCCGCGTCATAGCGAGCAAGAGTCTCGAGCGAGAGGAGTGAGTCGGCGAGGACCAGATCCGCGCCCGAGGCCTCAGCAAGAAAGCGGGCGAAAAGCCTTTCGTCAAAATGGGGCCGGCCAATGGTGGCGTACGCAAATGAGTGCTCATGTTCGAGAATAATGCAACCAAGATGAGGCACTGGGACCGAAAGAAAATAAGGGGTGCAGACGAGAAGGACGGGGCGTTTACTCTCGGCTATGGCACTCCAGCGGGTTCGCACAATCTTATCGGAGCAATTGCCATGGAGAATGTGGGCGTAGGTCTCTATGCCCTTTTGAAGCTCTTCAAAAAGAGCGGTTACGTCCGCGATGGTGGGGGCAACAATGATTACTGATTCCTGCTTGGCGAATCGCTCACGAACAAAGCGCTTTAAAATGGTTAGTCGTCCCAAAAGGGACTCTTGGAGGGCGAAGGTGGTGGTGAGTGTGTTGGTCTGGTATTCTCGTTGGGGGCTTGCCTTGGGTGGCTTTGAAAGAATGGCGCTTGGTACTTGAGTGGCGATAACTTGGCCCATATGTTCCCCGTGCCAATCGGCGCAAGAGCGACAAGCTTGAAGAAAAGCGGACGTGAGAAACTGCTTTGCCTTGAACTCACCCATTTTCTTTATGGCAAATGTCTGGCTTTTTAACTCCGCCTTTTTGTTTTGAGCAGGGGTGACATCAACTACAAGCCCACTTACGGTGCGCCCGCGAACCGGAATGGTAATAAGTGAGCCCGGGGCAACTTCATCTGCCGTGAAGTAGGTTAGCGAATCTTTAAAGATGCCTCGCGCGATAGGGATGACCGTAAGAATGAACATAGCGTTAGTATGTATGGGGCCTGTCGTCGAATATCCATTTCGGCTACTTTTCCCAAAGTGCTACTGCGACTCGGTGAAAAATACTCATGGTAGCCCTGCTACTACTCCGTTTTTTCACCTTCGTCTCGCAAGCACTTTGGAAAAACTAGCTCGAAAGTCTATTCGGCGACAGACCCATATGGAAGAGTATATAGTATATAGGGAAGATGCTATACTGTGGGCAAATCGACTTATAGTCAAAGAATGTTCACTCGTGAGTAGTTATCCACAAATCGTAAACCGCAAGTCGTAGGTTGTTTCTCGAAAACCATGAGCATTTTCAGTACAAAACTCGGAATAGATCTCGGCACGGCGAATACGCTTGTTTTTGTGCCCGGCAAGGGGATTGTGTTAAACGAGCCCTCGGTGGTGGCGGTGGCCCGTGAAGGCAACAGTATACTCGCCGTGGGGGTAGAGGCGAAAGATATGATTGGAAAAACCCCAGACGGCATTACTGCTTATCGACCCATGAAAGATGGGGTAATCGCCGATTATCGTGTCACGGAGGCAATGCTTAAGTACTATATTAAAAAGGCCCTTGGGCCTTGGAACATCTGGAAGCCGGACGTAATGATATCTGTTCCCGCCGGGGTAACATCCACAGAAAGACGAGCTGTGATAGAGGCGGCCATAAGAGCCGGAGCAAGGAGCGCTTACGTGGTGAAAGAACCCATCCTGGCCGCTATCGGTGCTGGTGTTCCCATCCATCAAGCTAAAGGATATATGATTGTGGATATTGGGGGAGGGACAACGGACGTGGCTGTCATTTCTCTTGGGGGCATAGTCGCATCAACTTCGGTAAAGTGCGCAGGCAACAAGCTCGATCAAGCCATAGCTGACTATGTGAAAAAGACATTTAATCTTGCCATCGGTGAGCGCGTGGCCGAAGAGCTCAAGATCGCCATTGGCTCGGCCGTCCCCCTTGAGACAGAACTCGAAATCGCGATTAAGGGTCGGGACCTCCTGACCGGTTTACCGCGCACCTCAACCATGGCTACAAACGAGATAGTAAAAGCACTGGACGCGGAGCTTAGGACCATGATTCGTGCCATGAAGGATGTGCTTGAACAGACCCCGCCCGAGCTTGCCGCCGACATTATAGACCACGGCATCATTATGACCGGAGGGTCCTCTCAGTTGCGAAACTTTCCGGAGCTGGTGCTTAAACGTACGGGCGTTAAGGCAACCTTGGCCGACGAGGCTCTTTTTTGTGTTGCCAAAGGGACGGGAGTGGCCTTGGAGCATCTGGATACGTACAAGCGCTCGGTCATCGCGAAGCGCTGATCGAGCGCCAAAACACAAAACACAGAGCACCTGCCCGCAATGCTACGCATAAGCGTTGCAGGCGGGCGAAACTCCAAATGATGCAAAATGCAAAACACAAAAACCAGGAACCGTTTCCGTACTTTTTTGGGCTTTGCGCTTTAACTATTCTGTCGGATAGTATGCCCCTGGTAGAGAACCTATATGTTGGAAGAGATTAAAAGTCACCACCTAAACAATAAGCTCCACCACGCGTACCTCATTGTGGCCGAGCCGGAGACGGTGCGGGGCGAGCTTTCGGAGCTTTGCGCGGACATTCTTGGTGCGAGTGCGGTGATTGGCCATCCTGACTACTGGTCGCACGCCTGTGAGTTTTTTCGTATTGAAGACGCCTTGAGTCTGCGCCAAGCCCAAGCGACCACAGGCTTTGGGTCGCGGCGCATCTTTGTGATTGAGGCGCGAAGTGTGGGACACGAGGCCACGGACGCGCTCTTGAAGACAGTGGAGGATGCTCCCGAGGGAAAACATTTTTTTCTAGTCACTCCTGGAGCCGACTCTCTACTGCCCACCCTACTCTCGCGTGTGTATCGTATTGACGCTGAGGGTGGCAGATCGTATGAGGTGGAGGCGAAAAAGTTTCTCGCTCTTTCTTCAAAAGAGCGAATAGTCGCTATGGAGCGGTATCTGCCAAAGAAGAATGCCACCCAGGAAGATAAGAAGGTAAGTAAGCGCACGTTGGCCGCGTTTGTAAGTGCTCTTACGCGCGAACTACACCAAGAGCCACTTACACTTAAGCGCGCCCGCGCACTGGAGGCATTCGAGATGGTGTCCGGATACCTTAATGACTCCGGAGCGGCTACAAAGCTCCTTGCGGAGCACGCGATACTTGCGGTACATAACGGCAAGTAAAAACACAAAGCACTAAGGCCACAAAACTCCAAAGGAATGTGTCCATACCCTCTACCCCTTTGAGTTTTGTATTTTGTGTCCTATACTATCTCCGTTATGTCTTATGATTTTAAGTCCACAAAAGAAGGTCTCGCAAAGGCACACGACTGGCTCCAGCGTGAGCTGGCTACGGTGCGCACCGGACGGGCGGCCACCGCACTCCTCGACCAGATACACATTGAAAGCTATGGAGTGAAGTCGCCTCTTTCCCACGTAGCCTCAATTGGTATTGATGACCCAAAAACAGTACGCGTCACTCCATGGGATAAGGCTCACTTGGGTGCTATTGAGTCTGCCATTAGTGCGGCTAATCTTGGAGTTTCCGCGGTGGCGGATGGCGGGAGCGTGCGGGTCTCCTTTCCAGACGTGACCGCCGACCGGCGCATTATGCTCGTAAAGCTTGTCCGCGAAAAGCTGGAGGAGGCAAAGGTGACGCTTCGGGGAGAGCGGGAAAAAGCCTGGAGCGAAATTCAAAAGCACGAAAAAGAAGGAGCCCTTTCGGAGGACGAGAAGTTTCGCGCTAAGGATGAGCTCCAGAAGTTAATAGACGAAGCCCAAAAGCAGTTCGTTCTTCTTGCCGATAAAAAACAGCTAGAAATTGAAAATTAGGCCACAGGGCGTAGGGCACAGGGCACAGACTACGCCCTACGCCCTACGCCCTACGCTCTTGGTATGAGTATAATTCTTTTCCTCATCATTCTCATTGTTCTCATCCTTGTCCATGAGTTTGGGCATTTTATTGTGGCCAAAAAGTCCGGCATCAGAGTAGATGAGTTTGGCATCGGTTTCCCGCCTCGCATAAAGGGCTGGAAAAAAGGTGAGACCACCTACACGCTAAACTGGATTCCTTTCGGCGGGTTTGTAAAGATTGCAGGGGAGGATGTTACAGACGAGGAGCTTTCTGTTATGTCCGCGAAAGAGCGCGACCGCAACTTCGCGCTAAAGCCGGCCGCTATTAAGGCGGCGGTTATCGTAGCCGGCGTCGCGTTTAATTTTCTTCTCGCCTGGGTGCTTTTTTCAGTGGGCTACATGACCGGCTTGCCGGTGCCGGTGGATGAGTCTGGAGCTGAAGAAGGATTACGCGATGTGGCTCTCGTCATTACAGGGGTGCAGGAAGGGGCCGCCGCAGAAGAGGCGGGCCTTAATCCTGGAGACAAGATCCTGAGTCTGGTGGCCGACGACGGGCGGGGCGTGCCAGACCTTACTACTGACGCTGTGCGTGAGTTCATCGCGACTCGTCCGGGCGCCACACTTACCTTAACCTACGAACGCGAAGGGGAGACTGCCAGCGCAACACTCTCACCTCGCGAGTCGGCAGAGCTCGAGCGAGCAGTCATCGGCATCACCATGGACCGCATCGGCACTCTGGAGGCCAGCCCCCTTGAGGCCATCGGTCGTGGCTTTATCATGACCGCTCGAGTGACTGGTGCGACCGTGAGTGGGCTTTATTCTCTCGTAAAAAATGCGCTCACGGGGGAGGGGAGCTTCGCTGATGTGTCCGGACCGGTAGGCATCGTGCGTATTGTGGGCGATGCCGCCCGTTTCGGCTTTGCCTATCTTATCGGTCTTACCGCCGTGATATCTGTGAATCTGGCCGTCTTAAATCTTCTGCCGTTCCCGGCTCTCGACGGCGGCCGCCTCTTATTTTTACTTATTGAAAAACTAAAGGGCTCGCCCATCAAGCCGGCCATAGCGAACACGGCCAACATGATAGGTTTTTACGCTCTTATTATCCTGATGTTGGTCGTCACCTACCACGATGTGGTGAAACTTTTCCGTTAGATTGCAAAAGGCGTAGAGGGAGAGTAGTCTCTTTTTGGTTTGCTCTGTATATCTACTGTCGCCGAGACTACCTTAAAAGGAGGTGTTACTCGTGTCGCAGGATAAACTGAACGCAATTAAGCTTGCGAACATTCGTAAGGCGATGGGGGACGCCAGGCGTCTCCGAGAGGACATGCGCTTCGTTATCCTTCTCGAGGGAGGACAGGTGGATAGTCTGTTTGCGTCCACCGGGTGCCGTATCGTCGAGAACCACCGCTATGTCGGCAACGGCATCGCGGTGCTGGGCCCGGCTTTGGTCCACGGCGTATTTATGCCGGACGTGCTCCTCTGCGAAATCAGTCTTTCGCGAGGTGCGCCTTATGCAACTTCGGAGATTGGCCGTAATGGCGCTCGTTGCTACTTGAGTCGGCGGCGGCGAGTGCGCAAGCTCGAGTCCGAGGAGTTGCACCTAGTGTGGCCTGTTGTCGAGGACATTTTGGAGCATGTCATGACCGAGACTCGTAAAGGGTGGACGACTCAAGGGCCGTGGTACTGGCGAAAGGGGCGAAAGGCGGAGCGCGGAGTCTACGCCGTGGTTTCAGATGAGGACGGACTTCTGCATCATAAAGTGCTACTAGAGGATCTTCGCTACCGTCGGCACAAGTATTTGGATAGGTATGTGCGGGCGATCCGGTATTGGCTCCGAGGATATAAAAGGCAGTACTCAGACGAGCAGGTGCGTTCCTATCGAGGGATGCAAAAGGTGGCCGATCTGTGGGGCGCAAGCCGGTTGTCGCGCCTCGCCCGTGAATACATCCACTCGGCCTTGGTGGGCCGTGAGCAACAACTGCTCACCCGCATAATTTCCGTTTGCGGGCTCAAGCACCCCATCGCCGAGCTTCGAGCGCACTGTTCGGTGAGCTCCTCAAGCTCCATTCTGCTCTCGGCGACGGAGCGGGTGTGGTTCTACGTCCGCCCGAAAGAGCGCACCTCTCACGCTAAAGGGTGCGTGGTGTTTGAGGTGGTGCCTCGCAGTAGTGAAAACGGCGACAACGCTAAAGGTTAAACGGGCGACTACCTGTAAACGTCGCCCACCCACCAAAGAAGAAGTCCATCTCCAGAAACAGGAAGGACGTCTTTTTTGTTTTCCCTTGTTTTTACCGCCTCTTCAATTTACACTTTATCTGCTATCGCAGATAAAGTGTAAATTTGTACCATGCAGTGGCGCTGATCCAATGTCAAAAGGTTTAGGCTATACACAACAGAAACTTCTCTTGCTTTTGGCTGGCGGAGTAATACTTGGGTTGACTCGTTCTCCAAAACAGTATTTTAGGATTGTACGTGGAATCCGGAAAGAGTGGAAAGACCTTAACAGTCGCCAACTACATGATGCGACGTATTCGCTCTTCGAAGCAGGCTATTTAAAAGAGGTGGAACATGGCGATGGTACTGTTACCTTGATGTTGAATGAAAAGGGAAGAGAGACTGCTCTCCGCTACGATCTGGAACGCATGAGTATTCCACGACCGGAGCGTTGGGATGGCAAGTGGCGCATCGTCCTCTTTGATATTCCGGAGTACAAAAAACAGGCAAGGGAGGCGCTCAGGGAAATGCTCTACGTTATGAACTTTTATCAGTATCAGAAATCAGTCTTTGTTCACCCTCATGATTGCCGAAAGGAATTGAAGTTTCTTGTTGAACACTATGAAGTAGCGGCGCATGTGAGACTGATCCTGGCGGAAAGTCTTGATAATGAGCTGAAAGTGAGAAGGCATTTCAAGCTCGAGTAGTCCTCACTTACAATTAACATCTTATATGCTATCGCATATAAGATGTTAATTGTAAGTTACGGAGTTTTGGGCTATGATGACCGCATGTTGCAATCACAACTTTTCACTAAGCCGAGGAAAGAGGCTCCCAAGGATGAGGTGGCCAAGAATGCCGCCCTTTTAGTGCGGGCGGGCTTTATAGACAAGCTACAGGCGGGAGTGTACAGCTATCTGCCACTTGGGTTGTTGGTGATTAAAAAAATAGAGCAGATTATCCGTGAGGAAATTAACGCGGTTGGCGGGCAGGAGCTCCTCATGCCTGCTTTGCATCCCAAGGAGGTTTGGCAGACCACTGGCCGATGGGACAGTCTGGATGTGCTTTATAAGATAAAAGACGCGAGCGACCGTGAGTTTGCTCTCGGCCCCACTCACGAGGAGATTGTGGTGCCCCTTGTGAAGCAGTTTGTCTCCTCTTACAAAGATTTGCCATTTTCCGTCTACCAGTTCCAAAATAAGTTTCGCATGGAGTTGAGGGCTAAGTCCGGCATTCTGCGCGGAAGGGAGTTTCTCATGAAGGACCTGTACTCGTTTCATCGGGATGAGGAGGACCTTAAGCAGTTTTACGAGAAGATGAAAGGGGTCTACGTCCGCATTTTCGAGCGGTGTGGTATTGGAGCAGAAACTCACCTCACCTTTGCTTCTGGGGGAAGTTTTTCGCAGTACTCGCACGAGTATCAGACCGTCACTCCGGCTGGGGAGGATATTATATACGTTTGTGGCGATTGCGGAGTGGCTATAAATGATGAGATTATTGCCAAGCAATCGGCTTGTCCCGCTTGTGGGAGTACTAAGCGCAAGAGCGAGCGGTCCATCGAGGTAGGAAATATTTTTGAGCTCAAGACAAAGTTCTCAGACCCGTTCGGGCTTACTTACAAGGATGAAAAAGGTGACGACAAGCCTGTTGTAATGGGATGTTACGGTATCGGTCTCGGTAGGGTGATGGGGGCCGTGGTCGAGGTGTTTGGTACTGAAAACGCAATGAGATGGCCAGACTCTCTCTCGCCACATAGACTGCATCTGCTCGAACTTACCGGCAAAGGGAGCGCGGTCGACTCGGTGCGAAAGGTGGCTGGGGATATTTATCAAAAGCTCACCAAAGCGGGGGTCAGTGTTCTCTATGATGACCGGAACGCGCGAGCCGGTGAGAAGTTTGCGGACGCTGACCTTATCGGCATTCCGCATCGTGTGGTGGTGAGCGAAAAATTGGTTGCCGACAATAAGCTAGAATATCTTAATCGTGTTACCGGTGAGAAGAAGATTATAAGTGAGATAGAGTTTTTCAGACTTTTTACTAATGACATGGTATGAGCCAGTAGAGAAATGACGACCAGGGTGAGGAAGAGTTTCGTAACCCACAGTATTCCATGGCTCACAGCATAAAAGAAAAACTATACAAATCATTTTCTAGCGATCTTGGGATAGACCTTGGAACAGCTAACAGTCTCGTTCTTATCGCCGGTCAAGGAATTGTTCTAAATGAGCCATCGGTCGTTGCCATCAATCAGAAGACTGGGCGCGTGGTCGCTATTGGAAATGAGGCCAAGGCAATGATTGGCCGAACACCCCAACACATCACGGCTGTGCGTCCTTTAGTGAACGGAGTGATATCTGATTTTGAGGTTACCGAAGAGATGATCGGATACTTCATTCGGAGAGCTCAAGAGCTTACCTCAAGGCGACTTTTGCGGCCCAGAATTGTAATTGGGGTGCCATCAAATATCACAAACGTGGAGCGACGCGCGGTTCGTGACGCGGCCAAAAATGCGGGCGCGAGAGAGGTGCATATAATTGAGGAGCCAATGGCGGCCGCTATCGGTATCCGATTGCCGGTACATGAACCGATTGGAAATATGATCATCGATATCGGCGGAGGAACAACTGATGTTGCCGTCATTTCACTTGGAGGAGTCGTCCGTTCAAAGAATGTGCATCTAGCGGGCGATCGTCTAAATCAAGACATTGTGTCTTATGTTCGCGATGAGTTTAAGATTCTTTTAGGAGAAAAAACAGCCGAGGATGTAAAGATAGCGATAGCCTGTGCCTCAGAGCTTGAGGACAGCCTGGAAGCTTCTATTCGCGGACGAGACCTTGTCACCGGCCTGCCTCGTGAGGTGGTGGTGACAGACGCAGATATTCGTGAGGCAATCGGCCCCACACTCAATGGTTTGGTGACGGCTGTGCGTGAGGTTCTGGAAGAAACCCCGCCAGAGCTTATTGCCGACATAATGGAGAGAGGTATAGTGCTCACGGGGGGCGGGTCTCTGTTGCGTGGGATGCAGAAGCGACTTATGTCTGACCTAAAGATACCCATAGTTGTCTCTGAGGATCCACTTACCGCCGTAGCCAGGGGCACCGGAGTTGTGCTCGAAGACCTTGATTTCTACCGAGAACAGTTAGTAGACTCAGATGACGAACTTCCTCCTCAATAAAAAACGTACACACAGGTCTACGCTCACAATCGCTCTGGTGCTTGGGATTATGCTCCTTCTAAGTATCCCCATGTTAAGGACTGCTTTGGGCGGGGTTTTGATTACTGTGGCCGACCCTATTTGGAGAGGTGGAATAACTGTTTCCAGGGGGGCGGGGATAATCGGCTCATTTTTTAGAGACAGGACTATTTTGGGGGAGGATCTTCGGGTTGCTCGCGAAAAAGCAGCCCTAGTAGCGGAAAAAGAGGCACTCGTTAAAGCTCTTCAAGCAGACAATACTGCTTTGCGGGCACTTTTAGGGCGACACGAAACATTAGAGAGTGAGACAGCCGGCGGCGCTCAATTTTCGGAGAGTGATCCAATCTTTTCCTATTTGCTTAGACAGCCGATTCTTGCACTGATTCTCTCTAGGCCTGTGCTCTCTGCCTATGACACTCTTGTTGTAGATAGAGGTAGCGTTGATGGTGTTTCGCTCGAGTCTGCGGTTTTTTCACGGGGTGGGACAATACTTGGGGTCGTGGATGATGTCTACGCCCACCACGCTCGGGTCCTTCTATTGAGTGCTCCCGGGCGTCGCACCGCAGTTCTCCTTGGTGCGCAACATTTGGCGGCCACGGCGGTGGGTGCGGGCGGGGGGACATTCAGGGTAACGGTTGCGCGTGGTGTCAATGTAGTGGTTGGAGACACAGTTCAGCTACTTAACGATGAGCCATGGGTGTTGGGCACGGTCGCGCTCGTTACATCCGAGGACGGGAGCGCTTTAGACACCATCCACGTTAAGAGCTCGGTCAACTTTAATGAAATGAAGTGGGTGGTTGTGGGCAAAGATCTTTTACCATCTCCGCCGACTGCTCCAGCGTCACCGCCGATCAATTCATAGAGATAAACAGACATGCTTCACTATCTCACAAATAAAGAACGTGTCGGTGTTGACCTTTTGATTGTGCTCGCTCTCTTATTTACCCCGTGGTGGTTTTTTGTCACCACTCTCGCCCTGGTTTCTCTGTTCTCCTCCAACTTTATCGAACTCTTCGTTTTTGCACTTATTTACGATTTAGTATACTACGCAAGCGAAGTGCGTTTGCTCGGTATTCCTTTTACCTTCGTCATCGGAGCCTTTATCTTCTATGCTATGCTACAGCTAATTGGCTCATTTACCTCAATTTTGGAACGCTAATTCATGCACTTTTTTCGCACCAGACGATTTTCTCGAGGCCGCGAAATATCTCCAGACGAGATTTTACTTGATTCGCACAATCTGCCCTCTTTTGACAAAGATCAGTTTGAGGGAGAGCTTGAGAAGCCCATAGCAAAACACACACCGCTAATTCTCGGCTTATGTTGCGTCCTTGTCCTCACTTCGCTTGCCTTAAAAACAGCTACTCTTCAAGTGGTGTATGGAGCATCTTTTTATGAACGAAGCCAAGCAAACACACTTCGTTTTGAGTCAGAGTTTGCTCCTCGTGGGATAATAATGGATCGTCACTCGACCCCGCTCGCCTGGAATGAAGAACAGAGAATGTATACCGCTCGACCTGGTTTTGGTCATCTTCTTGGATATCTTGGTTATCCTCGCGAAGCGGAGTTTGCCGCGGGTGGATATGAACCAAAAGAGCTCATTGGAATTGCGGGGGCAGAACTTATTTACGGAGACTCACTTCGAGGAAAAAAGGGCAAGAAGCTGGTAGAGATTGACGCGCATGGGAGTGCGCAGTCAGAAGCTGTGCATGTCCCGCCTGTCCGAGGTGACGATGTTGTCCTCTCTATCGACGCGGAGTTGGAACACGAACTCTACAAGGCTATAAAACTTTTTGCCGATGAGCGAGATTTTCAGGGCGGGACCGGAATCATTATGGATGTTCATACGGGCGAGCTTTTGGCAATGACAAACTACCCAGAGTATGACTCCAATGCTTTTATGGCTGGTAGAGATGGAAATAATCTTATTGCCAATTATCTACAAGACAAGCGCCTCCCGTTTCTAAATAGAGCCGTCCAGGGGCTTTATACGCCCGGTTCGGTGGTAAAGCCTTTTATCGCGCTTGCCGCGCTCGAGGAGGGAGTTATCACGCCGGAGAAGAAAATCTTAAGTACCGGAGAGTTGCGCGTGGCAAACCCGTATGATCCAAAACGAGATTCTATTTTTCGCGACTGGAAGGCGCACGGCTGGGTGGATATGCGGGAAGCCATTGCCGTTTCCTCCGACATATACTTTTACGTGGTGGGAGGAGGATATAAGGGCGAAAAAGGGTTGGGTATCAGCAGGGTGGAGGAGTGGAGTAAGCGCTTTGGGTTTGCCAAGCCGACAGGCTCACCATTTTCAGGAGAGCCGAAAGGAGTGGTGCCTAACCCCGAGTGGAAAGAGCTGAATTTCGACGGAGATCCCTGGCGCGTCGGGGACACCTACCACACTTCTATTGGTCAGTATGGCTATCAGGTAACGCCGATGCAACTGGTACGAGCGACCGCGGCTCTTGCGAATGGGGGCAAGTTATTACATCCTCAGATTATTTCTCTAGACGGGCTTCCTCCGTCTATTGAACGCACCATTGAAAGCAAGCCCGAGAACATACGGGTGGTTCAGGAGGGGATGAGAATGGCGGTACGGCAGGGGACGGCGGTGGGGCTCAATGTGCCTTATGTAGAGGTGGCCGCAAAAACAGGAACGGCAGAAATAGGCACCACTAAGTCCTACGTAAACTCTCTTGTGGTGGGATATTTTCCTTTTGATAAACCTCGTTACGCGTTTGTGGTTTTGATGGAGAGGGGTCCATACGCAAACACGGTGGGCGCTTCCGCGGCGATGCGTCATGTGCTTGACTGGATGGCCGAGCACGCTCCGAACTATTTTGAGAAGGTAGATAGTGAGTGGTAGGTCATACCTCATACGTTCACTCATCGCATCCCGCAACTGTTTTTAGAGAAAAACCTCAATAGTTAGGTTTGTCAAGAAGTGGTTTTTCATATCAGGATGTGCTATAATTTCGGAAATATATGAACACAGACTATTTGAGTGAAGAGAAATTCTCCGAACTCTCGGCCGAGATTGAGTTTTTAAAAACCGAGGGCCGGGCGGAAGTGGCGAAGCGTCTTGAGTACGCGAAGTCTCTTGGTGACCTTAAGGAAAATGCTGAGTACCATGAAGCAAAAGAGGCATTTTCTAACCTCGAGGAGCGCATTGCGGACGTAGAGAGTACTTTAAAGAATGTTACCATAGTAAAGCGACACCATAGTGTGCGAGTGGAGCTTGGCTCGCGTGTTCGAACCAGTCGCAAGGGGACGAGTGAGCCGAAATGGTACACTGTGGTTGGCTCGCGCGACGCCGATGCTCTTCAAGGCAAGATTTCAAATGAGTCACCCATGGGGGCGGCCATGCTTGGCAAAAAGAAAGGAGACAAGTTTGTGGTCAAGACCCCGAAGGGGGAGATGGAGTATAAGATTGAAGAGCTTGAGTAGTTAGAAACAGTATCTAGGCTCTAGGCTTTAGGGATTAGGAGTATCCGTTGCGAATATCTACTGCCATCTGCCACCTGCCACCTGCTATCTACTATCTGCTCCCATCACACTATGTCACTCGAAGACCTGCGCGCGGAACGCATAAAAAAACTTGAAGCCTTGCGTGAAGCGGGGGTGGAGCCTTATCCTATTGCGAGTAATCAGTCAGCCGAGATTACCGGAGTTACTGAAGGTTTTGAAGAGTTTGTTGAGTCCGGGGAGGAGATTATTTTAGCTGGGCGCATTATGGCCAAGCGCGGCCACGGGGGAGCTGTTTTTGCGGATTTGAATGACGGCTCTTTTGCCGAGGGGGACTCCCTCGCGGATACGCCGGAAGACGAAAAGGGACGACGGGGAACTATTCAGATTTTGTTTAAAAAAGATGTTTTGGGTGAGGAGTCCCATGTGGGTTTTGAAGAGTTGGTTGATGTCGGGGATTTTATCGAGTGCACGGGAAGACTGTTTCGCACCGAAAGAGGAGAAAAGACTCTGGAGGTGTCTTCGTGGCGGATGTTGGCAAAGAGTCTGCGCCCTCTCCCCGATAAATGGCATGGGCTTGTCGACCCAGATGAGCGTTTCCGTCGACGTTACCTCGACTCCTTGATGGACGTGGCAGTAAAAAAAAGGTTTATCACGCGCTCGCGCATGATTACCGCGGTGCGGGAGTTTTTGGATGATGCCGGTTATCTTGAGGTGGATACACCCGTTCTTCAGCCTGTCTATGGTGGGGCGAGCGCTAAGCCATTTACGACTAGGCATAACGCACTCGACATGGAGCTTTTCTTGCGGATTGCCCCCGAGCTTTATCTGAAAAAAATGCTTGTGGGCGGGTTCCCTAAGGTGTATGAAGTGGTGCGCAATTTTCGCAACGAAGGAATTGATGCTACTCACAATCCCGAGTTTACCAATGTGGAGTTTTATGCCGCCTATACGGACGCTCCCAAACAGCGCAAGTTTGTCGAAGCTCTCATTCGCCATGTGGTCAAAAAAGTGCTTCGGGGTGATACCGTTTTATATGATGAAAATGAGATAAACGTGGGTGCGGACTTTGCTGTCATTCCATATCTTGAGCTTTTTACACGTTTTGCCAATGTTCAAACGCCAGAGAAGCTATCGCTCGAGGAATGGCGAGAGGTGGCCGAACGATTAAAAGTGGAGTATGCCCCCGAGGATGGTATCGATAAGGTCATGGACCAGATTTATAAAAAGACAGCCAGGCTACAGCTCATTCAGCCGACCTTCATCGTAGACTACCCGGCCACCTACCTACCCCTTGCTAAACGATTTCCGGACCGCTATCAGCTTGTGGATGCCTTCCAGCTGGTAATGGGTGGGGTGGAGCTGGTGAAAGCCTTTTCGGAGTTAAACGACCCTATTGACCAGGCCGAGCGTTTCGCCGAGCAGGATAAGATTATTGCGGCCGGAGATGCCGAGGGGCAACCGTCAGACGAAGATTTTGTGGAGGCCCTTGAGTATGGCATGCCTCCGGCGGGAGGGGTTGGCATCGGCCTCGACCGGCTCTCTATGATTCTTACAGATACAAAAAATATCAAAGAGGTCATATATTTTCCTACCATGCGTCCGAAAGAAACCAAGTAGAATCCAATTCTACCCACCCACCCACGAGAATCCCCCGGAGGACTCGCCTCCGGGGGATTTTAATTTGGCCGACCTACTTGATTCGGTCGGGGTCAGAGGCACCCACTATTGCTGGGTGCCTTGGGGCTGTTGGGGACTGTTGTCACCATCGGCCCGCTCGAGCGTCAGCTCCGCGCTCGAGGGAGTCGATGGCGCTCTTGTCGGCGCGCGCCTCGGCGGCGTTGGTGAGCGGCTCGGTCCATCTCTCCATGTATTCGCGGTCGCCCAGCGGCATACCGGCCGCCCGGAGGACGTTGAGCCCCTTCTCGCCGAGGACGCCGTCGGTGACGACCTCTTCGTGCCCGGTGAGGGCCGAGGCGTGCAGGGTGTCGAGCAGATAGTTGAGGGGGACAACGTCGCCATCTTCAACCGCGAGCCGACAGGACTCCTCGACGATCAGGGTGTGCCCAGTCATCCACTGCCCGGAATCCATCCGGTCCTCGTTGTTGATACCCAGATCTCTCATTCTGGGCTCGGTATTGACGTAGAGATCGTCAAGGGCGTGGAGCACTGCCACAGCGTTCAATCTGCCCATAAGGGCCTCCTTCTGTTGGGGCCACGCTTCATGCGTGGCCTTGTCTTTAGCGTACACAAACTACCAGGTATGGCGCTTGGGGTCAAGACAGTTTGAAGTAACTGCTCACAACCATGAGTAAGTGTCTTTGCGAGGTACTCCGAAGCAACCTAGGTTTCTTCATGTAATGCACTGGATTGCTTCGGAGTACCTCGCAAAGACGGAGCGAGATATGTTGTGCTAGTTAGCCGCTACTCGTTTTTGTGGGCAGTTACAGCTTGAAGACGTCGGCGCCACTACGGTTCTATCCACCTATTTTCCACCGTTTATCCACTTTTTTCCGTACCAAGCTATTGCGCTCATTAGGTAGAGTGGGATAGAATGGTATCAAGTGGTATGAAGTGGTATATAATTGTGTCGGCGGTGAGGCGTGTTTTGTTCAGACAAAGTTGTTGATGTCTCAATCTTTTGCTTGCGACGAGGCAAAGGCCTTGACCGACAGCGTTGTCAGAAAAATATTATGTTGATCGGAGAATACAAACATCAGATCGACACAAAAAAACGCCTCTCCCTGCCGGCAAAATTCCGCAAAGAGTTGGGTCGGCGAGTGGTAATTACCAAAGGCCTTGATAAGTGCCTTTTCCTCTATTCGCCAAGTGAGTGGGAGGCGCAGGCGAAAAGGTTTGCCGCACTTTCGCTGGGTGCCGCTGAACAGCGGAGCTTTAACCGCTTAATGTTTTCAAGCGCGATGGAGGTGGAGGTGGATGCCATAGGTCGCATTTTGGTGCCCGACTACCTCAAGGAGTTTGCGCGGCTGAACGAAAAGATTATCGTCGCCGGCGTTTACTCCAGAGTGGAGATTTGGGACCAAGAGCTATGGCGGGAGCATAGTGCCAAGATTACCGCTTCTGCTGACGAACTGGCGCAGAAGTTGGGAGAGGTGGGGCTGATTTAGCAGGTGGCAGATAGCAGGTAGTAGATAGATAATAGAGAAAAAGTGAAAAGCATGCGACATCTGCCATCTGCCAATCACCACCTGCCAACTGTCCATACTCCTGTTCTTTTACATGAAGTGGTCGAGGGCCTCGCGCTTCGCAAGGGAATGACAGTGGTGGACTGCACCGTAAATGCCGCGGGGCACACCGTTGCCATTGCTGAAGAGCTGGGGCTTACCGGGACTATTGTTGGAATTGACGCCGACCCACAGGCGATCAGTCGCGCGCGGGAGCGAGTAGGGCCGCTACCGTGCAAGGTGCATCTCTCGAATGGCAACTTTCGAGACTTAGCGTCGATTTTAGACAGTCTTGGAATCAAGACAGTGAATGCTGTTCTATTTGATCTAGGTTTGAGCTCGGACCAGCTGGAAAGTTCCGGCCGCGGTTTCTCTTTCCAGGGCGATGAACCGCTCTCTATGAATTTCAGTGGTGGGTTTGATGATTCTAAGCGTGAAGGAGGGTTATCTGATGTTCACTCGTCTGCCGATTCACCCCAAACCCTTACGGCACGAGATATCGTGAACGAATGGAGTGAAGAGAGTTTGGCGGACGTCATATGGGGTTATGGGGGGGAGCGATACGCGAGGCGGATTGCAAAAGCTATTGTCGAGGCCAGGGCGCTATCTATCATAGAGCGAACATCAACCCTTGTGACGATAGTCGAATCTGCGGTTCCGGCCAGCTATAGGCGCGCCAGACTGCATCCGGCCACAAAAACCTTTCAAGCCTTGCGTGTCGCCGTGAACGATGAGCTCGGGGCACTTCGCACGGCATTGCCTCAAGCTTGGGAGATGCTAGAACCGGGAGGCCGTCTAGCTGTTGTAAGTTTCCATGAGCTTGAGGACAGAATTGTGAAGTTCTTTTTCAAAGACAAAAAGCTCACGGGGGAGGGGGCTCCGCTTACCAAGAAACCAATTGTTCCGGGTTCGCGTGAAGTTGCCGAAAATCCCCGCGCTCGTAGCGCGAAACTCCGCATTATTATTAAGAGCGTTATGCCATAGAGTTTTTTTTGCCACCACTCTCTCTTCGGCTAATTGCCAACCTCTACCCGCAACGTTTTAATATGTCACTAAACATCAAAACCATAGCCTCTTCTTTTTTTAGCCTAGACATTTTGGTTACCACCCTCGCCGGAGTGGCCATGCTTCTTGCTGTTGCTTATGGCTATTTTGTGTCTTCGACCATCTTTAATATGGTACACTACCGAGCAACAATTGAAGCTATTGCGCGCACCAGTACTGAGCTTGGCATCCTTGAAGCAAACTATCTTACTTTAGGGAAATCTATGACCATTGAGCGTGCCTATAAGCTAGGCCTAACCGATGCCACGAAAGCGACCTATCTAGTGGTAGACACAAGCGAACGGGGAAGCGTGTTAGCGCTTGATACATACTAAGGGTAAAACAATAAGGCGTTTTAGCTTTTGATATGCGCTCCCACTCTCTAATTCGCCTTCGCATTATATCAGCCATCCTTCTACTTGTGGCCCTGCTGTGTTTGGGACAGTTGTTCAATCTGCAGGTTTTAAATGGTCTTGCTTATGCTGAACAGGCAGATCGCCAGTACGTCACTACCACGGCGGATAACTTTAAGCGTGGGACAATATTCTTTCGGGAAAAATCAGGCGAGCTTATTGCCGCGGCCACTTTGCGACCAGTGTACTATGTAGCCATTGATCCCTCGCGCATTCAAGAGCCGGACGACTCATATCAAAAACTTTCTGCGGTTCTTCGCTCGGATCAGGTGTCAGAGAAAGACCAGGAGGGGAGTGGTTTTACGCGCGAGCTTTTTTTGGCTCAAGCGACAAAGCCGGACGACTCCTATGAAGTCATCGCCCGCGATCTTCCAGAGCATTTGGCGTTGGCTATAAGCGAACTTGGGTTGGCCGGTGTCACCGTGCATCGGCAAAAACAACGCTACTACCCGGGCGGCACCATGGCGGCTCATTTGCTAGGATTTGTTGGGTGGGGCAAGTCCGGGGGAGTCGACACATTAGCCGGTCGCTATGGCTTGGAACGTTATTTCGAGGATGCTCTTTCGAGATCCGCCACTAACCTTTATGTAAACTTCTTTGCCCAGGTGTTTGCGGGCCTCGGTTCATTTGTAAATGAAGAGCAACCGACCGAAGGAGATATCGTCTCTTCAATAGAGCCGACGGTGCAGGGTACGCTTGAAGAGCAAATAGAAGGTTTGCAAAAGAAGTGGCAGGCCAAAGAGGTGGGAGCTATTGTCATGGACCCACGTACGGGACGGATAATTGCCATGGCGGCTGTCCCGACTTACAACCCCAATCTTTTTTCAAAGGTGAAGGATCAGGCGCTCTTTACAAATCCATTGGTTGAAAAAGTTTACGAGTTCGGCTCTATTGTGAAGCCAATCGCTCTTGCCGCCGCCCTTGATATGGGCGCTGTTTCTCCCGCCACCACCTATGTAGACACAGGTTCTGTAAAAGTGGGACAGGCCACTATTTCAAACTTTGATGGCAGGGCGCGCGGTCTCGTAAACATGCAAGAGGTTTTAAATCAGTCCTTAAATGTCGGCATGGTTTTTGTCATGCAGTCTATGGGCCGGAAAGAGTTTGCGGAGGGAATGCGACGCTACGGCATTGATGAAAAGACCGGGATAGATCTCCCCGGGGAAGTGGCAAGTTTAACCGCAAATTTAAACTCAAAGAGAGACGTAGAACACGCGACGTCCGCCTTCGGGCAGGGGATCGCCCTTACGCCTATTGCCATGGCGCGCGCGCTCGCTGTCCTTGCTAATGGCGGCAAGCTTGTTCAGCCGCACGTGGTGGAGGAGATTCGATATGTTGGTGGGGTGGTCGACCGCACCACTCCGGAGCCTCTTCTACGCGCAATCAAGCAAGAGACCGCAGACACAATTACGGACATGCTTGTAAATGTGGTAGACGTGGCTCTGGCCGGAGGAACAAAGAAAATGGAGCATTATAAGATTGCCGCAAAAACAGGTACGGCCCAGATACCGGAACCCCGCGGTGGGTATTATGACGACCGTTTCTCTCACAGTTTTTTTGGGTATTTTCCGGCGTCTAACCCTGAGTTTCTTGTTTTTTACTACATGATGCAACCGGAGGGTGCCCGCTATGCGTCTGAAACCCTAACGGACCCCTTTATGCAAATGACCCGTTTTTTGCTAAGCTACTATCAGGTACCACCGGATAGATAGAAGCACGAAATTAAAAATCTGAAGCCCCGACGTTTCGCCAAGGGCGAAAGTACGGAATCCAGACCGCAAACGTCTGGACACAAAACAAATTAGAAGCACTAAATTCTAAATATTTATAGGACCTACGCAAACTAGCGTCTTTGCGAGGTAGACCGAAGCAATCTAGGATTCGTGATTCCCAAGAATGAGCCTAGATTGCTTCACGCGAAGCGCTCGCAAAGATGAAAACAGTGTTTTGTGTAAGTCCTAATTTAAACAGACTCCGTTTCTAATTTTCGTGCTCTGGATTTAAGACTTGTTTCGTTCTTCAAATTTCGTAGTTCATCTTAGTGTCGGTGCTCTGTGCTTTACTATAGACTATGCTTAAAAAAATCATTCGATCCATCATTGTTAACTTACTTGAGTGGGAGGCCCGTCTGGTGCTAAAGAAATATAAACCCTGCATTGTGGCGGTGGCTGGCAATGTTGGCAAGACTTCAGCCAAGGATGCTATTGCGGTTGTTTTGAGCGAAATTGCGCGAGTCCGTAAAAGCGAAAAGAGTTACAATAGTGAACTTGGCATACCTCTAACCATCCTTGGTCGCGCCAGTGGATGGAATAACCCATGGCGATGGCTCGGTAACATCTTTGAAGGAGTCTCTTTGTTGGTTTTCCCGCATCATTATCCTGATTGGTTGGTGTTAGAAGTTGGGGCTGATCGGCCGGGAGACATCCGGCGCGTGGCTCGATGGCTTAATCCTCATGTAGTGGTGGTCACGCGAATAGGAGAAAAGCCGGTACACGTGGAGTTTTTTGCCAACAGAGAAAGTTTAATACGCGAAAAAGCCTATGTGGTTGAGGCGCTTGGAGCGGGAGGGCGGGTAATCTTAAATGCGGATGACCAGGATGTAGTGGGAATGACGGCCTACACCTCCTTGAAGCCTCTTACATATGGAATGAGCAAGGAGGCTATGGTGCGCTCTTCTAATAATAAACTTACCTATGACGAACTGGAGGAGTCCGATGAGAAAACTGTTCCCGGGCGACGTGTTATTGGGGTAACCTGTAAGGTTGATTACAAAGGAAAAAGTTTCCCCGTGAGACTTGCCGGGGTGTTTGGAAGTGCAAATATACTGCCCGCCCTTGCGGCATTTGCGGTGGGGGCCTCTCAGGGCATGAACGGAGTAGCTATAATCGAGGCCCTTACTCATTTTCTACCTCCCCCGGGGCGACTGCGATTACTTGAGGGCATCAAGGGAAGCACCATCGTGGACGATACTTACAATGCTTCTCCTGCGGCCATGAGACTGGCTCTTGAGTCGCTAGAGGAAGTAGAGTATTCCGGCAAGAAGATTGCCGTTTTAGCTGACATGTTGGAGCTCGGTGAGCTCACTGTCGGAGCCCACGAAGAGATGGGAGCACTCGCCGCCCGGATCTGCAACATCATCATAACGGTAGGTGAACGAGCAAAGTTCATTGCGGCTGGAGCCAAAGCCACGGGGATGTCCGAGGATTCAATGTGGCATTTCGACGACGCTCGCTCCGCGGGTCGCATGCTCGACTCCATGCTTACTACCGGAGATATTGTACTTATTAAAGGTTCGCAGTTTATGCGCATGGAGCGCTGTGTGGAGGAGGTAATGCTTCATCCTGAACAAAAAAGCAAGCTTCTGGTTCGCCAAGACAAAGAGTGGCTCAGCAGGTAGTGTGATTAATAAAGATGTCAGATGTCAGGTGTCAGAGCATGTGGCAGGTAGTCGGGGGTTATTCCGACAATGAAGCCTCTGTTCAATTTAGGTTTTCCACCGCCCTTAATTGTTGTACAAGAGTTATCGGGTTATAATGATTAAAATTACAACTATCTGATATCTGAAAACTGATAACTCTCATAATTCCTATTACCATGACTCCCGAACTTTTAGAATACATAAAACAGCGTCGTGTCGCCGGAGCGCCTGATGAGCTTATTCGAAGTGAGCTCGCTTCTGTAAAATGGTCTGAAGCGGCCATCGTGGCGGGTCTTTCCGCTGTTACCGTCCCACCCGCTCAAAAGCCTCAAATTCAAACAGGAAACGTTGTTCCGACACAGACAGTAGGGAGTTCGCATCTGGCTTCCGAAGAACAGTCGATGTCCGCCGGAGAGGCGATTTCTTCAGCAGTTACGGATGCGCAAATAGATGTAGAGCCTGTTCCAGATGCTAAGCACTCTGTGGTGGTAAAGATTGTTGCCATTATTGCCCTTGTTTTAGCGCTAGGAGTTGCCGCGCTGCTCTTTTGGCAGTATTTTCTGACTCCAGGTGATATTGCACAAGAGAGGGACATAACCCAAAACGGAATTAAGGAAAGAGGAGAGCAAGATGCGAACTTTGATGCTACGATTGCACAAGAGAGGGCGAAGGCGCGTGATGCCGCGCGAACAAGTGATCACGCTTCTTTGCGTGCCACCCTTGAGCTCTATTTTGACTCGGAAAAAAAGTATCCGCCAACACTTGACGCTCTTATTCCTGCATATCGTGAGTTTCTCCCACGCGACCCGGTAACAAACAGTCTCTATGCTTACTCGCAGATTTCCGGTGGAGCTAATTTTGCCATTTGTATAGATTTTGAGACAAAAGCTCCGCAATGTTTTGCGAGTAGTGAAACCGATTTGCTTGAGGATGAGACGGGTGCGTCGACAGGAGAGACAGACGAAGCAAAGTCTCAAGGTGGTGGTTTATGAATTAGTAAGCACACGGTTCTAGTGCGTAATTTGTTAAAAGCAAAAAAATGGTCGTAGTCCCGCGACCGAGAAGCCCCGGAATAGCCGGGGCTTCCTATTAACGCCCGGCTCGTTTCGTGCTACTATTCTATATTGCAGTGTAGGCGTAAACATCAAAAAGTCTTGTCTGCCAATATCTGCAATGGCTATATTATTATCTGCTTTTCTGCTGCCACCTGCTATCTGCCATCTGCTCTGTATTTATCGGCCCTATCGTCTAGCGGCTAGGACATCAGGTTCTCATCCTGGAAACCGGGGTTCGATTCCCCGTAGGGTCACAAATTGAAACTTCGTCGGCCGGAAGGCCACTTTATCGTATGTTTATCAAAATTTCAGCATTTGCTATCGCCATTAATAGAAGAGAGCAGATTGACAACGACCATTACTTTATCTCTAAATAGTACAACCTTGGGTCTATCACTCTTGTTGTATATAGGAGAAGGAGGAAACGCGTGGATGCCCTTGTTTTTGAGAATAAGTGGAGTGAAGACCCGAAGCGTGCCAGGGCCCAAGTCCTCTCACAATATCTCGCCGAGATAGACGACTGCCTGGAGGTGGGCGAGATAGAGTGCGCGAGGAAAATCATTGCCACCATGCAAAATGTCTTGAAACGTTACCTCATTAGCTCATGAATCTTGGGGCCGCCTCTGGCGGCCCTTCTGAGTGTCGTAAGATTTTTTTACTATAGCGGAAACCTGGCTTCTTGTTTTCGGACTACCTGAAGGGATTTTTTAGTCGTCTATGCTTGACAGGAGATCGCCGTCCTTGGTTGTAGAACAACACCGAGACAACAAAGGCCGCAACGAAGACCGGGGCGGTCTTTGTTGCGGCCGGGCGGCCTCGACTACTTCTCGAGGCCGAGAATGTGGAGCGGGATGTCGTGCGTGATGAGGGCGACGAGATGCACTCCCCACCAGCGAATGAGCGTTTCTGGCCCAAGACTGTTGAGTCGCTCGACGAGGGGCTCGCATAGAAAGATCGGGCTGACATGCGACCAGAGAATGAACCCGCCTGCAAGCCCGAGCCAAACCCAACAGAGCAATCGTACGACGAAAGACATAACACACCTCCATGTGCTTCCAGTGCACATTAAAGCATGTTATGGCAAACAAAAAAACTCTTGGGCGAGACATTCTCACATTCTTGAGAATGTGAGAATGATGTGAGGAGTCGTCGAAAGGTCGGACATTGTGTGACATTATGCGAAAAGAATCGATGCGCTCTTGGTTAAAAAAAGCAGTCGGCCGATGTGCGACAGACTGCTTCATAGACGACGAGCGATAGCGCCAATGCTGGTACTTTGCGGCCCTTGTTTGGCTTTATGACATTGCGCATGTTCTGATATTCTTGAGAATGTCAGAATATGCTACTGTGCTCTTTTGGTAAAGAGCTTCTGCGTTAACGCTCGAAGACTGGCATCTCATAGGGGACCTTCGTCCATCTGCTCGTGGCCTCGTACTCGGCCCAGAGAGGCTCCCAATCGGCGCGGAAGAGCTCGAGCAGGATGTCGTCCCAGTAGCGTCCCTCGCGGTACCAGTGGTCTCTTCGCCGGCCGACGACCTTGTGTCCCATGCCAAGCGAGTATCGGAGCGACCGTTCGTTGAAGGCAATCACGTCCGAGTAGACCTTGCGAAGGCTGAGTGTGCGGAAGGCAAAGGCGAGCATGAGCATTTTGGCTTCGCTTCCATACCCCTTTCCCCAGAACGCTTTTTCACCGATGAGGGTGCCGGTGGTGCCTACCCCCAGACGCATGTCTACCTGGTGGAGTCCGATGTTGCCAATGTGGCGACCTTTCGACGTGCAGATGGCGAGAGGGAAGTCGTTTTCACGCCCCACCTGCTTGTCGAACCAGTTCTCCTCAGCGAGAAGTGTCATGGGCAGACAGCGTGCCAGATAGCGAGTCACCTCTGGGTCGTTTGTCCAACGGGTGCAACGCTCCAGGTCGGTCGCCTTGTCGAGGGGCCGCAGGTACACCCTGCGTCCTCGGGCGAACACAATCCGTTCCTTCCTCATAAAGACCTACCTTTCCGGGGTGCTGTGCCCCAAATAAAACAAAACCGCCGCGGATGGATGCCGAGGCGGTCGCTGTGCGTGTGTGGTTTGTTGCGGAAGTGCTAGGAGGATTGGGAACACATGCAAAGTGACTGCCTCGGCATCATAAAAATGACCTTCGAGAGGCAGTTATCTGTAGGCACCGGCATTGTTCCAAACTTATGCATAACCTAGTATATACATAAACAAGCTATCTTGTCAAGGTGTAAAAGATTGCCACTGGTGGTGTCGCCTCTCCTTGCTTTTAGAAGTAAATATGCTATTCTTGCCTGGGAAAAACTCAAACTTTTACCCGGGAGGTAGTGATGGGCGTAGACAATGCAAAAAAGGCAATGACCCAGGTTGAGTTAGGGGAGACATTGAGTGAGGAGCGACTGGTGGCAATTCTGAAAGAGAAATCGCCGACCGAAATTGCCAAGTTGCTTCTGCAGGCCAACCAGGAGCCGAGTATGTTGAAATCCTCGCTTGACGACGAAGTGGTCATCCGAGATATTGAAATCGCTCTTGCGACTCTCAAGACGGCTGGGACGAGAATCCGCAGACGCACGGATGCCAGAGATTTTCTCGTGGCTGTCGCCAAGGCATCCGACCCGGACAACACGGACCTGCGGGAGTACATCGTCTGGGTTGTCTCGAATTCTCCTAATGAGCGGAGGGAGGCGATGGAGAGGGCGGGGTGGAAGAAGGCCGGTCAGGAGGAGCTGGCCAAGTAAGGCCGTCTGCCATTGACGTTCTTCCCCCTCCTGCCCCTCCTGGACTAGTCCTTTGAAGAGCCCCTCCACGTGGAGGGGCTCACCTAATTACAGGCGGACACAAAGGCGGAGCAGTCTTTCTCGTCAGTTTGCGTTTCCTTGGCCTCCGTGCTATCATAGTGCTTTATAAATATGGAAAAGAAAGCAGTCATCAAAACGGGCGGGAAGCAGTACCTGGTGGAGCCGGGTGCCTTGCTTACCATTGAAAAACTGGACGGCTCGGAAACTATGGAGGAGGGGGGCAGTATTTCTTTTGATGAAGTTTTAATGGTGCTCGATGGAGACGAACCTAAGGTGGGCACTCCCACTGTGGAGGGGGCTTCCGTGAGCGCCACCTTTCTCGGCAATGGGCGAAACAAGAAAGTGGAGACCTTAAAATACAAATCCAAGTCAAACTACCAGAAACGCTACGGCCACAAACAGCCACATTCGAAGGTGAGGATTGAAGCAATCAAATAAACGGGTATTCTGGGTTTCCTGTGGGTAGTTCCCCTCCCCCTAGCCAGGGGGAGGTTGGGAGGGGGTAGATTGGTGCTTGTATGTGGCTCAACTACAACCCCACCCACCCCACCCCAGCCCTCCCCTTAGGCAGGGGAGGGAGCAACCACACTTAATCCCACAGGAAAGCCAGAAGAACCAAATAAACAAACGGCTCACCGCGGTGAGCCGTTTGTTTATTTGACTAGAATCATGAGGTATGAGCCAGCAGACAGGAAAAGAAAGGCGGCCCGTGTGAGGGGCCGCCGTGGTAGTGCCCGTATGGACACCAGTGAATCAGACGAGAATGTAGGCAATGAGGGGAACTCGAACGTCGGCGAGCTCCTCTGATGTGATGGTAGGGTTCTGTTCCGCCTCGATGATGAGTGCCCGTATCTCGGCCCTTCTACTTTCAACCTCGTCGCGCCGGGCCGTCTGGTTGTCGAGGCAACTCACGTACGACCCGATATTCTTGAGCTTACGCAGGACTTCCCGGCCACGCACGACCACATCCGTATTGTCTCCCGACATCTCTCACCTCCGTGTCAATCCGCGAAAGGTAGATGGAACACCTCGGTAAGCAACCAGGCCACTCCAGCTTCGACTATCTCTCGCAGGTGGCGCGAGAGCCACCACCCGATGAGAGTGAGATAGACGAGAGCGGGAAGAGCGAACAGGGTGATTGCGAAGCCACCCATCTCATGCCCGTACCACTCAAGGCGACACATGAGGAGGAGGCCTATCGACACCACTGTGGCCGAGCGCAGGCCGTAAACCATCGAGGCAACACTTCCGCCCACGTACCCATTTAGAGCGGCAAGCAGGGAGATGCCAAAAATGGTGTACCAGATCATGAACGGCTCAGCGTTCGCGGAGGCTCCCCACTGTGTACCCCACTGGGGAAAGTAGCCGATAGTGAGCATGCACTGGGCGACAGCATAGCCACCCATAGCCGAATCTTGTCTCCACCAGAGCCACCAGATAGGGATGATGAGAGCCAGGCACACCTTGTGCCAGAATGGAAAGTCCGGTAACGTGGAGCCATGAGCCCAAAGTACGGCCACGAGGATTGCTCCCGCCATCGCCACATCGATCAGATTGGCTGAGTTCGATAGCCAGTCCCTAGTTCGCCTCTCCTCGTAGGCGAGGTAAGTGAGAGCTGAGAGCGTGGTGCCAGCAAAGAGGGTGAGCCAGGTGGCCACCACCTTGTGTCCTGCCCCCTCGCCGATGGCCATGATGTACTTGACGCTGACAGCACCCATGAGGATGCAGATCAGCACCGTCAGTCCCCGTTGGAGCAACCTCCGAGCATGTTCGCTCATCTTCGACCTCCTTAGTGGTCGTTAGGTTCAGGTTCGGAAAACGATTGTCTAAATTTTACGATTTAATGACCTTCTGTATTGTAATATATAACACACTGCACGGAAAGTCAATGCTTGGTGTGTCCAGGGCGCCTATCCTACGGGGTCGGACCTTGTAGGACTCTACGCCCTGTACCCTATGCCCTACGCCCTGTTCTTCAGCGCGCTCTCAATGGTGGCCGAGTCGGAGTATTCAAGCTCGGTGCCGGTGGAGAGGCCACGCCCGAGTATTGAAATGGCACAGCCGGCCGGTTCGCAAAGAGGGGAGAGCTCTTGCTTTAGATAGTCTATTGTGTGGTCACCCTCGGTGTTGGCCGAGAGTGCCAGAATTATCTCCTTGAGTTTACCGGAAGAGATTTCGATGCGGACGCGCGCAATAAGTTCACGATGGCGGAGCTCTCCTAATGGCTTACTCGCGGTAAGCGCGAGCAGGCCTCCTAGTACGAAGTAGTAGCCGTGGTAGGCGTGAGAGCACTCGATGGAGTCTAGGTCGGTCTCCCTGGCCACCACCATGAGCTCGCTCTGGTCGCGGGTGGTATCGCGACAGATATCACAGCGTTCCTGGTAGTTTTCGACAGGTGGATAGAACCGGAAGCAGTGCTCACAGCGGCGCACCTCTTTTTTAAGCTGGACAATCTTTCCGGCGAGCGCGCCCAAGACGTTTTGCTCTTGTTGGAGGAGGTGGTCGACAAAACGCCGCCCTTGGCGCGGCCCGATGCCGGGGAACTTGGTGAACAGGGTCGTGAGGTCGTCGATGACGGACATAAATTGGCAGGTAGTAGATAGCAGATAGCAGATAGCAGATAGCAGATAGCAGGTGGCAGGTGGCAGGTGGCAGGTGGCAGGTGGCAGTAGCAATTACATAGCTAATTCTCTGGTGTCAAGTCTCGCACGTCACTTTAATAATGCAACAATTTAACAATTTAGCAATTAAACAATTCTGGATTTCAGAACGCGCCGAATTCAGACTCACTGCGTTTCGTGTCCATGCTCGTGAAGCTGGCGTGCTTTTCGTCGAAGTAGAGCTCCACTTCTCCGGTGGGGCCATTGCGGTGCTTGGCAATTATAATCTTAGCCACATTCGGTCGGGCTGAAGATTTGTCGTATTTGTCTTCACGATGGATAAAGAGCACTACATCCGCGTCCTGCTCTATCGAGCCCGAATCGCGTAAGTCGGAGAGGCGTGGCTCCCCACCACGCTGTTCGACGGAGCGGTTAAGCTGGGAGAGAGCGAGCACTGGCACATCAAGGTCGCGAGCTAGGCCCTTTAGGGAACGTGAGAGGTCGGTGACCTGGTGCACCATGGAGTCATACTGGCGTGCTGTGACCATAAGCTGGAGGTAGTCGACGATAATGAGACCAAGGCCATGTTCAGACTTGAGGCGACGAGCCACGCTCCGCATGCGGGCAATCGAGTTGGAAGATTCGTCGTCAATGAAAAAGGGGGCGTTGCTTAAGGTGCCCAAGGCCTCTTGAATACGGCCATACTCTTCATCGTCCGACAGCTTGCCAGTACGCAGTTTCCACGAGTCCACGCGTGCTTGTGAGGCAAGCATACGGTCGGTAAGTTGGTCGTCGCTCATTTCCAGCGAGAAGATGAGGGTGGGGACACCGTGTCCACAAGAGGCCTGGCGGGCGATATCAAGAGCGAGTGAAGTTTTTCCTATAGAGGGCCGAGCCGCAAGAATGACCAGGTCAGACTTTTGAAGTCCCGCGAGTTTGTGGTCTAGGTCTTTAAAGCCAGTGGGCACCCCGCGGAGCTCGTCTTTGGATTCGCTCAAGCGTTCGAGGCGAGCCCAGGCCTCGGCAAGAGAGTCCTTGAGATGCACAAACTTCTTTTGGCGATTTGTGGCACTTCCTATATCAAATATTCTTTTCTGAGCCTGGTCGATAAGCTCGTCTACCTCCTCTGCTTCAGAATAGCCGAGCTGGCTAATGTGGTCGGCAGACTCAATAAGACGCCGTAGAAGCGCTTTCTTGTGAATGATACCGGCATAGTAAACTGCATTTGCCGCCGAAGGCACCACTTGGAGAAGCTCAGTCAGATAACTTGCGCCCCCGATATTGGGTATTTTGTTCTGCTCTTTGAGGCGACCGGAGACCGAGACGAGGTCGATGGGGTCACCTTTGGCCGCCAGTTCGCACATGCACTTGAAGATGGTGCGATGCTTCTCCGGGTAGAAATCTTCGTGGGTGATAAGCTCGGTCACCTCCGGCATGACGGTGGGCTGGAGCATGACAGAGCCAAGTAAGGCCCGTTCGGCGTCAAGATTTTGCGGAGGCAAACGGACGCCGGTGAGAAAAGGGGATTTGGTGACAGTTTCGCCGGCCATAGTGAGACCAGTTTAGCAAAGTAGAACAAGCTCACCAAATCATCAAAACGGTGGATGAATTGGGGATAGATAGGCGACAGGGCACAGGGCGTAGGGCGCAGGGTTGCTTGTGGTGTCTATTGAGTTTTGCTTATTGTTGACCCGGCGTCCGTGTCGCGGACGGTCCAGCCCAGCTTTTCTATCTCTTGGCGCAGGCGGTCGGCCTCCAGCCAATCTTTATCGAGGCGGGCTTTTTCCCGCAGACGGGCAAGCTCGTTTACGTGAGCCGGCACCGGCATCTCTAAGAGAGTGTGGGCGTGTTCTACAAGATCGAGGCCGAGTATCTTATCCATTTCGGCGAGCATGGCCAGGCGCGTTTCGGCCGAGATGGAGGTGTCTTTCATAAGCTCCCAGGTGGTGGCCAGCGCTTTGGGCATATTGAGGTCATCCCGCACGGCGTCGGCAAATGCTTTTTTGTGCAACTCCACGGCGGGGGAGTTCTCCTTATCGGCGGTAGTGTCGCGCAGAAGCTCGGCCACTCGTTCCGTGAGGTTTTTGTAGGCCATGGCTGCGCCCTCGAGCGCCTCCCAGGTGAAGTTCATCTGTTGGCGATAGTGGGTTTGCAGATAGAAGTAGCGGAGGGTGAGGCCGCTGAAGCCCTTCGCTTCGACGTCGCGAAGAGTGTAAAAGTTACCAGCACTTTTAGCCATCTTTTTGCCTTCCACTTGTAGGTACTCGCCGTGCATCCAGTGGCGAACGAAAATCGGCTGGAGGGGTTGGCTTTGGGCAATCTCGTTTGTGTGGTGAGGGAAAAGAAGGTCTATGCCACCGGTGTGGATGTCGGTACCTCCCGGAAAAGCGCGATGATTGACGACCGAGCACTCGATATGCCACCCCGGGCGACCACGGCCGAGGATGGGGTGCTCCCAGGCAATATCGGCGTCCGCACCGTCCCAAGCCTTCCAGAGCGCGAAGTCACTCAAGTTTTCCTTTTCGTACTCGTCGGATAGGACCCGGGCCCCAATTTTTTTGCCTTTGAGGAATTCGGGGCCGACAAGAGCCCCATAGGTGCCAAAATCAGCCTGATAGCGCTCGATACTAAAGTAGGTACTGCCATCCTCGGCTCGATAGGCGTAGCCCTTTTCAATCAAAAGAAGAATGAAGGCCTGAATATCGGGGATAACATCGGTAATATTGATGAAGGTAATATCGTCTGCGAGGACGCCCGTGGCGTTGAGGTCACGGTAGAACTCTTTTGTGAGGTGGCTGGTAAACTTTCTTAAATCGGCCACCGTAGCCTCCTTGCCACTCTTCTCTATGGTGGCCCGGATGGTCTTGTCGTCTATGTCGGTCACGTTCATGACCCAGAGAACCTCAACTCCCTCGGCTTTAAGAGCACGATAGAGCAGGTCTGTCATCACAAAACTGCGCAGATTGCCTATGTGGGCAAAGTCGTAGACGGTGGGGCCACAGGCATAAAGGTTGACTTTGCCCGGCTCGATGGGGGTAAACTCTTCTTTCTCGCGCGAGAGGGTGTTGTAGAGAGTGAGAGGCATGGGATGGTCTTTATGGCACATGAATTACGCAATACGCTCTTTTCGTCTTTGCGAGCGCTACGCGCGAAGCAATCAAGGCCAAACTTTAGTATTGCTAATCCTGGATTGCCTGCCTGCGGTAGGCAGGCTTCGCAGTAGCTCGCCACCGCTTATAGCGGGGCCCGGCCAAAGGCAGTGGCAAAGACGCCTGTTCGCGTAGGTCTTATAGTATATCATTTTTCTAAAATGAGGTAGTTAAATGTTAATTGGCTGATTTGCCGAAGAGGCTTATATCTGCCATACTTGAAGTGTAAAGTACGGACAATGCATTTTTTGATACTCAATATATGCAACATCATCAGAAACAACTCTCCTTTTCCTTTGCTTTTATCCTCATCATTTTGGCTTTTATATCCGGTCTATACACCGGCTATGGAAACAGACCGCAGGTAGACCAAGTGGCGGCCTTGTTTAACAAAGAGTTAGGAAAGCCGGCCACGGTGGATTTTGAGCCTTTTTGGCGAGCGTGGAATATTGTTCAAGAAAAGTATGTTTCTACCAAGCCGGCCACCACTACCGAAGAGGCTCTTGCTACTGATGAGGAGAAGGTGTATGGGGCCATCAAAGGTTTGTTAGGCTCCCTCGACGACCCTTATACCGTCTTTTTTCCACCTGAAGAGGCCAAAGCCTTTCAAGATGATATCAGTGGAAACTTTAGCGGGGTGGGTATGGAGATTGGCATCCGGGACAACATTCTAACGGTAGTGGCACCCCTAAAGGGTACACCCGCTTCTCGGGCCGGTATTCATTCGGGTGACAGGATTTTGAAGATTGATGAGCGGAGTACACAGGACATGGCCGTGGATATAGCTGTGCGTTTAATTCGGGGCACCAAAGGTACAACTGTAAACCTCTCTATTCTCACCGATGGTGCGGATGAACCAAAGCTTGTGAAGATTGTGCGAGATACTATCCAGATTCCCACTATTAGCTTTGATGCCGGGCCCGGGGACGACGGCACCGAGCAACAAGGATTGCGTAAGGATGGTGTGTTTGTATTCCGCCTCTACAACTTCTCCGCCCAATCTCCCGAGCTCTTTAGATCGGCACTACAACGTTTTATCGAGACGGGCTCGACTAAGCTAATACTTGATTTGCGTGGCAATCCCGGTGGCTACTTGGAGGCGGCAGTCGACATGGCGAGTTGGTTTTTGCCTAAGTCGGCTGTGGTTGTGAGCGAACATTTTGGGGGCACCGAGACTCCTCGAGTACATTATTCGCGTGGCTACAACATTTTTAACGATAATCTAAAGATGGTTATACTTGTGAATCAGGGGAGTGCCTCCGCCTCTGAGATTCTCGCGGGCGCTCTTCAAGAACATGGGGTCGCTACCTTGGTGGGAGAGAAAACGTTTGGAAAAGGGTCCGTGCAAGAACTTATTCCGGTGACTGGCGATGCTCAAATGAAGTTGACTGTGGCTAGGTGGCTCACCCCAAACGGGACTTCGCTATCGGCAGGAGGGCTTAATCCAGACGTTGTGGTCGAGATGACCCGCGAAGACCTAGAGGCCGGTCGCGATCCGCAGTTTGATCGGGCTATTAGCTTATTGACCAAAGGTCAATAGTTTGGAAATTGCTAAAATGTGGCAGTTTAACAATTTTCTTTACCTATGAAAGTAATCCTCCTAAAAGATGTAGCAAAACTGGGTAGAATGTTTGATGTAAAAGAGGTGGCTGATGGCTATGCCAGGAATGCTCTCTTCCCGAAAGGACTTGCTGAGCCAGCCACTCCGGGAGCTGTTTCCCGCATAGAAAAGCAAAAAATAGTTGAAGGGGCCAAGATTGAGGCTCGCGAGACCGCTCTTGGGGTAGAGCTAGAGAGCCTGGCCGAAACACCCGTTACTATTACACTGAAGGCGAATGAGGCAGGGCACCTTTTTGCAGGCTTAAAGCAAGAGGGCCTGCTTCAATTACTTCGTGAAAATGGCTACCATTTCACGGATGAGAACCTCCATTTTGTTAAGCCTATTAAAGAGACTGGCACTCACGAAATACCCATTATTGTGGGAAAAAAAGAGGGTAAACTTATCCTGCGTGTGGTGGGGGAGTAGGGTAGATGCGGCCTACGTAGAGCAGGAAGTTAATAAATGGAAAGACAAGAGAGGAGAGGACGATGTAAACTATTATATACACCAGCAAACAGTACCTATGTCAGAAAAAGATCCCAGTCTTAGAGAGTTACCAGAAAAAGAGCAGATTAAAATGTGCGTCTTAGCGCTTGAAGGAGAGATTGGGACCGGAGAGAGTGTGGCTGATGACGCGGCTATTAGGATCATCGAAAGGGTGCTAGTGAGGGAAATGGAGATAAGTCCGCTTTTCTTACTCACTCACCAGTCTGATTTACTTAACAGGCTCGAAGGATCGGCAGAGCAAGCTTTGCGCGCTTATCTCGAGCATGTGCAGGAGGAAGAGCGTGCCGGCATGGAGCTAGGAGCCGATGACGAACAAGAAGAGGGGGCTGGCTCCTAAAAACTTCCAGTGACGAATATCGTTCCTCAGAATAGCTGAGGATTGAAAAGGAGCATACCAAAAAACACAGAACTGCCGCACAATACAAAACAAAACCCCAGATGTTATTCTGGGGTTTTGTGAGCTGGTGTCTTGGTTGTCTTTAAACAATGTGGACTATTTTAAGGACACGTGAGTTTCCGTCAAAATTAGTCTTGCGCTTGTTTGCAAATTTGATTTTGCCCGCCTTGAGAGCAAAGAGAGTGTGGTCTTTTCCGAGACCCACGTGCTTACCCGGCAAGATACGCGTGCCGCGTTGACGCACGATAATAGAGCCCGCTTTGGCCTCTTCGCCATCATAGAGCTTGGTACCAAGGTATTTAGGATTGGAATCTCGGAGGTTTTTTGTGGAACCTCCTGCTTTTTTATGAGCCATAAGTTTATTAAAGCACAAAGCCCAAAGCACAAAAACCAAACGCTATCGAGCTTCGCACTGAGTTGATTTATTAAAGCACAAAGCCCAAAGCACCTGCCCGCAATGCTACGCTTAGGCGTTGCAGATGGGCAAAAACAAAAAATGACTGATAATACGGTAATGTGCTTAGACAGATAATAACAGAAGTAGGGTGGATAATCAAGTATTTAGATGTGGGGGAGGGGAGCGATCTCTAGGGCCCAATTTCCAGACTATTAGCAATAGCAGAGAGGGTGGCATCTTGGCTTGGCCAATACAGTATCTTAAAAATGCGTGCACCGGGGCCGGCGACGATAATCTCCGTATGAGAGCCGTTCGTTCCACTATATCCGGAGTTTACTTTTAGACGCAGAGCGGGGCGACCACCGATGGTCAACCTCTCAATCTCCGATTGAGGCACGGAACCACTGCGATATGTTTCGTTTAGGAAACTCTCTGAATTCCCGTACCCGGGCCACTCCGTGACAAGAAGGGTAAGGGCAGAGTCTGTGTAGTCAGGAAGTCGCGAGGTGTTATTTTCTGTAGCGACCACAATACCAGAGAGGATCACCTCGCCCGAGAGAGGAGAGGAGAGCTCTCGGCTGTCTAAGAGGCGCGCCTGATAAGTTGGGGGAAAGCGAAGTTTATAGGCCCAGGCGGCGTCGCTATAGCTTATCCACCCTTGTTGGGAGAGTTCACCTTTTTCCTTGCCTGTAAGGTTGGGCTTCGCTCGTACGTCACCACCTTCGGTACTGCTGTTTCCGGAGTAGGTTTGATTTACCTGTGTGACGTCCTGCGTGAGGCCGGTGGCTGCATATCGGGCTAGGTATACTAATCCGATCAAAACTACGATCACCAAGAAAATAGCGAAGATCTTATCTATCCCAAAACCATTTGATTCGGATGCCATGAGGGTATTATAACACGTTTAAGGACTTAGTAATAGCGAAAGGCAACCTCTTTTGTGTTATATTTATCATACTCACGTTTTAATGGTCTAAATCTGGAGTCGATTCGTGTTCCCATGACTCGTTTCTATTACTATTTGTAACCTGTATAATTTATGGAAAACACAAACTATGTGCTTGCGGGAGTAGTAGTGGTAGCCCTCATTATAATCGGAGCTGTTATTTTTATGAGAAACAGTGGTGGCGACACTCTGGAGCCACCTGCGGTGAATACTCCGACAGACAGTTTGCCGGTTACAATCAACGCGAAGCATCTCTTTGCTGATGGTGTGCACCGATACCACGGCGTAGTAACCAGTCCGACTCCGTGTTATGACGTTAGCGCTACTGTTAGCACCAATGGTGAGGGGTCTGATATGTCTTATGTGATTCACGTAGTCTCAAGCGAGCAAGAGGGAGCAATATGTGCCCAAGTTTTGACCGACAAGGAGTTCGACGTTAGCTTCACTGCTCTAGAGGACGCTAAGGTGGAAGCTACTCTCAACGGTAAGCCGGCAACTCTGAACGTGATTGAAGTTTATTCACCTGAAGAACTAGTTGGGCCTTTTGATTTCAAGAGCTAGCGCCACCCCTCTCATGCCAGAAAAGAAGTATCGGGTAGTAATCTATGGGGCTGTCGTGATCGGGCTCCTCATGCTCTTTGGCTGGATACTGTCTATTCTGGGAGACTCTCTTAGGTTAGTAACCGGAGTAGGCGTGCCGACCTGGGGCAAGTGGCTAATATTTGGCCTCGGCGCCCTGGTTGTTTTTTCCTTTGCAAAAAATAGACTGCGTAGGTGATGCTAGCACCTATATTGTGCGACACGCCGACCTCCCCTGCTGGTGTGGGGTAGGGGAGGTGCTCTGTTAAAAACCCGCGGACTTTTTGTAGAGTGGTAGGCAGATAGAATTTGCTGACGGGAGTCGGTGCCAGAATGATCAAGGTTGCGCGAGAGAGTATATGTGTTATTGTTGTAAAGCGCTGTGGATAACTTTTAGGGGAGCTGTCAACCGGTAGTCGCACAATATACCTTTTATACTGGTACCTTATGCGACACGCGTCATATTCACTTAAAGGATAGCTCGAGCATCAGTTGCACCCTTACCGTACTCCTTCTTTGAGAAACGGTATGCCTTTGCGGGCTATATTCAGCCTTTTTCTTCTTGCACAAAAGGACGTGAATGTCCCCCAGGTCATCAGACTGGTGTTTTTTGGTAAGGGCTTTTTCTTTTTACTGACCATGCGATCTAGCTCGGGTTGCTCAACAGCCTTGTTCATCTGAAGAAGGATAACCGGATACTGAAGCATGACTGCGTCGCAGTACTTAACCCTCTTACTGTTGACACAGCCAGTTAGGTTCCGGAGGTCTTTTGGATAAAAAACGTCCACGCAAAAGCCCCCATGCGCATCGTAGACAAAGAAGTCGGCACGAGTGCGGCGGTCGTCGGTAAAGAAGTATTCTCGATGGACAAGTTCACGTCCGAATAGCTTTACGAGGTGCTCGTACACCGTTGCTTCTACCTTATGAGCACGCTCGTTGATTGAGTATGCTCGTCTAGTGCTGTGTGAGCCGGCCCGCAGGTCGAGTTCATCCTCTGTAAGCCCCATGCGCTTGCGAAGAGCCACTAAGCCACCGAAAGCACGCTCAATTGAGCGCGAGGAGGGCAGATATGGATAGTCGTCAATTTCGTGGGCAGTCGGGTGGTGTCCATTCTTTGCGTAAAAGTGGCGCATGCCAGCCTCGATCTGCTCGTAAGTCCAGCCCGTACCTTTGCCGCTTCGACTACTTTGTTTTCGAAGTGCCATGCGTTCAATTGTATCTTACTAGTATTGTGTCGCACAACGTAGTTGTCCACAGTCTTAAAAAGAGTAGCCGGGCCCTGTGAGGACCCGGCATGGCGACTGTCCGCCTTATGCGCGCACTTGCTACTGCTTCATACTGGCCTGTGCCGTCACCTCCTCGAGGTAGCGCATAACGAGATTGAGGTCGAGATCGTCCTCGCCGTTGCGGAGGTTCGTCTCCGCGTCCACGCTTACTCCCTCCGTTTGGATGAGCTCGGCAACCGGGTCGAGCTTGTCTGGCCCTAGGCTACCGGCGACACCGATGGCGAGCTCTCTGTAGTTGAAGTGGCTGCGAAAAGCTCTGTGCCAGACGTTGGCTGTCTCGGCGTTAATGGGTACGCCTCTACCATTGCTGGCGTCGATGAGGACGTCGGTGATAAGGCCGATGGGCATCTCCTCATTCATCGCCTTGGCGGTGGCATTGGCCACCGCCACCAGCTCGAGCCCCGCTACACCTTTCTTCATCAGTGGCGCCAGGTTCTGGATGATGCGGAGCTCTGGAAAGGCCTTCCGGATGGCCTGGAGTTGCTCGAGGGACGGCAGCTCGGTGTTGAGCTGGACCCCGTGGACGTGCGGCCCGCCTGACGCCAGCACCTGCGTCACCTGCCAGACGAGGGTACTCATGTCGTCCGTGGCGTGGTGGATGACATTAAAGGCGATGGGGCTATCGACGAAAATCTCCGGCATCTCCCCGAGCCTCACGAAACGCCGCGGATGGTAGACCGGGATGCCGAGCATGGACTTGCTCGAGGTGTACACCCCAATCATCACCCTTCGGTCACCGAGTCCATACTCGGCGTGCAGGGCATCGTAACGCCTCCGAATGGCTCTGGCCTCCTGCGCCGTCATGACGCAGGAAACCCCGTCGTAGTTAAAGAGCTTCATCTCCGAACTCCTCCTTGTGTTCGTCGTCGTCCCCGCCAAGGGCGGTGGCGAGGTAAACCGAAGCAATCCAGAATTCATGGTGGCTAAGAATAAACCTAGATTGCTTCGCGCAGAGCGCTCGCAAAGACGAAAACAGTGTTTTGCGTAAGTCCTATAAAAGTATGTCTCATCCAGGCCCCGCATCAGGCATGGGGTAAACTCCCGGCCGAGATCCAGGCCATGGTTGAACCTGGATCCCTGCCTACCGCAGGCGGGCCGTTCTGCAACGGGATGACACTCGAGATGCGCGAGAGGTGTGAGCGGTTACCTTTCCCAAAAGAGGCCAGCTGGCCTATTTTGGGAAATTGGAGAAGGGAAAAAATACGAACTTTGTAGCTCAAAGAGTTTAGAGTCGTGGCAGGTACTCCATCGGGTCGAGGTAGCTCTCTAGGGAAGCCAGGGGCATGGTGTAGGTGCCACAGCCAGGAACCTTACTCTTTAATTGCCCGATTTGTACTCCTTCGGTGGCATAGACAGTAAAGTGAAGATGTGGCCCGGTGGCGTATCCGGTCCGGCCCAGGTAGCCGACGAGGTCACCCGTGGCCACCACTTGGCCCCGGACGGCCTTCACAAGCGAGAGGTGGGCGTAGAGGGTGGAGAGGCCGTTATCGTGGTCGATAAGCACCCATTTGCCGTATGAGGCCCCTTTGCAGGTGAGGTCGGTATCCCCCACCCCCCGTACGGTGCCTCTGCGGGCGCTCCATAGCTCGGTCCCGACGCTTCCCCCAAAGTCTGTACCATTGTGGCCCTTGCCACTGTAGACCTGGCTATGAGTGCGGGAGAATTCTGTATCTCCAAATGGCTGGGTGATGCGCACGGGCTTTAATGGCCAGGCAAGGGAGCCTGTCGCCACCTCTTCCCCTGGAAGCTTGCTTCTGTCGATAATGGTGCGGAGCTCCGTCTCAAAGGCGCGAATCTCCGCTTCCACGGCGGCTATTTCACGTTCTTTGGTTGCCAGTAAGTTGCGATAGGTGCCCTCTTCGTTTTTGGTAGTAGCAAGGAGCGTCGCCTGTTCTTTTCTGGCATTATCGGCAATCTTTTTTTGGTCGGCTACTTTTTTACGTAATGCCTCTAGCTTTTGTTTTTCCGCACTTACTTCCGCTTGGTTATCGACAAGGGTTGCTCTGGTCTTGCGCAACTCGGCGAGACTGGCGTCTATTGCTCCTGTAAAACTAAGCAACTCTACGTGGGCTCTCATGACGCTACTCATTCTCTCGGAGGTAAATAGTATTTCCATCAACGAGCGGTCATCCTCGCGTGCGAGCGCTTGCGTGGCGGCGCCTAGCGCCTCGCGATTTTTACGAATGTGCTCCTCCTTACCCCCGATTTCATCTCCGAGCGAGCGCACTGTGAGCTCCGCTTTGTCTATTTTTGCTTGGGTGGCGTTGACTTCTAGCTGGAGCTTTTTGCGGGTGGTGTCCAGAACGGCAATCTCGCGCTCTAGAGTCGTCGCCTCGGCGCCAATGGAAAGGAGCTCTTTGTTGTATTTCGCGATCTCTCTTTCGAGCTCGCTGATGGAGGCGCTCTTCGCGCCGATCTTTTGTTGAAGCTCAAGGGCAGTCTCACCCAAAACAGCACCCGGCCTTAGGAGAAAGATTAGAAACACTATAATTCCAGTGGCATACAGAAAAAAAGAGTTAGAGCGCAAGAGTGAACCTAGGTGATTCATACTCTATTCATGCTCTAGGCCTATGTTTAATAGCGCTTCTGCAATTATTTTGGCCGCGTCTGGTTTAAAGAACTTTCTTGCTCCCAGGCGCATCTCCTCTTGAATGGCCACGCTCCCGAGAATGCGGTCAATTTCTGAAGCGAGTAAGTGTGGGCCAAGATTCTTTTCTTCTATCACTATCGCCGCTCCAGAATGCGCATAGTTATAGGCGTTTGCGCGCTGGTGGTCACCGTGGGCTATTTCACCTGAAAGAGGGATAAGAATTGATGGAGTCCCCCACGCCGCAATTTCAAATATTGTAGAGCCAGCCCTGGATATAATGATGTTTGCGCATGCACCGATCATTCTAGTGGCAGACATGTCTAGATAACCAAACGGCTTGTAACGATCTTTGTTGCTAGACTGTCCAAGAACCAAGGCGGCTCGGCTTTTGACATCCCCTAGATTTAACGCACCAATCTGGTGTACCACGGTGTATTTTTCCACAAGTTGTGGAAGCATGTCCACGATCATATTGTTTATCGTCATGGCACCTTGAGAGCCACCTGTGATGTAAATAATCGGCACTCCGGCTTCGGCTCCAAAGAACTCACGCGCACCAGAGGCAGACAGGTCTATAAGAGCGGAGCGCACCGGGTTTCCCGTGACTGCGACCTTTTCTTTAGGAAAAAAAGTTTCCGCTTCCGCGTAGGAGACGGCCACATAGCGGGCAAACTTTCCGGCCCAGCGATTTACCCGACCGGGCACAGAATCAGATTCGTGAATGACAACCGGAATCTGAAGTAGTTTTGCGGCAAAAAGGGCAGGGAAACTCGCGTAGCCACCCTTAGCAAAAATAACGTCCGGGAAAAGCGTATAGAGTTTCCATGTTGAGGTGATGAGACCAAAAACCGTTTTCAGGGAGTCCGATATATTGCGAATAGATAGATAGGTGCGCGACCTACCTGCCGTGGTATGAATATAGGTAAGATGTGCTTCAAACAAAGCCCGTTTGTTATAGGGTGAATCGGACATGTAGTAGAGCTCAATGCCCACATACTTTTCCTCCTCTGCTTTTTCCTGTAAGGCTTCGGCCACGGCAATTATGGGATAAAAGTGACCCCCACTACCTCCACCGGTGAATAGAATCTTCATATTCTAGTTTTTAGTTTGTAGTTTGTAGCTTGTAGTTTGTAGAGAATGCGTGGATTTTGTATTTCCTACTCACTAATAGCTACGCTCTAGACCCTGTAATTATGTCGTCACTCTGTGTCTTGACACATTCAATATTATGCCGACTTCTACTAAAGTAAAAACCAGGGCTGTTCCTCCGTGACTAACAAAAAGCAGAGGGACTCCTGTAAGAGGAATAATGCCAAGCATGGCCCCGATATTGATAAACGACTGACCTGTGATGAGTATAACAATTCCAGCCACCGTCAGTCTACCAAAACTATTTGGAGCATCGGCCGCTATCTTCATGCCACGCAGTCCAAAACCCAGAAAAAGGAGAATAAGAAGACTGCTCCCAACAAAACCAAACTCCTCGGCGGCGACGGCAAAGATCGAGTCACCAATCGCTTCTGGAAGATAGTTAAACTTTTGAACGCTCTGGCCGAATCCACGCCCCACGACTCCCCCAGAACCAATGGCTAAAATAGACTGACGGAGCTGGTATGAGGCGCCTAGCTGATCCCGACCGGGGTCCATAAAAGTGAGGAGGCGCTCTCGGACGTACGGTCGAAAACTGGCAAGCAGGACGACTCCCAGAATGGCGGCACTTAAAAGCACCCCAATATGTTTCCAGGAAGCTCCGGCAATAGCAAAGATTCCTATGGAAGATGCGAATATAACTAGAAAAGTCCCCGTGTCTGGCTGGGTGAGAACAAGAAGCGTGGCAATTGCAAGGACGCCACAAAAAGGGAGAAGGCCATATTGAAATGTGTGAGCTCTATCTTGATAGCGAGAATACCACCAGGCAAGAGCAAGCACCGTCCCCAGTTTTAAAAATTCAGAAGGTTGAAATGTAATGGGTCCGACGGCTATCCAACGCATCGCTCCTCCCGAAGAGAATCCGACACCTGGAATAAAAAGAATTGCGCTTACAAGCACCGAGCATAGAAAGAGCGGCAATGCCCATTTTTGCCAATATTTATATGGCATCTTTGAAATAGCAAAAAGAGCAACGGTTCCCATCACAACCCCTATTATAAGCTGTTTTAAAATAACAAACTGGAAGCCCGCTCCGCTCCTGGCTAAAAGTCCGAAAGCGGCAGAAGTAAATATAAAGAAGCCAACCATAAGTAGGATTACCACAATGACAAAGAGAAGTCGGTCTGGCCTGTTTTTGTGCTTCATGAGTGGCTGTTACTTACTCCATGTCTTCAATGATAAGACGATAGAGTGCTTTGACCCGATTGCGGGCATCTTTACCGATAGCGCTATAGTGTTCAAGTCCCGGGTGGTCATTCACTTCAAGGACTGTGTATTGGCTAATGGGACCAGTGACGCTTTCTTTGGTCATAATGTCAATGCCGGCGAATGTTAGCCCCGCGTCCCTCGCTATCTGAATAGCCGTATTTCTGAGACTCTGGTGAACTTCAGTGCTCAAGTCTACTGCGTCTCCTCCGGCAGAGAGGTTGGCGTTATCAAGAAGTCGAAGCAGTTGCCCGCTCCGAGGGCGACTATCTAAATCAAGACCATAGTTCCGTGTTAGGCAGTTGCTTATGCGTGTATCGTTTGGGACAATCTTTACCCCTCTCCCCCCTTTTTTTAAATGTGAGAGTTTTGCTTCCAGAAGCTCGCGCACCGTTTTGTTGCCGTCACCAACCACCGAAAGAGGGGTGCGTTCATAGAAGATGGGAGCGCTGTCCTTGTATACAATCGCGCGGTAGTCTCGCCCGTGAATGACCTTCTGAACAAGCACAATGTTGTTGTCGTAGAAAAGCTCTCCCAGTGCCTGTTCTAAAAAGTTGCGGTCTTCGACCAAGCTTACGCCGTTTCCTTGAGCTCGCGCGTTTGGTTTTACTATTACAGGATAGCCAATTGTGGTAGCGTAATCTAGCGCTGCGCTCAGGTTGTTGCTGGTGTTATTTATAAGACACCATTGGTCCGAGAAAAAAGCCTCTCCTTCAGGAACAGAATAGCCTAAAGATTTAAGAAAAAAACTGGTGTAATCTTTGTCGGACGCTATGCGAGCCGCCGCCGCGCCGTTGCAGTCCATCGTGGCTAAATGAAAAAATCGACGACTGCCGGACGGGTATGTAACTCTTCCGGCATAGCCGAACTTTGGCTCTAAAAATAGCTCAATACCAAGCTCGCGAGCTGTCTCGGCAATCAAGGAGCTGGTGAAGGGAGGAGACATAAAAAATGAATCTGGAATGAAGAATCTTGAATTTGGATTTACGCATCATTCTAGATTCCAGATTCAAGATTTCAGCTTCTTGAGTTTAGAGCTTTCCCACTATGGCAACCACCATGCCTGCCACTGATGTCACTACGCCTACTATCCAGTAGCGCATTACCACTTTTGTAGCGGGCCAGCCAAGGGCTTGAAAATGATGATGAAGGGGGGCGACAAGGAAAACTTTTCTTCCCCCGCGAAAACGCTTGGAAAGCATTTGAATGATGCTCGATGCTGATGTTATCCACAATGGAAAAGCTATTATCACAAGGGCGAGAACGGCGTCAGTAAGAAAGGCAACAACGGCCAGGGTGACAGTAAGAGCCAGAGCCCCGGTTTCCGAAAGGAAGAAGCGCGCGGGCGGTATATTGTACCACAGAAAGGCAAGCACGGCTCCCACCACAACGGCGCAAAAGGCCGCGATATCTATTTGTTGTTGCGCGAATGCTATACCTGAATAAGCGGCAAACATCGAAGCAAAGATGCCACCAGATAATCCATCTAATCCGTCTATTACGCCACCAGAAAAAAGGGCAAGCATTACTATCATAAAAAATGGAACGAAGAAAAAACCTAGAGAAATTGGATCTAAAAAAGGCACAGAGACCGTGCTCACTCCAAGTTTTAAATAAAACCACAAGGCACCAACAAGACCGATGAAAAGAACAGCTACTATTCTCTTTGTGGCCGAAAGTCCCCCACCGACACCAGCGCCCTGTTCGCGCACTTGCAAGAGGTCGTCTACCAGACCAACCAGGGCCGCCACCACTAAGCTAAACAGGGGTAACCAAGTCTGGTTTCTACTTAAAAAAGAGAGCTTTTCTGTTGCGGTGGTTGGAAATAGCGCCGCCAACATCCAGAAAAGTAATGTTGTCAAAAGGACGCTTCCCCATACCACTATGCCGCCCATGCGTGGTGTTTTCCTCTCTTCGTCATTGTGGAGCTTGGCTGTGATAGTGGCAGAGTGGCCGTCCATGGCCCTTGGGACGTTCTTTTTTTTCCACATCTTATTGCGGTAAAGATAGTCGGCTAGAGCCGGAGTAATTGCCATACCTACCAAAAAAGCAATAGTTAATGGTACGAATATTTTAATGATGTCTAGAAACATGGGCCTGGATATCGGTATTTTTTAAAAATCAACAAATAGAATGAGACCCGATTTATGCGCAATAAAGAGTTTATTGTGCTGGAAGCAATCTTAGCGCGTCTTGTCTTTGCTGTCGACCGCTTTGCTTAGGTCTCCTATGTCTGAGGCAAAGTACTGCAAGGTGGCTCTCGAAAGTCTCTCTACGTCACTAAATCTCTCAGCTTCTCCAGAGCCCATAACTACAATTACAATAGGATGATTAATGCCAGCATCTGTGATAATAGCGAGATTACCGCCAGCCAGGTCTGTGAATCCTGTTTTAGAAGCAAGAACGGCCGGCAAACGCTCGACGATGATATTTGTATTTTCCGTATCAGTGAGTGCTCCTTCGCGACTTTTAAGGTTAACAATAGCGTTAGAGGTCGCTCTAAATATTTCAGGTTGACTGCTTGCGCCGTACCAAAGAAGTGTCGCTGTTTCGCGAGCTGTCCCGTACGCGCCAGCTGTTGTGTCATCGATGTCTAAGCCACTGGTGTTTAAGTATAGGGTGTTTCTGAGTCCAAGAGTATCTGCGGTTGCATTCATTGCCTCCACAAAGATTGATTCTCCGGACCATCGGTTGCTGTCGTAAGTGTCGTTTGCGAGGGCTGTCACGGCTTGCGCGGCATAGTTTGAGGACGAGACAAGCATCTTTTCAAGGAATGTGATAAGTGTCCATGTATGTTGACCTTGCGCGTCCGCGAAACTCTTAGGGCTGTTATTGCCGTATTGCTCCACTGCAACTATTGCCGTCATTATCTTCGTGAGTGAGGCAAGCGGTAGGGGGAGGTCCGCTTCTTTGTCGTAGAGTACTTTTTGGGTAATTGGATCGTATACTATGGCGGCACGCGCAGTCAGCTCCACTTCTGGAAAGGAACGCTTAAGAGATGTCAAGGGCGCCTCTTTTTGGGTGATTGTTGAAGAATGCCTTAAGATGCCCATGTACCCAAGCATGGATATTACTACGAAGCTTAATATAAGTGGCGCGCTTAACTTCATATCTTTTGGTCAAGTTCCGCTTCTGTTTGAGCATCACCTCTTGTCGACCTTTCTAAATAGTTTACGAGAGCGGCAACAACCGTGTCGCAGTCAGGCAGTTCCTCTAAAGATTTTAATCCTAGGTGGGCCAAGGTCTCTATGGTCGGCACATATCGGGCTTGGCGTTTATCTGAACCATCTGCATTGCGTTCGATCAGGCCTCTAAGTGTAAGGTGTCTAATAATATGACTTGAATCAACTCCGCGAATCGTGTTTATCTCACTTCGAGAAATCGGATTTCTGTAGAGCACAAGCGCGAGCACCTCTAATCCCGCTCGGCCAATATCTTTTTCGCGCTCCTCGATAAGGTTGGTCTCAAGAAAGGCCGACAGCTCCGGAGCTGTTCCAAGGGCAACGGAATCTTGCGTCTGGAGAATGGCGAGACCACTTTCTTGCTCTTTGTAGCGTGCGGCTAGGGCGACAACAGCCTCCTTAACCTCTTCGGGTGAGCTTTCACATATTCTTGTTAATTTAGTTAGGGATGACGGCTCACCTGTTTGCAAAAGAAATCCTTCAATTTTAGCTGAAAGTGAAAACATGGAATTTTAGCTTAAGTATATTGGAATCTTGCCTAGACGTTCTGGGTATAGATGCTATCTATTGGTTTCTAATTTGAGACTGTAGAAAAACTATTTTTCTACAGTCTCACCCCGTCGAATGACGGGGTCACCCTGATTTTTTCTTGATAAGTGTTGGTACAAAAACTCACTTTTTTTGTTTTTCTACAGTCTCAATTTACGCGGTACCTACGTGTAGTTAGGCAACGTGGAGTGTGCCGTCGCCACCTCTATGTCATTAAAATGGTCTTTCTGACTAAGGGCCACAAGGCCGCGTCTGGCTAATTCTAGAAGCGCAAGGAAGCTAACAATAATTCGTTTCTTCTCAACCGTATCTAGTGGAGCAACTCCTTTCGACCGTCGGTGCGCGTTGAAGCGCATTGAAAGAGCGCTTTGCAGTCTTGCGAGGGTATCTTCCATTACGTCGTTTAGGTTAGCTATCTTTTCAATAGCCGCTTCAGGAATACTGCGAAGATTGGGTAGCTCGTTAATTAGTCTTACGATAATCTCTCTAATTTCACCAAGACCACACGTAAGGTGGTCTCCAATCTTTTTTGGAGGAGAGAATCTCACCATCTGCGGAAGAGGTGCTCCCACATAGATTCGCGCACTCTTTTGGAGGTGGTCAAGCGTAATGGCCGCGTCGCGCACTATTTGATAGACAGCAAGACGGTTTTCTAGGTCTACCACGTCTTGTTCCTCTTCCTTGGTTAGTGAAAATTCCGGAATAAGTGAACGTGACTTTATGAGGAGTAGGGTCGACGCTACCAGTATGAAATTAGCAGTGGTGGCTAATGGTAAGTCAGAGTGCGCTTCCAAGTGTTCTATAAAACTGTCGGCGATGGCGGCGAGGGAAAGATCATTTACGAGCATCTTTCTTTCCTGGACAAGTTTTAGCACCAGGTCAAGAGGGCCAGAAAAATCTCCAACAGTGACGTTAAACTCTTCCTCCATGCATAACAGTATACCTCAATCTTAGCCAGTTGCCTTGTTGAAAATCTAAAGGAAGCGCACCCTCTTAGATGGCATTGGGAAGTTCCTTGTTCTTCTTAATGGCTATGATACCGAGTTCCTGAAGCTGTTCGAAAGAGGCACTTGTGGGCACTCCCATAGTGGCCAGCCTACCATTTCCTGTCATCGGGAAGGCGATCACCTCTCTCACCGATTGTTCTCCAAGAAGTGCCATCAGAAATCTGTCTATACCCGGCGCGATGCCACCGTGGGGCGGCACTCCGTACGAGAAGGCATCAAGCATGTGATTAAACTCGGCTTTTTGCGTTTCGTTAAAACCAATGAGATCAAACACCTTTTTTTGTATTTTGGCATCATGGATACGGATACTGCCCCCGCCCACCTCAAAGCCATTTAACACCATGTCGTGTTGAAGTCCGCGTACCAAGGTTGGATCAGTGTCTAGAAGCGTCACGTCTTCCGGGTGGGGTGAAGTAAACATATGGTGCGATGGGGCAAAGGTTGCCTTTCCGGACCCATGGAAGAAATCGTCTTCGGACTGTTCGGTAAATAAGGGGAAATCCAGAGTCCAGGCGAAGGCAAGCTCGTTTGGGTCTTCTTTGTTTTTACGCAGGTCTGGTTTGTCTGTACCGTACTTCACTACGGCATCTCTGTGAGTAAGTCTCGGCCAAGGCTTTTCCGAAATATGCTTCTCCGGGAAAAGAGCTTCCACCATATCGGTAAAAAGCCCTTCCGCGAGCACCAAGATGTCTTCTTGTTCAACGAAAGACATCTCAATATCTAATTGGGTAAACTCGCCGTATGCTCTATCGGCTCTCGGGTCTTCATCCCTAAAACATCTTGCGAGTTGAAAGTACCTCTCAATACCTGCGACCATCAGCAGTTGTTTGTACTGTTGAGGGCTTTGGGGAAGGGCGTAAAAACTACCCGGGACTTTTCTTGCTGGCACCAAAAAGTCTCGCGCACCTTCAGGTGTGGTTTTTGTAAGTATAGGAGTGGATACTTCTGTAAATCTTCGGGCGGTGAGATACTCTCTCACGAACTTGCCGACCATCGCCTGCGCGCGCATATTTCGAAGCATCCTCGGCCTCCTTAAGTCTAGATGTCTATGTTTCAGTCTTAACTCTTCGTTTATATCCATGCCGTCTCCTCGCAGGTCGAATGGCGGAGTGAGAGAGGGGTTTATTACTGTAAGACTGGTGGCCTCTATTTCTATGTCGCCATTTGGCTCGTCTTTGTTTACGAGTTTCTCTGGTCGGGCATGCACCAACCCTTCTATCTCCACTACCCACTCACTGCGTATCTCTTCGGCGCTACTTTTCAAATCTTTATGGCTAGGTAGGAGCACGGTCTGCACATGGCCGGAAACATCTCGTATGTCAAAAAAAACAAGCTTGCCGTGGTCGCGTCTCACGCTCACCCATCCTTTAATTAGAACGGGTTTCTCTATATATTGATGCAGTTCGTCGATAAATACTCTTTTCATAATCGGTCCGGAAAAAACACGAAACCCAAACCTCACAAAACTCCAAAGAACGCAAACGCATTTACTTGTATTGGTCTATGCAAAATGACATCTTGTAAACCTTAAGCGTGAATCATGTTTGCGTAGGTCCTACGACATTTACTTTTGGAGCTTTGTGCTTTGTGCTTTGTGTTTTTAAAAATAGTCTATCTTCATCGCTCTTTTAACTTCCGCGAGAGTTTTGGTCGCCACCTCTCTTACCTGCTCGGTCCCCGCCTTCAAGATTCCCAGGACATGGTCGGGATTCTTGGCCAGGTAGTTGCGTTGCTCACGGATGGGTGCGACCACCTCCTCTATGACTCCCGTAAGGCGGCGTTTTATTTCCATGTCGCCTAGTCCCCCAGCTCGGTAGCGGGCCTTAAGGTCTTCTACTGCTGTTTGGTTTGGGTCGAATACATCGAGATAGTCAAACACCACATTACCTTCAACTTTGCCAGGTTGCTCGACATGAATGTGGTCTGGGTCAGTGTACATTGCCATCACCTTTTCCTCAATCTGCTCGCGACTGTCCGAGAGATAGATGCAATTGCCGAGACTTTTACCCATTTTGGCCCCTCCATCGGTGCCGGATAGACGGGCCTTTGGGGGGATGACGGCCGTGACCCGCGGGAACACTTCCCCATAGAGAGCGTTAAACTTGTCCACAATCTCATTGGTCTGCTCAATCATCGGCTTTTGGTCTTCGCCCACCGGCACCACGTTCGCCTTCACAAAAAGAATATCGGCCGCCTGCGAGACCGGATAGCATAGAAAGCCGGCCGGCACGCTCGCACGGGAGACTAGCTCACCGGGGGTGGCTTTGTCGGCCGCGGCGCGGTCAAATTCAAAGCCCTTGTCACGCATTTCGGCGCGGACAGTGGGGTTTTGGGTTAAACGAGAAACGGTCACTAGGTTCAAAAAGAAAATAGTGAGCTCGGCAATCTCCGGAATCATGGACTGTACGAAGAAAGTGGTCTTTGTCGGGTCCACGCCGGCGGCGATGTTGTCGATGGTGGTCTCGAGGATATTGTTACGCACCTTTTCCGGTTTATCGGCATTGTCTGTTAGGGCCTGAACGTCGGCCACCATCACGTACTGCTTGTACTCGTCTTGAAGTTTGACGCGGTTCTTTAGCGAGCCCACAAAGTGGCCCAAATGAAGCCGGCCCGTCGGTCGGTCACCCGTCAGTGCTATTTTTCGCTGTTCCGCCATGTTGCATGTATCATAGCAGGCATTATGAGTAAAGGTAAAGGCCGGGATGAGGCTCAATAATCGTCCGGTAAAGTTCAACTTTGCGTAAAGTTGAACTTTACATCGCCCCGACCAAGCCTAAACAAAAAAAACACCAGTTGCCTGATGTGCTTTTTGTGTGAGTCGATTGAAGGGGGTACCTCCTTTCGCGTATCGACTCGGGACGCGCCACCGGTGGGGTGGACTTGATTCACGGCTGACCGGCCGACTTAGTCGTTGCCGTGGGCGATAGTGTTCAGGCGGCGGCGCATGGCTTTCTCTTCGAGTTTGAGAGCTGCTTCCTTGATTGCGTCGCTGTTGCAGGACTCGGCGAGGAGACAGAGTTCGTGGTTGTAGGTGAATTCGCCGAGGATCTTGCTCAGGAACGCACATGCTACACCGATTGCCTGTATTCGGCTGATACCAGTTTCCGTTTCGAGTTCTCTTGCCCCGTCACCTACGGCCTTGTTGAGCGTGAGCAAGGCAGGGGCACTCACTCTCTCGACGATCACCTTGATGGCCTCTTGCTTGTATTGGGTGTCCTCCGATATCATTTCACTCCTTTCCGCCAGAGGCGGGGGTAAGGGTACTTGTCCGGCGGCGGGACCAGCGACCCGAAGTCGCACAGGAATCCCTTCTTCCAGAAGGTGAGCCGATGCCACACCGGCCGGTCTTCGCCCTGGAGCGACTTCGCATATGCCCACCTGTAGTAGTTTTCGTAGCCGAATGTGACCGGGCCGCCGCTCGAATGGATGAAGTCCATCAGGTCGAGCGAGCGGACGACAGTCTCCGCGAACTCGGAGCATTGGCCCCAAGCGCGCAGTTGGTCGTTTCCCCACGAACTCGCGAGGAACAGCGCCACGATGATGGGGGTTATGGCGGCTATGCTCGCCGTCCGTTTCAGCTCGTACATCTTTTCTCCTTCCGTCAGCCGGGCGGTCTGGCCTCCCGGCGGGTTGGGGTAGTGGCTGTGGGGCGTGCGACTACTCGCTCCCGTCGACTGTGCGGCGGCTGATGTCTACGAACGCACCCGAGAATGTAATCCCTGTCATAGAACTGATTTCGCCGTAGTACTTAACTTGCCCTTCAAGCGGACCGAGCTCTGTTTCCTGCTCCGCTTTGGCGACGAGCACCTTCACGAATGCGACAAGACGAGCCAGCTCGATGGGAGTTATGGAGTACCCATCTCCCTTGTATACCACGAAGACTCCGGAGCCGACGCCTTTGAATTTCCACGGGCCGAGTTCGAAGTTGCACTGGGGCTTGGAGATGTCGGACGCCATCTCCTTCATGTTCTCGGCGATGGCGCCGAGGGCACGCGGGAGAGTCTCCTTGTCGTTCAGTGCCTTGGCCACGGCCTCGTGGCCGTGAGGGGTGGCGGGTTGTGCGGTGCCCGCCGTTCCGTCCTGATTGCCGGAGCCGACAGTCATGAGGAATGCCAAGGTTCCTGCAAGAACTAATAGCAGGAAGACCAGCCCTATGGCTAGATACGCGATGTCTCCAATCCTGTTTCGATACTTTCTCACGAGTGCTCCTTTCTGTTTCCGCCAGGGGCGGGTGTTTGGGTTCTCGTCGCGGGAGTTTTCACACATGCTGAACATCCCGTGGTCGAAGTTTCCTCTCCTTTTCTCGCGGCGGGTAGGTGGCGTCGCCCGGGGCGGCGCCAATGAAGCGCACTCGGCCCTCGACCTCTTTTGGTGAGGGTATGGCTACGCTTAGGTTACTCTTCAGTAAGTCATCGAGTACTTTACCGATGGCCGTGGCCAGCAGTTCCGTGGCTTTGGCGTCAGACCTCGTGTCGGAATAGAAGAGGTCATCCACCTCGAATAGCACCGGCTCGGTAGGAAAAGGATAGACCTCGGAGACGAAGCGCACGGTGACCTGCTCTTCGGTAACCTGGAGGACCTCTACATTCGCGACCGCCCGCTTGATATTCTTTTGCGCGAGGTATACCTCTGTTCGGTTCAGGAATTGCGTGAGTCCATACACCTTCACCGTGAACATGTTGTGCTCTCCTTTCGGCCGTATGGGCCGGTTCCGGTTGAGTTTCCAGTCCAACTAAATTGTCAAGGCCAGACCGTCAAGAAACAGGCATCGAGGCCTTGCCTCTAAATGCAACAGGAAGGAGGGCTTCTTTTTTCTGACAGTCTAGTGTGGCTAAGCTAGTAATATTAAATCACATTAGTAGCACACATGCAAAGGGTGTAGCGCCACTACTTATGAGGCCGAAATATGGTTTTTCGTCGTGGAGATGAAATGTCCTACCTTCTATAAAACGAAAGGATGGTTTTGAAGTCGTCGGGCGGGAGGGTGAAGGCGGCCGCAGCCGGGTGGCCGCCACCCCCGAAGCTCTCGGCTATTTTGGCCACGTTGACCGTGCCGTCGGAGCGCAGGGAGACCACGAGTTTCCCGGGCCGTTTCCACCAGATGATGGCCACGGGGGCACGTGGACCTACCTCACCCCCCGCCCTCTCCTGACTAGGAGAGGGGGCAATACCCGAATACATCTTATGGCCGAGCTCGGACTGCCAGAGAGGGGCGTTTATGATGAGGGCTTCGTGGCCATCTATCTTGCCTCGCTCGGCAATTTTAAAAAGGTCGTCTATTTTGTTTGCCCGATAGGCGAGCAGAAGCTTACCTTGCGCGATAAGCTCTCTTTGCTTAGTTTTATTCTCGAGCTTAAGCATAAATCTGCCCCAGGCTCCAAAGTCCATTTCTATAAGACCAAGAGCGGCGAGAATTGCTTTACTGTTAGCTAGCTTCCAGCGCCATAGGTCACCGTCCTCGATGTGGCGCAAAAGCTTAGGTACAGGTTTGTCCGGGTGGAAGAACTGCCACGCGAGGAAGGCACCAGAGTGCCCGAGGTTAAAGACGCGCGTGTTCGCGAGCTTGCTCGCCTCTTCGCCTGTGCCGTGGTGATCGATAACGGTGATGCTTGATGCCTTGCGCTTAAGGGTGTGCATGGAGGCTTCTGGTAGGGCAAGGTCGAGAAGGTAGACATCCGCACCTGTGACGACGTTGGGGATGTTGTCTTTGTGGTAGTAGGCAATATAGTCGGCCTTGGCGCCAAACTTCTTCCAGGCCGCCCACGCGGCTCCAAAGCCGTCATCACAGTGTTTGTGGTAGAAGATCACTGTCCTCTTTTTGGAGTTTTGTGTCATTTGTGTTTTGTGTCTTTTTGCTATAACACCGGTTGGAGAATATCTATGAGTTTGCCAAGAGCCTTATGGTACCATTTAGGATGCCAGTCCAGCTTTTCGTAAGGGATGGATTGAAGTTTCCATCTCGCGACTATGCGCTCAAGGTCTGCAACCAGTCTTTTTTGCCGGAAGACGGCCCCCATTTCCACGTTATGGTCAAAAGAGAGCGCGTCAATGTTTTGTGAGCCGATCATTCCCTCTATGTCATCCACAAGAAGAGCTTTGGCGTGGATCATCTCTTTTGTAAAAAAGAAGTGCAGGCCTTTTCGATATAAGCGCTCCGCTTGGATATAATTTACCACAGAACCTATCTTTGGGTCAGTGTCGCGTGGCAGGATAACCTCCACACTCACCCCGCGTCGCTTTGCTCGCAACAAGGCATCGATGAGCCACCGATGCGGAATAAAGTATGGGCTTACAATGACGAGTCTTTGCTTGGCCGTCCGGATACGCGCTTCATAATGCTTGCGCAGACCAAGTTTTCCCAGAAGAGGCCAATGTTCGACTAGGCGCATTTTCAATCTTTTTACTGGGCCGTCCGCTTGTTTCATTTCAAGTAGGCGTTTGTCTAGGCCTCCACAGAGCGCGTACGACTTCGCAAAGCTACGCAAGAGAGTATTCACAAAGCGGCCCGAAACGCGCATTTGTAAATCGAGCCAGCGAATGTACTGCTTTCCTACGTTTACCCCTCCAAAGAAGGCTACTCTTTCATCAATAATCAAGAGCTTTCGATGGATGCGGCGAAACCAAGAGGAAAAAAAGAGAAGCTCGACACCAGCTGAGATGAGCTTTGCGCGCTCCTCTCTAGGAAGATCGGCTGACCCGAATCCGTCTAGAATGATGACTACACGCAGACCTTCTCGCGCTTTACGGGCGAAGATCTCTATGAAATCGTGCGCGGGAAGGACGTCGTTGCGAAAGATGTATGACTCCCAATAAATGGAGTGCCGCGCGGCTTCCGTTGCCTTATACATGGCATCGATGGCACTGCCGGAGAGATGGTATATCTTTGAGGACATAATGCTACAAAAGCACAAAACACAAATCGCACAAAACTCTAAAGGTAGCAGAATACAAGAGGGGCACAAAGCACAAAAAGCAAACAAAATACCAAAACACAAATCACAGATGTAACTAAACTCCAAGGAGTACTAGCCGGTGTCTGCTTCAGATACTTTTGCTAATTTTTGGAGTTTTGTGTCATTTGTGTTTTGTGCTTTGACTTAATCATAGGTCTCTTATCTTTTCCATCAGTCGATGGGCGACCAGGCGATGGTCTTCGAGGGTGTAGACAGTTTTCTCTTGAATTAGGTCACAAAGGGCAAGAGGCTTTCCAAATGTGAGACTCATGCTGAGGCGCCAGGTAAAAAACTTGCCTGCGCTAAATGGTCCAGAGTGTCTTAGGCGCACAGGAATGATAGTCGCTCCCGCCTCTGCCGCCAGGTATGAAACGCCTGGCTTTGGTGGTGGATAAAGAGCGGCCCTCCGAAGCATTCCCTCTGGAAAGATGCACACGTTTTTTCTTTTTTGTAAAAGACGAAGGTGGTGAGCGAGTGTTTTTGATAAGTCTTGCTGTCCGATTAGCGCGGGGTACGCACCCCACGCCTTAAAGATAGAGCCCCCGGCGATAAACGCCCATGGTCCAAGGTGCTTGTATTCAGAAGCGGGTAAGGAGACAAAGAAAAGTGGCAAAACATTCGAAAAAAAAGGCAAGGCAGAAGCAATGAAAATAGGATCTAACTCCCACGCGTGGTTACTCGCAAATATAATCCCCGCCTTCCTCCGCTTTAGGAGAAGAACATTGCCTACCCCACTTACTCGATAGTGTAGAAATATAAAAAACAGGACCCTTATTGGAAGCCACACAAGACGCTGAAGAAGTTCGGTGATATAGATCAGCATCTTTTAATTATACCACAACAACGCTATCTTGTGAATGTCTAAGCAGTTAACCCCTCACACCTCTCACGACTCGCAAGTGTTATCCCGTTGGAGAACGGCCCGCCGGCCATTGCCTAAGCACAGCGATGGCGGGCAGGGATCCAGGTTCAACCAGGGGCTGGATCCCTGCCCGCCGCAGGCACGCCGGCCGGAGCTTACCCCGTACCGGATACGGGGCCAGGATGACATACTTGGGGTGTGATGGGTTACTCTATGAAAAAGCTGTGGAGGCAGCTCTCACCTGTCGTATTCTCTACGCCCTATTACGCCCTATGCTCTACGCGCCCTATGCCCTATTTAATTACAGTCCCTCTGCGCGCAACTCTTCCACAAGAGCGTGGGCCTTTTTTGATAGCTTGCTTGGCATCTTTACCACTACCTTTATCATTAAATCTCCTCGATTGCCACCATGAGACGGCACACCGTAGCCTTTTACCCTCAGTATTTCCCCTGGAGTAACCCCTTCCGGCACCTTCACCTTGAGGTCACCATCAAGAGTTTGTACGCTGTACGTGCTTCCCGTTAGGGCGTCGGTAAGCTTTACCTCCAGGTCCATGTTTAAATTGAGTCCGGCCCGACGAAATGTTTTATGGGCCTCTACGTGAAGTTTTACATAAAGATCACCTGCTCTTCCGTGAGGCACCGCTTCACCCATGCCAGAAAGACGGATCATCTCACCCTGTTGGATGCCTGATGGTATGGCAACCGAGACCTCCTCGGCTCTCCTGGACACACCAGCGCCACCACAGGTGGTACAATTTTCCTCAGGCACTTCCCCCGCGCCAAAGCATTTATCACAAACTGTCTCTGATGTAATGTTTCCCAATATGGAACGTCGTGTTTGTCGCAAGCGACCCTTGCCTCCGCAGGAGGCGCATTTTTTTGTGGCACTACCAACCTTGGCACCACTTCCTTTACACGTGGTACAGTGGCTAACTTTAGTGATAAGCACGTTTCTGGTGGTACCAAATATTGAGTCAGCAAAACTCACCTCTATGTCGATAGAGATGTCTCTCCCGCGAGACTGTTGTTGAGTGCGTCCCCCACCAAAAAATTCGGCAAAAATATCTCCCAAGTCTCCCGCCTCGAACCCCATGCCATTTCCAGCAAAGTCCGTGAAATCAAATCCGGCAAAAGGCCCGCCCTGAGCCGACCCCCCGGATGGTCCACCTTGGGAAAATGTTTGCCCATAAGTGTCGTACTCCTTCCGCCTATGCTCGTCGGACAGTATTTGGTAAGCTTCGTTTATTTCCTTAAACTTATTTTCATCTCCTCCCGACTTGTCTGGGTGATACTTTTGAGCAAGCCTTCGAAAGGCTTTTTTAATGTCATCTTTACTGGCTTTTTTATCAACGCCGAGTGTTTGGTAGTAGTTCTTTGTCATGGGTTTTGTAGTTTATGGATTGAGTCAGGTGGAGTACGTAATAGCTTACGAGCACCTTGCCCGTAGAATGACCACCACAAACATACTACGCCTATGCGATAATTTCCGCAAACGTTCTCTGTGGTTACTTATTCTCCCCACCTTCTACTTCTGCGTCACGAATCTTTTCATCTGTATCATTTGCATCTTTTTTGTCTGAGTCACTGGATTTTTCTGCATCATCTCCAGTTTTCGCGCCCGCCTCGTTCTCTTTAACATGCTTCATCATCTCTTCGCCAATCTTTTGCATTGACTCGGAAAGGGCTTCGCTCGCTGACTTGACCGCTAATATGTCCCCATTATCCTTAACCGTGCGCAGTGCCTCCATCTTTTCCAAGACAGCTTTTTTAACCTCTTCTGACACCTTTCCTTCCGCGTCTTTTAAGGCGCGATCGGCTGTGTGCAACATGTGGTCAGCCGTATTGCGAACATCCGCCTCCTCCTTTCTTTTTTTATCATCATCTGCGTGCACCTCCGCATCTTTTCGCATCTTTTCGATCTCTGTCTCTGAAAGACCTCCAGAAGCTTCTATGCGGATCGACTGCTCCTTGCCGGAAGCCTTGTCGCGCGCCTTAACAGATAAGATACCGTTCGCGTCGATATCGAAAGACACTTCCACTTGAGGCATTCCGCGCGGTGCCGGCGGGATGCCTTCAAGAGTAAACTTGCCTAAAGTCTTGTTGTCGGCCGCCATCTGTCGCTCCCCCTGCACAACATGAATCTCGACGGAGGTCTGATTATCGGCAGCTGTGGAGAACACCTGTTGTTTAGAGGCCGGAATGGTTGTGTTTTTTTCTATAAGCTTGGTTGCCACGCCCCCCAATGTTTCTATGCCCAAAGCCAAAGGAATAACGTCGAGGAGAAGTACGTCCTTTACGTCTCCCTGAAGAATACCGGCCTGAATGGCGGCCCCAACAGCAACTACTTCATCGGGGTTGATGGTGCGATTTGGTTCCTTGCCAAAAAGTTTTTTTACCTCCTCTACAATGGCGGGCATGCGGGTTTGGCCTCCGACAAGAATAATCTCGTCAATCTCGTTCATTTTAAAACCGGAGGCTTCCACTGCCCTCTTTGTGATCTCAATAGAGCGGTCTATAAAAGAACTGGCAAGTTCAACCAACTTTGCGCGAGTGAGCTTCAGTAGAAGGTGTTGAGGGCCTTCCGACGTTGAGGTGATGAATGGAATGTTAATCTCCGATTCGGTAGTTGTGGAGAGCTCGTGTTTAGCTTTCTCGGCCGCCTCTTTTAATCGTTGAAGGGCGAGCGGATCCTTCGAAACGTCAATGCCGGACTCTTTCTTGTACTCGTTTGTTATCCAGGCAATCACTTCTCTGTCAATGTCTTCGCCGCCCATATGAGAGTCGCCATCCGTCGATTTCACCTCTATAACGTCGTCACCTATCTCGAGCACGGACACATCAAATGTCCCGCCTCCAAAGTCGTAGACTGCTATCTGCTCGTCCTTTTTTTTATTGAAACCGTAGGCCAGAGCGGCCGCCGTAGGCTCGTTGATAATACGCTTTACCTTAAATCCAGCAATCTCACCGGCGTCTTTGGTGGCTTTGCGTTGGGTGTCGTTGAAGTAAGCTGGAACAGTGATAACCGCTTCTTCAATCTTTTCACCTAATTTCGCCTCGGCATCCGCCTTAAGCTTACCTAAAATCATGGCCGAGATTTCTTCGGGCCGATACTCTTTTTCACCCATTGTAACCACAACGCCATCCCCTTTCCCGTCTATACTAAAAGGGGCGGAAGCCTTGTCTTTCTTTACGGCTTCGTCGGCAATGGAGTGACCCATTAGGCGCTTGATGCCATAGATGGTGTTCTTTGGATTGGTAATAGCTTGACGTTTGGCAAGGAGGCCCACCAGACGTTCGCCACTTTTTGCCATTGTCACAATCGAGGGAGTGGTGCGAACCCCTTCAACGTTCTCGATAATACGAGGCTCGCCACCCTCGACAATTGCCATAGCGCAGTTTGTGGTTCCTAGATCTATCCCGAGTATCTTGGACATAGTGTGTTATGAAAAGTTATTGATTAATAAAAACTAAAGACTGATGTTTTTAATGCTTACTCCTGAGCTTGTCCCCCACCCTTTCCTGAGTAATGAGCCACTGTCACCTTAGCCGGACGAACGATGTGTTCGTGCAAGGAGTAGCCCTTTTCGAGGACTGAAAAAATTATGTCATCCTCGTTGGGGTCGTCTGTCGAGACTGCTTCCACGGGTTGGTGCAGACGAGCGTCGAATCGCTCTCCCGGCATTCCAATTGGTTTCACTTCGTGGTTCTCTAGAACCTGCTGAAGTTGACTGTATATATACTCGATTCCCTTTCTCCAGTTTTCATCTACCTTGTGCCAAGCTTCTGCGTTCGCCATTGCTCGCTCGAAGTTGTCGGCAATGGGAAGAATCTCGGTGATGAGGTCCGCTTTTGCGTATTTTCGGATACTGCTCCGACTCTGCTCCTCCTCACGTCTTGCGTTTACAAAATCCGCCTTGGAGCGTTGCCAGCCATCAAGGTACTCCCTCTTCTCCTTTTCGCAGGCCTCAATTTTTCCACGTAACCTCTTTATGAGTTCTTCGGGGTTACCGGACTCATCTGTCTCTATATCTACATCGTCTACTTCCATCGCTACTTCCTCGTCAGTGTTTTTTTTCTTTGTCATTGGCGAGTACTGATGATATTAATAATCGAAACATTTTATTATACACAAATAAAATCTTTTTGCAAAAAAATGAAAAGAGCAAGCTAAAATAACCCACGAGCCGACGAAACATCGCTCCGGCCGAGCAAGCGTCTAATAAACGCAAAGCAGTTTGCGTTTATTAGCGCTTGCGTCACAACTCTCGGCTCGTCGACACTCGCCTCGGTCGCGACCCCGCCTCGCGGTTTCGTCTGCTGACGAAATATCGCTCCGGCCGAGCAAGCGTCTAATGAACGCAAAGCAGTTTGCGTTTATTAGCGCTTGCTCCACTGGGGGGCCTTTCTGGCTTTTTTAAGTCCAAACTTACGTCTCTCTTTAGCTCTCGCGTCACGAGTCAATAATTTTGCCGACTTAAGACTCTTTCTTAGGTCTCCATCTGAGATGGTTAGTGCCCGCGCAATACCATGTCGGATAGCTTCAGCTTGAGCTCTCATTCCTCCACCCCTGACTCGTACGGTAACCTCATACTTATGATCTTCTGTTAGTTTTTCAAAAGGCGCGTTTATGGAACGACGGAGCTCTTCTGCGGGAAAGTAAGAGTCAAGAGTGCGGTCGTTTACTGTATAGGCCGTACTTTTGGCATCATACAGGCGCACTCTTGCGGTGGCGGTCTTTCTTCGTCCAACCGCCTCGAAGTATTTACCGGTTCTCTTTTCGACTTGTGTTTTCTTCACCTTATTTGTTTTTGTTGGTGTTGGCATGTTTTTAAGTGTTGCTTCTAAGCTTTCGCTAAGCAGACATCAGCGCATAAGCATTTCAAGCTCATTCTGTGATCGATACTTTCTTGAGCATTATCGGACGAAGTTTATTGGCAGGCAACATTCCTTGGATCGCCTTAAACAGAGCTTCTTTGTGGCCCTTTTTTGAAATAAGTTGTTTCATTGTTAGAGACCTCTGCCCGCCAGGATAACCGGTATGCCGCATATAGACCTTTTCTACCAGTTTGTTACCGGTGACCCTAATTTTTCTCGCATTTATAATGAGAACATCGGTGTCTCCCACTTTATTGCGGGCAAAAGCGGGACTGTCTTTGCCCATTAGGGTTAAGGCTGCTTCAGAGGCAATACGGCCGACGCTTCTTCCGGAGGCATCTATGGTGCGTTTTTTTTCTGTTTGTGCGGAATTCATGGAGTGCTATAGACCTAAAAATAGCTTAACTATACCAATTCTATAATCGCCATCGGGCTCGCGTCAGAAAGTCGCGGATTAAGCTTGATTATGCGCGTGTAGCCACCAGCTCGTTCCCGATAATCGGGCGCAACCTTCTTCATTAAAAGTTGCATCCTTGCCACTGTTCCCAATCTGGATGCCAGTAAGCGTCGAGAGGCCACGGTGTCTCGTTTGCTGATGGTAATCAGTTTTTCTACATATGGACGCAACTCTTTAGCTTTTGCCTCTGTCGTTTTTATTTTTCTGTTTTTCAGCAATCCTTCGGCAAGTGAACGCAATAAAGCCAGACGTTGATTTGCTGGTCTCCCGAATTTTCTATTGGCGTTATGGTGTCTCATAAATAGGCTCTGGGAAACTTAGGCGCTAGGCACTAGGATTGTCTAGGATAGACTATAATTAATGCATTGGCAATCCCTAGGGCTTAAATCCTGGGGCATTCTGGCTTACTTCAGTACTATGCCGAAATTTGAAAGAGCGCGCTTAATCTCACTGATGCCCTTTTCACCCAGACCAGCTATCTCTAGTAGATCTTCCTCTCTTTTGCGAGCCAAACCACCTATAGTGCGAATACTTGCCTGTGTAAGTGCGTGCATGGTCCGTGCGGATAGACTTACATCCTCTATGCGGGTTTTGAGAACATCCTCTTCGGTCTCTTGCTTTGCCGGCTCGCTTTCCTTCTTTAATTCCGTTGCCTCCTCATCTGAGATCGTTTGTTCTACCTCGGCGGGTTGTTGAAAGCCGACTATGGCCGAAAGTTGATGGATCATGACCACAATAGATCTTTCCAGCGCTTCACGGGGAGAGATAACACCATCAGTTTCTATGAATATGCGCAAACGATTGTAGTCAGTACGATTACCGACGCGCATGTGGTCAACCTCGTAATTAACTCGACGGATGGGGCTAAATATGGCGTCTAAAACAATAGTGCCCACCTCCACTTTTTCACGATGTAGCATTTCTTTGCTCACGTAACCTATGCCACTTTCCACGGTGAGTTCCGCTGAGAGGGCCACACTCTTGTCTGTGATGGTGCAAATATGTTCATCCGGATTGCACAGCTCAACCTGACCTGGAAGCTTTAAATCGCCCGCTTTAATTTCCTTGGCCCCCTTAACATCAAGAAATATCTTTTGAGGCTCTTCGGTAGACATCTTAAATCGAGCCCTCTTGAGATTTAGAAGTATCGATATAACATCTTCTTTGATTCCTTCCAGCGTGGAAAACTCATGCGCTACCCCCTTGATAGAAATAGCCGTAATTGCGGATCCGGGAAGAGAAGAAAGAATTACACGGCGTAGAGAATTACCTAGCGTGTGTCCATAGCCTGGATACAAGCCATCTATTTCATACACTCCCTTGAACTCATCCTCTGAAATGATCTTCGGCTTTGAGGGCAATATAATATTTTGGTCTGTCATTGTTTTGAGTGGGTTTGGTGAGTAAATAGCAAAAAAATGTTACGCGCGGCTGTAAAGCTCTAGCACGGCTTCGAAATTCAGAGACGGCTCTTCTTTGTGATTTGTGGGAATAGAGGCAATCATTGCCAAAACCTTCTCATTGTTTACCTGAAGCCACACCGGGGCCTTATTGTTTTTAAGACGCTGACTTATCTCCTGAAACTGTGTCTTTTGCTTACTGCTGTTGTGGAGCTCGATGGTGTCGCCCATCTCTACATTGTACGAAGGGGTAGAAACTTTATGTCCATTTACCACAATATGTCCATGACCCACCATTTGACGAGCGGCGGCCCGTGAGGGCGCAAGGCCTGTCCTGAAAACTACATTGTCTAGACGTGTCTCGAGTCTGGTAAAAAGATTTGCAACCGGATTAAGCCGATCGCGTTCGCGTGCCTCGGACACATATCGCGCAAACTGCTTTTCAAGCACACCGTAGGTAAGCTTTACCCGTTGTTTAGCCAGGAGCTGTTCGCCGTACTCCGTTTTCTGGGAGCGTCTCCGTCCGCGTTTTATGGATTTACGGCCCATGCGCACGGCAAACTTCTGTGTTTGTGTTTTCGGAAATATGGCTTCACCAAACTTTCGCGCTGTTTTGTATTGTGGTTTTCGTATCATAAATTAGGCCATAGGGCGTAGGTCATAGTGCGTAGGATTCGAGGCGATTAGAATTTTAATTCCCTACGCCCTGTGCCCTATGCTCTACGCCCCGGGTTAGACTCTCCTTGGTTTTTTGGGCTTGGGGCCGTTGTGTGGGATTGGGGTAGTGTCTGTGATGTTCGCGATGGCAATACCACGACTTGTAAACGCTCTGATAGCAGACTCTCTCCCAGAGCCTATGCCCTTTACCACCACGCGCACCTCCTTCATGCCAGCCTGCTCTGCCTTTTCTGCAAGCACCTCACCGACCTTGGCGGCCGCAAACGGGGTACCCTTCTTGGCTCCCTTAAAACCGAGAGCACCAGAAGATGAGGCCATGACAGCATTTCCAGATGGGTCCGTAACCAAAAGCTTGGTGTTATTAAAAGTAGACTGCACATGCAAAACCCCCACAGGAACTTTGGTTTTAGATCCACGACTTAGGGCTCTCGCTCTGCGTCCGGGGTCAAGCCCTTGCCCTCCTTTTTTTATTACACGTTTTTTTCCCATAAAATTAGGCTCTAGGATTTAGGCTCTAGGCTCAGGCTTTCGGTTTCCCTAATGCCTAGTGCCTAATTCCCAAAGCCTAGTTTTTACTTTTTATCTAGTTTCTTCTTACCAGAACCCATGGTCTTACGAACATTACCATGTCGGGTCCGGGAGTTCGTCTTAGTACGTTGTCCGCGCACGGGTAGGCTGCGGGTGTGGCGTTCTCCTCGGTAGCTACCTATTTCCTTCAATCTTTTTATAGAAGAACCGATCTCTCTTCGCAGGTCACCTTCTATCTTGTGTCCCTCACACTCCTTGCGCACACGCTCGCCTTCGTCAGTGGTTAGCTCTGGAGGTTTTTTGCCATAAGGAATGTTGGCGGCGTCTAGAATCGAGTGTGCTCGACTACGGCCAATACCGTATATCGCAGTAAGAGCGATTTCCATTCTTTTGCTATCCGGCAGTGTAATGGCTGATATGCGCATAAGTTATGAAAGCACAAAGCCCAAATCACAAAAGACCAAATCTGAATTCGTTTGGAGTTTTGTGGTGTTTGTGTTTTGTGTTTTGATTACCATCATCCTTGTCTCTGTTTATGTTTTGGGGTAGAACAGATAATATACAAAACTCCGCGGCGTTTGACCAGCTTACATTTCGCACACAGTTTTTTTAATGACGCCTTTACTTTCATGTTTACTCTGCATCCTCTCTATTTACACACCCTTACAATCTGCGTGTTATCCTTCCTCGCTCACCATATGCGTCAAGTTGTACGAGAACTTTGTCTCCGATCATAACCCGTATGCGATGTAGACGCATCTTACCTGCAAGTGGACACGGCATAGAACGTCCGTCAAATTCGACGCGATACATTGTGTTTGGCAAGGTTTCAGTGACTTGCCCCACAACCTCTTTTCCTTTAGTGGAGTTTTCGCTTGTAGTAGAATCTGACATTGAGCATTAGCATTGGCCTCACTCGTAATACACCATTAGCTGAGTCTGTGTTTGATTTCTCCCTGCAAAAATGATTGACGTTTTCGAGGGCACTCGACTAGATCTCAGTAATAATAACTATTTTAGTATGAATTTCTGGGTCATCTTTGAAAAACTACCCAATATGACAAATACCAAATACCCACCAAGTGAGTTAGAGCATTGTAGCAGATGTTTGAATAATAAGTCAATATTA
>Ga0210057_1000290_pt1 | contig 85801 bp, 81 predicted proteins | sample CryGeyCG2114_010_2_FD_183968 | JGI IMG/M metagenome (GOLD analysis project Ga0210057, IMG submission 183968) | Groundwater microbial communities from aquifer - Crystal Geyser CG10_big_fil_rev_8/21/14_0.10 (SPAdes) (version 2) | ecosystem: Environmental > Aquatic > Deep subsurface > Groundwater ... | reverse complement strand
CTCACCGGGGTGCTTTTCACCTTTCCCTCACGGTACTAGTTCACTATCGATCACAAAAAGTATTTAGCTTTAGCGCATAGTCGCGCCAGGTTCCCACGGAATTTCACGGGTTCCGTGGTACTCGAGAAATAGTACTAGGCGTGTTAATCCCTTTCGCGTACGGGGCTATCACCCTCTCTGGCTTTGCTTTCCAGCAAATTCTACTAGGGAAATCAACGTATGTATACGCCACTTGGCTGTGCATGTCGCCAAACGTACTATCCTCACGACCCCGATTGAACATATGGCCATGCAGCCTTCAACTGCGACGCATGATCCCGAAGGATTATTTGTCACAATGCAGTTCAGTCGGTTTAAGCTCATCCGTTTTCGCTCGCCGCTACTAACGGAATAGAACACGAACTTTTATCGATCCCCGAAAGCAATGGGGGCCGACAAAAAATTCGTGCGTGTTTTCTTTCTTTTCCTCTGGCTACTAAGATGTTTCAATTCACCAGGTTCCCGCCACTTACCTATGTATTCAGTAAGCAGTATCTTCGCTTCACGAAGATGGGTTTCCCCATTCGGACATCCACGGGTCAAAGGTTGCTTGGGACCTACCCGAGGCTTATCGCACCCTGCAACGTCCTTCATCGGCTTTTTGTGTCAAGGCATCCACCGTTTACACTTAATGTGTGCAACCGCTTAAATAAATTAAGCGGATTTTGCGTCTTATGAAATGCAGCACACAGCGCTGCCCGCCAGTGGCGGTTTCATAAGAGTTTGATGCTCGTTATCTTTACAAGACTAAATTTTTAAAGTTCCTTCCGCTGTCACCCACAGAACAGGTGTACACCTCTTCTCTAGGGAACAGATTTTGAGACTAAAAAATCCGCTTACTTAGCGGACTAGATTTACACGTATTAACACACGTTTTATTCCGCTAAGCCATTCTCATTATGTTAGTGATTAATTCCATATGAATAGTCATTAAGTGATTGGGGAAAACTCTGTGGATTACGAGTGTATAAGTACTTTAGTTAGCAAATATCCGATATATGTTCTTAGATATTATAGAGCAATTTCTAATCAATGTCAATACTGGAAAGAAATGCCAAAATACAATCATTTTTTGGCTAATGTTAGATATTTTAAAATGATTTCTGCAGTTACTTTATCGTCTTTTAGCAGATTGTGCCCAACCACATCAGCCTCTATATTTATGGCCCCCTCTAAAATAGAGCTGGTAACTGGTCTTATTGCTTGATCTTTTCGAGCCCTAATTGAAATGATTTTGTTTACATATCGTCTTTTTTTTGCTAATTGCTGCAGAAAATCTGATTTTGGGACCATTTCTCGACCCGCAACTGTGTGGCGCGCAAGACGGGCGGTTTTTGTCCCATAATACGGAGTAGCAAGTGAGAAAATTTTGTAAATTTGGTCAGCATGACCGCATTCTTCAAGGCAATAACGCGCAACTAATCCCCCCATGCTATGCGCAACAATAAAAACACCTTTTTCGCTCTCTTTTTTACACACGTCCTCAATAAAAGATGAAAGATCCCATGCAATGGCTTCTATTTTTTTATCAATAGTTCTACCTGGATTATAAGCGTATACTTTATATCCTTCGTCTGCAAAATAAGATTTTATTCTAAAGTGCTTGCTAGGGCCATGAGCAAGCGCATAACCAGGAATGGTGACAACAACGCCGTTCTTATTTTTTCCGTATGTTTCGTATCCAATTATGTTCTTTGCGCGTGCCACAACACCGTAGCCAATGCCGCGCGCACTCGCGCCTATTTCGCGAAAAAACTTTTTGAATTTTCGTTTGAGTGCCATAGTGGACGCGCGTGAATATTTCCTATAAGTTATAGATGACTTGTAGTATACGTTACACCTATAGTATCAACAACCTGCCGGAGTGGCGAAATTGGTATACGCGCCAGGTTTAGGACCTGGTGTCGCAAGACGTGGAGGTTCGAGTCCTCTCTCCGGCACCATTTAAAAAGAGCCAGTGCATGCACTGGCTCTTTTTAAATACTTAAGCTGCTTTTTTCTGCTCGATATCGCTTTCGTCTTCAGGAATTTCTACAGATGGTTTTTCTTCAAGAACCATCTCTGGAAATTTTTGCTCCCCTTCTTCTGGGGTGGAAGGTGTGGGTCTTGCCCCTGCTCTGCGAGCGCGCTCTTGGCGCCTTTTGTTTTCATCTTGCTCGACCCCGCCAAAAGCGAATTTGAAAATCGCCCTCACGGCCCGTGTAAGCGGATTGCCTTTTTTCTTCTCGGGTTTTGTGACGATGCCTTCGCGCAATTGCGCTGATGCATACGGGTACTCAGCCAACACAACGCCGTCTGCGTCGATTTCTTCAAGGAGAAGATCTTCGGCACTCGCGTCGCCATCGCGCAGTTCCTTGACCCGCACATGCACCGTGCTTCCGTCTTCGTGCCGTATGTCAAACTCCTGTCCGATCTCGATCGGCTCTTCACCTTGCTCAAGAACAGCAACTCCTTCAAGCTCCTGCGCCCCGAGCATCCTATCGATGCTTCCGCCTTCTCCGCCAATAATTCGCCCGTTTTCATTAACCATGTCAAACATGACGCTTTTGCCGGATTCATCAAAATTACGGATGCGAACTCTCTTGGTGCCGTCACCGGTAGCGTCTGGTATCTCATATACGCCGCCCTCGCGGACAGTCGTGCCGTCGCTCAACACAACCTCTCTTGCTCCCCGATCTTCTTCGCTCGCGCCTGCCGCGTCAACGTGTTCGGTAACGGTCTCGCCTGCGACATCTGGAGCGTTTTCTCTTGCCGCACCCTCCTTGGCTACTCCAAGAAACTCATCGCGGGCTTTTTCTAAATCACGAATTTTCTGCTCATACGCAAGAATTTTTCCTTCAATCGCGGCGTCCCTATCTCCGGTCACCTTTTCATACTGATCGCGTAATTTGTCCGGCTCGCGCTCTTTTCTCTTTTTTAGGGCGGGCTTACTTTCATCGTCTTTCTTATCCTTTTTTTCAGCAGCGAGCCCTGCTTTCTTTTTTGCTTTTTCTTTCGCGCGCCGCTCGTGCTCGAGTGCCACCGATTCACCTGAAACATCCTGCACCATGCCATATTCCGCGTCTGCATTTTTAATCCGATCCTTATAGTCGGCGATTTGCCGATCAATCGAATTCGTCACATTGGTGTAGATGGTCTCTGCCTGCTCGTGATCCCACTCGCGCATAAACGTATGGGCTTCCGGGGTCATTCGTTTGAGCCCAGCCTCAGCAATCATGGCGTCAACTTCTTCGTAGGGAATGTCGCCCTTTCGTCGTTTTTCCAGTATGTCATTCGCGAGTTCTCTTATTTTCTTTTCTTTTTCAAAAGAGGCTTCACGCGCCTGTTCTTCTTCAGACACCTCGGGCTGAGGAGTGCCGAACCGCTCCATAGCAAGTTTAGCCGCCGACTTTAATGCGGTGTCCTGCTTGGACGCTTCTTCAACATCACGAAGCTCAACACCGTACTTTGAGGCTAGCTCTTTTTCGAAAGACACGACCGCCTCCTCTGCGCTCGGGCGTTGCGGCGCTTCTTTTGTTTGGGTGGATTGTTCCGGAGCGGGCCGTGCTTCTGCTTCGGCCGTGCCCGGATTATGCTCTTGTTCTGCCATATGTGCTTATTAATTGCTCAGTATGGTTATTGTATACCACATCCACAGGAACGCAACTGGCATAATAGCGGAACAGGATGATACACTACTATCGTATGGAGGGGAGAAGATATAATGCACTAGGCATCTGCGCGTGCGCGCTTGCATGTGCTTTGGTGCTCATACCGAACACAATGCGCGCCGCAGAAGATGCGCTGGTTCTTACTGAGGTAATGTACAATCTTGAAGGCGGCGACTCGGCCCGAGAATGGATTGAGCTCTATAACGCGGGCTCACTTGATGTTGCCATTGTCGAAGGATCGGGAAACGGATCGTGGAGATTGTACGACGGCTCAAACCACATCCTGTCCCTTGCGCAGGGATCGGCCACTATCCCTCCCGGGGGGTTTGTCATTTTCGCAAGCGATGCGCCGACGTTCTTGTCGGAGCACCCCGCATACGGTGGAACGCTGTTTGATACGGTTATGGCCCTTTCAAATACGACCGAAACAGTAAAGGTGTCTTCTGACGCCGGAGACACCTACTTTACAACGCTCACGTACCAAAACACGTGGGGAGGCGACGGAGACGGATACACAATCGAAAAAATTGTAGTCAATAATGACAACAGCGCATCGAACTGGCGCCCAGGCGAAACAACAAACGGATCGCCGGGATTTTTTCCTTCTCATACAGAAGAGCAACAGCCGGCGCCAACCAGCCCGGGGCAAACAACAGGCCAGAGCACCCCGCAGCCCGAACAGCCAATACTTCTCGGCAATCCGGAAAAAATAAAAATCAGCGAACTGCTTCCGAACCCGGCCGGCGAAGACTGGAATGAATACATAGAAATCTGGAACAGCGGAAGCAAAACCACAACGCTGCACAACTGGAAGCTCGGCGATAGCAGTAAAATCATCTCCCTTCCCGATATTGCGCTGGTGCCCGACGAACACCGTGCATTTATGAAAAGCGAAACAGGTCTGTCGCTTAACAACAACACGGACCGTGTTGTCTTGTATGACATGTATGGAACACTTATTGATGAAATTTCATATACAGAAACCAAAGAAGACTATTCTTTTTCACTCAACCCGCTCGCTGGCAAGTTCAGATGGACCCCGCACAAAACACCGTACGAACATAATGATTTTTCTATTCCAAACAGTCCGCCGTCACCCGTTATAACACTTAACCCAAATCCCGCTGCGCCGCTTGAGCGAGTTACTCTTTCTGGTAACCACTCGAGCGATCCTGAAAATGACGCCCTCACATATGTGTGGCACATTACAAAAGGCGAAGAAATTTCGGGAGATACATATACCTATCGATTTGGCAGTGTTGGGAAACATCTTATAACTCTTATGTTAAGCGACGGGTATCACACCACCAGCACCTCAACAGAAATCACCATACTTCCTCCAGAAGATATCATTTCACTACGAATGGGCGACCCAGTCTCAAGTGAATTAAAAGAGCAGATAGTAGAAGATGGATACGAATATATACATATCACGGAAATACTCCCCAACCCCAGAGGAGATGACATCACTGAATGGATTGAGCTTACTAATATGGGTGATTTTGCAGTTGACTTGACTGGTGTATATATAGACGATTCAGATGGCGGCTCAAAACCATACGCACTCAATAATATCATCATGGATCCAGGTGCATATCTGGTGCTTAATAGAGAGCGCACAAAACTTATGCTCAACAATACTTCTGACGAGGTTAGACTGTTGACTGATGATAGGGTAATTGAATCAGTGCCTTACGATGACCCGCCAGAGGAAAAATCATACTCGCTCGACGAACAAAAAGAAATATGGTACTGGAACAATTCACCAACACCAGGATCGCAAAATATAATTACAACACCATCAAGAGATGACACCTATATCCAATTTGCAAATAGTAATGACTTTAAAAATGAAGCAGGTGACGCAATTAATATCGACCTTCCATATATCCGCGAGCTTGAAATCGGCACGCGCGTAAAAGTGCAGGGTGTTGTTTCCGTAGAGCCCGGCATACTTGGAAAAACTTATTTTTACATTGTTGGATCACAGGGTGTACAGGTATATTTTTCAAAAAAAGATTGGCCCCAACTGACACTCGGTGATTCGGTCGGCATCATCGGCACACTCAGCGAAACAGGAGGAGAAACACGAGTTAAAATTGCAGATAAAAACGACATCATATTTTTATATCAATCCGACGAGCCGCAACCAATCGCCATACAGTCAAGCCAAATCGGTGAAAGCACCGAAGGTTCGCTCGTGACAATTATGGGTGAGTTAGTTGAAAAAGCAAGTAACACGTGGTTTGTCGCAGATCAAGAGGGCGAGGCGCGTGTTGTGTTTCAACAAACTGCACATATTACAAAACCAGACATATCTGCAGGACAACGTATATCAATCACCGGCATGGTAAGTGAAACAAAATCAGGTTATAGAATTCTTCCACGATACTCATCAGACATAATAGTTTCAACAGAAGAGCAAGGCGCTGTGCTCGGAGAACATGCGGCACAGTCGTCAGCCGGAAGCACTGTTATAATCCCAAGCAACAATACACCGCGCACAATTGCAATCTATGGAGCAATATCAACTACTGGAATTGGCGTAATATTGTGCGCGCTTTTATTTCGTCTACGCCGTGAAACAAAAAGGCGTTTAAATGAACTAGAGCAAAAGCAAAAACACACCGACTGACGTCGGTGTGTTTGAAAATTGTATTATTTGACTATGTCGTAGAACGCGACAAACTCCCGAAGATGTTCCGTTTCAAGCGCGTATCTCGAAGTTGTGTCCGCGACAATGATAATCGCTGGAATCACCGCTAGCATTAAAAGTGTTAAAAACGTTTTTTGAAAATTTGAAAAATGAGAACGCCAAATTTTTGGGAGCAGAAAAATCGCATACCATGACGCAAAAAAAGGAACCATGACCGTAATCTCAAAAATAATACCCCAGAGCGCAAATTCCAAACCAAGCATTTCGGGCGAACTAATGAAAGTGTAAAACGCAAATTGAATCGCGTTCCATACGTTTCCAATATAAAACAGCACTAAATACGAAACTAGCACGAGATAGTGCACATTCAGCGCTGTTTGCCAGCGAGCCTGAAAATAGAACTTCCAAATAGATTCTTGTTTTTCTTCTGCCATAAGCAATACTGTATACCATAATATCATATATTTGACAAGTCACCAAATCTGCGTGTAAATATATATTTAAAAAAACAGCTTATATAAGCTGTTTTTTTAATATGCCCGGGGCGAGACTCGAACTCGCAAGCCATGAGGCAAGGGATTTTAAGTCCCTCGTGTATACCGATTCCACCACCCGGGCGCGTATACGCACTACGTAGAAACTGTATCCTAAACGCTCTTGATTGACAAGAAAAACAAAACTCTGCGCAGTAGGTGCGCAGAGTTTTGGAGCGGATGACCGGATTCGAACCGGCGACCTTCTCCTTGGCAAGGAGACGTTCTAGCCACTGAACTACATCCGCAAACACAAACGTATAGTATCAAAACAGCCCTTTTTGTAAAGTCGGGACGCTCTCAGGCACCTCAATGACCTTATCCCTGCTTTGTTCACCAGAAACAATAACCACCTCCCGCGCTTTTATTTGAAAATAGTCGGCCAGAAGAACGACCAACTCTTTATTTGCCTTTCCGTCAACTGGCGGCGCAACTACCCTAACACGCAATACTCCGTCCTTTATACCGACAACTTTTGATTGTTTTGCCCGCGGTGTTACGCGAACTGAAATACACTGACCCATATTATGCGTCTCTCATTTTTTTCAACAACGCAATGTCTTTTTTTATTCCTTCAGGACTCGGCGTTTCAACAACCATATTAACATCCTTCAATCGAGGGTGTGAAACCAACGCGGCAAACCCCGCGCGTCCTATCTTTCCTTTTCCAATATGTTCATGTCGATCCTTTTTTTCTCCGAGCGCTATTTTTGAATCATTTGCATGTATAAGCACCAATCGGTCTAAACCAATTGTTTTGTCAAACTGCCTCATTGTTTTTTTAACAGCCGCGCTCGTTCGAAGATCATACCCGGACGCGAACACGTGCGCAGTGTCCAAACATACGCCAATTACATTTTTTTTCCGCAGTTTTTTTTCTGCACGAAATATGATATCTGCCATGTCTTGAAAAGACGACCCAATCACAAGACCTGCTCCAGCAGAAAGCTCAAGCAAGAGTTTCGCCGACCCGCTGTACCCACGAAGTGATTCGGCAACACCTAGTGCCGTTAGTTCTATTGCCTCTTCGGGAGATGTGTCTTTCGCGCTCCCTAAGTGCGTCATAATAGCTGAAACGCCAAGCGTCGAGGCGCGCTCAAGCTCAGTGCGCACAATCTCTATTGATCCTTTTTTAATCCGTGATTTTTCTGACGCAAAATTGATAAAATACGGCGTATGAATGTATGTTGCAGCTTGTTTACATTCTTGTAATTTATTTTGAAAATCTCGCACAACCGCATCAGTAACAGAAGGCGGATTACCCCCTCTTGGCGACCGAGAAAAAAACTGAAACACCTCACACCCTAGTGACGCTGCCCGTTCTGGTGCATTTGGAATGCCTCCTGCTATTGATACGTGTGCGCCAAATTTCATATGTCACTATAGTACTTTTTTTCTTACTCTCGCGCAAATAAAAAAGTGCCCGACAGTATGTTGACTATCGGGCACAGAATAATGGCGGTCCTGACAGGACTTGAACCTGCGACCCTCTCCTCCGCAAGGAGACGCTCTATCCAACTGAGCTACAGGACCACCCTAAGTGATGTGCCGCAACGGAATACTCGCGTTCGTTGTAAGTGCGGGCTGGGCAGCGCGCTCACAACGTGTTCTGGTAACATGCGTGCGTCGGTAGCGGGTACGCAGCACCAAACCATTTAAACAGCGGCACAAACAGACGCGTAAGAGGATTCGAACCCTCTCAATCCGCACAAATCCAACACTGAATTATGTTGGGCTACTCATCCCGAGTCGCCTAATTTAAGGCTTTCACCCTCACTGTGCTGCACCTTCGCCGGCATGCGCCTGGCGACACGTTGCCCTGTTGCGTTAGTATGGATTTTAGCCTGCGAAATTCAGAGATTCCTTAAGAATGCGCAGTGTGCACACCCTCGGGCACCAGTCGCCCTGGAAATCTTACGCGTTTTATTAAATTACAAAAAGAACAGGAAGAAAATATAGTACCATACCCAAAACTACTGTCAAGATAGTCTATTTTTTACCTACCTGCTCTGCAAGATGTCCAAAAATTTTGCGGCTCTGAAGCCTGCTGCGAATCTCGTCGCGATATTCATCAGAATCAAGACGTGTGAGAATTTGAGGCTGATTCTGGTACGCCTTTTTATACATGGCAACCTCCGCATCAACATCTTTCTCGGAAATCGTAATCTTATGCTCGCCTCCATACGCCTTTGCAACCAAGCTAAGCTTCACACGCTCTGTTGCGTTATGACGAAAATCTTTCTTTAAATCATCTTCTGACTTAGAGAGGCTTTTTAAGTAATCATCAAACGCAATACCCTGCTGCGCAACATGTTGCTTCATCTCTTGAAGCATGCGCAGAACTTCATTATCAATCACCCCGTCTGGAATTGTTTCAATTTTTGACTCCTTTGCGAGTGCTTCCATACATGCAATCTGAAATTTTTCCTGAGCCTCTGATTCTTTTTCGTGAGCCAATCTTTCTCTAACCTGCTTTTTCATGTCAACCACCGTATCAGCGTGGCCAAGTGATTTTACAAAATCGTCAGTCAACTCTGGAAGTATGCGTTCTGAAACCTGCGCAACATGCACGTCAAATTCTGCTGGCTTGCCCGCAAGTGATTTTTCATGATACCGCTCAGGAAATATCAGCTCAAATGTTCTTGTTTCATCTTTTTTAACACCAACAATTTTATCTTCAAAACCAGGGATAAAACGCTCTTCGCCGAGTATAATTTTTGTACCTTTTGACGCGCCGTTTTCTATCGGAACCCCGTTCTGTTTTACGACAATATCAAGCTCAACTACGTCTCCTTTTTGCGCTGTGCGTTCTACGCTCTTTTCTTCAGCACGCATCTCTCTTAGTTCACGAAGTACTTGTTCAACTTCTTTATCATCCACTGCGGTGTCTTGTTTCTTAACTTTTAGCGCTTCATAAGATCCAAGTTGCACTGCGGGCGAAATCATAAGCGTTGCCTTATAACTAACGCCAAACGGGGGAACCATTTTTTGAATCATAATATCAGGCTGTCCAATAATTTCTTCGGGCAGCTCTTTGAGCGCACCGGGCAATGTTCCCCCAACAATAGCCTGAAGCGCCTCCTGATACACAACCGCCTCCCCACCAACATGACGACAGACAACATCGTACGGCGCGTTTCCTTTTCTGAAACCGTCAATAGACGCATGACTAGCAAGATGCTCAGCCGCACGTTTTAAATATTTTTCTATATCAGCACGCTCAAGCTCCACTTCTAGCTCGATTGTACCTTTTTCTGTTGTTGATTTGCTTGTTTTCATAAATAAACTAGAGAATCACCATATCACACAGATTTTGTATCTGCAAGGCGTCATAATCGATGTAATCGCGGTTTTTTCTCTGCAACAAGGGCCACCGCGCGCATAATATCATCTGTCGCACCAATGAGCACATCTGATGAAATATGGCCCTCCGTTTTTTTAAACTGAAGAGGCTCACCAAAACGAAGCGTAGCCTTCTTTTGAGTTATTAAAAAATGTTTAACAACATCTCGAAAACGTGTAATGTTTGGACCTTGGTACCCTGCTGGCAGCACCGGCACTCCGGTGTGTAGCGCCATACGCGCCACACCTGATTTTCCGACCATTAACTCGTCAGGGTTTGTGTTTCTAGTTCCTTCTGGAAATATGCCGATAATTCCGCCCTCGCTCAAAATATGTTCAGCGTTATGCACGACTTCCGAGGGTTTCCGCCAATCAATCAAAAGAGCAGGGAGGAGCGAGCACACCGTCCGAGTCCACCATCGTGTCGCCCAAAAATCATCGCGGGCAACAAACCATATTGGCCTATCAAGCGCACTAATAACGACATTGGCGAAAAGCCAACCATCGGGGATACTCACATGATTACAGGCAATGATGAATGGCCCGCTCCGTGGAACATGTTCAAGACCGTGAACATCCCCAAGAAAAATAGCGTTCACTAACGGTATGAGTTTTTTTACGAGCCAGTAAATAGGGTTACGAGGCTCAACTAAGCGCATAGGTTAGATTAGACGAGAAATCCGACGATGAGCAGTGCGACAATATTCAAGATCTTAATCATTGGGTTGATTGCGGGACCGGCAGTGTCCTTATACGGATCTCCGACAGTGTCTCCGGTTACCGCAGCCGCGTGCGCATCGCTCCCTTTGCCGCCATAGAGGCCGGTCTCAATAAGCTTCTTTGCGTTGTCCCACGCACCACCGCCCGTAGTCATTGATATTGCCACAAAAATACCGGTAACAATACTTCCCACGAGAAACCCTCCAAGCGCCACAGGACCAAGGACAAAACCAATAATAATTGGTGAAAGTACCGGTATCAAAGCCGGAACAAACATCTGCTTAATTGCATCTTTGGTTACAATATCAACACACTTGCCGTACTCTGGTTTTGCGGTTCCTTCCATAATACCTTTAATTTCTCGGAACTGACGGCGAACCTCTTCAACAACCTTACCAGCAGTCTTGCTGACCGCTTCCATGACAATAGCGCCAAAATAGTATGGCACCATTCCGCCAAGAAATAATCCAATAATAACCAATGGGTCAGAAAGTCTGAAAAGCAGCTCCTGCCCACGTATAGTAAACTCTTCTGCGTATGATGCAAAAAGCACGAGCGCGGCTAGAGCAGCGCTGCCGATTGCATACCCTTTTGTAACCGCTTTTGTGGTGTTGCCGACTGAATCAAGCTTATCAGTTACCTCACGAACCTTTTCAGAAAGACCGGCCATTTCAGCTATGCCTCCCGCATTGTCTGTAATCGGTCCATAGGCATCAATTGCAACAATAATGCCGGTCAATGAAAGCATACTCACCGCGGCAATCGCAATGCCGTATAATTCAGCAAGTTCGAACGAACCCCATATACCGGCGGCAATAACAATCACCGGCAGCGCAGTCGCGCGCATAGACACAGAAAGTCCGGCAATTATATTTGGACCATGGCCTTTTGTTGAGGCGTCGGCGATATTTTTAACCGGGGCATATTTGTCTGAAGTGTAATACTCAGTAATAACCACCAATAGAGCGGTAACCGCTAAGCCAACTAATGCGGCGTAGAAAAGATTAATTGGAAGAAATCGCCCGTTGCCAGCCATCATGTAATCAGTAACAAAATAAAAGCCGATTGCCGCTAACACTCCTGCGACACATAACCCTTTATACAGCGCGGCCATGATGTTTTCTTTTTTACCGAGGCGAATAAAGAAAAGACCAATCACTGAAGCGATGATAGAAACAGAACCAAGCGCAAGCGGAAAAATAATAGCGTTCTCAAATTGAGGGAAGAGCAATGAGCCGAGCAGCATCGCAGCAACCGATGTCACCGCGTACGTCTCAAACAAATCAGCTGCCATACCGGCTGTGTCGCCCACATTGTCGCCCACATTGTCGGCAATCACCGCAGGGTTTCTCGGATCGTCTTCAGGAATGTTTGCTTCAACCTTTCCAACAAGATCAGCCCCCACATCAGCAGCTTTCGTGAAGATGCCTCCGCCGAGTCGAGCAAAAATGGAAATAAGACTTCCGCCAAACCCAAGCCCAATCAATGCGTGCACGTTATGTGTTACCGCATAAAAACCAGCAACACCAAGAAGGCCTAAGCCAACAACCAATAAACCGGTCACTGCTCCTCCGCGGACCGCGACAGCGAGTGCTTTATCAAGCCCTTTGCTTGCGGCGTGTGCGGTTCTCACGTTTGCGCGGACCGCAACATTCATACCGACATATCCTGCAATCCCTGAAAACAGCGCGCCCACCAAAAAGCCCCATGCGAGCGCCCACCCAAGCCCTAATCCAATAGCAAAAAACACTACCGCGGCAACAATAGCTATGGTGCGATACTGGCGATTTAAATATGCGCGCGAACCAGCCTGAATTGCTGCCGCAATCTCCTGCATTTTTTCATTTCCCGGCAATCTGCCAATCACCCATGCCGACAATCCGGCACCTGTTGCAATTGCGATACCCGCAGCAACTAGAGAGAGTAAAAGCGTATTAGACATATAGATATGCTCTTAAATTATCTATTGATTATTTAGTAGATTCTTCTTTTGGCTTTTTATCGTCTTCTGGTTGGGTTGTCTCAGCTTCTACGACACCTCCGTCCGCGCCAGCCTCGCCCGCACCTGTGGCAGGCTCAGTCGCTTCGGGTTTTTCTAATTCAGCCCCACCACCTTCAGCATCTGCTTCGGTAGCCACAACACCGTCCTGCTTAATGTCTATTTTCCACCCGGCAAGATTAGACGCGAGGCGAACATTTTGTCCTTGTTTTCCAATCGCGAGAGAAAGTTGGTCTTCTGCAACACGCGCCTCTGCTTCGTGTGTTTCTTCATGGAGAACCACTTCAGAAACTTTTGCCGGTGAAAGCGCGTTTTTAATAAATGATTTGATATTCTCTTCCCATTCGATAATATCAATTTTTTCACCGCCCAATTCACTAATAATAAACTGCACGCGTGTGCCGCGCTGGCCAACACACGAACCAACCGGATCAACATTATCCTCGCTAGTGAACACGGCAATTTTTGAACGAGACCCTGCCTCGCGAGCAATTGATTTTATTTCAACGACACCGTCGGCTATCTCAGGAACCTCCATTTCAAACAATTTGCGCACAAGCTCTGGGTGTGAACGAGAGACAACCACCTCTGGCCCTCGGTTTGTTGAGTTGACTGACTTGATAAAAAAGCGCGCCTGCATGCCTGAAGTGTACCGCTCGCTGCGCACCTGTTCAGACGGGGGCATAATAGCGGTTGCTTGCCCAATATCAACGAGCACATTACCGCCCTCGACTCGCTGGACTGTCCCTGAAACAATTTCGCCTTCTTTATCTTTATACTCATTAAAGATAACATCTCGCTCTGCTTCTCTAAGTCTTTGAATAATTACCTGCTTTGCAGTTTGTGCGGCCATGCGTCCAAAATCACCCGGCACCTCAAGCTCGGTTACAATCTCGTCTCCAATCTCAGCATCTGGTTTTGTTTCGCGCGCGACGCTAATCATTATTTCAGTCTTTGGGTTGAAACGCTTCTCTTCTTCGTCCCCACCTTCTCTCTCAGTCGACCCTGCTGGCTCGGCCGTCTCGACGGGCGTTTCTACTGGAGCAGGTTGTGTTGAGGGCGTCTCTATTACCTCGCCTTCTGCTTCCTCCTCTTCAATTTCTTGATCCTCAACAACTGTCTTCACGTCGGCAACCCTTATCTCCATTGTCTCGGGATTAAATTTAACGTGAAGATTCTGTAATTTATTGCCAAAATCTTTACGGTAGGCTGCCGCGAGCGCTTGCTCGATTGTGGAAAGCACCGCCTCAACAGGGATATGCTTTTCCTCGCAAATAGCTCGAATTGCTTGTAGTACTTCTTTAGACATATGTAGTTTTTTTATAAAAAAGAGCTAGTCTACAATCGTAAACTAGCCTAGTATCACTATACCACGCGCTCATAAAAATGCAATAACCGAACCGTAGCAACACGCAACGGCCCGGAAGCGTTAGAATGTTGGCGGAGGGGGTGGAGGCAAATCAACATTGTCGTCTTTTTTTTGCGTGTGTGTTTTTTTAGAATCCTGCGGAAGAAGACCGTCTACCTCATCGCCCTCTTCTTTAAACATATTAACCACCTTATCCCCGAGCTGATCTCTTTTTTCCTGAATATACCAAACCAAGATGGAAAGAAGGAGGAAAACCAAGATAACAATACCAATAATAAGGGAATTATTAAACTCAAACTCAGCGGTAGCATCACGAGAAACGTCGCGAACAACAGCCCCTGGAGTTAATTCTTTTATAGAATCGTCCTCAATACCCATATCTTCACCTGGCTCGTCTTGGCTCATGTTTGTTTCACCAAGCACAAGATCGTCCTCGGCGTCGACTCTTCCAGGCGTGGATCCAACATCCTGATCGTCTGGAATAATGGGACTCTCGTCTTCTTGGGATGAAACAGCGTCACCATCAACAACACTCAGTTTTTGACCATCCTCTAAATTATCCTTCACGGATAACGGTGGCTCTACAATCTCCTTTTCTGGCTCTTGTATGTCATCAACCGGCGGGCTAATTACCATATCATTAGGCACTGTGGCTGAATCCTGTGTTGCGCTATCTGCGCCTAACCGATCCTCAACGTCGCCAACTTGCCACCAAATCGGCTCACTATTATTTGAAAGTTTTCCAAAATCAGAAGCAAAAGCCTCAATTTTATAATTGCCGATCAAAAATCGTTCGTCTGGCTGCCACTGAAACGAGGCAACCCCATCAGGACCCAGCTCTGGCTCAATGGTTTTTTGAATAACCCCATTCACAATAATCGTTACCAAAAGACCGTTCTTTGCGACACCGACAAAAAAAGGCCGCTCTAAACCGGCGTCAGCGTTCACAACCGGTCTCATGAGAACCGGAGCAGGTGTCGGGGGCGCAATAGTGATAGAAACAATATTTGAGCTAAAACTATCTTTTCCATGGCTATCTCGCGCAATTGCAGATATGCGGTGTGTTCCTACTGATAGGTTTTCCATTCGCACACTAAAAGAGGCTGTTCCAGAAACATGATTTTTTACCTTTGCTCGTGCGTATTCTACACCATCCACAGAAATCAATATTGTAGAATTGTTGCGTGCAACACCGCCAACCCAGACACGGTCAGACCCAAGACGCGACCCAACAGACGGTTCAAGAAGCACTGGGGCCGGGTTTGGGATAATCCACACTTTGCGACTTTCGGTAAAATTACTATACACCTCGCGCGACTCGTTTGTTGTGCGTACTTTTATTGTGTGCCACCCAGAAGAAAGAGGAAGAAATGGTTCATATGAAAAATTTCCATTCACCACAGACGCTTCACCATTATATATCCCATCAATAAACACCTGAACAACACCGTCGCCGCTGACAGCCCCTGATATTTTCGGGCGAGGAGTTCCGATAGATTCTCCGGCAACAGGAGAAATGAATCGAGGTTGTTCAATAGGCCCTGCCGCTTGTGCGGTAGAAAAAATACAGAAAAAACCTATTACCAAACCAAATACTACTGAGCTTAATTGAGTCCAGTAATATCTATTTTTTTTATTTATTGGTTGTTGGTGAACGATAGTACCTGATTGATTCATATGTTTCTGTATTATTCGGAATACATACTAAAGGAGGCAAACAGCCAACGGCTTATGCCCCCTCTATTGTTTATTAATAAAAGGGATATAAGAATAGGCTGTTTGCCTCCCAAACAGGTACATTGTTAAAAAGAGCGAAAGATCAATGTATTAGGATTGTACATCACGCTTAAAAAAATAAAAACACCCCATAGAATATGGGGTTTTGTCTTACTGTGCGTAAACCTGTGGATACCATGCGGACAAGTGGATAAGTCCGTCACAGAAATTATCAAAAAATATCGGATTTATGGGCCCAAATATCGGATACAGCAACATGATGTCGAATGGTTATTTTATCCACTTGATTTCCACACTCAATTGCCAAAAGGTCAATTCGACTGTTATAAATCATTTTTTTGCTAATATAAGATAAAATACACTGCCTTATATTATGTATCTTTTTTTTGCTTAACCCGTCTTCAGGTAAAATACCCGAATAAAAAGATCTTGTTTTTACCTCAACAAAAACAAACTGCCCAAAAGTATCTTGGGCAATAATGTCTATTTCACCGAAACGTGTTTGGTACCCAGTTTCAAGAATAGTGTAGAATTTCTTCTGAGAAAGATACCAACAAGCAACCCGTTCTCCCCATTGTCCCAGTTGTTTACCCCTCCTTTGGCGCATTACTCACCTCTTAATGAGGTAAATAGTCTTTTTTCGACTTAGCTTCTCGAATTTCCGCTCGCCTTTTTGGAACAATGAAAAATCTGTACCTGAACACAAATACACCCCAAAAAAGGCCGGTCGCTAACCATATTAGCCAAAAAATAGGCGCCGAAAGGTAAAATACATTAATTTGCCTAAAAATCCATAAAATAATCCCGATCCAGCCCATCGTCCAAGCAAGTGAAAATAATTTACTGGCCGATTTTTGCGCAAACGTGTCCCTTTTCTTTGCGGACATCTTCAAAACAACAGCAACAAGCATTATAAGAATGATTCCGCCGAGTAGATAATAAGCCAAAACAGAAGTAAACGCTCCCGGATACTGGTTAAACAAATACTTAACGCTCAATAAGTGTCGAATTGTCTCCATATGCTACTTTTTACTAAAAATGGTGCCAAAATGATATTGCCCAGCATTAATTACTGAACTCTGCACAAACCCGGCTGATGCCGCAATTGATTGAACATCTTGCGGATCCAGCCGCGCTTCAGGTGGCGGTCCTATGGTAGCATTTCCGGGCTTCCAGTCAACAACCAAAAGTCTACCAGATGGCTTCAACAGCCTGTTTGCTTCTTTAAAAACAGCCGTCTTGTTATTTACCTGAAAAAGCATATTAACTAACAAAACAACATCAAGCGACGCTTGGGGAATTTTAGTGGCGCCCACAAGTTCAAGATCAGACCAAATTGTGGTTATATTTGAAAGATATTCTGCCTGAGCCTCTCGCTTCACCTGCTCAAGAACCGCTTTTTGTACATCAACAGCGTACACGAGCCCCTTAGGGCCAACCGCACGCGCTGCACCGAACGACATATACCCAGTTCCACAACCAAGATCTCCGACGTGCATGCCCGGCTGTACATCAAACTGGGTGAGTAAAAAATCTGGTTTTAGAAACTGAGTTTTAGACTGTTGCATATATACATCATACCATATTTTCAATCATAGATGACACAACAATCACGTGTTTAGTGTTTCTGGTGAGAAAGCAAACGCTCAATCGCTAAAATAAATGCAGCGGTTCGAAGTTGTGTGTTGTATTTCTTGTGATACTCCCACACATCATCAAACGAACGCTTCATAATAGGTTCCAATTTTTTAAAAACTTCTTCTTGCGTCCAGTGCTCCTTTTTAACATTTTGGTCCCACTCAAAATAACTTACTGTTACCCCTCCCGCATTAGCCAACACATCTGGAACAATATAAACACCCCGATCCCAAAGCAGTGCGTCCGCGTCGGGAGTTGTTGGCCCGTTTGCGAGCTCAATAATAATTTTAGCGCTAATCTTTTTTGCGTTCTCGGGCGTTATTTGATTTTCAAGCGCGGCGGGAACAAGAACGTCGCAATCAACGGTAAGCACGTCACCCGCGCTTAATTGTGTCGCTTCTGTATAACCGGCAACACTGCCGGTTTTTTCTTTTGCGGCAGAAACCGCGGCGAGATCAAGCCCTTCTTTCTGATACACTCCGCCTTTTGAATCAGAAACACCAACTACGGTGTGCCCTGCTTGTTGCGCAAGCAACGCAAAATTATACCCAGCATTTCCAAACCCCTGTACCGCGACGCGTAAACTGCTCCCGAGTCCAAGCTTCCTTAGTGCGGCTTCAAAAACATAAAACCCGCCGAGGGCTGTTGCGATGTTGCGCCCTTCACTGCCACCATTCGCAATAGATTTTCCAGTGAACGTTGCTTTTGTTGAATCACCAGTACCTTTTTCGTACTCATCTACCATCCAATCCATTGTACGCGCGCTGGTGTTAACATCCGGCGCGGGAACATCAACAGTTGGCCCTATAAACGGTTGCATGTGCCGTGCCCACCCGCGAGACAACTCCTCAAGTTCGCGCCCTGAAAGATCTTTTGGATTAACAATAACACCTCCTTTTCCCCCACCCATAGGAATACCAACGACTGCCGTCTTGATAGTCATCCAAAAAGCAAGCGCTTTTATCTCGTCGAGATCAACGTGTTCATGAAACCTAATTCCTCCTTTGTACGGCCCGCGAACGTTGTTAAACTGTACGCGGTATGATTGAAATTTTTTTTCTACCCCACTATCCATCAACACTGGAACCATAAACTCATGCACGCGGTCTGGGTGTGTTAATTTTTCAACACGAGCAGATTCAATACCCGCAACACAAGCCGCATCTTTTAGTTGTTGTACCGCATTATCAAATGTGGACATAAAATAGACAAACTAACATCAGGACACAACACCAATGTATTAATAATTCGGGTTTTTCTTGGTTTTTTGGTTAACTTTCGTGTTCTTCAATCCAGCGCTCAGCATCAATGGCGGACGCACAGCCCGTTCCTGCCGCTGTCACTGCTTGGCGATACCGAATATCAACAACATCCCCGCATGCAAAAACACCTTCAATATTAGTGTAAGTATATTTTACGGTTTGCACATATCCTTTTTCATCAAGCTCAATCTGGTCTTTAAAAATTTTTGTGTTTGGCGTGTGCCCAATCGCGATAAACAATCCTTGGCATGAAATTTCATTCTTTTCTTTTGTTTTGTTATTAACTGTGCGCACGCCTTCAACACGGTCAGTACCAAGCACTTCTGTCACTTCTGTATCCCAAATAAATTTTATTTTTTTATTATTAAACGCACGTTCTTGCATAATCTTACTTGCGCGAAGCTCGTCACGACGATGAACAACAGTAACGCTCTTTACAATACGTGAAAGGAAAATAGCGTCCTCAAGAGCAACGTCGCCGCCGCCAACAAGTACCACATCTTTATCTTTAAAGAAAAATCCATCACATGTTGCACAGCTTGAAACACCCTTTCCGCGTAGTTTTTGCTCAGACTCAATACCAAGCCATTTTGCCGATGCGCCCGTCGCTATAATAATCGACTCAGAAAAATATTCGACCCCGTTTGAAAAAACAGAAAAAGGCCGCTTTGAAAAATCTACGGTATCAACCTCCTGCATAACAACGCGTGAACCAAAACGCTCTGCTTGGCTCTTAAATTTATCCATAAGTTCAGGACCCTGTACCCCTTCCGGGAATCCAGGGTAGTTTTCTACGTCAGTAGTTGTGGTTAACTGTCCGCCGGGTTCGGCTCCTGCAAACACAAGCGGCTCAAGGGTCGCTCGTGCTGCATAAATAGCCGCAGTATATCCCGCGGGTCCCGATCCAATAATGATAACTTTGTGGGTGCGCTCGCTCATAAAACTATACCACAAGTTTTTTCTTAAGATCTTCTTTTTGTTGCAACCCAACCATCTGTTCTGTAATCTGCCCGTTCTTAAATATAATTAACGTTGGAATACTCATTACCCCGTACTGCATTGGTGTCTGTTGATTTTCATCAACATTCACTTTCACGATTTTTGCAGATTCTCCAAGCTCTTGAGCAACCGCATCAAGAATCGGCGCCTGGGCTTTGCATGGCCCGCACCATGGTGCCCAAAAATCCACCAATGTTGGCTTGTCGCTTTTAATAACCTCACTCTCAAACTCTGTATCCTTTATTTCTTTTATGCCCATAGTATTTTTTAATAGCAAGTAACATATATTATACGTTTGGTGCTGCGAGGTGTCCACCCCATTAATTATTAGTATTAATATATAAATATATATACATACCTAATAACAATAATAATAAGCGTGTGGACAAGGTGGATAAGCATTTTTATTAGACAATATAAAGGTGAATAGTCATTTCTTTCTGTGGAGAGACTCTGCTTATTTGTCCGCACAACATTCGTATAAATGGTGGAAAAATATTAAGCGCAGTGTATGACAACAAATAATTTAATTGTTATAAACAGTTTTACATAAATATTTAGTCTGGTTATGACCAAGCAACAAACAGACTTATCCCTTGTTTTTTGACTGTTATCAACACACCCTGAGTATAACTATGTATAGAACATTACTAGTTCTATACATAGTTATAATTAAGTTATAGCAACTTACCTTGTTCTAGCTGGAATAATCATACACATGTTCTAAATAGAACATGTGTATAGACACACTTCCTTGCGCTTCATATAAGCCATTAAATTTTTTTACTTTTCTTTACATTTTAATTATAAAGAAGACAAAGTTCTACCTTGTCATATTGGTGTCGCATGAGATTCTTCATCTTAAATAAAAAAGGGTGAAATATCCACCCATAGGAAAAGCGGCTCGCCGATTTGGAGATCAGTGAGCCGGCCGCGAGGGTAGCACGGTCGCGGCTTCCCATCGTTAGAGCGATGGGAAGCCGCCAAACCTGAAGACCTGAGGTATATCCGCCACATTTAGCATCAACCCGTCGCTACATCGTTTGCGCACGCAAGAAGTATGGGGACTCAGGCGTCTGCAAGGTTTTACCTAACGAAGTCCTATGCCCTTTGGTATCGAGGGTTCATCCCTGTGCAGCACCAGCAATTACTTTGGTCTGGGTCGCTTCGATGCCTGTTTTGCGGTCGCTTTTGTTCACCAAAAAATCGCATCTCGTTGAGCCTGTGGAGGCAAGTAATATTCTGAGATGAGGTAATGTGCCGACAGTGTACCGTTAATTAGAATTTTTATGAACAAAAAACAGCATTCAAGTGGACTTAGCCGGAATCGAACCGGCGACCTCCGCAATGCGAATGCGGCGCTCTACCAGCTGAGCTATAAGCCCACATGAATACTGTTTTAGATGTTTCAATTAGAACAATTGGATGTCCTCCTACATATACCCCCGATAGGAGTCGAACCTACAACCACGGGCTTAGGACGCCCTCGCTCTATCCAATTGAGCTACGGGGGCATGTGTTGGAAGACAAAAAACCAATGTTCCATACGTATTAAATCAGCCCTGGTGGAGATAGGGAGATTCGAACTCCCGACCTCTTGCATGCCATGCAAGCGCTCTAACCAGCTGAGCTATATCCCCGTGTGTACACAAGTATAAGAACAAAAGCATACTAAATCAAGGAACATCATCTATGATATAATGAATACCTATCTATTTACTATTGATAAGATAATTATGTTCAACAAAGAGAAAACTTCAGGAGGGACGGCATCGGGATTTGAGGAGGGTGATAATGAAACAGTCATTGGCGCAAGCGTAAAAGTAGATGGGGATTTTATTAGCGAGGGCAATGTGCTTGTTCAAGGTATTGTAAATGGCAGTCTTAAAACCACAGGAAATCTTAAAATAGAGGAAAGTGCAAAAATAAAGGCTAACATCGAGGCCCAAAACGCAATTGTGCATGGTATGGTTAAAGGAAATGTTGCTATTCAAGACAATTTAGAAATAGGAAGCTCGGCAAAAATTGAAGGCGATATTACCACTAAAATTTTATCAATTGAGCCTGGTGCTATGTTGCACGGCCATTGTTCTGTTTCTACCGGAGAGGTAAAGCAGGCAGATGAACTTGAGCCTGCATCTGTGCAAAAACCATCCGGAGTAAAGAAAATGGAAGCGTAATACACGCTTAGCGTTTGTATGATCGCTTATTTTATTGATGTAGAGGCTCCTGATAAGAAAAAGAAGAAGCAGCTCGACAGGCTCGACTTGTTGATGACGCAAAAAGGGGTGAGTGGCAGGAAGTATAAGCTAGGACCTCTGCATGATCTTAAAAAAAGCGTTGAAGAGTCAATTAATTCTGGCGCCAGAACTATTGTGGGGGTAGGGGGGGATTCAATTGTAAATCGTTTAGCAAATACATTACTAACCCTGTCAGAAGAAGCAAGTGATGCGCACGTTCGTCTTGCTTCTATCCCAATTGGAGATAAGACAAGTATTGCGCGAAGTTTAAATATCAAAAACATCGAAGATGGTGTTGGTGCTATTGCGCACGAACACGTAAAAAAAATTGATGTTGGTTTGATCAATAAAAGACACTATTTTGTTCACGCAGCTGTTTTTCCTGCCGGGGTTGCGCTTGATTTTGCGTCATATAAAATAAGTTCATTACGGAAAGATCATCATATCAGTGTCTGCAATGGGCCTTTGTATGGCACCGAAACGCATAAGGGGCGTTTTAGCGATACAGACGGTGTTCTTGAGGCGGTTGTCGCATACCGGCCAACAAAAAAAATTAGATCATCTTCAGTAGGCGACTTCTATGGATATATTGTAGAGAGCGTGTTTCCTATTCGAAAAATAAACATTACTACTCGTGAAAAAACATTAGGTGTTGTTGCAGATGTCGAAAAGAGGATGAGTGTGCCGGTGGCTGTTGAAGTTGTTCCGCGCGCACTTAATGTGCTCATTGCCGCCTCAAAATAAGAAATTGGCAGCTATGAAATATATAATTAAAAATAAAGACGGTGTGCGTGCGTGCGTTCTTGCTCTCGCAGAGGCTGGTGTTTTTGATAATAAAGTTGTCGCGCTTGTCGGTGACTTAGGGGCGGGAAAAACGACGCTTACTCAAGGGATAGCGGCATGGCTCGGTGTTGCGTCTACGGTGCAGAGCCCAACATACACTATTCTTAAATCATATAAAAACGATCATGACGTCGTATGTTTGTGCCACATAGACGCATATCGTGCTGATGAAAATGACGTCCTACACGCGCTGGAGTCGTGTGAGTCGGACGCACTCTGTGTTGTTGAGTGGGCTGATCGGGTGTCGGAGTGTATTCCTAGTAATGCGCAGTGGCTTAGTATACAGCCACTCAAAGATAATACCCGATTGGTAGAGATTGTAAAAAAACGGCCATAGGCCGTTTTTTAAGTTGGTTGCTCTATTGTGCTAGCCTTTCTTTTTTTTGGCGCATGTTCTATTGTGCTTGGTTCCTCGACTACCGCATCTCGAATAGTAACATGGTCTTTAGTGATAGCAACAACTTGTGTCCTGTTTACTAAAATTTCTTTATCAAAAAGATGCGCAATACCGTGCGATTTTATAGTGTATTGGTGCACCGTCTGCCCGTCGGTTTCAACAATTAAGCCGCTGATTTTTCCAACAGAAACACCTTTTTGTGTAATTGCAGGCAGGCCAATAAGTGTATCTGACTCGATAAGCATGTGATTATACAGAGGGTTTAGCGCGTAGGACGACAAGCTGTTGCACGAACGTAACAAGGGTGTTGGTCGCCCAGTAGAGCACAAGTCCGCCAGGGAGAGACGCGCCGATGAGGATGGTTAAAATAGGCATCATGTACATCATTTGTTTGTTTACCATGCTTGCCATACTCTCGTCTCGAGAACCAGGAACGAGCGGCTGACGAGTGTGTACCAGCTTTTTTGTTTGTATAAATTGGAGTGCGCCAGCAATGACTGCAAGCCAGATATTTCTCGCTGACAAATCAATAAACCCGAGAAACATGGTATCGACCACTGCCGGCATTGATATAAAACTGTATAATTTTTCTGTCACCCCACTCGTTATTCCGTTTCTAAGCACTTGGTAAATAGCAATTAAAAAAGGGAATTGAATCAAAAGAGGGAGGCAGGAGGAAAAAGGGCTAACTTTTTCGTTTTTATAAAGCCGCATCATCTCACGCCCCATTGCCTCTTTGTTGTCTTTGTAGTCTTCTTTTAGTTTGTTTATTTTTGGCTGCAACTCTTGAAGTGATTTTTGTGACTTGAGTGATTTTGCGGAAAGAGGCAGTAAAACAACTTTAACAGCAATAGTAAGCGCAATAATCGCCCAACCAAAATCATTTCCGGGAATAATGTTGTGGAACCAGACGAGGAGATTGAGAATTGGTTGGGTAAAGAAAAGTTCAAATATATTCATGTCGTCTTATTAATCAGTAAGTTATGCGGGGTCGTATCCTCCGGGCCCCCATGGGTGGCAGCGGGCAATTCTTTTTATTCCTTTGGTCACACCTTTTAGTATACCAAATTTTTTAATTGACTCGCACATGTATTCAGAGCAAGTCGGGTAAAATGAACATGCTCCACGAGGAAAAAAATATCGCAACAATCCATGATCTGGCGAAAGTGTTTTTTGGTATATAATAATAATACCAAGTATAATTTTTTTCATGATTCCAGAAGGCGTGTTTTTTGAAAGGCTTTTACGAGTGTTTTTTTTAGTTCTTCGTAAGAAGCGTCAAGTGATGATTTCTTTAGTAGAATAGCCACGTCAGCCGGTTTGGTAACAGAGGGGGTAATTTCTGTGCGCATAATTTCACGGACTCGTCGACGAACCTTGTTTCGTTCAATTGCTTTTTTTGACACTTTTAACGAGACAACAACCGTGAAGCGGAGTGCCTCACGGTTGTTTTGAGCTACTTTTATGGTGAGGTAATCCCCGTGGACTGTTTTTCCTCGCCGAAGCACTTTTTCTATATCACCCCGCTTCGTGAGGCGGTGTGCAGAAGAAGGCATAGTTACGCTGGAGTGAGTTTTTTTCGTCCTTTTGCCTTGCGTCTTTTGAGTATTGCGCGGCCGCCTGGCGATGACGAGCGTGCACGAAAACCGTGAACACGTGCTCTCTTTTTCTTCTTTGGCTGGTAAGTTCTTTTAGGCATAGTGCATTGAATGTACCGAAAAGATGATAAAAAGTCAATAAAGCAGTTGTCTTGATTGTCTACACAAAAAACCAACCCATGAGCTATAGGCCGGTTATTTTGTTTTTAGACTAGTGTGACGCTCGCAACATGGTCGTTGCTGTTTTTGAGCTTCATGATTCTAACGCCTTGCGTTGCGCGCCCGAGCGTAGAGATTGATTTGACTGGGATGCGGATTGTCTGTCCTTTTCCGGTGATTACAATAAGATCTCCTTTTGTCTCTTCTCCGAGTTCTTCGGTAATAACCTTACCAGAAACAAGCGGACCTGTTTTAGGGGTTACGTTAACTGTTTTTATACCAGAACCGCCTCTTGATTGCACTTTGTACTCTGTTAATTTACTCTTTTTGCCGTATCCGTTTTCTGTGACAACTAAAAATAGCGACCCAGGAGCCTGTTTTTTATGAATAACATCCATACCCACCACTTCGTCATCTGTCTTTAGGCGAATCCCCCGTACTCCGGCCGCTGAACGACCCATTGGCCGTATGTTTTTTTCATCAAATCGGATTGCTTGCCCCTTTTTTGAGGCAAGAATAATTTCATCGGTGTTAGTTGATGACTTAACCCACTCGAGCGCGTCTCCATCTTTGAGTTTAATGGCGATGAGGCCGGATCGGCGCACGTTCGCAAAATCTTCAATATCAACTTTTTTAATAATACCGTGGCGCGTAACCATAACAAGGAATTTATTGTCTTTATCGAGCGAGTCGAGCGAGAAGATTGCGCTTACTTTTTCTTCACCGTTAATTTGCAAGAAGTTGACCAAGGAGGAGCCTTTAGCAGTTCTTGAAGCGGCGGGAATATCATACCCTTTCAGTTTAAAGACTCGACCACGGCTGGTGAAAAATAGCACGTTAGAGTGGGTGGTTGTCGTAAAGAATCGTTCAACATTGTCTTCTTCTTTTGTTGTGAGACCAACAACACCTTTTCCGCCTCGTGACTGTGTTTTGAAAATGTCTGGCGACAGGCGCTTAATGTAGCCATCATGCGTAATCATGACAATTGCGCTCTCGTTTGGAATAAGGTCTTCTTGTGAGAATGTGTCTACTGCGCCGGCGACAATTTTTGTCTTTCGCTCGTCGCCGTATTTTTCCTTAATACCAGCAAGCTCGTCTTTAATAATCTGGAGCATTTTTTTGGGGCTTGCGAGAATACTTTCCAATTCCTTAATGAGTGTTTTCTTTTCTTTGAGTTCCTCTTCGAGTTTCTGCCGTTCGAGGTTGGCGAGTTGAGAAAGGCGCATGTCGAGAATAGCGTTTGCTTGCGCTTCGGTGAATTTAAATTTGGTCATCAAACCGACGCGGGCAGCATCGCGGTCTTTTGATTTTTTAATTAGCGCAATCACTTTATCGATAATGTCGATTGCCTTCACTAATCCCTCTAAAATATGTGCCCGGGCTTTCGCGCGCGCAAGATCAAACTCGCTTCTTCGTCTGACGACTTCTTTACGGTGTTTAATGAATTCCTCGAGCACGTTTTTAAGCGTCAGTACGCGCGGCTGAATACCATCAACCAGCGCCAACATGTTTACATGAAATGTTGTTTGAAGAGAGGTGAGTTTAAACAGTCGGTTGAGTATTTTTTGAGGGTAAGTATCTTTCTTGAGCTCAATAACAATACGAACTCCGTCTTTGTCTGATTCGTCGCGGAGGTCTCTGATTCCATCTATTTTTTTGTCTTTCACCAGCTCCGCGATTTTCGTGATTAAATCAGCTTTGTTTACTTGGAAAGGAATTTCATTCACGATAATGTTATGAGAACCGCCTTTTGCTTCAACAATATCAGTGACCGCGCGTATAACAATACCGCCTTTTCCGGTCGCATAGGCCTGTTTAATGTCTTCTTTGTTATAGATGATGCCGCCGGTTGGAAAGTCTGGCCCTTTAACAATATTGGACAACTCGTTGACGTCTATATCTTCGTTTTCAATCAGCGCAGCAATACCATCACATAATTCACTCAAATTATGAGGTGGAATATTAGTAGCCATACCAACGGCAATGCCGAGCGTTCCATTCAAAAGTAAGTTTGGAAGATTTGCGGGAAGTACCGATGGCTCCTGCTGTGTGCCGTCGTAATTAGGAGTAAAGTTTACTGTTTCTTTTTCAATGTCGCGAAGCAGCTCTTCGGCAATAGCGGTGAGTTTTGCCTCGGTATACCGCATAGCCGCCGCACCGTCCCCGTCCATTGAGCCGAAGTTTCCTTGTCCATTAACGAGCGGTTTGCGCATCGAAAAATCTTGCGCCATACGGACAAGCGAATCATACACCGCACTGTCGCCATGCGGATGATATTTACCAAGTACTTCACCAACCACAGTCGCGCTCTTTCGGAACTTAGCGTTAGATTTGAGGCCGATACTCCACATGGCATACAGAATACGCCGGTGAACCGGCTTGAGTCCGTCTCGAACATCTGGAAGTGCGCGAGATACAATGACTGACATGGCGTAGTCAAGATACGCTCGTTGCATTTCATCAACAATCGGCTGTGGAATTACTTGCGCCATTGATTGTACTCCTGTTGTTTCTTCTTCTTGCTGTTTTTTTGCCATACATTTATCGTGAAATACTGTCGCCGAACACCTGGGATCTTAATTCATCAATTGATGAATCGGGCGATAAGCTCTGCGAAGTTTGGTTTTTTTTCAGTAGCTTTAAGCTGTGCGAAATAGTGTTTTTAAATTCAGTGAAGCTGCTTTTTTGCTCATCTGTTTTTTTTAAAGTATTTGGAAGAAGAAAAATGGACCATGCGGCGATAATTAACATAGTAATTCCCGCCGCAATAATAACTACTGACCGGGGCGTGTGGTCGTTTGTGTGTGTCCTGCTTTTTTTACGCTTTGTAATATCCATACTATGAGGCAAGATATATGGTTTGCATTGTGTCTTGTGGTAAATCTTTTTTTGTAAGACGAGCCTTGTCTTGCTTTTCTGTTTTTGCTCCAAGCTCTTTCAAGAAAGCGTCAGGCGCATCATAGTTTGTTTTTAGTCCCTGTTTTGCAAAATGCATAGGAATAACTACTCGTGGTTCAATCGCGTTGACGAGCTTACTCGCCTGTTTTGCATCAAGCACGTCTTTTCCGCCAGTAGGAATCATAAGCACATCCGTCCCCTCAAACAGGTCAATTGCGGATGCATCAAGCTCCCCACTTAAACCACTAAGATGGGTGATGGTGACACCTTCTACAGTTAAAGATGTGAGTAGAGAGTTTGTTTCTCCTTTTGGCGGGTGTCCAACGCAATAAAAAAACACACCAGAGGATTCAAATTCTCCCGGCTGGTCAATAATAAAAAGCTGTTCATTGGCTGGGTCAACATTTATTTCGTCTCCCATATTTCCGAGCACTACAATATCAGCTTTCATTCGGGAGCTCTTTAATTCACTTTTTTTAGAGGGGGGTGATAGCAGGATTGTTGTGTTATCGCCTTGTATTCTGACACCAGAAAGACCAAGTAACTCAATATGCATAATGTATGATTTTGAACAAAAAGATGCTCTTGTGAGCACCTTTATTTTAGCATTTTTTTCCTAAAAGTAAAGGATATTTTTGATGTTTTTCTATCCAATATCAGGTGCAGGCGGCTCTTGCGCCGCGTCTGGCGATGATTGTGTTTTGCCGAATCCAGATGGTGACATTTCAATACGCTGCGGTTTTGGTGCTGCTTGTTTAGTGTTCGCGATTTGGGTGTTTTGCGCGTTTTTTGGCGTGTCTTTTTTGTATACTTTATCCAAAAATGCAGCTGTATTTGTTTTTGGTGCCTCACCTTTTTTTGGTGGCTTTTTTGATGATCCAAATACGCCTCGAATACCACTCAAAAAACCTCCTGACGAAGCTTCTTTATTTTGATTAGTGTCCTGGTTTCCGAGTGTTTTAAGGTTTTTTTCAACATCTTTTCTGAAATGGTAGTCGCTTTTGCCGCTTTTTCCCAAACCATAACCCATTTCTGTGGATGTTTGTATGGCTTTTTTGGCCATATCCTTTAGTTTGCGTTCACTTGTAATAGTCTCGTTTGCGCCCATTATTTTTTTAAAGACTTTTTCTGATTGGTGCCTTGAAAGTCCTGTTTTGCCCGAAAATGAGCGTATTGCATCTGATCTTTTGATGTTGATAGGCATAATAATACTAGTATAACACAAAAAAGATGAAATATTACTACTGACTTGCAAAAAAATACCTTTTTGTGTATACTAACGCCTGTTTTATTATTAATTTTAATTATTAATTTCATGACTACAGAAACGACAGAAGTGGCAGAACAAAAACAAAATGACAAAAAAGGTCCACACGCAGTTATTCCGCTTGAACATGCTTCAGAGGAAATGGCGGCGGCGTTGGAGAAGGAAGACAGTGCACGCACTCCTCGCGTTGGCGATTTGGTGAAGGGCGCTGTTTTAAGTATTTCAAAAAACGGCGTCGTTATAAATATTGACGGACGGCTTACCGGCGTTATTCGCGGAAAAGAACTTGAAGACGAATCCGGTGAGTATTCAAAACTTTCTCTTGGCGACACAATTGAAGCAACTATTCTTGAGATGGAGAACGAGCAGGGTATGCTCGAACTTTCATTAAGACAGGCTGGCCACAGAAAAGCGTGGGACTATTTACAGGAGATTCTTGAAAGCGGAGAGATTGTTGAGGCAAAAATTATTGACGCTAATAAAGGCGGACTCATGGTTAAGGTTGGTAACGTAGAAGGATTTCTTCCCGTCTCCCAACTGACCGTTGAGCACTATCCTCGTGTTGAAGGAGGAGATAAGAACCGCATACTCGAACGATTAAAGACGTATATAAACGACCTGTTTAAGGTTAAGGTTATTACGGTAAAAGAAGCTGATGAAAAAATGATCGTGTCTGAGAAGATGGCGTGGGAAAAAGAGCAGAATCAGCTTTTGGCTCAATATAAAGTGGGGGATACCGTTGAGGGTATAACCACCGGTGTTGTTGATTTTGGTGCATTTATTGAATTTGGAGACGGGCTTGAAGGGTTGGTGCATATTTCAGAACTTGCATGGCAGCGTATCGATAATCCACGAGATATTGTGAAGGTTGGGGACCACATCAAAGCAAGGATTATTGCTATTGATGACGGGCGCGTTTCTCTCTCGGTGAAGCAGCTTATTGAAGACCCGTGGCAAGAGGCCGCAAAGAAGTATACTGTTGGCCAGGTTGTTGAAGGAACTGTGTTGAAAATCAACCCATACGGCGCATTTGTCGAGCTCGATGAAGATATTCACGGATTGGCGCATATTTCAGAGTTAGGCGAAAAACGAGTGCAGCACCCATCGGAAGTATTAAAGCCGGGTGATGTGCGAGAATTTAAAATCCTCTCGCTTGAGCCAAGCGCTCATCGTTTAGGACTTGCTCTTGTTGAGGCCGGTGGCGCACAACCCGCCATCGACGCTCCAAAAGTCGAGCCAGAGGAGTCTGCCGACCAACAAACCTCTGAACCATCAGCGCCAGAACCGGAACGCGAAAGCGAACCGGACACCACTGAAGAATCTTAATAGATCACAAGAGAGGCGTCATGTAGACGCTTCTCTTGTTGATTGGTATACTGCAACATATGAGAAATCTAGCAAAAAATTTTGGCATCTTTCTTGTAGCCTTTTTAATTATCGCCGGTATATTAAGTGCGTTGAGTTCCCCATGGGAAGAGCCGGAGACGATTCCGTTCAACACATTAGTGTCGTATGTTGAAGAAGGCCGAGTAACTAAAATAGCGGTTGCGGACGATGTGCTTACCGTGACTCTCGACGATGGCAGTGAAAAAATTTCACGCAAAGAACGCGGCGAATCACTTGCGGGCCTGTTTGATATTTACGGCGTAAACGATGAACAGCTCTCCTCGATTGATATCGCCAGTAAAAAAGAGTCGACTGCGACCGTGTGGTTTGTTGCGCTTGCGCCGTTTATTATCCCTCTTATTCTGATTGTTTTATTTATCTGGTTTATGATGCGTCAGGTGCAGGGCGCAAATAGTCGCGCAATGATGTTTGGACAGAGTACTGCTCGCGAAGAAGAACCGCATAAACAGGATCCAGACAAGCGAACAACTTTTGTTGATGTTGCGGGCAATACAGAGGCAAAGCAAGAGCTTGAAGAAGTTGTTGAGTTTTTAAAGCAACCACAAAAGTTCACAAAATTAGGTGCGCGCATTCCGAAAGGCGTGCTGCTTGTTGGCCCTCCGGGCACCGGAAAAACACTTCTTGCGCGTGCTGTTGCTGGTGAGGCGCACGCGCCGTTTTTTAACATTTCAGGATCTGAATTTGTCGAGATGTTTGTTGGTGTTGGCGCTTCACGTGTGAGAGATTTGTTCCGCAGAGCGAAAAAAGCAGCGCCAAGCATTGTTTTTATTGATGAACTTGATGCGGTCGGTCGTCAGCGCGGCGCTGGACTTGGCGGGTCGCATGATGAACGCGAGCAGACGCTTAACCAAATTCTTGTCGAGATGGATGGTTTTGCTAATGAAACAAATGTGATTGTGATGGCAGCGACAAATCGCCCTGATGTGCTTGATCCTGCCCTTTTGCGACCCGGACGTTTTGATCGCCGGGTGGTCATTGACCTGCCAGACATCAAAGACCGGGAGGCTATACTCAAACTGCATGTTAAAAACAAACCAATGGCTGAGAATGTTAATATTCGAAAAATTGCGGAACGCACTCCGGGATTCAGTGGCGCAGATTTGTTTAATCTTTTGAATGAGGCTGCTATTCTTGCGGCGCGTCAAGATCAGACGGTTATTCAACAAACCGATGTGTTTGAGAGTGTTGAGAAGGTGATACTTGGCCCTGAGCGCCGAACGCTCGTTATGTCAGATCGAGAGAAAAAAATTACCGCATATCACGAAGCCGGCCACGCAATTGTTGCGCACATATTACCTGATGCAGATCCTGTACACAAAGTCTCAATTATATCTCGTGGTCGCGCAGGCGGATACACACTCAAACTCCCAACAGAAGACAAGCGATTTCACAGCAAGGCTGAATTTGAGGCCGACCTCGCGGTACTACTTGCCGGTCACGCAATTGAAAAGATGATATTTTCTGACATAACCACCGGCGCCTCAAGCGATCTTCGAAAGGCAACAACTTTGGTGCGTAGAATTATTACCGAGTTTGGCATGAGTGAAAAGCTTGGTCCGCGCACATTCGGAGACCAGGATGAGATGGTTTTTCTGGGTAAAGACATAGCTGGCCACCGAGATTATAGTGAAAAAATTGCTCAAGCAATTGATGAGGAAATGTCTCGCTTCATTGATGAAGCATATCATAATGCTATTGAAGTCATTAAAAAGCATATGGATAAGGTAGAAAAGATAGTTGCCGAATTGCTTGAAAAGGAAACCATCGAAGCAGAAGTTTTCAAAAAGCTTATGGCCTAGCACCTAAAAAGCCCCAAAGATCATTTGGGGCTTTTTTGTTATTTTGGTATACTATAAGCGTCTAAAATAAAAATACATGCAAGAATCAATCTATAGGACTTTGCTTAGGAGATCGTGGTTTACGGTGACGCAGAATAAGCTTTTGTGGGCACTTGGTTTTTTTGCTGCTTTTTTAGGCGGAAGCGGCGAGTATGAATTTTTGTTAAATTTATACAATGACGTCAGCGAGGTTGGATTGAGCACCGGAGCCAATATTTTAACGCTCGGCGGTTTTGGTGGAGAGGCGTTTGTTGATTTATTTACTCAGTTAGCGGCCGTATTTTCAGTACGCGCCGTTTTTGTGTTCGCAGTATTTGTATTGGTGAGCTTGCTGTTATATGGAATTGTAATGGTTGCACAAGGTGGCCTGGTGTGGGGTATTGCCTCTATTGAAAAAGCAAAGTCTTTTTCGCTTTCAGAATCAATTGCGCGCGGTGTTGCTTCTTTTTGGCAGCTTTTAGTGATTGGAATAGAGACGCGTTTGCTTGCGCTGTTTGTGTTTGCGGTTATTGGTTTTCCGCTTTTTTCAGTGATGCTCATGACAAATAATTCCTCAGAAGTGCAAGTGTTGCTATTGGTTATCTATACCATCGGTATTCCGGCTTCAATTCTTTTTTCAATTGTAGCCAAGTACGCAATCAGTTTTAGAATGATTGAGCGCACTTCTGGATGGGAATCGGTTGTGCGCGGCATGAGGCTTTTGGGAAGTAATTGGCTTGTGTCTATTGAGATGGCTGTGGTTTTGTTTGTGGTAAGCATTTTTGCTGGAATTGGTTTTGTGCTCGGATTGCTTTTCCTCGCCATTCCGTTTGTTTTGATGGGATTGCTTTTGGGACAAATATCCTTTATTGGGTTGCAAGTGCTGCTCGGTATTGGTGTGGTGGGCGTGGTGGCACTCTTGCTCGCATTTGCTAGCGCGCTCACCTCGTTCCAGTTTTCTGTGTGGACCATGCTTTCGCTCGAGCTTCGTAAAGGCGTGCGCCCCCCTAAATTAGTTAGAATGTTGACGCATTGGCGCCAATAGTGATGTAGTGTGGGGATAGTTTGTGGAACGCCTGAGCGTTCCTTTTTTGGTTGCGATACGGTACTATTACCCTAAAGGAATAATCGGAGGAGTTAAGGAACATCTTTATGAAACTGTCATGCACGCAAGAAAATCTCGCAATGGGCCTTTCGTTGGTTGGGCCGGTCGCGAGCAAAGGAGGGACGTTGCCGATTCTGCAAAACATAATGCTCGAAGCAAAAGACGGGGCACTCGAACTAAAAGCCACTAATCTTGAAATTGGGGTTACGGTGAGAATTAGAGGAAAAGTAGAGGAAGAGGGAGTTTTCACAGTAAACGGACGGCTTTTTCACGATTATGTGAATTTAGTTGATGCCGAACGGGTAGCTATGCGGCTTGATGGGGAACATATGGTTGTACAAGCAGGCAATCAGCAGACAAAAATTCATGGGCTTTCAGCAGAAGAATTTCCTGTAATACCAAGTGTTGATAGTGAAAAGCCATATGTTTTGGACGCAGGTGATTTTAAAGAGGCGCTTACACAGACTATTTTTTCAGTTTCAGTTAATGACGCTCGCCCTGAAATATCAGGCGTGTATCTTCAATTTGAGGAGAATGCATTGACGGTTGTGGGAACCGATTCCTATCGGCTTGCTGAGAAAAAAATATCTCTTGTTTCTGGCCGCCGAGACAAGATAGACGCGATTGTTCCGTTGCGAACTATGCAGGAACTTGCTCGTATACTTGGGCAAGTGTCTGGAGAGTTGTCTGTTGTTGTCAGCGATAATCAAATACTGTTTCGTGTTGCGGATGTTGAGCTTGTGTCGCGGGTGATTTCTGGGGCGTATCCTGATTATGGACAGATTATCCCACAGGCCGTGAAAACAACCGTGACGCTTGATAAGGAGCCGCTTACTCGCGCCATTAAATCAGCGAGCCTGTTCTGCCGGCAGGGGCTTAATCATGTTAACCTTCAGTTTTCATCAGACAAAGTGCTTGTTTCTGCTTCGTCGTCTCAGATGGGAGAAAACACGATTGAAGTTGCGGCAAAAATAGAAGGTTCTGATGTTGACATTGTGTTTGATTATCGATTTTTACTTGATGGTTTTTCATCAATAGACGGATCGTCGCTCGTGATTAAGCTTGATTCAAGTTCAAGTCCAGGAGTGTTCTCGTCCGACGGGACCGACTATCTTTATCTTGTTATGCCGATCCGGCAGTAGTACATGTGGAAAGGATTGTCTGAATTACTTCCGCAGACGCTCAAGCGCGCGGGAATTGAAAAAAGCGTCAGCGACGCAGTTGTCTGCGACTCGTTTAGTGATATAGCTAAAAATTTAATAGGGGAGTCTGCTGAACATTGTAAGGCGTTGTATATTAAGGATTCTATTCTCTGGGTTGCGGTGCTCAGTAGTTCTGTTTCGAGCGAATTGTCTATATATGAGCACGATATCATACAAGCACTCAGTGATGAGTTTGGGTCGGGAAAAGTTGTGAAAGTAAGATATGTGCAATAATAAAAACATCCGCTTAGGCGGATGTTTTTATTATTGCTTGTCTGGGACGGTTACTATAATTGTTCTGTCCCCTGTGCGGTGTGGTGTTCCTGCGTCATCCCAGAGTATCGTGTACACCGTGTAAGAATCACTATTGCTCGGGGGAGATACCCAGCTTGCGGTCACGCTGTTGCCTTGCTGAGAAAGATTACTGATGATTCGATAGCTGCTTGGAGTGCTTTTAGGTTCTACAAAAACTTCAACACTGTTGATGTTTTCTGAATTTAATTCAAACGAGACATTTATTGGAAAATCATTCGCTGTAAATTCCTCGTTCAATGATGGCGACTTCCAGGTAATGGAGTAATTTTGCTTATCAAGAAATAAATTAAAGTTTACGGTTGCGGTAGTTGCATTATCGACATCGTCGTATGCTGTTGCCGTAAGCGTGTGAAATCCGTTGGCAACACTGGTATTTGGTATGTACCGGCCGGTGTATGGTCGAGATTTGCTTTCGGTCACCAATTCACCATCAACATAAAATTCGACCCGAGAGATGCCGCGCGGTGCGGATGCGTCGACGCGAAAGAAAATAATATCACTTGAAAGCGTCTGTCCGTCGGACGGTTCTAAAATTGTGATGTTTGGTTTGTTCTCAAACACATGCACATTGTCATATTCAGTAGGAATTTCTCCTTCGTCAGCTTGCCACTCGTTTTCTTCCATCCACGTCTGGACGGCTTCTTCCCATTTTTCGTATGCCGGATCTCTGTCCCTTTCATCCGGTGCTTGACCTGTTGGGTTTTCAGGATCAATGTAGTAGAGAATAGTGTGGCCCGTTCTGAATACTTTTTCTTCTATAAATGATTCAGGAGTCAGCTCGGTTGCAAGCAGACCAGAAGCTTTATCTATCTTAATAGGGGTGCCTTCTTGCAGGTCACCTCTTAAAATAGGCTTGTCTGGGTATTCGAAGATTGCTTCTGGAAACCGTTCTATGTCGGTTTCTGCGAGCGCGTTCCGTAGAAAGCGGTTCCAGACGGGCGCAGCCACTGCCGATCCTCCTGCGCCGCGTTTCATAGGTTCAAAGACGTTGTTCCCGACCCAGACTCCGGCCGCCAGACTTGGCGTATAACCCATCATCCACGCGTCGTAGTAGTCGTTGGTGGTTCCTGTCTTTCCGGCGACCGGGCGGCTGCCGAGCGTAAGCAGGTTGTTGGCGCCAAAGAACGGCGACCGGGCGTTGTTGTCTTTGAGTATGTCCGTTATTTGGTTCACGTACTTTTCATCAATCGCGCGCGCTCCGTCTTTCTCTTCCCATTCCTCGAGCACTTTTCCTTGCGCGTCCTCAACCCGAAGAATAGAAACAGAGTCATGGTGCACACCTCCGTTCGCAAGAGTTGCGTACGCGTTCGTGTGCTCGAGCAGTGTTACTTCTGCTCCGCCGAGGACGAGCGAAAGCCCATATCGTTCAGGGTCAATGAGCGTGGTGTACCCTATTTTTTGGGCAAGCTTTATGACGTTTTTCGGCCCGACAAGATACAGCATTTTGACCGCCGGAATATTCAGCGAGCCCGCAAGCGCCGATCTGACCGAAACGGGTCCTCGTTCCTCCAGGTCGTAGTTATGCGGCTCGTACTCTTCGCCGTCTGCGCCCTCGCCAAATTGCGTTACCGCGTCCCAGAGCGTTGTTTTGTCCGTGTATCCTTGCCGGAAGGCTTCAAGATACACGAACGGCTTAAACGAACTGCCTGGCTGCCTTTTCCCCTGGACCGCAGCATTAAAATTGCCTTGTATATCTTTGTTAAAATAATCTCTTGATCCTACCATTGAAAGGATGTGCCCGTTTTTCGGATTGATTGCGACCAGCGCCGCGTTGCTTGCACTGTACTCTTCTTGGTTGCGCTCCGCATAAAATTCGACCGCCTCTTCGGCTGCTTCCTGCATACCGTAGTCCAGAGTAGTGATGACGCGCAGGCCGCCCTGCTCCACTTCCCGTTCCCCGTATTCTTTTGCCAGCTGTTCACGGACCCAGATGACGAAATGAGGGGCGTTTGAGAGGAGGTTTGCGCGTTCAACAAAGGCGAGCTCTTCCTGCCTTGCTTCCTCCGCCTGTTCGAGGGTGATGTGGCCGTTTTCTTCAAGCAGCTTGATGATAAAATCCTTTCGCGCGAGCAAGCGGCCAACATTCGAGCCGTACGGAGAATAAAATGTCGTTGCTCGCGGAAGCGCAGAGAGCGTTGCTCCTTCGGCAATGGTGAGGTCTTTTGCTGATTTTCCAAAATAGAGCCGGGCCGCTGATTCAATGCCGTACGCATTTGATCCGTAAGGAATTTCATTGAAATAGAGCTGTAAAATTTGGTCTTTTGAAAACTTGCTTTCGATTTGGTAGGCGAGTACAAGTTCTTTCATTTTTCGCGACCATGCCTTTTCGTTGGAAAGCAGCGCGTTTTTGACCAGCTGTTGCGTCAGTGTCGAAGCACCTTCTGCTTTGGAAAGCGTGAGAACATCTTTAACAACCGCACGGACAATACCTTTTACATCAAAACCGCCGTGATTGTAAAAATTTTTATCTTCAACCAAAATAGTCCCTTGAACAACATAGTCGGGAATTTCTTCAAGCGGGATGATGGTCCTTCGTTCTGTTCCGTGCACTTCAAATAAAAGATGTTCGCCGGTACGGTCGTAGATTTTCGTGCTCTGCGCGACCGAGCGGTCAATGATTTTATCGGGTCGGGGAAGATCGCGCGAGTACCATGCAAACATTGCCAGCATGAGCAGTATGCCGAGGCCGGCCGCTATAAACCCGTATGGCAACAGCGCAACAAGCAGTTTCTTGAGCTGCGGTTTTTTGAAGGAAAATTTAAAAGGCGGCCGCGGCGGTTTTGGGCTTGCGGCTGATGATTTTCTTTTTGTTGCTCGCGGCATTTTGCTGTTTTGCTGTCGCCACGATCTGCTGTGTTTCAAATGCGGGATAGGCATGGGTTATAAGCGTTGGGGCTTGTTTTCTTTTTTTTCACTGAGCGTGCTCTGAATAATGCTTCGCACTTGAGTCAGTTTTTTGAGCATCACATATTGCGAGATTTTTGGCTGGTTGCCCGCGTCTTGCTCGTCGTCTTCTGTTTGTGCAATCTGCTCCAGGATATCAAGGAAGCCCTTTTCCTCGGCCTGTTTCACGACCCGTTCTGTTGAACCAGAAAGGTGGCTTATGATTTCAAGCAGCCGCTCGACATCTTTTTTCCGGTCGGAGGGGACGTGTTTGATGTCTGAAAAATTTCTCAGAACCTGAATAACATCGTCTGTGAGCTGGGATTCTATTTGCGTGAGAATTTCTATCTGGACCGCGTCGTGCGCCATTGCTTGGTTGGCGCCCGGTTTTTTGTCCAGGATTTTTCGTTGAGTTGTCGCAAGGCGTTCGATAATCTCCGGCCTGATATTAACGACTACGCGAGGAATGTGGTTGAGCACCTTTTGCGGATTATCCATGTCGACTTGGGATTCAAAATACTTAATCATGGTCATGGATCCGCGGCCTATCTCCTGAGAAATTCGTTTCTTTTTGTCGCTTAAGACGCGATCGTCTCCGGTTGTGGTTACGTCAATTGCCAGATAGCGCTCGCCTTCGGGAACCTCGAACTCAACCACTAAGTCGGTATGGTTTATCCTGTCGTCAAACTCTGTTGTTTGGAATGTGTACGCGTTGCTTCCGAGCCACTCTGACTGTTCAATGTGTTCCGCCAGAATCGCTTCAAGCAAAATTGCGCGTTCGGTCTTTTCCATTTCCGATGCGCGCGTCTTTAGTCCGATTACTTTTTGCTTGTCTCGCTGGCGATCAATATCGCTTTGGTGTATTTTTTTGAAATCGTCGATGTGCGGCTCTTTTTTGCGATACGGCTGCGCAAAGCTCAAATTTACTTCCCATTCATCATCAGTGAGGTCGCGTTCTGAAAAAGAGTGAGCATATTCAAAGGCACGTTCGGGATTGAAAGACATAGCGAAATGGTTATTATTTTGCTACAATAGAATTACTATAACGTTTTTATCATACTGATTTTATGCCTAAAAAGCAAGATGAAATTGATATATTGTTGACTCGAGGCGTACAGGATGTGGTCGTGAAATCCGAACTCGAAAAATTGCTGCGCTCAGGTAAAAAACTGAGCGTGTATCTCGGTGTTGACCCGACATCGAAACGCATCAGTCTTGGTAACGCGGTGCCTCTCCGGAAGCTTCGTGATTTTCAAAGATTGGGGCACAAGGTTATTTTTTTGGTAGGAAGTTTTACTGCGCGTATTGGCGACACATCAGATAAAGAAACCATGCGCAAGCCAATGGCTCCTGACGAGATTGAAGAAAATTTCAAAACGTACAAAAAACAAGCGGGCAAAATTATTGATTTTTCAAAGGCAAAGATTGTTTATAATGAAAAATGGCTTAAAAAGCTTTCTATGTCTGATGTTGTTGAGCTCGCGCAGCAGTTTACGGTACAGCAGATGATTGAACGGGACATGTACCAAAAAAGACTTTCAGAAGGGAAGCCCATTGGCCTGCATGAATTTTTATACCCACTGATGCAGGGGTACGATTCGGTTGCCCTTGAAGTAGACGTTGAAATAGGCGGTAATGACCAGTTGTTTAATATGCTTGCTGGGCGCACGCTACTTAAGTCGTATAAAGATAAGGATAAACACGTGGTAACCACACCGCTTATTGAGGGGCTTGATGGCAGAAAGATGTCCAAATCGTATAACAATACCGTAGATGTTGCTGATGAGCCTGCTGACATGTTTGGGAAGATTATGTCTCTACACGATGATCTTATCGTCAAATACCTCGAATTATGCACTGATGTGCCGACTGGGGAGATTGCTGAGATTACAGAGGGATTGAAGAACGGTGAAAACCCTCGAGACGCCAAAGCTCGCCTCGCGCGCGAAGTGGTTGCATTGTACCATTCCGATAAAGATGCCCATCATGCAGAAGATCAGTTTGGGTCTGTATTTCAGGACGGCAACATGCCTGATGATATTGAGGAGGGTAAGGTGGGCGGTGGTACATACCGAGCTGACGATTTAGTGGTTGATTCTGGATTAATTGGATCAAAATCAGAAGCAAAGCGTTTGATTGAGCAGGGGGCTGTTAAAATAAACGGAGAAGCCATTCTTGAGTGGGGTAATGAAATAACGGTATCGTCAGGAGATGTGATTCAAGTTGGCAAAAGAAAATTCGTCAAGATAAAATAAAAAAACAGCCCGTATGGGCTGTTTTTTTATTGACATTACATTTTACTCAACCCTTTTCTGTAATGTTTTGCTGCCTCTTCCGGGGCAATAGTATTGATGATAATGCCTGATCCGATTTCAACACCGGCCCAAAACTGTCCGCGCGGCGTTATTTTCATATACAAGTGCTGGTTGATGTCATATACCACTTGGTGAAAGTAGTAGTTGTATGCCAGTCCGAGATCGGTAATTCTTCCAAGTACGTGCTTCAGAATTTTCGCGAACGAAGTGCGTTCGCTCTTGTTAAGTTGTGTAATGTTGTCGACATGACGTTTTGGAATGACCCAACATTCGTAGTTATGCATAGATGCGTATGGCGTGAAGCAGGCAATGTTTTTGTCTTCCCAGACTGCGCGGGGTCCATCCATTTCTTTTTTAACGATATCACAGTAGACTTCACTTCCGTGTTCGAGCATATACGTCAGTGCGCGATGTGATTTGTCGCGCAGGTGCGGCGGAATAAAATCAGTTGCAAAGATTTGTGAGTGAGCGTGTTTGATCGAAGCACCCGCTTTTCCACCGTCGTTTTTGAATATGATGATGTACTGGATATTTTCAATTTTTTGTATTTCTTTCGTGCGCTTGGCATAGACTTCAATCAGTTTGGCGATGTGCCCCACTGGCAGCTGGTCCAGTTCAAGGTTCGGGTCCGGTGTTTCAATCACCACTTCTTGCACGCCGTATGCTTTTTTGTTGTCAAGCGTTATTGCGGGAAAATCATTTGGGATTACTTTAATATCCCAGTTTGATTTGCGGCCGACTGTCAGTACTGCTTTTCGGCTATTTATATTTTTGGGATGGAAGACCGAATCTTCTGGGTTTTCGTACGCGCGAACACGCTGCGGTACCTCGAGATCATGCGGCCGCTTCCCGCGTTGCGGCGCAATGATTACATATTTATCCTGCACGTAATCTTTACGGAGCTCTCCATCGCGTTTTTTTGATTTTGGCATATTATTTCCGTTTGTTGATGATTGAATAGTAGAGTTGTTCGTAACCGTCGACCATGCGTTCTAGAGAAAAGTTTTTTTCAACGTGATTTCTACACGCTTGTCTCATTGCTTGGTAGTCGTCTGGATCCATAATGTACAATTTTTTTACCGCGGCAATCATTTCTTTTTCATTTTTAACAACATAGCCCGTGACGCCATCTTTAACAATTTCAGGAACAGAGCCATAGTTAAATGCAACAACCGGCGTTCCTGATGCCATTGCTTCTGCCATTACTAAGCCAAAGGCTTCATTCCACTGAATAGGAAATAGTAGCGCTTTAGCATTGCGATAGTATTTGGCCACTGCCCGCGGCGCAAGAAGTCCGCGATAGCGTATGTGTGTTCCTAGAAAGGGCTTCACTTCTTTTTCCCAGTATGGTTTGTGGTCATATGGAATTTCACCATATAAATCAAGCGTCTTTTTTGTTTTTTGAGCAACACGAGCAGCAATGTGCGGACCTTTTAATGGAAGCATGCGGCCCACATAGATCAAGCGGTCGGAGCCCTTTCCAAACGGATAATTTTTTAACTCAATGCCATTATATACGATGGCCGAATTGTCTTTTGACTTTGGAAACAAGGTACGGTGCTTTTTGCTTAGCGCATTGTAGTAAATATGTTTTTTTGATTCATAGAGTTTTATAAAAAAGTTCTCTATGTCGCCCGGTATTTTATGGACGGTGCAGAGCGTCGGAGTTTTTACGTGGGCGGCAAACGAAAGTAATTCCGGGGTAAACACCGCATGAATCAAGTCGTATTCTTTTGCCTTTTGGTACAGTTCTGAATATGCAGCCGCATTGTAAAGTTGGACCGTGGAAAATTTATAGTAGAAATTTTTTTCTTCAAGGATTTTTGAATAAATATTTTGTTTTGCAAAGGGTGGCATGTTAAAATGCTCCACACGTGCTTTCGTGTGTGACCCTTTTGGCGCTACGAGCGTGATATGGTGCCCTCGTGCAGTTAATTGATTGGCAAGATATACATTAAGCCATTGCGGTGCTCGAATAACGCCTTTTGGAGGAGGGCTTGTATACTCAAAAGGCGATGCGATGGCTATGTTCATTTTTTTAGGCGCACGCGCCATAGTTATTTTATTATGTTATAAAATAGTGACTCATACGCATCAGCCATTCCAGTTGCGGTAAAGTTTCTTTCGACATGTTTGCGGCATGCTTCTCGATCGATGTTTTTTATCTCTCTCATTGCTTCTTTCATTTCTTTTTCGTTTTTTACTACAAAACCGGTAACGCCGTCTTTGATAATTTCTTTTACTGTTGAGCGATCAAAGGCAATAACCGGCGTGCCGCACGCCATTGCCTCAATCATGACCATGCCAAAAGCCTCGTCTTCTTGTAGTGGAAAAAGCAAAGCTTTCGCATTCCGATACAATTTTAACTTTTCCTTAAACCCAATAGGTCCGTCAATTGAGACATGCGGCCCGACAAAACGAACTCCTTTTTGCAAGTACGGTTTGATGTAGGTGTCAAAATATTCTCTCGTTTCATTATTGCCCGCGACAAATATCTTTTCTTTTTCTGCGACCGCGAGTTTAACTGCAATGCTTGCTCCTTTTGGGTCTATTACTTTACCGTGTGCGTCTGTGTATGTTTTCATTCTCCCAAAGAATAAAAAATGATTTTCTGGATTGCCGTTAAAGGGATACTTTTCTATCTCAACCCCATGTGGAATAGTGTGAATGTTCGAAAAGCCTTTCAATACTTTTTTTTGATAGCGTGAAGGAGAAATGTATGCTTCTTGTTTAAAATATGAAAGAATTTTTTTTGTTTCAGTCGTAACCGCCAGATGTATGTTGGTTACCATTGGCTTTTTAATTGTTTCTTTGATAAGGAGCGGAAGAAATTCAGGGTACAAGTGGTTGTTTATAATATCAAAATCATTTTGGTGTTTTTTGAGCTCCTCAAGCATAACTGAAAGGGGAATAATCTGTTGGTAAAATGGGTTTTCTGCTTTCGGAAGAGAATAAAGCGCCTTATCGACAATCGGTATGACGCGTGCGCTTGTTTTTGAATCTTTTGTTCCAAAAAGTGTTATTGAGTGTCCTCGCGCGGACAAAGCTTCAATAAGTGTATGAATGATTCGGGGCCGCCCGCCTCGCGTATCTTCTGAAATTGGACGGGTAACAGGTGCGAGCACTGCAATACGTAGTTTCTTTTTCATAAATAAATAAGCGGTTATGTACCGCTTATTATATCACACATCGTATATTGCCTCACCGTTTACGTTTTTTTGTTTTTGTGGCACTATTGCTCCCGTTTTTGAGGCTTTGCTGGTAAATTCGAATAAAGCGTTCCGCAATATGTTCCCAGGTGAATCTTTTTTGCACAATTTCTTTTGCATTTTGTCCCATACGAACCGCTTTTTCTTCATCGTGGAAAAGCACATTTACTTTTTCTGCAATATCGGTGCTGTTGCGGGGTTTTACAAAGAGACCAGTCTCATTTTCTTTCACCGCAAGAGGTATGCCGCCTTTACGTGTCGCGATAACCGGTTTTCCGTAATACATTGCTTCAAGAATAACGAGTCCAAGGGCCTCATCAATAACAGAAGGAGTGATTATAACATCGGCGCGTGCGTAGAGTTTTTTGAGACGGTCTGATTTATCTCTGCCAATATAGCCAAGAATATGCAAGTTTTTAAGATTATGCTCTCGTTTGGTCTTTTTTAACTTTTTCATTTCGGGGCCATCACCAACAATAAGGACTTCGCCTTTAATTTTGTCTGCTGCTCGCGCAATATATTCTACGCCTTTTTCTTCGGTCAAACGGCCGACAAAAAGTGCAACTTTTTTATCTTTTAGTCCATAGCGGCTATCAATGGTTTTTGTTTTTTGCTTTTTATTGTGGTCGTTGATATTAATGCCACCCGGAATTATGTTTGTTTTGCGCGAAAGCCCGGGGTTGAGATTATGGTTAAACATATCCAAAAACCAGCGTCGAGTGTGCCCTGATACAGCGGTGATTCGTTTTGCATCTTTAATTGCCGGAATAGTAAGTTCAAAAAAACGTCGATCTTCTTTGATGTGTTTTAGGTCGCTGCCATGCGTGGTGGCGACATAGTCGATGCCGGTTAGTGAGTGCACATAGCGTGCTACGCCTGCCAGCATGCCTAGGTGGTGTAAATGAATAATGTCGGGTTTGAATTGCTCAACAGCCCTGATGGTTGCAGTCAGGTATGCTCGATACATTTGGGTAATTTCGGTTGCGGTGAGGTCTTTATATAATTTTGATCCTTTGAGTTCAGGGTGTCCGATAAATACAGGAAGTTGAAACGGGGGTTTTACAAAAAATTGCCGCACGTTTGGTATCTTTCTGCGCTCAGGCGCGACAAGCGCCACTGAATGGTTGCGCGCTGTTTTTTCCATGAGATTTCTCAGGTATGTGCCGGATCCATTGCCCCATAATGGGAAGTCGTAAAGATAAAGGATTCTCATAGTGTTTACAATAACCGTGCTAATTGTTCAGAAACTTCGAGCGTGTGACGCGCTTCTCGTTCTTCGGGCGGTTCCTTTGTTAGAAAATAGACAGTGCTGCGGAACGCGGTCCATGCTTGATAGAGTAGAATTCTTTTTCGCTCAGATTCAGACAGCTCCTGCTTTCGAGCCTGCTCATACGCAGCAATAAAGTGGTCCTGCATTTTTTTTATCTCCTCGTCTGACCGCTTCCCGAGGCCCATAAACGAAAGCTGCTGCATAAAACTGCCGAGGTCGCGCATGGGATCTGCAATGCAGATATCAGTGTAGTCGATAATTGAAATGTGCCCCTCCGCGCTGTTGATAATAACATTTTCCGGATGTAAATCTCCATGGATAAGACTGTGTGGTTCTGAGACCGCTTCCTCGTACGCCACAAACGCATAAAAAAGTTTTTCAACGCGTTCGTGGTGCTCAGGAAATTTTCTTTGTATCTTCGGAAGAAAATGCCTCGGACCAGGAAGAACAGTTTTAATGGCGCTATTGTATTCGTTAAAGTTTTGTTTTTGGGTTGCGGGCAGCTGGTGCAAGTCAGCAAGCCATGCCCCGAGCTGCGCGAGAGGGGTGCGTACTTCATCGGTCGACCCTTCGAGTAGTTCCAGTAAGTTGTCTCCGTCCATGCCGCGGTAGAAAAAAGCGCGCAATGATTCGTCGTAAAAGAGCGGCGTTGGCGTATTGTCCGCGGCGTCTTGTGGTAAGTTGTTTTTAACATACATAAGCGCCCGAAACGCGTTGCCGCGGTCTTCTTCTGAGTGTGCTGAACAGAACAGCGGATATTCACCAAGCGCGGGCGAATCATAACGAATAACCAGGTGATAAAAATCACGATCTGTTTTTTTCTTGATTGGTGTTATTGATAGTCCTGAAAGGTTGCTCAGTTGAGGAATGTTTTTTGAATCAATCAGTTCGCGAACAGCGCCTGAGTCAAAAAGTGTAGAAATGGTTTCTTGTGTGGTGGTCATATTATTTTCTTGATTCGCTTCTCAGGCGCAGCGCTTTTCTATAAAGAGTCAGGTATTTTTTTGCAGGAATTTCCCAAGAGTGCGACTGCTGCATGCCGTGCTTTACTAGTCGGCGCCACGCGTCAGTGTGCTGGTACGCTTCAATAGCCCGAATGGTCGCAATTAGAAATTCTTGCTCGCCGTATTTTTTGAACACAAAACCGTTTCCCTGATTGGTTTTTGGGTTATAGTCGGTTACCGTATCAACCAATCCGCCGACTGCGTGCACAATCGGCACTGATCCGTACCGCAGGCTAATCAGCTGACCCAACCCGCACGGTTCGAATCGAGACGGCATCATAAAAATGTCCGAACCCGCGTAGATCTCCACTGCTTTTTTCGTATCAAATTCCAAATGCGCGCCGACTTTGTCAGGATATTGCTTCATGAGCTTCCTGAAAAAACTTTCATATCGCTTGTCTCCACTGCCGGCAATCACTATTTGAATGTCCTGTTGGAGCAGTGTGTCAGCAATGCCCATCAGAAGATCAAACCCTTTCTGCTCGGTTATACGTGTGACCATACCTAAAACCGGCACATCATCGCGCTGGGGGAGGTTAAATGTTTTTTGGAGATATTTTTTGTTTATTTTTTTCTTGTCGAGCGTTCGGTAGTCATAACGCTCTTTAATGTTCTCGTCCTTTTTTGGGTTGAAGTCATTGTAGTCAATGCCATTTACAATGCCGAAGAGGCGTTTTTTTCTGTTCCGCAGTATTCGGTATAAATCTTCTCCGAATTTTGGAGTCATAATTTCTTTGGCGTACTGTTCTGAGACTGCGTTGATGATATCCGCGTTGATGATGCCTCGCTTTGCGAAGTTGATTTTCCGAATGCCGTGTTTGTCATCAAAGCGCGGTAGGCGTTTTGTGCCGTCGTCTGATTTTCTACTAACTCCTTTGCCGCCACCCATCTGGAACGCGAGATTGTGGATAGTATAGACGATGGAAGTCTTTTCAAATGCTTTTGAATGTTTGAATCGTTTGCGCGCGAAGTGTGGGACTAAGCCGGTGTGCCAGTCGTGGCAGTGAATAATGTCAGGCTTAATACCTAGCTGTTCAATCAGCTTCAGAGCCGCAAGATCGAAAAAGAAAAATCGTTCGTTTGGGTTGTGCGCGCCGTAAATAGTTTTTTGATTTGAAAAATATTCCGGCCGATCAATGAAATATACCGGAAGACCGTGCATGAGAAATCCTCGCCAGTAGTCGAAGTGCAGTGTTTTTGTCTCACCCATTTCAAGCGGAATGTTGTTTCCGATTTTTTTGAGTTCAAAACGTTTAGTGTCTACCACGCCGTAGAGCGGTGAAATAACAATGACACGATGACCTTTGCGCTTTAGCGCTTTAGGGAGTGAACGCGCAACATCTCCCAATCCGCCCGCTTTTGAAAAAGGGGCAACTTCTGCCGAGATTGAGACAATGGTGAGTTTTTTTGATGGTGCCATAGTTTAGGAAAAATGTTTTGTCTGGACGCAGGTAATTGCAATTGCGAGCGCATCAGCCGCGTCATCCGGTTTTGGGATAGAGTCCAGCGAAAGCAGCATCTTAACCATCTGTTGAATTTGGTTTTTATCCGCTCTGCCGTATCCAACCAGCGCTTGTTTGACTTCAGTTGGTTTGAATTCCCGTACAATACAGCCGGCTCGGTGCGCGGTCATCAGGCAGACGCCGCGCGCATGCGCGACCGTGATTGCTGTCTTGGCGTTTTTTGCAAAAAAAAGCTCTTCAATAGCAACGGTGTCCGGGGAATATTTTTTAATCAGTGCGGTCAGATTTTTCTCGAGATCCGCAAGCCGCTGGGCAAGCGAGTCGCCGGGATGTGTTTTAATACTGCCGTATTCCTGTGCCTGATAGGCCTGGCCTGATACCGTGATGATGCCAAAGCCGGTGTCTGCAATACCCGGGTCGATTCCAAGAATAACCATAGGTTAGGATTCGTTGGTGTAGACTTCGTTTACGTCCTCCAGTTCTTCCAGTACGTCAACTAATTTTTCGAGCTTTGCTTTATCGCCTTCGGGAAGGTCAATAGTGTTTTGAGGCACGAATTCCATTCCCGCATATTCTACCGCAACTCCTGTTTTTTCAATTTCTTCTTTAAGGCGCTGAAGATTTTTAGGTTCAGTAATAATCGCGATGCCATCATTGTCTGATTGCAGGTCTTCGGCTCCTGCCTCTATTGCGGACAGCTCAAGCGCGTCTTTGTCGGTAGTGCCTGTCTCTAAACGGATTACGCCTTTTTGTGCAAAATTCCAGAGTACTGAACCTGAGTCTGCCATTGATCCGCCGTTCTTTGTCAGGGTGCTCCGAACTTCTGAAACTGTTCGGTTATTGTTATCTGTAATGGTGGTGATGATAATTGCCACACCGCCAGGTCCGTATCCTTCATACGTCATTTCTAGGAGTTGCCCCTCATTTGATTCTCCGGTGCCGCGCTTAATGGCGCGCTCAACGTTATCTTTTGGCATGTTGGCGGCTTTTGCCTGATCAACAGCCATCTTCAGTTTGAAGTTTGTTTCAGGGTCGCCGCCGCCCTCGCGCGCCGCAAGGGTAATATTTCTGCTCACGCGCGTGAATATGGCGCCTTTTTTCTTATCGTTGGCGGCCTTCTGGTGTTTGATGCTGTTCCATTTGGAGTGTCCGGACATACTGATTTCAATAAATACAGTCGGTGTATTTTAGTAAAAATTAGCCAAAAAATCAACCTATGCCAGCATTACTGGCGGTTGGGGTGTTGTGCTTGGAAGCTGATCGTCAGGGGAGTCGACCTGGATTCGTATATCTCTCCCATTCACGAATTCCCTCAATTGCAGGTTAATAATCGCTGAAAGGCTTAATCCTAGTCCTTTTGCTTTTTGTTGCGCCTGGTTCTTGAGTTCAGTGTCTGTTTTAAGGTAAATCACCGCATCTTTCATATATATAAAGTATATATTAAATATATATATCTCGCAATACATCTATACACAGTTTATGCAGAGTAATTGACTATTTTCTTAAAATGTGATATAATATATACATCATACAGAACCTAAAAAAGTCCTTTCACACAACCAATCTCGGAGGTATTACCATGAACCGTCTATTTGTTCTGTTGCTCGCGATTGCCACTTTGTCCGGCTGTGCCACGACCCGTTCAATCGGGCACACAACGCTCGCTATTCAAGAAGCACCGCGAGATAGGTGCGTCTTGACAGTCGTGAATCACACGCCGTTCACTTTCAAGTTCCGCGTTGGGCATCTTTGGTGGGAGGAGCAGAATGGCCTCCTACCGCACCAGAGTGGAAGGCTCACTATCGAGCAGGACGAAGAGCATGTGCTCGCACGTATCGCCTGGGTGAACGGACACGAGTTCCGTGATGAGTACCGCTTTTACGTTCCAAAAGGTACTCGATCCCACACAATCACCTTCGGTGGTCTACAGAAGGGCGTCATCCATAACAGGACGAGGCGCGCGGTGTCTGTTCGGGTGCCATTCTCGGACAGGGTTCTTTCTCTTTCGGCTGGTGCCTCGGACACAGTGTCAGTGATGCCACCGAAGCCTTCATTCGTCGTTTATTTCGGTGACGGGTCATACCAGCACACCATCGATTGGACGATCGATGATGTGCACAATGATCAGGTGTTCAATGGTCAGCCGATCGACTGGATTGGCACTATTGAACCTCGCCATGAAGCTCGCGCTACCAAGGAGCGAAGTTTCTAATCAAAAACCCCCAACTCTTCAAGAGATGGGGGTTTTTCTTTTGCGAGGGTAGCCGGTGACCACTATCCACCCGGCTCACCATTCTCGACGGATGTTCCGCCGCCTCCGCCTGTCACTCCGGTCGCGCCGCTTAGCTGGTTGACCGCAAAGTTGACGATCACAAATGCAAGCAATGTGACAACAAGCCCAATGACCGCATTTTTAATACGCTCTTTTGATTTCGTGACTGCGTCCTCGTTTCCGCCAGCGGTAGTCCATTGGTAGCCGGCCGCAATTATCATAATGACCGCGATGATTCCCAAGAAGCCGAGAATGGTGTTTACAATGTTCGCGATGGTCAGCTTCAAATCAGAACTTTCGTTGCCTAGTCCGGTTTTGCCGCCGAACGTATTGAGATTATTTTTGAGCTCTGAGAGTCCGTTTGTGGGGGCGCCGTTGTTTGCGTTGCCCGCAAGCGCAACAGCCGGGCTTGCAACCACGAAGACCGCAACAAGAGTAATAATGATTTTTTTAAACATAGCGTCAAGAGGCGGCAATCACGCTAAGAAGCGCTTTTACCACAAAATTAACAATAATATACGAAATAAAGATAATTGCCAGCCCGAGCACTGCATTGGTAATACTGGAGCGCGCTTCGGTAACCACTTGTTCGTTCCCGCCAGCACGGAGCCAGTTAACGCCCGCATAGATGATATAGAGCGTTGCCACAATACCCATGAGCCCGAGAACGATATTTACGATTGAGGCAAAATCAGTGTAAAAGCCAGCGTCGTCACGCTGAGTGTCGCCAAATCCGGTTCCTGCGCCAATTTTATCAAGATTGCACCGTGATCGCTCAATCGATGTCATTGCTTTTAACTTTTCAGGGTTTTTGCAATCTTCCGCAGATTGCGCGCTCGCACTCAGAGGAATTGCGAGAAGAAACATGAACGAGCATATTGTTATAAATCGTTTCATAAAATTATCCCGCAACGCGCGCAACTTGGTTAAAGATAAAGTTCGTGATTCCAAAAGCAAGCAAGGTAATAACCACGCCGATGATTGTGTGTTTGATGGTAGATTTTGCTTCTTCAATAACCGTCTCGTTTCCGCCTGCGGTCATCCAGCGCGACCCTGCCCAAAACATCTGCACAAAGAAGACTATGCCGGTCAGGCCGATGATTACATTGAGTACACCGGCAATAATATCATACACTTCGCGGTCAGGGGCACCTTCTTTTTTAAGACCGCCCGCAACTGCGGTATCGTCCGTGAATTGAAGTAAATCATCAGCCGCTGGGTTTGCCGCGTGCGCTGGCGCTGGGGTGAGCACATACATGCTCCCCGCAAACAAGAGTGCGCTGATTGCGAGAAAAAGTGTTGAGATTTTTGTTTTCATAGTATCCGCTTTTATGCGTTGGTGACGCTTTCGAGCTGAGTAATGACAAAGTTTGCAATGACATACGACAGGAAAATAACCACCAGGCCGGCGACGGCCTGGGTAATCATTTTTCGCGCTTCGCCGACTTGGTCTTCGTTTCCCGCGGCGGTCATCCATTTGAATCCGCCCGCCATGATGATTATCACCGCAATAACACCCAAGAAGCCGAGAATGATATTGATGATACTCGCGATAGTTCCTTTTATATTGTTTCCCTGTCCGATTTTAACGCCGGTAAATTCCGTGAGGCCATAGTTCGTGGTACTTGGATCGGTTACTGCGGCGCCGACAAGCGCTGGTGCGGCAATAACAGCAACAAGAGAGAGGCTGAGTATTGTTGCGCCCATTGTTTTTATCAGATAGCGGTTGAACTTCATAAATGAATTTCCTGATTAATATATGCATAGTATACCACTTTTTATTTTGATGACAAATGCGCTTTTGCTTTCACGGAGGCCTTTTTTATTGTATTCTGTGTATATGCAACATACGTCCACGCCTCGACTTTCTGTCATTATGCCTGTTTTTAACGAATCATACACGGTACGTGCCATTGTCGAGAAGGTATTGGCATCCGCGTTAGTGTGCCAGCTTATTATTGTCGACGACGGGTCAACGGACGACACTGGTATTGTTGTTGCTGAGCTCGTGAAGCAGCACGGCTCGCGCATTGTTGCTGTTGCGCATCCTCAAAACCGCGGTAAGGGCGCCGCAATCAGGACCGCACGTTGCGCGGTCGCCGGAGATGTGGTGCTCATTCAAGATGCTGACCTTGAGTATGACCCTCGCGATTATCAAACCCTGCTCGCACCGATTTTATCCGGTGAAGCCTCGGTCGTATACGGTTCGCGCAATCTCATCCCGGGCCGGCGCGGACGTTTTTTTTATAAAACAGGCGTTCGCGTGCTGACTGAAGTTTCAAACGTACTCTATGGCACTCGATTAACCGACGTGAATACGTGTTATAAAGCGTTCACCAGCGACGTGTTTCGCGCCGCGCGTCTGCGTTCGGATCGGTTTGAATTTTGTGTTGAAATTACTGCTCAAGTTGCAAAGCAGGGACACGCCATACGTGAAGTGCCGATTGCGTATCATCCGCGCAGTCATCAGGAAGGAAAAAAAATAAAGCCACGTGATGGATTTACTTCTCTGTGGGTATTGATTCGAGAGCGTTTTACTTGATGATATGCTAAAAGCATCTAACACTATTTGGTTTCGGACTGTTGGCGTCTGGTTTTTGTTTGCGGGGATTTTTTTTATGATTCACGCATCCATCAACGGCTTTTGGAGTAATTTTGACCCTTACTATCACGCAAAACACAGCGCGCTCATGGCTGAGACCGGAGACTGGACGCTGGTGCGGCCGTGGCTTTCGCACCACTTTTTTTCGTACGCGCCTACTGATTTGTGGTGGGGATTTCATGTGATGCAAGGTTTTTTTATTAAGCTATTCGGAATCGTGTGGGGCACAAAGCTCTTGATGAGCATGTTGGCAGGAGCGATATATGCCGGGCTCTATTACTTTTTAAAATCACTGCATGTTGCAAAGCCGTTAGTGTGGTCTATTGTGCTATTTCTCTCCTCGCAGTATTTCGCATACCGTCTACTGCTTGAGCGTCCATTCGTGCTTGGGATATTTTTGTTTATGCTGGCGTGGTGGTTCGCTTTAAAGAATAAACACCTGCTGCTCGCGATGCTTGGAGCGGTGTTTGTATTATTTTATGAACTCGGGCCAGTACTGCTGGTTATGCTCTGCGCGGTCAGTGTCGCGCGATATGCGCATACGCGTACTTTTTCTCTTCGTCCATATGGCGCGCTGGGCGCGGGTTTGCTGCTTGGGTATGCGCTGCATCCCGAGGCTTTGCATTACATGTATGTCTCGTATGTGGTGCTCTGGCGAGTATTGTGGCTGAAATTTTCCGGTGTTGATTTGCGTGTTGGAGCGGAAATTCAGCAGGATCCCTTTTCTGAATTTCTGGTTTCTCACGCGCCGCTTCTCATTATGTTTATTTTAACGCTTGCGGCGTATCCGGTCGTGTTGCGCGCGTTGAAAAGCGCAGAGCAAAAAATAGTACTCACCTCGCTCGGGCTATTGAGTACTTTTTGGTTTTTGGCAACGTTGCTCATTCCGCGGTTTAGTGATTTTTGGACTCCGTTTTCCTGGCTGTTTGCCGCAGCGAGTATTACCTATTTCAGCAAGACTGATGAGTGGCAGATGGCGCGCATTTTCGTGAAGCGAATGCTGGGGGATACGCGTCTTCTTCGTTCGTTTGTTGTGGTTGTGGTAAGCGTGCTTTTTTTGTCGCGCATGGCATTTCTGTTCACTGATATTATTGCACACAATAATGATGAGTTTACGCTCCGTTTTCGGCAGGTAAACGACTGGCTGCTCGAGAACACAAAGCAGGGAGATTTAGTATTTTACAACAATTGGAGCTGGTGGCCGATTATGTTTTTTTATAATGATACGAACAAGTATGTTACCGGCATGGATCCTACGCTGCTTTACGAGTATGATTCAGCAACATATCGGGCATGGCGCTCAATAGGTGAACATGGCACTGTGTGTTTTGTTGACCAGTGGTGCGCCAAAGTGTCATCACGCGCGCAGTTGCGCCAGACAGTACCTGTATTGCGCGACGTATTCGGCGCATCGTACTTGCTTATGGAAAAAACAAATAACATTCCTCCGTATTCAGTATTTACCGCGCAGCCTCAAGCGTACGAATTTGTATTTGAGAGCGGACCGCTCGTTTTGTTTGAAATTAAGTAAGAACACATGGATGCGACTTATTCAGATGTTGGCACGCGCAATCTTCGCGTCCTAGACGGGGCGGTGCGTTTTCAATCTTGGATGCTCGGTCAGGCGTTGCCATACTTGCGCGGTGATGTTATTGAAATAGGGAGCGGTATTGGCACCTATACCGCGCGCGCAGGAGCGCATCTGCCCGAGCATACTATTACCGCAACCGATATTGATCCGGTGTTGTGCGGCGAGTTGAAAGAACGGTTTGGTGAAAGTAAAAACATTTCAGTCGATCAGCTTGATATTACAAATACATCTATACACGAACAGTATGGCAGCGCTTTTTCGTTTAATGTGTTTGAACACATTAAAGACGATGAGCGCGCTTTTCGTAACACGCATGCACTGCTCAAACCGGGTGGCGTGTTTGTTGTGTTGGTGCCGGCACATCCGAAGCTCTATAATCGAATCGACGAGGCTGTTGGGCACTATCGCCGATACACCAAGCAGGAGCTTGTTACAAAGGCGACTCAGGCGGGTTTTGTAATCGAAGATGCGCACTATTTCAATGTATTCGCAATTCCTGGCTGGATTTTTCAAGGAAAGTTTTTAGGAAAGGGGACTGTCTCAGAAGGCAGCATGCGTGCGTATGATATGCTTGTGCCGATGTTTAGGTTTATTGAGACGCGTATTTTCAGGCGGCGCATTGGCATATCGCTGGTTGCGGTGCTGCGCAAGCAGTAGTTTCCGAAAAACAAAAACACCCGCCTGAAAGGCGGGTGTTTTGAATGTGAAACATTAGGCGTTTGTCGCAGTCACCAAACTTGAGATGACAAAGCTTGCAATCGCCCATGCGGCGAATATGACAACCAACCCAATAACACCCTGGATGATCATCTTGCGAGCTTCACCGACTTTGTCTTCGTTGCCACCGGCAGTCATCCACTTGAATCCGCCAGCAAGGATGATAATCACGGCAATGATACCAAGGAAGCCGAGGATAATGTTGATAATCTGACCGATCTGGCCTTTAAGATCATTATTCTTTCCGATTTGGATTGAATTAAATCCGGTGTTTAGGCCATAGTTGTTTGTGTTATCCGCAGCATGTACCAACATCGGTACGGCCAGGAATGACACGATACCGAGAGAAAGTACGGTCGCCACAACTCGTTTTTTTAGGGTTGTTTTGTTCATATTCTTTAGTTACTCCTTGTTTAAGTTTCAAAATATAAATATATTATATCAGAATTATTGCAACTTGGGAAGTGCATTGTTGATAACTCAATACTATGACGTTGGTTGCACGATTGAGGTGATGATGAATCGTAGAATGATCCAGCTTGAGAATGCAACGAGGAGGCCGATAGTCGCCCAGACAATAGTATCACGCCCTGACTTTACCTTTTCCGGATTACCTTGCGAGGTGAGCATGATAAAACCGCCGATGATAATAAAGAGCAGCGCCGCGCTTCCAATAACACCCAGAAACGCTCTTATAATACGACCATACAGTTCCGAGCCGCTGCCCGCATTAATCGGGTTTAGGTCAGTTGCCTGCGCTGATGCGTGCGCCATTGGAAGCACGAGGCCTGCAAAAGTATATAACGTTTTATACAAAAGGTTTTTCATAGTGGTTGATTATATGTTTATACAGCGGGCGGCAGAGCGCACTCAGTCGAGCTGACCGAAGTTCCGATTTCAACATGCAGCCAGCCGTCATTGTTAGGGTTGCTTGAATCGCCGCAGTTGCTGATTGTTTTCGCGACGCCGTTGATTGTTTTCTCGCAAGTCCACCCTTGGTTGAAATTTCCTGATTCGGTAATACCAACTGCGTTGAGCGCTTGAATAACGTCTGCGGAGTGGTCGCCTCCATACAGGTCAAGATCAACGACCGGCACGCCCGGGCAGTGTGACGCGTGCCCCGGCTCAGTACCCCCAAAGATGACAATACAGTTGGATCGGGCGCACACAGCAGTAGCTTCGCTCAGCTTTTGATAGACTATATCCGTCAAATCAGACACATTGGTGCACCCTTTTCCGCCAGACCCTGTGGTACATGGATTTTGTCCAATTTTTATTCCCGCCTCTTCAAATTTTATCCTTGTTTGAAGCTCGTTGCTCAGAGCAGCGTCGTTAAGAACCGCGCCGCCCCCAACGCCCCCGGTCGCCGGAAGGCAACAAAGGGTGTTTGCGCCAGGACAGAGTCCGGATTCTGATTTTCCGGGCTGACATGAGTCAGCGTCAATGCAGGAGTAGCCTTCGAACGTTTGGTCAACCGCAGCCAAATAATCGCACGGCGAGGCAATAATGCCGGTAGCGTCTACGTTGAGTTGTTTAAGCTGTGCTTTAACTTCATCACTGCTGCCTGCGACACACTTGCCACCGATGCACATTTTGACGTTTGAACCTTCCAATGTACTGCAGGCGTTTCCGTCCCCCCAGTAGAGGCAGTTTGCCGTAGAACCGTTTGTTGGACTTGCATCATACTTGTTTCGAAGCGCTTTTTGGTCGCAGATGCTCCACCACGGCGTACCAAGAAATCCGCTTAGGCTTCCTGACTGAAGCTGTTCGGTTCCGCCAGCCGTATCGTATGAGTGCAGACCTGATGGAGTGGCAATAATCAATATGACAACCGATATCAGCTGAAAAGCAGCTAGCGTGACCAGCATACCGAATATGCCGCCGGTAATTTGCTTTTTTGAGGCCTGTATTTTTTCAGGATTGCCGGCTGAGGTTACGAATCCAAAAGCCGCGTTGACCATAATAAGGAGCACAAGACCGCCGGCGCCGGTAATGAGCCATTTGCCGAGTGTGATAAAGGTAGCAACCAGGTCGCACACGCCGCAGTTGCCGGTTGCGGTGCAGATTGGCACCAAGCCCGCGTTCGAGGTGAGTGGCATCAAGAGCAGAGAAAGCGCATAGAGCACAATAGTTGCCGAGAGCAGTCCGGCGACAAAGGGGAGTTGGGATGATTGCGCGCGTGTGTGTTGCATGCGGTCGTTTATAATGTTTCGTTTATTTTTTGAGCGGCAATGGTGATGGCGTCTTCTGCTTTGTATTCGCCATTGACCACCTGGTCGATCATGGCGCGGAACGCTTCTTCGGCAACGGCGGCATGTGACCCGCGATACCAGCTTTGGGCGGTCAGGATTTGGTTTGCAAATATGTGCATGTCATCATCGTTTCGCTGCAGCGAGATGAGCGTTCGCAGGGCGGTTGGCTTGTTTGCTCGATTCAGAAAGGATACTACTTGATTCTGCTGGGTCGCAAAATCAATAAATGCCCACGCTTCGTTTTGGTGTTCTGATTGTTTAGTAACTGATTCAAGCCAGTAGTTCGCAAAATTAGTCGACGTTTGCGCGCCTGCAATTTGTGGAAGGCCGACGATGCCGAAATCAAGTCCGGGTGCGAGCGATCGGATGAGTGGGAGGTGGTATGAGTAACCAAAGAAGTAGGCTGACTTTTGATTAGTAAACGCATCAAGCGCTTCGTTCATCGTCTCGTTCCATGTGTAGACTTCTTTTGCGGGATTTGCGAAGTCGGTATAAAACTGGAGTGCATCGCGGCCGGGTAATACCTCGCGATTAGTGATGGCGGCCGGCCGGAGGTTGAAGGTTGCATACCCCCCAACATCAGTCATTTCTGTGCCGTTTTGCATCATGAGCACCGCGAGAATATCTGGTCCGCGGTTTATGTTTCTGGCGGTTCCCATAGAGGCGCCTGATTGTACAAAGTTGCCGTTTCTGTCTTGGAGCGTGAGTAGTTTGACATGCTCTTTGAATTCATTCCATGTGGCTGCCGGCGTCGGAATGTTTTCACGGGTCAGCATGGTTTTGTTGTAGTAGAGCACGAGCGTGTCTACCGAAAGCGGGAGGCCGTAGATGTTATTATCAAGCACGGCATCATCAACGACGACATCCACGAAGTTGTTTCGAAGGTCGCGCAGGCTCAGCATGGGCTGAGTCCGCAGTACGATTCGCTGCTGTCTTCCGTCAGGAATCGTGGTAGGCAGCGTGACTGCCTCAGGCATGGGCGCGATAATATTCTGGTACTGGTTTACCCATGTGTTGTGAATGGATACAATGTCCGGTCCACGCCCTTCAGCAAGCGCGCGCAGGAGCGCGCCCTCATACTCTTCAAATCGGAATTTTCTGACATTGATGGTGATGTGCGGGTAGTTTTGGCGGAAAGCGGTGATAATTTCTGAAAAATCGTCCGGTTCATCAAAAACGCGCCAGTATTCAAGCGTGACGCGCTGGAGTTCGTCTTGACTGATGGTGCCTGATCCTTTGCAGCCAATACCAATCATAGGAAGAATCAGGACGAGTGCGGCGAGCGAGAGTATTTTGTTTTTATATTGTCGCATGGTGTTTACAGTTTAACGCTTTTAAGGTACTTGGCAAAGTCTTTTTTGAGTTCGGGGTGCATGAGACCGAAGGCGACCGTTGCTTCTAGGAAGCCAAGTTTTGATCCACAGTCGTATCGAGTCCCTTCCAGCTCACAGGCGTAGAGCGGCCTTCTTTTGAGCAATATCTTGAACGCGTCCGCAAGCCGTATTTCTCCGCTCTTTCCTCGCTTCATGGTTGAGAGAATTTCAAATATTTCGTACGTGATGATTGATTTGCCAATCCATGCGAGGTTTGACGGCGCTTTGTCTGGCTGTGGCTTTTCTACAAAGTCTTTAATTTCATGCGTGGTGCCGTCTGATGATACCACATCGACAATTCCATAGTTAACCACATCCCGTTTTGCGACTCGGTCAACCGCAAGGGTGACGTCTTGGTATTTTTCGTACACATTAATTAACTGCCTGATTGCTGGTGTTTTGCTGACCACAATGTCGTCGCCAAACAGAACAGCGACCGGCTCTCCGGGGGCGATCAGGTCTTTTGCCTGCAGAATCGCGTGTCCGTCGCCGAGCGGCGTTTTTTGGCGCACATAGTAAAAGTTTGCCAAATTGCTGATTCGGTCGATTTCATCCAATAGTTCTTTCTTGCCTTTTTGCTTCAATCGATACTCAAGTTCAAAGTTTCGGTCAAAATGGTCTTCTATTGCGCGTTTGTTTTGGCCGGTAATCAGAATAATGTCGGTTATGCCTGAGGCGACCGCTTCTTCGACGATATATTGGATAACGGGCTTATCAACCAAAGTCAGCATTTCCTTTGGCTGCGCTTTGGTTGCCGGAAGAAAACGGGTGCCGAATCCCGCAACCGGGATTATCGCTTTTTTGATTGTTTGTGACTTTTTCATAGGGCTAGTATAAGATATTTTAAACATTTTGTCGACATTGTTCCGATTGATTTTTTATGGTTTTTTCGCTATCCTTGCCGTACTTGATTCTGTAATTGTATCAATTTTTCGCTTGGATGCGCCGCAGGCGAATTAAGTGAAAAATAGGAAGGAAGAAACGGGCATACGGCGAAGCGGTCTGCGGAGAGCGGAACACGGAGCCATGGGCCTGGTTCTGACGCGGAGAGGTGCCAGAGTGGTCGAATGGGACGGTCTCGAAAACCGTTGCGCCTGCAAAGGTGCCGAGGGTTCGAATCCCTCCCTCTCCGCCAGTATCTTCAAAATTCGCTTTGGCGGACTTTGAAGATACTAATGAAAGATGTGATTGTTGGTGGTAGTTTTTAGGACACTATTGAACATATATGCACTCGTCGTTTAATCGGCGGCTCGCGGCGATAGGAGAAAGCCGTACACTCGCCTTGTCTCAAAAAGCGCAACGTCTTAAAGAATCCGGCGTTCGTGTTTTTGATTTGACTGCCGGTGAGCTTAGTTTTGATCCGCCCGCCGATCTCCGGCGCGCGGTCGCACGAGCCGCACAACAGGGACACTATACGCCGATTGCCGGCGACGCGGATGTGCGCGAAATGGTTGCGCGCGCCGAATCACAAAAACGGAACAGAACATTCGGTGCGGAGCAGGTTGTGCTCACGGCCGGAGCGAAGCAGGCGCTTGCCGTTGCCTTGCAAACGCTTTTGAACGAAGGAGACGAGGTGATTGTTCCGACGCCTTCATGGGTCAGCTATGAGTCGCAGGTACTACTGTGCGGCGGCGTGCCGAAGTTCGTACCGCTTGACCCGGATACGTTTGATCTTAATGTGCGGGCACTTGCACAGCAGGTTACCAAAAAGACAAAAGTAATCATTTTGAATAGTCCGCATAACCCAACAGGATCAATTTTTTCATCTCGCGCGTTGAAATCGCTTGCCTCACTCGCACGCACGCGTAAGCTCTGGGTTATTTCTGACGATATATATGAATCGCTTGCTGATGAAAAACCAGTGCCGCATATCAGCACGTACCTGAAAGAGGGCGTGGTGTTGGTGAATGGATTTTCAAAAAGCCACGCAGTTACCGGATGGCGGATTGGCTATCTTGTCGCGGATACAGATTTTATACCGGGGTGTACTACTATCATGAGTCATACGAGCGGCAATGTGTCTTCTCTTTCGCAGGCCGCTGCGCGCGAAGCACTTCGTCGGCCGTCGCCTGCTTCGTATGTCCGTGCGCTCGCGCGCCGAAGGCGCATCGCCACTGAGCTTATTAGTCAGGATTCGAGGCTTTTGTACATTAAACCGCGCGCTGGGTTTTATCTTTTTGTTGATGTTTCAGCAGTAACGAAAGACACAACCGCACTGTGTGATACATTGCTTGCTCAGGCAGGGGTGGCATTGGTGCCGGGTGAGGCGTTTCATGCGCCCGGGTTTGTGCGTATCTCTTGCGCCGCTGACGAAAAGCAGGTTCGCGAAGGCATCACTCAATTTATACAACATATACACACGTTATGAGGCATATTCCTACAACCATGTCTACGCAACACCCGGACAACGCGTCCGCTCCGCGGTGGGAGAGCAATGGAGATGGTTTTGTTAGTGTTGCTGAAGAGATTAAAGAGTGTGCGTGGTGCTTTCAGGGTCTCAAGACTCAGGAGTTTATGTGGGATTGGGAGGGAAAGTACGCCGATGAAGCGGTAATAGACAAGCTGTTTGAACAGTATCACGATTATTTTAAAAAGCACGAGCTTGGTAAAGATATCTTTTTAACATTCCGACTGCCGAATGTTTGGAAAGAAAAGGGCTACAGCCTTTTGCGCGCACTGATGGTTGTTTTGACCAGCGAAGAATTTGCTCGTGATTTAGAGCTGCACACACCACCTCTTTTTGAGGCTATTCTTCCGATGACTGAGCGCGCGGAACAGCTTATGTACGTCCAAGATTCATTTCGAAAATTGGCTCGTTTCAAATCAAAAACATTTACGCACTCAACACACCCACATTCTGAAATGATACACATGATTCCGCTTGTCGAGGGTGTTGAGCATCAGGTGAGCATACGGAAGTTGCTTGAGCGGTATGCTGCGCTGCACCGGCATAAATTTAGGAGCAAATTGCCGTATGTACGGCCGTTTCTTGCGCGCAGCGACCCTGCCCTTGCGTCGGGCTTGCTCGCGACTGCGCTCGCAAACAAGCACGCGCTTTCGGATATTGCGTTGTTTTCAGAAGAACACCAAGTGCCGACGTTCCCGATTATCGGCGTTGGTTCGCTGCCGTTTCGCGGGGGATTGCATCCGGATAGGCTTGAGTCATTTTTGACGCAAAATGCCGGCGTGCGGACCGTGACTGTCCAGTCCGCGTTCCGGTATGATTTCTCCGAGTCTGCGGTCAGCCGCGCGCTTCAGACGCTTCACCAAAAATTGCCGAAGACAGAAACGATCATTATTGCGCCGCGCGACCGCGCCGGTCTGAAGCGCGTAATCAAAACAGCGTCTGAGCGATACCAGATATCACTCCGCCGTATGCTGAAAGACGTATGTCCATTTTTCGAATTAGTTCCACGTCGCCGCGAGCGAAGATTACACGTTGGATTTTTGTCATATAACCGGTCGGTCGGCACGCACCAGCTTCCGCGCGCCATCTCCTTCACCGCAGCCTTTTATTCGCTTGGCGTGCCGCCGGAATTTATTGCGCTTGGCCGCACGCTCGCTTCGCTTTCACCAAAAGAACTCATGCTTATTGATCGTTATTATCCGACGTTGCGCGATGACGTGCTCGAGGCCGGACGTTTTCTCAATAAGGAAAATATTGCGCGTTTGCAAAAACAGAACCGCGTGTGGGCATCCTACTCGCAGGACATTGAGAAAGCAGAGCACATATTGGGCGTGACGTGCGCCCCACGGTCTACCGATGACGCGGTACATGGCAATCTTTCATCAAACCTATTGCTTCAAAAAAATGACGCGCGCGCGGTGCGGGAACTGATTACCCGAACAGGAGTGCTGCGCAGAAGTCTCGGGTAGATTGTTACTTACAGGGGTCGTCTGTCGTTATAGTAGATAGACATAACACGGCCCATATGGATTTCAAATTACCTCTCATCAAAAGGCAAAAGTATGCTACACTAGAAGCATATCATCAAGGTTTAGTAACGTACGGCCTTTCATGGAAGCATTTGAGGAAGCGGCGGTTCGGCGCTGCCAGGAGGGTGACGGAGCCGCCTTTGGGGAGCTCTACGACGCCCACATAAAAAAAATTTACGATTTTATTTATTACAAAACGCTGCACCGTGAAACCGCGGAAGATTTGACGAGTGTGACGTTTACAAAAGCATTTGAAAAAATTAGGTCGTTCAAAAGCCACGAGGGTAGTTTTTCAGCGTGGCTTTATCGTATCGCGCGCAATACGGTGATTGACCATTACCGCACGCGGAAATTCGAGCGTGATATTGACGACGTGTGGGACTTATCATCGCACGAGGACATTGCGCGCGACGCTGATGTGCGGCTGAAGCTCGAGCGCGTTGAGCAGCTGCTTGAAAAACTGACCAACGAGCAGCGAGATATCGTTATTATGCGTTTGTGGCAAGATATGGCGCACGCCGACATTGCGGCCGCGCTGGGTAAAAATGAGAGCGCCGTGAAGGTTGCATACTCTCGTGCCATGAAGCAACTCAGGCAGGATGTGCCCGGGCTTGCGGCGCTACTCGCGTTTCTGCACAGTCTCTCGTAGTGTTACTTATTTTACTGTCTATCGTTACATATGTATGGAAGGTCAAATTAACAACATACTCAAGGATCTGTACGCTCTTGATCCGGAGCTTCGCCAGTATGAACGTGAACTTATGCCGCTCGTACGGGAATTAATAGAGGCAAAACCGGATACGGTGTTTGATGAAGCATGGGCACGCGCATTGCGCGCACAGCTCGTCGCGCGCGCTTCAACACCGCAACAGCGGTCAGGCTTTGGGTTCTTAAAACTTTTTTCTATGAAAACAACCTATACATATGGTGCAATTATTGCGGCAGTGGTCATAGTGGCTGCTGTTGGTTCGTTCACGCTGAATAAAAAAGATACCAGCTTCCAACTTGCCTCTGCGCCTGAAATAAACTCGGTTGGCAAGAACGCATTCGGTTCACTGCTTTCCACAGGCGGTACGGGCACGGATGTCGCAGCCGAGTCTGCCGCGCGGGCGCTTTCAGTTGACACTGCTCCTGCGCCAGAGGATGCTGGTGCGTCAGTTGCGCCAAAAGGGGTAGCGAGTATGGTGCCCGCAGCAGGGTATGGCGGTGGCGGCGGAGATATCGCAGTTGACCGCATGATTGCACCAGTGCCGTACTCTATTACATACACTTATAACGGAGATGAATTCGCGCTCGACGACCAGGAGGTTCCAGTGCTTCGCCGAGCGCGCGGTACTGAAACCGGATCCGCGTTCGTCAGCACGCTCACGGGTTTTGATTTCGGACTTTTAAACCTCGGATCATTTTCGAGCGCCCAGATGCAGAACATTTCATTCAGTGAAAATCGAGACTTTGGTTATGTGGTTAATATTAATTTTATTGACGGATCGATTTCGATTAATGAGAATTGGGAACGATGGAACCATCCTTCAAAAGAGTGTCGCGACGAAGCGTGCTACAATTCAATTCGCCTTTCGATTGCTGACGTGCCCGCAGATGATCACGTTGTTGCAATTGCGGACGCCTTCCTGCGTGATCACGGCATAGCGCTTGATGCGTACGGAGAACCGTCAGTTGATAATCAGTGGCGCACCTATTACGAACAGGTTGATGATAAAGCAGATTACTACATTCCTGACGCCATTTCAGTCAAATATCCGCTTGAAATTAATGGCGAACCAGTATACGAGCAAGGTGGAAGTACTGTTGGTATGCAGGTGAGCGTCAATATTCGTTTTGACCGGGTGAGCGGCGTGTGGGGGCTGCAGACGCAGCGGTATGAGTCATCTAGTTACCCAGCAATCACGGATGTTAAAAAGGTTGTTTCTCTGGTTGAACGCGGCGGCCTGTATGGTCCGGTATACTATTATGATTCTCCTGAGGGCCAAGAAAAGGTATCACTTTCACTTGGAACGCCTGAACATGTGCTTACGAAGATTTGGAATTACCAAAACAGCACGCAAAATGAATTACTTGTTCCGGCATTGCGATTTCCGGTCACAAATAAACCGAATGAGGCGCGATACTACGTTCCTGATTCAATTGTCATCCCACTTGCCGAAGAATTACTCAAGGATCGGATCGAGCCACCAACTATAATGCCACTGGGCCAGCCAGAGCTGATGATGCGTGAGAACGAAGCCGCTGAGACAGGTTTGGGTGACATAGAGTCTGCTCCAGCCGAATCCATTACACAATAAAAAAATCCCCCCGGTAACGGGGGGATTTTTGTTACGGCAGAATTAATGATCGTTTCTGCTCGAGCTGGTCTTTTGAAAAATGCCTTTGTGCAAAAAGAGTGTTTTCTGTTCCGAGGAGCTGCGCCCATTCAGGCTTACGCGCCAGGTTAATGATTGCCTGCGAGAACATTTCGGCATTGTTCGGCTCAACCACAATGCCGTTTTTGTTCTGCTCGATGAATTCACGGTGCGAGAGCTGGTCGGTTGCGATGATTGCGTGTCCGATTGACATGGCGGCGAGCAACGAAAGTGGAGGCGTGGTATCAGTCGCGCGCGGCAGTGCGTATACATTTGCCTCTGCAACCCAATTAAGAGTATTGGATGGAACAAGTTTGATTGCGTCAGTTAGCTTTAACTGTTTCGCAATCCATCCAATGCGCTTGATGTCCTGCACGTCTCCACCAATAACAAGACTGATTGATCCGACAATATCTCGCGCGAGCGCGACCGAGCGCAGAAGAGACCCAAGCCCGTCTTCAAATGCAATTGATCCGTCGCAGGCAATGATAAGCCGTTCTGGTTCGATGAATACGCGTGTGGTTATGTGTTCACTCGGCGGATAAAGTACTGTTAGTTTTTTCCCGGGGATACCTGAGTGCAAAAAGTGTGCTTCAGATGCTTGGTTTGGAGTGATAATGTGTCGAGGAAGCCGAGAGAATTGTGCATAAAGCTTTTTTTTAGGTTTGGTGTGAGACCCTTCACCAATCCAGACCACATCGAACAGTAATATTTTCGCAATAAGTGTTAGTGGTGCTTGTAGCTTGCTTGGTCCAATAATAATAGTTTTAGCGCCTCTCAACCGTTCAATAAGAAGCGGTGCCACAAACAATACTTTGAGCACTGAAATTTTTTTTGCGAAGACGGACACGTGGCGGGCAAGCGCGTGTGACCACGCCGAACCCTTTTGCTGGATAATCAGAGTTTTCATGAGTGCATGGATTTATAAAAAGTATGCGCGCGCACCCCTAAAAGAGCAATCAGTCCGATGTAGCACAACGCACCGAGCGGGAGCAGTAGAAACACATTCGCCGTGGGGATTGATGCAAGAACAATGCCCATGCCAATGCTTGCCAAAAGACTTTTGTTGAAATACGCAAACGAAAGCCGGCGCGTAATTGAGAGTACTTTGTACGCGGCCACGCTCGCAATAAAAAATTCAGCAAGCACAGTGACGGCCGCCGCGGCGTAATAGGTGTACATTGGGATAAACAGCACATACAGTGCGATTGAACCGACGGCCGCCGCCGCATAAAACGGCACCATTGTTTTTTGTTTATTGATGGCAACAATTGCGTGAGTAAAAATACTTCCGAGAAATATAATGCCCGCAGCGACAATAAGTATCTGGAGCACGCGCGCCGCAGGCTCATACCCGTCGCCGGCAATAAGCTGTATGATCGGGTGCGCGATGGCGACGGTGCCGATGACCATGGGTATGGTGATGAGACTCAGTGCGTCCCATGTCGACTGGATGACCGTATGGAACCCTTCTAGGTCTTTGGCAGAATAGCGTGCGGTGAGGTGCGGTAGAATCAGCCCCATAATCAGAATAGGGACGGTAATGAGCACCTCTAATATTTTGTACGCCGCGCCGTAGATGCCTACGTCCTCAAACGGGCGGACAAGCGAAAGAATGACCGCGTCGCCTTTGAAATAAATAGTGGTGAATACGACGGAAAGCGCGATAGGCCATGTTTTTCGCGCAATGCGTTTCCATGTCGTCCAATCAACCGAAAAAACGATGGGAAATTCTTTTGAGGTAAAGTGCACCATCACCCAGAGTTGCGCGAACCCGCTTGCGATGACTGTCAGCATCAGCTCAAGAAACGTGAATCTGAATTGAATTGCCAGCAGCGTGCTCGCGAACAACATGACGCGCCCCCCTAGCTCTGCAATGGCTATTTTTCCAGCTTGCAGTGTTTTTTGGAAGTATGCGGTCAGTATCTGGAACAAAGAATTCGCAAAGAAAAGAAGCGACGTCAGCATGATTGCCTGCTTGACCGTATGCTCGTACGGGAACAACATCAAGATTGCCGGCAGAAGCGCCAATAGTATTACATTGGCAATGATACGCGCCGTGAACACGCTATTGATTGTTTTCGCCGTGTCTTGATTGTTTTCGGAGATATCCTGCGTGGTTGAGAGGTTAAGTCCAAAATCAGTCACGGTGCCTAAAAGAAGCACAAACGCGATAACGGCCGTGTACCGTCCATAATCATCAGGAGAAAGATATCGCAACAAGAGCGCGATTGTAGTTACGCCGAGCGCCGTTGATATTATTTTCCCAACAATGAGATAAAGCGTGTTGTGTGCGATGCGTAATCCGAGTGACATATGATACAGTGTACCTTGATTTGCGCCCAAATTAATAGAGAATACTTGACTTTTGGTTCTCAGTATGCTATACTACCATTGTTCACGTTTCCTGAACAGACACTTCTTCGGCCAAGAAGTGTCTTTTTACATCCGCAAACCAAAAAATAGGAAGCGGAGTTCAGGAAATAACCATTCTTCAATAACAAGTGAGAATGGTAACAAAACAAAAACAGACAGCTCTTTATACAACACAATAAGCAGGTATGGTGCGTCAGGCCAATCTCATTAATTGGCTGTCTCACAAGAATAGAGGATTTTGCGAGACACAGCACCACTAACGTCAACTAAGTATGCGCCTATGGTTAATGCATTTACACAGAAAACATTTTTTAACAGCTCATAGGTTGATACGTAACCACATACGCTCTCCAGTAATTGGAGAGCGTATTCTTTTTATTCGTGGCCGTGTCCGAACAGCGTTGTAACGCCATAGATGATTGCAATGCCGATCGCGACCCATAAAAGCTGGAGCCATATTCTGCGAGGATTTTCTTCGTGGTGGAGTTCCGGAATGAGGTCCGCCATTGCGAGATATATGAAGTTGCCCGCTGCGATGGCGAGCAGGAACGGCACGATGCGCTCTGCGGTCGAAGCGATTGTAAAAATCAGAATTGCGCCGACTACGCTCGTCAGGCCGAATAGGGCGTTATAGAGGACCGCGCGAAGTCGTGAAAGACCTGCGTATACAAGGATAGAGAAGTCTGACACCTCCTGCGGAATCTCGTGCAGCGCTACGGCGATGGTGGTACCGATGCCGAGCCGCGGATCAACCAAAAACGCGCCCGCAATAATGGTACCGTCTATAAAATTATGCAGCCCGTCGCCAATCAGATTATTCACGATGAGGTGGTTTTTTTTATGCCCATGCTCTTCGTTCTCGCAGGAGCAGTGGTGATAATGGATTGTTTTTTCGATGATAAAAAAAGCTACAATACTTATAAGTATCACGATTGATGCAGTATGCGGCTCATTAAATGATTCTACTGCTTCAGGGAGCAGGTCTAAAAAGACTACGCCGAGCAATGTGCCGACTGCCAGTCCGATAAGCCGTTTGACCCAAGGGCTTTTTTTAAGGTTTTTTGAGAATATCAGTATTCCAATGAGCGAGATGGCACTTACGAGGACTGTGGCAATGATTGCGTGGATAAGCATAAATATTTTTTTAAGCGCATGTATTGCACATACCGGTGATGCGGTATTCGTGCGCGAGTTGAGTAAACGTATTTGATCGAGGACGATGCTTGCACGGAATGCACTCAGTGCGCCCGCACGACCGGCAGACAATGTGGTGGTGCGGCTGTTCTGCGAAGTAGTAGCGCGTTTTGTGCAGGTTTTTTTCTTCAAAGATAATACCGCGGGCGCAAAACAGTTTTAGCGTGCGATATACCGATGCAAGGTCGATAGTATCGTTCGTGCGCTGATAGATCTCTTGTGCGGACAGTGGTTTTTCCGCTCGCCTGATTGCATCAAGCACAAGCAGTCGTGGTCGTGTTTTTTTAAGCCCGCTCAGCAGGGTATTGTTTGACTTCTTCGGAACCATACTATTTTTGTATACCACATAAAAAAACTAATTGCAAATGATTCGCAATTAGTTTTTTTATTGATGGCAATACGTTATACAAACGGAAGATTGGTCGGCGCGGCGCTGTCGCTGCTACCCGGCGGATCTGTTGTTTCCGGCGCTTCCTGCGGGAGCGCTTCTGGCACGGTATTGCGCCCTTCTTCTACCGGCTCGCGCAGTGTGCGCGGCGCATGCTGAATAGGGAGCGCAACCGGCGCGCTTGAGCGTTTCGCCTGCGTGCGCGAAACGAGCGGCGCTTTGACGGTGATAGTCGGGAAGTGGTAGATGGTAGCGAGCTCCTCCACGTTGAGAATCATACCTTCAGAACCCATGGAACGAGATCGGTCTTGGTAGGCGCGGATGATGTTGTTTTTTCTGCGCGCCATGCGTCGCTGCACGAACCAATAATCAATACCGGATGTTTTTGTCCATTTGTGCATCCGAAATCCATTCAGATTGAGCGAGTCGAACTGACGCAGTGACCCCATGATAGGGCTCAAGCCGCGCGTTTTTGTGAACACTGTCTTCTCGGCAATGTAGATGAATCTAAATTTTGTCCAAAATCCCGGCTTGTCCGCTTTTAGCTGTATGCCTTCTATCTTTTTTTGTTCAGAGGGAGTCATGTGGAGCATCAGGCTCATCGGAAGATCTTCCTCGACGGTTTCTGTTTTATTATAAAATGGAAAGATAACCGCACCGAGCGCATCAAGCCATTTGAGCATTCCTTCAACCCCTTTATCAACCTTTCCTTTTGGAACATCAACTTTTTTCCCTGCGATTTTGAGTGCTTCGTTTTCAGCCGCTGTTTGCCACTTGTAGTCAAATTCAGGCGTAATGACAAATTGGAACCAAAACTGCTCGCCTGGACCTATTTTGTTCATGTTTTCAAGGAGTGAAGCCATCGGGTCTTTCAGCTCCTGAGACATAGTGTGCTCAAAGTCCCTCCATGAGCGAATGGGATAGGCGTGGTTTTTTTGGAGCACATACTCAGTGCCGAAGATGTCATACTTATCGTTCGGGAAAGCAATATCTCTAAATTCACCATTCTGTCCGTAGACATAGTCTTCAATCTGTGTGATTTCCGCGTCAGGATACTGTGAATATATTGCGCTTTCCACGGTATCACGGTAATCGTCCATAGTGTACACAATGAACTGTACATATCCTTCAATCGAAACTATTTCCATACTGAGATAGTGCTGGTGCCTGCCTTCCCAGTATTCTTCAACAAAATTGTTTCCCGAAAGCTGAATGCCGTACAAGTGGCTGAAAATATTTTCAACAGCCATAGGAGACTGGTCGTTGTCGCGCGGCACGTCGATTGCCAATAGAATAAAACGCCTATTTTTATCGTGATACAGATTTTGTCGCCAGTCGACCCATGCGATTTTTGCGTTTGAGAAAATAACAACCACAAAGGGAATCCAGAATCCGTTTACCAAAAGAATAAGCATAACCTCAAACGGGCTTGCCGCGTTCGCAAGCTGGAAATAGAGCTCCGAAATAAATTCCCAAACGAGTTCAAAAATAAACATGCTTTTTCTTTTTGTTTAGCCATCATATTATACCATAAAATAACTGTTTTTATACAGTTGCCTTTCTTTGTGTTGCGCTGATGCGTGCAATGATGTCTTAAGTAGAGTACGTGATGCATGTCGTACTTGTCGAATGGCGTCAGCTGTACTATTATCCAATGTCGTTGTCGCTCTTTTCAAAAGGGAGGGTACTCATGGCTGATGACTTGGTGTATCGATGTGGCGCGTGTACCGCATGCTGTAAGACGCACGAGGTTTTTGAAATAGAGAAGCCTGCTGGTGCGTGGTGCCCACATTGTGATGTTGGAGTGGGTTGCCGCGTATACGAAACACGTCCAGCCGGCTGCCGCGAGTTTCAGTGTGAATGGATCAAGTCTGGATTTGGCGAGCGGCCAGACCATACGCATGCGGTACTTGATTTCATCACCGAGGGCGCTTTTGATCAGCTTCTGATGATTTTTGAAGCTGAAGAAGGCGCGCTGTGCGGTGTGTATGTGGGCGCTGTGCGTGAACAGTGCCTATGCGCCAACATCCCTGTTTGTTATGTGTACTTGCACGGGGTTCGGGAGCTCTTTCTTCCCAATCAGTTCGTGCTTACTGACGAGTTGCGGGAGCAAGTGACCCAAGAGGGGATTCGGGTGTGCGAGATATGAGCGCAAGCACTTTACGGAATAGGACTTCGGGAATCGGGGTCCTATTTTTTTTATTCACTAAAAAACACCTCAGAGTTTGAGATGTTTTTTAGTGGAGCGGGTAGGGGGAATCGAACCCCCATCTACAGGTTGGAAACCTGGAATAATAACCATTATACGATACCCGCTCGTCAGAGTCGGGGCATCGGCTTGCGTGTGCTGCTTACGCAGCCCACTACGGCCTCGGCCCGCCTCTTCCTCTCAGATTTTCGCTTAACCTTCCCGCCGAGTACAACGGGTCGGCCCAAGCAGAAATCTGTAAATCAACACAGGACTATTCTAGTATCATCGTGCCATCTCGTCAATTCTTGAGGTAGGCGTCGCGGAGCGCCACAATTTTTTTATAGTAGTCGCTGAATGTTTCGGGATCATACTCGATTGCTTGTATGAGAAACCACTGCCCGGACTTGAGCGATCCTTTATCAAACGCGTGCGCCGCATGATCATAGTAGTACTTTGCAACTAATGACTGATGGTAAGGGTTGTTGTTTGCCGCATCGTCAAACAGGTTAGGCGGAGTGAAATAATTTTGGGCTTCTTGAGAAAATGATCCATATGCATATCCGTTTGCGTGCCACGCAACAACGGGAAATGATGTATAGAAGTAAGGGTGCTCGGTAATATAGCGCGACACAAGACGCGATTCGCGTCCCTGGAATTCCGGCAGTTCTGATCTTGGAAAATCATTTGGAGGCAGAAATATCGGTGTCAGGCTGTAGATCGGCTCGATAACATTTACCTGTTTTATGTAGCGCTGGTATCCAAGACCAAACACCAGGGTATCATTCATAATATGATCGTGATGCACAAAGAGCGGTGTTTTTCCGTCGAGGGAGTCGAGTATCTGCTTTGTATATTCTTCAAAGAAAGTATATGAGGAGCGATCCTGCGTTGCGTATCGGTCGCCAATGGTTGAGACGGGCCAGATGAGGAGCGCCAAGAGAACCGTATAGAAAAGCCACATACGATAGCGCGATTCATACATCTGTGTGAGTACTACACCAATCGGAATAAGCGCGAACAAAAGAAACGGACCATGCAGCTGCTTATAGAACCAGCTGGCAAACTGGGTATACTCCTGCCTACCGACGAGCAGCACCAGCATTCCGACAGAAAACAGAAGCAAGGTCGAAAATAGAATCCACCGTTCGGGGTGTTTTCGATGAAAAAGAATAATCATCCCCGCCACGAGCAGTATAATCCCAAACCATGAATAGCTCGACGCGGTGGTGGTGAATATGTCGCTCACATAACGGACTGTGTGAGATGAGACCCAGTGGCCGGTCGGAATGTTATACGAGAGCAGTTTTCCAAGATCGCCGTTAAACCATGAGAACGCGGCGCCTGCTGTTGAGCGAATGGGAATATAAATATACGGCAAAAGGCCAACCGTGAATGAGCTGATTACTTTTAGGAAAGTAGTTTTGTTTTTTTTCCACGAGACGGACCGAACAAGAAAAGCGATGCACACAGGCGTGGCGGCAAGGATGAGAAAATGGTTCGATGCTCCCAGACCAAAAACAAACGCAAGCGCATAGAGCGTGCGGATACGGCGGTGCGCGCGATAGTGCGTATAGAGCAGGAGCATCAGCGCAAGGAGGAGGGTGTTGAGCGCGTACACTTCTGCATAAGTCGCGTGCACCCAGATGCTCGGCGACATGCCGAAGAGCAAGGCGAGGGAAAAAGCAATGATACTATTTTTAAATAAGCGCTTGAACGCATAGTACGCAGCAATGATTGCGCACATGGTGAGCGCCATTGAGAAGAAATTGTATTGCAGGACGACTGAATCAAAGAGCGGAATAAGCGCAAATAGTTTTGAAGCAAGTATGTATAAAGGGTATCCTGACGGATGAGGAATCGAGAGCGTGAGCGATGCGGTAATAAACTCAGCGCTGTCTTCGAGAAACAGATTGCGCGCTAACGTGCCTCCGTATAAGAGGCCAAAAATTATCATTAGCAAAAAAGGAGGCAGCGCCTCCAAAAGCCGTGCATTGTGCGGTTTGAGTACCATAGTCGTGTTGCTACTATACACCGAATAGAAAAGATTGAAAAACAGGCGTTCGTCTGGTATACTCCGTGCGTATGAATATACTTTTTATTGGAGATATTGTGGGAAAAGTCGGCCGCAAGGCGGTCAGGCTTACCGCGTTAAAACTTAAAGCCGAACATAGCGCTGATTTAGTGATTGCGAACGGAGAAAATATGGCGCACGGAAGCGGTTTTACACCACAGACTGCTGAGGAAGTTTTTTCCGCTGGCGTTGATTTTATGACGAGCGGCAATCATTGGGCGCGCAAGTCGGAAGGCATAACACTATTTTCAGATCCATCAGTGCCTCTTATCCGTCCGGCAAATTGGGCGGGTACTGTGCCCGGGAGCGGTTATCGGGTTATTGAGGTGGGTGCGACTCAGATTGCGATTATCAATCTGATCGGACAGGTGTTTATGCAAGAGCAGAGCGACCACCCGTTTCATGCCTTTGACCGTATTCTCTTCGAACTCCCCAAACATGTAACAGTAGTCATTGTTGATTATCATGCTGAGGCTACTTCTGAAAAACAGGCGTTCGGCTGGTATGCTGATGGGCGCGCGAGCTTAGTGGTAGGCACACACACGCATGTGCCGACCGCTGATGCGCGATTGCTCCTGAACGGTACCGCGTACGTCACTGATGTTGGCATGGCCGGTGCGCGGGATTCCGTGATTGGCGACGTCAAAGAGGTTCGCGTTGAGCAGTTCGTGAATCAGCTGCCGGCAAAACACGATGTGCCGGAGTCAGGAGACGCGATTGTCTGCGCGGTACTCGTTGACATAGACGCACAGACCGGGAAAGCGCGGTCTATTAAGCGAGTAGACACGCTGGTGACGGTTTAGTTGCCCTCTATAACACGATGGTGTACAATAAACGTGAAGTTTTAGCCTAAATGTTTGCCATATGCCTAAAGTAAACAAGGACACGCTCATTGAGCGAATTGCACAACGGGCGAATGTTTCGAAAAAAGAAGCCGAAGACGTGATGGATGCTTTTGAGCATGTGGTGATTGATGTTATGAAAGCCGGCGACGAGGCTGTTTTGACCGGTTTCGGATCGTTTCTTGCTCGTACTCGAGAATCGCGCATGGGAGTGAATCCGCAAAACCCAACTGAACGCATTCGCATACCAACCGTGACGGTTCCGAAATTTAAAGCGGGAAAAACACTCAAAGATTCTCTGAAAAGCGAGACAGATCAGGACGCGTCGCCGGACACACCACACACCCCGCCAGCGGAACCTGTTGTGTAATGTATCATTGAACCATCCCCTCGTATGAGGGGATTTTGGTTGATTTTTTTTCGTAATACTGGTATTGTACGGTTTGTAGTTTTTTTTATAACACGCCGAGCGAAACTCGCGCCTCAACGCTTTCGCGCACCCGTAGCTCAGTGGATTAGAGCGACTGGCTTCGGACCAGTAGGTCGGGGGTTCGAGTCCCTCCGGGTGCACCAGACCGCACTAAAGCTACGTCCGGCAAGTCACCTGATTTTTCCGATACAATTTTGCGCTTGGGCCAGAAGCGGAGCGGAGGGTTAAGCGCAAAATTGAGAAGAAGAGGCGGGCGAAGCGCGGAGTCGGCCTCGCCGAATCGGCGGGCAGACGGAACCCACAGTTCCAACTTTGACGAGCGCCGTTAGCTCAACCGGCAGAGCAGGGGCCTCTTAAGCCCAAGGTTGGGGGTTCGATTCCCTCACGGCGCACCAAAAAGCAGGAATATGCATTCCTGCTTTTTGGTGCTATTTTAAAATTCGACGTATCTTCTGTTGACTTCTTCCCGCGCTTTTTGAAGCGAACGGTTTTGGGCTTCGTTCAGAGCAAGCGCTATTTGGCTTGCGATAATTCTGAGCGCGAGGCCATTTTGGGTGGAGTAGTCGCCAGATGTTTTATCAGCAAGCATAACCACCCCCAGTTCAGAGTTTTCAAGCATAATTGTTCGGGCGAGCAAATTGTGTTTTGCATAAAAAACTTTCTCGGCATTTTCATATTGCGACATTGGGATGCGTATTTCTCCATCTGCGTCTTTGAGGTCATGCAGGTAGGGATCTGAATCAATGGGCAATTCCCGAGGAAGCTGTTTTGGGGAGATGCCTTCGGAGGCGAGTATGGTTAGGTGTTCATCATCACCTGTTTTGAAGATGCCCAAGAAAGCGCTTTGTGACGGAATTGCTTTGAGCGTGATGTGGAGTATGTCTTGCGCTAACGCGCTGATATTATTCAGACGGTTCGGGTCGAGCGCGATTTGGCTAATTGCCGAGAGGATGCCGATGCGAGTCGTGTCTTCATCCAGTCGTTCAGAGAGAGCTCGGGCGATATTTTTTAAAACAACAGCACCAACATTCGGCTTTGTCTCCAGAAGTTTGGAAAATTGCACAACAGAGAGCGCAATCAGTGTCGTGTCGCTCGATGCCTGCGCGCGCGCTTGGTGTTTTTGGCGAGGTGCTAGGATGCCGGCTTCACCAAAAAAGTCGCCTGGTCCTAATTGAGCAAGCATGACCGCATCACCGTCGAGCTGATGCGTAATGGTAATATTTCCTGATGCTACCAGGTATAAGTTTTCACTGGGATCTCCTTGGTTGTAGACATCGCTTCCTGCATGCAGAGTCTGTTCGTGCGTATGTGCGCGTATGGTCGCAAGACCTTGTTCGTCGAGGTCGCGAAATAAAGGAAACTGCTGAAAGGTATCCATATTACACGTTCAATGAGCGAGGGTCGATCATATTACTGATCGCCGTTTCTTTGCTGATGATGTTTTGCTGGTATATGCGCTTTATATCTTGGTCCATGGTCATCATACCCTCGTTGGCTGATGTTTGTATGACGCTTTTAATCTGCGCTACTTTGTTTTCTCTGATTATGTTTGCGATTGCTGGATTGTTCAACATAACTTCGCGAGCAGGAACGCGTCCGCCGCCCGTCTGTTTGTTCAGTAATTTTTGGGAAATGACGCTACGCAGGGTCATTGAGAGCTGCACGCGGATTTGGTCCTGTTGATACGGGGGGAACACATCAATGATGCGGTCAACCGTCTGCGCCGCATTGATGGTGTGGAGCGTGGCGAGTACGAGGTGTCCCGTCTCTGCAAGAGTCATGGTCGCTGCAATCGTTTCAAGATCACGCATCTCTCCCACCATAAGGACGTCAGGATCCTGCCGGAGAGAGTGTTTGAGCCCTGAAGCAAACGAAAGAATATCAGAGCCGAGTTCGCGTTGCTTGATGACGCTTTTGTCTGGTTTGAAAATAAATTCAATTGGATCCTCGAGCGTGATAATGTGCGCGTTCCGCTCTTTGTTGATGAGGTTGATCATCGAGGCCAGTGTTGTTGATTTTCCACATCCGGTCGGACCGGTCACGAGAATGAGCCCGTCGTGTAATCGCGCAAGCTTGTAGGCTATTTCCGGCATCAGAATTTCTTCCATGGTTGGAATGTTGTTTGAAACAACACGCGCCACCAGCCCGATATTTCCTTTTTCCCAGTGTACGTTAACGCGAAATCTTGATAGGTCGGGAATTTCGTACGACATGTCGAGTTCGCGATCTTTTTCGAGTTTAGCCCGTTGGGCATCTGAGAGTAATGCGTATACTAATTCCTGAGCATGCTCGTGCGTTAGTGTTTCCGCGTTTTCAATTTCAGCAAGATGTCCGTCTATCCGAAGAATAGGCGGTTTTCCCACGACAATGTGCAAGTCAGATGCTTTCTGTTCAACGGCAATTCGAAAAAGCCCTTCAATAGTCATCCCGTTTGTTGATGTTGGTGTTTGTTTTGGCATATTATGCAATAAGGTGAATCAAGTATCGTAAAGAATGTGGTCGTTATGTATTTTACCACAGGTGTCTTGTATTGGGTATTCAAACAGTAGCGTCTATTTTTGGACAACAACCGGCGTTCCGACATCTGCCCATTGGTAGAGTTCTTCCGCCGCACCGACGCCAAGGCGAACACACCCGTGAGAGACTGCCTTTCCGAGATGATCTTCCCCTTCTTTGTAGCCGCTCGGCCATTCAGGAAGTTCATGGATTCCGTAGGCGCTGCCGATAAAACTCATCCAGTACGGCATATACAGTCCGTAGGCACGCGAGTAGGCGCGATCAACCTTATTATTGATGGCGTACTCGCCGGTTGGGGTTTCGTAGCCCGGTTTGCCGGTTGAAGTAGTAATAGTGGCAATTCGAAAACCGCCTTCAAAGTAAGAGAGTTTTTGCTCTGAAAGATCAATAGTAATTACTTTACCGTCGCGCGCCATGGTGTTTGCGCGGTATGGCAGATTGAGAGTACGCCCCTCGCCTGCGTGTAGAACATCGATGGTAACCACACCTGCTAATGACTGAATTCCGGTTGATCCGTGCTGAAGCGTACCGTAGCCGTCAAACACATCAGCGCCGGTTTTGTTTTTGTAGTTGATTGAAATCCAGCCGCCTGCCCGCTCTCCGTCTTTGTGGGTTGGTCGTGCGACAAACATGTCATCAGTACTCACTTGAAACGAATTAATGCTCGATCCGTCCGTCCGCAAAAGATAGACGTTTTGAGTTCCGTTGGTCGTTGCTCCTGCAATCAGTAGTTCGTCGTATCCGTCGTCGCCGAGGTCGATACGTTCAAGCGAATAAATTGCAGAGAGCGGTTCATTGATAGCATTTTTTTCCACTAACTCTCCAGTGCTTGAAAAAAGAGACATAGTGGGTACACGATCCGGATTAGTCAGCGCCACAATAAGGGTGCCGTTTGTTTTTGTGCGGACGGTTGTTATGAGCGTGGTGCCGACATACACTTCTTCCGCAAAAAACCCCGGCGTTCCTTTTGGATTGCCGTATCCGTCGAATACGCGGACATGTGCGCCGCCTTCTTGCGACGGCGCGGTAATAATTTCAGGAACACCATCTCCGTCCAAGTCAGCTGATGTCACAAAAACACCGCCTTTGAAATTTTCATCATAGGCATACCACTCATTGATGATACTTCCATCAAGCCGAGTAAGGTGCACTTTTGGTTCCTGTCCGACCGGTGATCCAAAAACCAGTTCAGAGGTTCTGTCGCCGCCGAGGTCAAGCGGCGCGATTGAGTGGATTGTGTCAAAGGGGAGGGAGAGTGCCGCTTGAGCGTCGTCGGAGTACGAGCCGTTGAAGGTGAAGGCGGCGTCGGCAGTGGGCGCATTAAAAAACCAAAAACCAAAGACCAAAGACCAGACAATAACCAAGTTCCAACAACCAAAATGAATTCCTTGGGTCGTTTTTTTGGGAGTTTGCGCACCGAGATTTTTTTGGTTGTTGATCTTTGTCATTTGATTTTTTATTCTCCAAGTGTAGCGTCAAGTAATAATCTCATATCGTCCCAGTGCGCGCCAGGAGTGTCTGCCCCCATGGTGACGGCAATCACTTCTCTGCCTGCTTTGTTTTTCACTTTCATTACCAGGCACCGTCCGGCTTCGTACGTAAATCCTGTTTTTGATCCTAGAACAATATAGGGCACATCAAGCAGTTTGTTGCTATTGATGAGCGTGTGTTTTTTGCCGGTATTCACCGCGGCAATAGTATAAGCCTTTGGAGTTGTGACTTGCAGGAATAAGGGATCCGCGAACAGCGATTTTGCAATTGTATAGATATCCTGCGCTGTTGAAATGTTTTGGTCAGACAAGCCGGTTGGTTCTACAAAATGTGTTCGTTTCATGCCATATTTTTCAGCGGTTTGGTTCATATCCGATACGAACTCCTGTTCTGGCATACCTGTTGAGCGAGCAAGCGCTTTTGCCGCATTGTTAGCACTTTTAAGCAAAGTGGCATAAAAAAGATCATGTGCGGTAAACACATCCCCAGTTTTGACGTATATTTTAGCGGGAATGGTATCATCAGCCGTCTGAAAGGTGACTTTTTGATTCCACCCGGGATTATGGTCAAGAAATGTTGCCGCGGTTGCAAGTTTAGTGAGGCTCGCAATAGGTCGCTGTGTCTCGCTTGCGCGTTCAATCAGTATTTCTCCTGTGTGCGCGTCCGCTACGAAAATGGAAGGAGAGTTGATGCGTTCTTTTATATATTCGCTTTTATCTAAATGATCCGCAAAAACAGCAATATATCCGCTTGCCCAGCGGGTTTCTGTGTGCAGTACGCTATTTTCAATGTCAATTTCTCCGGGGAGATGTGTCCAGGCGCCTAATTCGGTATTATAGAGATAAATTTCCTTCCAGCGAGTTTCTTGCTCGGGAAATTGCATACTGACAGAGATGTTATGTTCTAGCGTATTGTTTTGGGCGGGAAGAAACGCGTACCAATATACTGATGAAACCATATCTTTGTCAGGAGGGACGGGATTAGGGAGTTCTGTTTTTGAAAAATCGACAAAAAGCGAGCGATGGAAGGATTGCGGGGCTAGTGATATGTAGGCTGAGCTGTCGGTTTGAATTCGGTAGCCGATTTCAACGTCTTCGCGCGGAATATACTGAGCGACTGACTCGGCAAGCAGAGACTGCGGCATCATAAAGATACCGACCACAAATAGGGCGAGCAACTGTTTGACGAATCGATGATTTTGTTTTATTTTTTGCGCCATAAAAAATTGCATGTATATAGTATAGCATATCTAGTAATTGTGTTTTCTTTATGCTACGCTGTGGTCGTATATGTTTGAGCAAGAATTGCAACAAAAAATACTGCGTGCGTTTTTCGACAGCTTCAACTGGTCGCCCGACCAGGTTGACTTGGTGCGGCCCGACCCTCGGTTCGGGGATGTTGCCATGGCGTGTCATCCATTCAGCCGAGAGCTTAAAAAATCACCGCAGGAGATTGCCGAGACCATTGCCGACCGCATTGCCAGTGACGATATTGCGTCACTAGACGCAACTGCCGGGTATATTAACATTCGCTTCAGTCCCGCGTATCTTGCTGAACAGATTCTCGGTCCCATTGTTGAACACGGAAATAATTTTGGCACGACAAAAAACTTTCCCGAAAAAATCGCGTTTGAGTATTCGTCGCCGAACACCAACAAGCCGCTGCACCTCGGACACATTCGAAACAACGTGCTGGGCATGGCAATTTCAAATATGTTTCTCTCTCAAGGCGCTGATGTCATCCGTGTTCAGATTATAAATGACCGCGGCATTCATATCATCAAATCAATGGTTGCGTATCAGAAATGGGGGGACGGGAAGACCCCTGAGGAAGCCGGTGAAAAAGGTGATCATTACGTCGGAAAATTTTACGTGATGTTTGAAAAAGAATTTGAGCGGGAGTGGCAGCAATGGCTCACGGAGCATCCGGAAGTCCCCGGCCTTGCTGATGATGCGCGCGCGCGCCGCAGGCAGGAATTTTTTGGAGAATCACGCATCGGCCAAGAGGCGCAAGAAATGCTCCGGCAGTGGGAGTCGGGCGATGATGCGGTTCGTGCGTTGTGGCAGATGATGAACGAGTGGGTATACGAAGGTTTTAAAGCAACGTACAAGAAGCTCGGAAGCGAATTTGATAAGGATTACTACGAAAGCGAGACCTATTTGCTGGGTAAAGAAATTATTAAGGCAGGACTTGAAACTGGAACTTTTTATAAAGAAGCAGACGGTTCGGTTTGGATTGATTTAACTGAAGACGGGCTTGATAAAAAACTGGTTGCCCGCAAAGACGGCACTTCAGTATATATTACTCAGGATTTAGGCCTTGCGGTTGCCCGCCAAAAAGAACTCGGTTTTGACCGTATGATTTATGTGGTGGGGCATGAGCAGGAGTATCACTTTAAGGTGCTGTTCAAGATTCTTGAAAAACTCGGACATGAATGGGCGTCTCATCTGTACCATCTTTCATATGGATTGGTTTTTCTTCCGGAAGGCAAGATGAAATCACGAGAAGGCAAAGTGGTTGACGCTGATGACATTATTGAAGAAGTACAGTCGCTCGCGCGCGGGGAGATTAAAAAGCGTTTTCCTGATATTGCGGACGTCGAACTTTCTGAGCGCGGCCAGATGATTGGGCTTGGTGCGTTGAAATTTTTGTTGCTTCAGGTGACGCCGACGCAATCCATTAAGTACAATCCCGCGGAAGCAATTTCGTTCGAGGGATCGACCGGACCGTATGTGCAGTATACGCACGCACGCCTTTCGAGCGTGCTTGAGGAAGAGACGCCGCTTCCGGTTTCCGACCTCGATCTTTCACTGCTCTCATCAGAAGCGGAACGTGAAGTGATTCTCGCGCTATCTGATTACTCGCGCATGTTGGAACAGGGGACGACAGACCGGAACCCGAGCAGTGTCTGTAATTATCTTATTACACTTTCTCAGCGCGTGAATACGTTTTACCATTCGTGCCACATCCTCAAAGCTGAGACCGATGAACTGAAACAGGCGCGGCTGTTGCTCGCAAAAGCTTCACAGATCGTGTTGCGAAACGGGCTCGGGCTTTTGGGGATTGAAGCTCCGGAAAAAATGTAGGGCAACACAATTTGTTTTATAAAAAAATGCCGCCCACTGATGATGTGTGTCAGTGGGCGGTGTTGCGCTACACGACGACGTACGTCGTGTTGCAGTGTGCGCAGGTGAGCGGCGGCTGTTCGGCTTCGTCGAACATGTGTCCGCAGTCGCGGCACTTGACGCCGCCGATCAGATCCGTGATGGGTCGGGTGACCGGATCGGTCTGGTTGACCTTGGGACCGGTGTGGATCTCCTCGATTGCTGCAGCTTCTGCCGGCATGTTTATCCTCCATGGAAAAGGGCGAGTGGTGCTCAGAAGCTATGATTGTCTTATAAATAACCTGTTTTTGGTATTTTGTCAAGGTTTGTACTTGTTTTTTGACAAGACCGGTGTTAATGTAACGTGATAGTTTATGCAGATATTTTCTACACAAAACAAGCGTTTTTTGGCTAAAACAGTGCTTTTTGTCCGTATTTTTATGATGGTTATCATGATTTCAACCACTCTTTTTGGATCTTTGACCGTTTATGCTCAGGATGTAGCAGCTCAAGAACCAGCACGGCCTCCAATTGCACATGTGGTTGATTGGACAAAAGGTGCCTTTTTGAACGTGAAACACTGGATTCAGGAGCAGGGATCAAAAGTTGCCAGAGCGCTGACCGGAGATCAGCAGACAGAACCCGAAAGCCCTGCTGTGCTTGGTGACTCGGTTGCGCCAGAGGAAGATATTATAGAGGAGCCGCTTCAAACAGAGATTCCACTTTCTCAATTTGATGCTTCCCAATACGGCGTCCAGAAATTGAGACAGTCCGCTTCTTATGTGCTCGCGGCTCCGGGAGTTCTGCAAACGCTTTCAGTTGCATACAAGAATAGTGGTGCACTTGCCTGGCCGGTGCAGGGTGTTTCTTTGAACACTGTTTGGACTGAGGCAAGCCACCCGCTCTATCATGATTCCTGGAAGACCGCGCGCAGGCCGGCGATTGTTGAAGCGTCAGTGACGCCAAACAACACATACGAGTTTAGTTTTATTGCGGATATTCCCGAAGAACCGGGAACATACCATCTGTCGGTGCGCCCGGTTATTTATAATGGAAGCGGATTCCAATGGCTTGGCGGAGTGGGTGTTGCCGCAGAGTGGGAAATTGTTGTTCCTGAGCCAGAGTCGGAAGAGCCTATTGAAGTTCCTGTGCCACCAGCTGCCGAAACTAAAGATAGTGAGGACGATGACGTGACTGATGCAGAAGAGGATGTTACTACAGAAGGCGAGATTGAGGCGCCGGCAACAGACAACGGGACGCCATCTGAACCGTCGCCTGCCACAGGTAGTGAAGAAGTAGAAGTAACCGAGCCCGCAGAACCTGAAGCGCAGCCTGCGCCAAGCTCATCAGCGCCTGGTGAAAAATCCGCGCCGGATAATGCCAACCAGCTTATTGGTTGGTCAACGGCGCCGGTGCTCGCGCCGGATAATGTGGCTCCTGAAACCAGCGTTTCTTCACTCAATTCAGTCACGACCGACAATGCGTTTACCGTCTCATGGACCGGTACTGACAACACGCGCGACGGCGTCGCGAGTTTTGACGTGCAGTACCAAGTCGACTCAGGCGATTGGACCGATTGGCTTGCTGAAACGGTTCTGATGTCTTCGGTATTCACCGCGCCCACTGACGGCGCGTACGGGTTTCGGTCGCGCGGACGCGATTACGAGGGAAACACTGAGGAGTATCCGAACAGCGCAGATGCATCGACAACTGTGGATACGACCCCTGACTATTCAGTTGTGATTAATGAAATTGCATGGGCAGGCACTGCCGCCAATAGCGCGCATCAGTGGATGGAACTCTACAACACCACTTCGTCGAGCGTTAACCTGACCGACTGGAAACTTGCAAACAGCGACGGCAGTTTTAGCATCACGCTCGCGGGCTCTATTCCCGCAAAAGGATACTTTTTACTTGAGTCTGACGCGAGTGCCGCAACGACCACCCATGATCAGCTGTTTTCGGGAAGCCTTTCGATTGGCGGAGAGTATCTGACCTTGCGCAAGGCCGACACCTCGTTCGCGGACAAAACAGGATCATCAACGGTTGCATGGTTTGCGGGCTCGAGCGCGGGCAATAAGCCGAGCATGGAACGAAAAGATCCGACCAGCGACGGCACGGTTGCTTCCAACTGGGCGAGTAATGACGGAGTCTTTATCATAGGAGAGGATTCAACGGGAACTGATGATCTTTCTGCCACGCCGAAGAGCCTCAACAGCGTGAACACAACCATCCCGCGCGCCGTGACAAACCTGCAGCACCAGTATGTCTACACCACCACCAGTTCGGCGCGGCTCTATTGGAGCACGCCAAAAACCGCGGACTCATCAGCGACTACTACCACACCGACATTTACGGCGTACTATGAACCATCGAGCGGAAACTGTCCGATTACTGAGAGTAATCTTTCAAGTGTCAGTTCTATAACCGGCAACTTGCCGGCAACCACCGAAGGTGCGGTTGCAACTACTACGGTGAGCAGTCTTTCGACTAATACCTCCTACTGCGTCGCAATCAAGGTGAACAATGGCGCTGAAGATTCTGCTTTGTCTAATGTGTATACCTTTAGTACAGAGTCAGGAACTTTGACAAATCTAGGGTTTCCTGGGAATGCGGTTACTTCTGATAAAACTGTATCTGTCGCGGATAGTCCATATCAACTCTTTGATAGTTTTAGTATTAATGCTGGATTTACTTTAACTATTGAGCCTGGGGTTGTTATAAAAGTTATTCAAGGTAGTGGTGATAATATTACTGTAAACGGAACCCTGAAGCTCGGTTCCGCGAGCGATGCGGTGAATGCAACTGTTATTACATCAACTACTGATGACACATATAACGGCGATACTAATGGAGATGGGTCCAGTACTTCACCTGCTGCAGGCGATTGGGGAAAGATAACAATAGGCGTAGGAACTGGTTCTCTTGATTTTGATCACGCAATTATTTTGTACGGTGGTGTCAGTACTCCAATGGTGTCTATGACGGCAGGTAGTGCAAATATTAGCAATTCGATTTTGGCATTTAGCAACAACAATGTAATTGCCCTTGCAAACGATTCTACGAGTTTAGTATTGAACGGTTCAACTATTCGAGGCGGTGCGCAGTTACAGACCGCAGCTGGACTTGATGGTATCGGTGTTTCAACCCTTGCAGACATAACTGTTACTAATACAACATTTACCGGAAACCGTCGCGGTATTGCAGTTGATGGCAATGCAGATGAAGTAAATATCAGTATTACCAATAACAATTTTTACGCAAACAACAGGGCTAGCACACCAAACGGTGGTGTTCAGATATCTGATACCGACGGCACACCCGTTGCGTTATCGGGTAACTGGTGGGGTGATTCAGCAGGCCCAACGCTTGATGTTCATAGTACGACTGATAGCCGAGACGGTGTGCTTGATGATACTCCTGACGGTAGCCTCGATTTGACCGTTGTTACCACTTCCCACTCATCTACGCAGATTACTGTTTCACCAAGCGGGCTCTAGGACAGCTATTGAAATTTTCAAGGTATTTTGTTATTCTATTCGAGTATTTTGCAAGCCCGAATGGTTTACTGTTTGCCTGCCTGGCTAGCTCCCGCCTACGCTATCGCTTCGGCGGGCAGGTAGTTGGTTACAGGTCCATCATAACTATACTGGTGGGCGACATATGGGCGACTAGCTCAGTTGGTTAGAGCGCGTCACTGATAATGACGAGGTCCCAGGTTCGATTCCTGGGTCGCCCACCAGTATAGTTATGAGGCCGCAACGCGGCTACGACGAGCCGGGGTAGCTCAGTGGTACCTGCCTGCCGGCAGGCAGGGAGCAGAGGAGGGTTTATGTATAGTGTTTATGTATTAAAAAGCGCTAGCGACAATAGGCTTTACGTTGGTATGAGTGGTAATGTTGAGCGTAGGGTTTCGGAACACAATAATGGGTACGTTTTTTCAACAAAAGCCTACCGACCGTGGCTGCTCGTGTACAGTGAGGCGGTCACATCCCGAATTGAGGCGCGGAAAAGAGAGAAATATTTCAAAAGTGGTTCGGGTAAGGAGTTTTTAAAATCAATTTTACATTAACAAGTTATCTGCTTGATTAGCCGGGGTAGCTCCCTCCTTCGCCCTCGCTGTGCTCGGGCTTCGGCGGGCAGGCAGTGGTATAACATATCACCATGTCTACCCATCGAAGCTCTGGCGTATGCCGGAGCGAAGTTGTTGGGCCGGGGTAGCTCAGTGGTAGAGCAGAGGCCTGAAGAGCCTTGTGTCGTGAGTTCAATCCTCACCCCCGGCACCAGCCCGTTTTTCAGACGGGCAATAACCAAACCCCAAATACCAAAAATCAACCTTTGATTGTATGGTATTACCCAGATTTTCACTTGGGCTCGCCGGAGGCGAGTTAAGCGAAAATCTGAAAGGAGTAGGCGAGTGGAGGGCGTAGCAGACCGACGCAGTCGGGATGCGAAACCCGAAACGCGACTACAACGTGGGTTCGTAGCTCAGTTGGTTAGAGCGCCACATTGACATTGTGGAGGTCAGAGGTTCAACTCCTCTCGGACCCACCAGACCGCCCTTTGGGCGGCAATAATCAAGCACCAATCATCAATAACCAAATAAATTCCAAAATCCAAATTCCAAAATTATTTTATTTTGGTGATTGGAAATTGGTTATTGGTCATTGCGCGCTTCGTGCGCCGGGGCATGGCCTAATTGGCTAAGGCACCACGTTTGGGACGTGGGGATTCTCGGTTCGAGTCCGAGTGCCCCGACCA
>Ga0210057_1000289_pt1 | contig 85857 bp, 71 predicted proteins | sample CryGeyCG2114_010_2_FD_183968 | JGI IMG/M metagenome (GOLD analysis project Ga0210057, IMG submission 183968) | Groundwater microbial communities from aquifer - Crystal Geyser CG10_big_fil_rev_8/21/14_0.10 (SPAdes) (version 2) | ecosystem: Environmental > Aquatic > Deep subsurface > Groundwater ... | reverse complement strand
AATCCCTCCGGGAGCATATCCGCCCATAGCTCAGCCGGTAGAGCAGTTGCCTCTTAAGCAAACGGTCGCAGGTTCAAATCCTGCTGGGCGGACTTAAAAATCCTGCATTTGCAGGATTTTTAATTTTGTTTTTATTAAAAATGGGGTATTTTACTATCTTTAAAATTATCTTATCAAATAAATATCTGCTGTTTTGTCATCAATCTTTCCATCTTTTACAGCTCGTTTTATATCTTGCTCTATGGTAAACATCCCCGATTTAGCACTTGTCTGTAAAACTGTTTTTATTTGTTGAACCTTTCCTTCGCGAATTAGGTTTGCGATAGCCGCATTATTTATTAAAATCTCGCGAATCGCCGTTCTACCTCCGCCATGTTTTGGAACGAGCTGTTGAGAAATAATACCACGTAAAGTCATTGCTAATTGAATTTTTATTTGCGGTTGCTGATATGGAGGAAAAACATCGATAATGCGATCCACTGTCTGGGCTGCGCTATAGGTATGCAAAGTGGCAAAAACCAAATGCCCTGTTTCTGCTAAAGTCAACGCTGAAGAGATAGTTTCCAAATCACGCATCTCCCCTACCATAATTACGTTTGGGTCTTGACGCAGAAGGTGTTTCATCCCTTCGGCAAAGCTTAACATATCTGTTCCTAGTTGTCTCTGTCTTATGACTGATTTTACAGGAACAAAATTAAATTCCACAGGATCTTCCAATGTAATTATATTTTCGGCACGCGTTTTATTGATACGGTTTACCATTGCTGCCAAAGTTGTTGATTTTCCAGAACCAGTCGGACCGGTTACTAAAACAAGTCCGTGAGGAAGGTTGGTAAATTTTTCTGCTATCTCAGGTAATTCCAAATCTTTCATTGACGGTATATCTTTTGGAATAGCGCGAGCCGCCATACTGATAGAGCCTTCTTCAAAAAATAAATTAACACGGAAACGTTCGCCTGATGATAGAGAATAGGCAATATCCAATTCTCTATTTTTTATAAATTTTTGTTGGAGCGTTTTATCAATCATTGCAAAAACTAAGGCTTCTATCTGTTTCGCGGTAAGCGGTTTTGTTTTTACTTTAATAAGTTCTCCACTAATTCTTAAAATTGGCGGAAGTTCAGTAGTTAGATGTAAGTCAGACGCCTTATTCTTTATAACTGTTTTAAATAGTTGATCTATAGTCATACAAATTATGAATTAAAAATTATGAATGATGGGTTATGGAATTATACATAATATTATACTACAAATAATGCTGATTACAAAAAAGCTACGTAATCGCAGCTTTTTTATTCGTAGTTCGTAAATGATAATTTGTAATTCTTTTATTACTCCCAACCCTTAGCTTCCAATCCGGCACGGGCAGAATCCACTTGTGCTTCGTGCTTTGAAGTACCTTTACCCTCGGCAATTTTTTCATCTCCAATATAAACTCCAATAGTAAATTTTTTTGCATGGTCAGGTCCAACTTCTTTCAAAACCTTATAATTTGGAGTAACGCCAAATTTTTCCTGCGCCACCTCCTGAAATCTGCTCTTTGGGTCAAGATATAACTTTTTCTCCAAAATTTCTGAAAGTTTTATTAATAAATATTTTTTTAAAAAAACATCCGCTGCTTTATATCCGCCATCTAAATAAATTGCGCCAACGATTGATTCAAAGGCATTGGCTAAAATATAAAGACGAGCTTTGGAATCTTTGTCTTTCATCTCTCCACGCGAAAGAAGCATATAATCTTCCACTCCCAAATCTCTGCATAACTCACCTAAAGTATTGGCGTTTACAAGCGAAGCGCGCCAATTAGTAAGATCACCTTCTGGATTTGGATAATTTTCAAATAAATATTCTGTAACGACCAACTCTATTACCGCATCTCCTAAAAATTCTAAACGCTCATTATGTCCCAACCGAAATTTTGGATGCTCATTTAAATAAGAGCGGTGTGCAACCGCTGTAGTTAAAAAATCAATATTTTTAAATTTTACACCAAGTTTTTTAGCGAGTGCCGTTACATCTTTCATACTTGAGAGAATCAGGAATCATGAATTATGAATCAAGAGCAGATATCCCAATTCGTAATTTATAATTCGTAATTATTAATTATTTTATCTCTTCTAGAATTTGTGAACCCTCGGCTTCTGCATCGCTCTCGTTCGGAACAGCCAAGGATGGTTCTTCTTCTTTTTCTGGCTTCTCCTTATCAACATCTTTTACTTCTCCAGCCTCTACCATATCCTTATATATTGCGCCCAAAACACCATTTACAAATTTTCCGCTCGATTCTCCACCAAAATTTTTTGCCAATTCTATCGCCTCATTTATCGCAACTTTTGCCGGAATATTCGGAGAATGCTTAAGCTCTAGAATACCAATCCGTAAAACATTTCTATCAACCGTTGTTATTTGATCCAATGGCCATTCTGGAGCATATCTCGTAATAATCTCATCTATTTCTTCTTTATATTTTTTTACGCCATCAATAAGCTCTTTTACAAAACCCTTATCATCTAATCCTGTGGCAAACTGTTCTTTATCGTAATTTATAATATTTTTTATTTTTTCTTCGCCTTTCATTGCATTTCTAAAATCCCACTCATAGAGTGTTTGCATTGCTAAGGCTCTGGCTAAATGTCTATTGGCCATATGAATTAGTTACATTTTGGACATGCAAAATGAGGACGTTTTGTTGCGCCACATTTTTTACACTTCGTAAGCGTAGCCGGTGTTAGAGCATCATGAGATCTGCGATGGCCTTGCTTTGCCTTGTTTGTCTTTACTTTAGGTTTCATAATTTATAGCAGTTAATTAAATAAATATAATTCTTTTTTTAATTTTCTATCTTATATCAAGGTAACGGACGCGGCCTTGTCACTCTCGGCCTTAAAACGCATAAGATGAACTCCCTGGGTTGCCCGTCCCAAAGATGGGACTCCACCAAATTTCATTCTTATTACTTGTCCTTTTTCCGAAATTATTATTATATCTCGACCGTCATCTTCAGTGTTAGCAATAAAAGCACGCACTATCTCACCGGTTTTAACAGTTATATTCGCTGTCTTAATTCCAGAGCCTCCCCTTCCTTGAACCTTATATGATTTTAACGTTGTCTTCTTACCATAACCTTTTTCCGTAACAATAAATAATTCCAGAATATTTTTATTAACCATTTTTGGATCTACGACATCCATTCCCACAACGCAATCATTTTTCTTAAGACGGATAGCTCGGACGCCTGCAGCAGTTCTACCCATTGCCCGAACATTTGTTTCTTTAAATCTTATGGCCTGTCCATTTGCAGTTACTATCATTATATCATTATTTCCACTTGAAGGCTTTACCCATTCCAAATAATCATCATCATGAAGACCAATTGCAATGAGCCCGGAACGTCGAACATTTTTAAACTCATCAAGCGCTACTTTTTTAATCAATCCTTTTTTGGTTGCCATAACAAGATATTTTTCTTCGCTGATATCATCAAACGAAAGAACTGTGGAAACTTTTTCATTCGGTCCTAATTGCAAAAAGTTCTGTAGTGCCTGACCCTTTGCGGTTCGTGTTGCCTGTGGAACGTCATATGTTTTAAGTTGGAATACTCTTCCTCTGGTTGTAAAAAAGAAAAGGTCATTATGTGTCATTGTTGAAAAAAGAACTTCTACGATATCTTCTTCTTTTGTAGTAAGACCCATTACGCCCTTGCCTCCTCTTCCCTGACTTTTGAAGGTATCTGGCGGAATACGCTTAATATATCCATCCTGCGTAATCATAACAATGACTGACTCATTCGGCACTAAATCTTCCGGCTTAAATTCTTTGACGCCATGCGAAACAACTTTGGTTCTTCTTTCATCACCATATTTTTCTTTCAACTCTTTTATCTCATCCTTTAAAACGCCCGCCATCTTATTTTTTGAACTCAAAAGATCTTCTAGTTCTTTTATAAGCGCCATCTTCTCTTTTAATTCCTGCTCAACCCTTATTCGTTCCATGTTTGCCAATTGTTGCAAACGCATCTCCAAAATAGCAAGCGATTGAATCTCTGTAAGTTTGAATTTTTTTATTAGATTTATTTTTGCTTCATCTTTATCGCTACTTTTCTTAATTGTAGAAATAATTAAATCTATTTTTAAAATCGCGATTTTCAAGCCTTCTAAAATATGAGCACGTTCGCGAGCTCTGGTTAAATCATATTCTACTCTACGTTTTATAACTCCCAAACGATGTCTTATGTATTCTTCCAAAACATTTTTTAAAGTAAGTACTTTTGGTTGGATGCCGTCTACAAGCGCCAGCATATTTACATGAAATGTTCCCTGAAGTTGAGTGAGCACAAAAAGACGATTCAAAACTTTTTTAGGATAGGCATCTTTTTTAAGCTCTATCACAATTCTAATTCCTTCTTTTGAAGACTCGTCGCGCACATCTCTAATGCCTTCTATTTTTTTTGTTTGAACAAGCTCAGCAATTTTTTCTATTAAAGTTGATTTATTTACCTGATAAGGAATCTCGCTAATAATAATTCTGAATTTACCACTATCTTCCTGTATATCCGTTTTAGCCTGCATTACTATTCCGCCCTTTCCCGTGGCATAAGCTGTCTTTATTTCATTTTTATCAAAAATAATTCCTCCGGTAGGAAAGTCCGGTCCTTTTACGAACTCCATCAAATCATCAACTCCGCAATCCGGATTATCTATTAAATGAGTTAGCGCACCGCATACTTCTGTTAAATTATGTGGTGGGATATTTGTCGCCATACCAACAGCAATACCCATTGACCCATTCAAAAGAAGATTGGGGAGTTTGGCTGGCATGACCTTTGGTTCTTTTTGCGTAGCATCATAATTTGGAACAAAGTCGATTGTTTCCTTATCGATGTCATACAAAAGCTCTTCAGTAATACCTCGCATTTTTGCTTCAGTATAACGCATAGCAGCAGCCGGGTCGCCATCGATTGAGCCCCAGTTTCCTTGACCATGCACAAGTGTATAACGGAGCGCAAAATCCTGTGCCATTCTGGACATAGAATCATAAACCGCTGAATCGCCATGCGGATGATATTTTCCCAAAACTTCACCAACAACAGTTGCTGATTTACGAAATTTCCCGCCAGAACGAAGTCCCATCTGCCACATTGCATACAAAATTCTGCGATGGACTGGTTTTAAACCATCACGAACATCGGGTAAAGCACGTGAAATAATAACACTCATTGCATAATCCAAATAAGACTCCTGCATTTCGGCGACAATATTTATATTTTCTACCTGGCCGATATTATTTTCAGCTTCTAATTGTTTTTCGTCGGACATATTTTTTTATTCTAAATTTTTGATATCACCATGAGATTCTTCTGTGCTTGTTGATACCGGTACCTCTGATCCCTGAGGCGTATGCTCGTTCATCATTTTATCAATTTCTTCCATCTGTTTTTTTAAATCATCTTTTAATTCTGATAATGTGTCCTTATCGGAGCTCTTGCTATTTTTGGTGCTAAGAATAGTCGCGCTGATATTATAATTTGTAAGCGCAACCCAAACAACTCCGATTACAAACGTTATACCCATTACCCAAAGCCACATATGTAATTTTTTTTTGTCTGAAGACATAAAAAATAAGTTCAAAAATAGAAATTTACACTCTTTGCTATGCTTTCTCCAAAACTATTACTTTTGTTTCTTCTTCCGGTAAATCTTTTCTTGCAATTTTTAACTTATTCATCGTTTCTTCTTTTGTGCCATACTCTTTTAAGAATTTTTGCACATCATCCAAATTAATAGTAAGCCCCGGCATTTTATATTGCATCGGGATAATAACTCTTGGCTCAATTTGATTGGCTATTTCCGCTGCTTTCTTATAATCAATAGAATCTCCTCCGCCAACCGGTAAAAGAAGAATATCTATATTTTCAAGTTCGGATAAACTCTCATCTCTCAATTTATGTTTTAGCCCACCAAGATGCGCCATAGCCATATCTTCAAATTCAAATCTAAAAATCATAGATTCTTCTGTTTTTTCATCTGTGTCGCTTTTAACAGGGATACCGTAAATAAAAATTCCGCCTTTTTCATATTCGCCTGGTTCTGTAACTACAAGCTCTGATCCAGAAACAGCAGAAAAATTATTATAAAGCTTATTTTTATTATCTATAATAGCAACAATTTCCGCAGAAAGAGTTCTTGGTAATCTAAGTCCCATACCCTTCGTATCAAATGGATTGATAACAAGAGATGTCGTCTTGTTGACACCTTTTGCCTCTATGGAAAAGCATGATAAACCGTGATAAAGAATGTTTAAAATCATATTTTATACATTATTAATATAATAAAATATTACCATAAATTTAAAATTGGCGCAAGGGCTAGAAGTAAATGGTTATAAAGCTGTCCGCCTATGAAAAAACCAGTCAAAAATGACTGGAATTGGGGTTATGAATGTGCCCAAACTTGGGCTACTTCCCAACTTATAGGATACATAATGACTCTATTTAGAGTCTCTGAATAAAAAATTTAGAAATGACCTTGCTTATCACCCCTCTCACCTACGTCAACCAAGCTTTCTTTCAAAAGTTCTGGCATTAGCTTGCGCAAAATTATTTTTATCTCCGGCCAATATTTTTGTGAAAGCTCTTGATCTAATCTTACGTCTATAAAATCAATTGCTTCAACCAGCTCATTAACTTCCAAACTTGAAACACCATCTTCAAAGAATTCTAAACAGGTCTCAAATAATGCCCTTACTATCATATCAGCAGACATCTGACAACCTTCAACGATTAGCTCCTTTTTTATTTCTTCATCATTTTTATATTCATCCACTAATTTGATTTTTCCGTCTTGCATGGCATTGAATACATTAATAGTGGCTTTAAGTTGCTTTATTTCCTCCTTGTCTTCTTCTGTCAAATTTTCTTGTTCGTCTTCCAGTGCCGCCCTAAAGAACCCTTCCATTTCTCTTAACTGTTTTTTTCTTCTGAAGATAAAAAATACCACTCAAGCGGTTGAAAAAAACTGCTATCTTCTTCGATATTCAGGCCGTTCAGCGCATTTTCATATAACTCTTCCACAAACCTGCAAATGTGCGGTTCTAAGAGCCCTCGCATACACTGAAACCGTCCCCCAAACTTTTCACATTGTTTTTCACTTCTTGATAAAAAAAACGACAATATACCAATCGGTTTTGAAAAGGCCATCGCATACCTCCTTGATGTCTTGACTCTAATATTCCGCTGTGGCAACAGCGCCATAAAATTCCAAAAGTTCATCCAAATCCTGTATTTGGGGTTCGTTGCTATAGTTCACCCAACGTTCTTCCAACTCCATTATTTTTTGATTTATTTCTGAAGAATGCTCAGGAAGCTCTCCTGCCATTTGACGCAAATTGGCAATTTTTTCTTCAATTAGCAGAACCTTCTTTTTTCCTTCCTCAACGTATTCTCCAAATTTTTCTTTATCCTGTCCGGCAATCCGCTCCGCCACTTCGCGATGAACCTCTTTATGCACCTCACGTTCGGCATTTTGAAAAGCAAGCACATCTTCCCTGCTCAAATATTCTTCGTGCACCTTACCTTGCTTGATCTGTTCTACCTCTCCGCCATCTCGTAAAAACTTATCAAACCTTTTCCGTACGCTTTCATCTTCTATAAAATTATGAATACCGGCTTCTTCTTTTATCCGACAACAATCATCAAAAACTTTTGAATAAGCATATACATAAGGAAATGATTTTTTCCCAAACTCAACAATCTGACGCGCATCGTCTTCAGTAAGAACTTCTTTTGCAAAATCAATATTTGGTTTATCTGCAAAGCCTTCGGGAAGAAAATCTAAAAAAATTTTTAGCTCTTGTAATAATTTATTCATAAAATAATGGTTAATCCTCTTACTTCTATTCTATATAAATATCAAAAATCCCGCAATGCGGGATTTTTGTTTGATGTCTAAAAAAATTTTATTCTTCTTTTGCTTGGTCAGATACAGCTTCTTCTGGTTCGGAAACCTTTTCTTTTTGTTCTTCAGGCTTTTCCTCAGACGCTATTTCTTCTTTTTCTTCTGAAGAAGCTTCTTCTCTAACTTCTTCTTCCAATTTTTTTTCTGCTTCTGTATTTTCTTGTTTTTTAGTTTTCTTGCTTTCTTGTTCTTGTGGTTTCATACTAAGACCCAATCTATGCTCATTCGGCTCAATGGAAATAATCGTTGCTTCAACTTCATCATTTTCTTTAAAATCTTCCGGCTTATGTTTACCCAACTCTGAAATATGGACTAATCCATGAATATCTTTATCGAGCTCAACAAAAAGACCGAAATGATTTGTCTTCAAGACTTTGGCTTTTACCTTGTCGCCAATTTTGTATTTTTCATTTACGTCTTTCCATGGATCGTCCTGAAGTTTTTTAATTGATAAGAAAATTCTTGAACCTTGAATATTAACAATTACAGCTTTTACCTTATCGCCGACTTTGAATAAATCCTGCGGGCTATCAATTCTCTGCCAGGCAAGTTCGCTGATATGAATAAGCCCCTCTAAGTCATCAAATTTTACAAAAACTCCAAAATCGGTAACAGCGGTGATGGTTCCTTCTACTAAATCGCCAACCTTATATTTAGCAATATTTTCTTTTTGATCTTCTTCCCAAATTTGCTTTTCGCTAGCAATAAGTTTTTCCTGTTGCTGATCTGCGTCCAAAATTTTAACTTCTATTTCCTGACCAACTAAACTGCGCAATTTCTCTAAAATTTTTGATTTGTCTCCACCCTGAACACGAGGATAGTTCTCCGGTGATAGTTGTGAAACAGGAATAAATCCCTGAATTCCAAAAAGTTTTATAATCAATCCGCCTTTGTTTGCTTCTTGGACTTTGACTTTAACTTTTTCACCTGTCTTTCTGAGCTCGTCCAAATTACCCCAAGTTTTTTGCTGGCCAGCAAATCGGAAAGAAAGTTCAACATCACCATTTTCATTTTCCAAATCAACTACGGTTGCCTCCACTTCATCGCCAACATTAAGACCGGAAAACTCTTCTGATTCGCCGTAAAGTTCATTTCCACGGACAACACCTGTGCGGTAACCTGGCAAATCAATTTTTACTTCACTTTTAGATACGGAAACAACTGCTCCTTTTACCAAGTCGCCTGATTTTGGAATTTGTAAAAACTGTTTATCCTTTAACAGTTCTCGAAATTCTTCTCCTCTTACAGTAATTGCTTTTTCGTCTTCTTTTTCAATTATTTTTTCGTCTGTCATATTTTTTATACAAAAAATGCTTCTTCTCAGCACCAAAAGAAGCTAATCTTAATAATAAAGTATGCCGAATGTATGAATGTATATTAACATATATTATAAAAAGTGTCAAATCATACCAAATCGGACGATTTCTGGCTTTTTTTAATATTTGATGTTAATATAATTACGGTTATTTAACTCTTGGGAAGGAGAGGACAATGCAATCCATTGTGGTTGTAGGTACCCAATGGGGAGATGAGGGAAAAGGAAAGATCGTTGACTTGCTAAGTGAAAAAGCAGACATAATTATTCGTTTTGGCGGAGGAAATAACGCCGGGCATACTCTGGTTGTAGACGGCAAAAAGCTTATTCTCCACCTAATCCCAAGTGGTGTTATCCATCCGGGAAAAACTTTGGTTTTAGGGCACCATATGGTACTTGATCCACTGGCTCTGAATGACGAAATCCATACTTTGCAGGCAATCGGTCTCTTGCAAGACGCAAAAAAATATCTCAGAATCTCCAATCTGGCGCACATTATAATGCCGTATCATATTGATTTGGACAAACTGCGCGAAGCGCAAAAAACCGGAAAAATCGGTACAACCGGACGAGGCATTGGCCCGGCTTATGAGTTCAAAGCTGCCCGTTGCGGAATCAGAATGGGACACTTGCGTTACCCCGAGCTTTTTAGAGGACTGGCGGAAAAAGCATTGGCAAAAGCCAATCCGGAGATTGAACGCTTGGGCGGAGAAAGGCATTCTGTTTCTTCGGTTGTCGGACTGCTTTGCTTGGCAAGCCACAATCTTGCGCCATATATAGACAATATTCATCCGATAATCCAGGACACAAAAGCACTGAATTTAAAAATCTTATTTGAAGCCGCGCAAGGTGCAGAACTTGATATGGATCAAGGTACATACCCCTTCGTCACTTCATCCACAACGCTAGCAAGTGCCGCAGCATCAGGAAGCGGTTTGGGTCCGATGGATATTCAAAAAGTTATTGGTGTTGTAAAAACATATACAACTCGTGTTGGTGGAGGACCATTCCCTACAGAGCTTCTTTATGAGGTTGGAAAACACATTCGTACAGTAGGCGCTGAATATGGATCGACAACCGGTAGAGACAGAAGATGTGGTTGGTTAGACCTTGTCCAACTGCGACATGCAGTAGGGGCTAATGGCATCAAAGAACTTTTCTGGACAAAACTAGATGTTTTGCGTGGACTCCATCCTCTCAGGATATGTGTGTCTTACAGATTCAGAGGAGAAACAATTACCAGCTGGAACGATATCCCAGCAGAGCTTCTTCACGAAGCTGAACCGAATTATATTAGCCTTGATGGATTTGACGAGGACATTTCCGGCGCTCGCGATATCAGTGATCTGAGCTTAAAGGCACTAGCAATCCCCCGGTACGTATGCGAAAAACTCGGGGTTACCATCTCCGGCATCTCTGTCGGTCCAGACAGAGAACAAACAATCATGGTAAATAAATTTCCTTGGGGTTACCCAGGCATCAGCACTTTTACTTTCTAACTCAAATCTCCCAATTGGGAGATTTTTTAATCCTTGACCGCCTTCCTATTATTATATATAATATACAAAGTGTTATTTTTACTATATAATTAAAACATACTATGAAAGCAAAAAATTCACCTCTCCTAAAAAATATTCTTTTATTTTTAATTATTTTTCTGGCAATTGCCGGACTTTTTAGTACGTATAATCTACAAACAGATAAACCGGAAATAAAAGATATCGGTACGCTTGTAAACCAAATAGAACTCGGGCAAATTAAAAAAATTGAAATTCAGGATAACAAATTAAGTGTAACATTGAATGACGATACAACAGAAGAAGTTTCAAAAGAGCCACAAGATAGTTTAACCACTCTTCTTTCTAACTACGCAGTAAATCCTGAAAAAATTAAAACAATACAAATCGAGGTTAAAGAAGAATCTGGTTTTTCTTATTGGCTAAAAACACTTCTACCATTTTTAATACCATTTATATTTATAGGAATTTTTATTTACATAATGACTCGCCAGATACAAGGCGCAAACACGCGGGCAATGAGTTTTGGAAAATCAGGCGCGCGAGAAATAGCTAAAAATTCTAAAAACAAGATAACCTTCAAAGATGTCGCGGGAGAAAAAGAAGCAAAAGAAGAACTGCAAGAAGTTGTAGAATTTTTGAAACATCCGAAAAAATTTATTTCCGTCGGAGCAAAAATACCAAAAGGAGTTCTTCTTATGGGAAGCCCTGGTACTGGAAAAACACTTTTGGCGCGCGCTGTTTCCGGTGAAGCGGAAGTTCCCTTTTTCCATATTTCTGGTTCAGAATTTGTAGAAATGTTTGTTGGTGTTGGGGCAAGTCGCGTTCGCGACCTTTTTGCAAAAGCTAAAAAAAATACACCTTGTATTATTTTCGTTGATGAGATAGATGCGGTTGGCAGACAGCGCGGAACCGGTATGGGCGGTTCTCATGACGAGCGCGAGCAAACATTAAACCAAATTCTCGTTGAGATGGATGGATTTGATCCTAATCAAGGAATAATTGTTATGGCCGCAACGAATAGACCGGATGTTCTTGACCCGGCGCTTCTTCGCCCGGGACGTTTTGACCGCAGAATTGTCCTTGATATGCCGGATATAATTGACCGCGCAGAAATTTTAAAAATACATGCAAAAGGAAAACCAATCGCAAAAAATGTAGATATTAAAAGAATTGCTGAGCGAACACCGGGATTTTCCGGCGCAGACCTGGCAAATCTTATGAATGAAGCGGCGATACTTACTGCACGCAGAAATAAAAAAGAAATGACTATGGACGAGCTGACTGAAGCAATCGAGAAAGTTATGCTTGGACCTGAAAGAAAAAGCAGAGTTCTCTCAAAAGAAGAAAAAGAGATTACTGCATACCATGAAGCAGGACACGCTCTTGTTGCTCACGAAAGTCCTTATTCTGATCTCGTTCACAAAATCTCTATTATTTCGCGCGGACACGCCGCCGGCTACACTTTGAAATTACCAGAAAAAGAACGATACCTCAAAACACGCGGAGAATTTTTAGCTGAACTTGCAGTTGCTCTTGGAGGATATGCGACCGAAAAAATGATTTTTGGTGAAAGCGACTTAACAACTGGGGCTTCAAATGATTTGCGGGTTGCCACCCGTCTTGCAAGAACTATGGTTACCCAATATGGTATGAGTGAAAAATTAGGACCACGGACTTATGGACACAAAGAAGATGTGGTATTTTTGGGACGTGATTTCACCGAACAAAAAGATTATAGCGAAACAACAGCGCAAGTAATCGATGAGGAAATAACCCATTTAATGAAAGAAGCCGAAAAAAAAGCACATGAAATCATTTCAAAAAATAAAGAAAAACTAAAAGAAATAGTGGATATTTTATTAAAACAAGAAATTATAGAAAAAGAAGAGTTTGAATCACTATTTAAAAAATAAATATCGCTATATGCTTATAGCCCACAGCTTACAGCTTATAGCTTTTTAAGGAGGCATATGAAAATCGACTCATCATCTCTTTATCGAGATATAATAAAGCGAGCTTTTTTAGTTACTTGGCGAAACCGATTTTTATGGATATTGGGGTTTTTCACTACATTTTTAGGACTTGGCAGTTTGTACGAAATAACCGTCAAAAACAGCATAAACAATATTGAGATATTCAGTTCTTTTGCAAATAAAATAACATCTATCTCATTATCCGGAATTATTATTTCCAAAAACTTGGACAAAATAAATATAGGTAACGCTATTCTAACAATTTTTTTCTTAATTTTTGCTACAGCTCTAATAGCTTTTTTAATCTGGCTGGCGGTTATTTCTTTTAGCGGGCTAATCAAATCAGCTCAAAAATTAGATCAAAATAAAAAAAAGCTGAGTCTTCGTGTCGTACTAAAAGAAGGTAAACAACATTTTTGGCAAATTTTGGGAATAAATATTTTAGGAAAAGTGTTAATCACCTGCCTCTTAGCTTTTACTGGCTGGACACTGTCATTCATTATTATAGACCATTCAATAGGCAGAGCGTTTTTTTATTTTTTTGTAGCGTTATTATTTATTGCAATATCTTTATTAATTACATTCCTAATAGTCTACGCGTCATGTTTTTCAATTTTAAAAGAAAAATCTTTTTTCTCATCAATAAAACATTCGTGGGATTTGTTTAAAAAAAATTGGATAGTAAGTATTGAGGCTTCGGTAATACTTTTTGCGGTTAATTTTATTCTAAAGCTTACCCTTACGGCATCCATCGTGCTCTTATCCATACCGTTTATGATACTTTTGCTTCTCTTTTATTCAGCCGCTAGTACAATATCCGGCATCTCTACAGTTATTATTGCTATCTGGATTTTAATAAGCATAGTATTAATGGTATTAGTCGGCAGCTTCTACTCAGCCTTCCAAATTGTTGCATGGACTTTTATTTTTGATAGAATAAATAAAGGCGGGGTGTTGTCCAAATTGCATAGGATATTCGGATAATAATTCTTAAGCTCAGCGACGCGTGATTCTAATAATTTTGTTTTAATGATTTTATGCCATTACCATCAATTGATGATTTACTAAAAAAACAAGGGGAGGTACTTTCTGAAACGCAAGAAAAATACACAGAAAAAATAGAAGAAATACGCTTGAAAGAAAAAGAAGAAGAAACAAAAGAAGAAGCCTCCTCTTTGGGTGACTCTTATATAAATTTAACCGGCTTTCCTATTGCTCCGGAAACTTTGAAATTACTGCCAAAAGAACTTGCGGACACAAATAAAATGGTTTCTTTTTTTCATGGGGGCGGAGAAACAAGAATCGGGGCATTGGATCCAAAAAACGAAAAAGTAAAAGAAATCGCATATCAAATAGGAGAACGACAACATTCTAATATTAGAATTTATAAAATATCTATCCAATCGCTCAAAAACGCATTAAAACTTTATGCTGCTTTGCCAACAATAAAAGAAATAAAAAAAGGCGTGGAGATAAAATCTGAAGATATAGAAAAATTTCGGCGTGAAATAAAATCATTTACAGATTTGGCAGAAAAAATAAAAGGCGTTTCTACAACGAATTTAGTAACTTTTATTGTCGCGGGGGCTGTAGAATCTAAAGTTTCCGATATTCATATTGAAGCGGAGGAAAATGATGTAAAAATTCGCTATAGAATCGACGGCATCTTACAAGATGTCGCGTCCGTACCAAAAGAAAATTGGAAACAAATAATCTCACGCATCAAACTTTTGTCTTCATTAAAATTAAACATCACAACTAGACCTCAGGACGGTAGATTTACTATAAATATTGATAATGAAAAAACAGATGTTCGTGTTTCTACGATTCCAACTGCTTATGGCGAAAGTGTCGTAATGCGTCTTTTACGCTCTGAAGCGGCAGGTCTTGATTTCGAAAAATTAGGATTTAGGGGTGCCTCATATGAAGAGATGAAACGTCAAATAGAGCGACCTAACGGCATGATAATTACAACGGGTCCCACGGGTTCAGGAAAAACTACAACGCTTTATTCAATCCTAACCAAACTAAACAGGCCGGGCGTAAAAATAATAACGTTGGAAGATCCAATCGAATATCGATTAGAAGGAATTAATCAAAGCCAAATTGACCATTCAAAAGAATATTCATTTGCTAAAGGATTGAAATCAATCTTGCGTCAAGACCCTGATATTGTAATGGTTGGAGAAATCCGCGATTTGGAAACAGCGGAAACCGCTATACAGGCAGCATTAACGGGGCATTTACTTTTATCTACAATTCATACCAATAGCGCAGCAGGCGCTATCCCTCGATTTTTATCTATGGGTGTAAAACCGTTTCTACTTGCACCTGCACTGAATGCAATTATTGCTCAACGATTAATTAGAAAGATTTGTCCTGAATGTAAAAAAGAATACCAACCATCTACCGAAGAGTTAAACAGAGTTAAAGATATTTTGTCACAAATACCAGAAGACAATAAAGACCGACCGGATTTGACTAATCTAAAATTTTATAAAGGAGCGGGATGTGTGGCTTGCGCTGAAATGGGCTATAAAGGCAGGGTTGGAATTTATGAAATTTTTGTAATCAACAAAGAGGTTGAACAAGTTATTTTATCGGCAGAAATATCAGAATATAAAATGCAAGAGATCGCAGTAAAAAATGGCATGATTACAATGGCACAAGATGGACTCCTAAAAGCATTGGACGGAATTACAACAATTGAAGAAGTGTTCCGCGTTGCGGAATAAATTATACATAAACTTTAATTATAAACCCCCAGCTCATTTTGGCTGGGGGTTTTATATTATACCAAGTCTGCAAATTCATCATGTATACTGGACAACTTGGCTCCTTTTTTTTCTAATGCATCAAGAGCTACCCTTAACAGAGAGAATAAAAATCTTATCTCCATATCTGCGTAATGCATAAACTCTCTAAAGTCGGAGTCAGTTCTTTTACTTAGACAATGCCGTAATTCATGAAGGTAGGTTAATAGAATATCAGAGTCATTACCTTCCAGAAGCTTCTCTTCAATGCATATTTCTTCAAACTGGAGCGCCAAACCATTAACCATCCCACTAGGATCTTTCATTATTTTTACTGGATACTTTGCAGAACTTTCTCTATAAAACTTAATCCTTGAAATATACCTTTCTATTATGGAAAAAATACGCGCTTTTTCATTTGCATCCGGATCTCTAAATAAAATATTCCGAAGCCTGTCCCTTATAACATCTTTTACTGTCAATATTCCAGCTTTTTTTAAAAAAATATTCAAATTATACCCCGGACTTACCGACTTAAATCCCATTGTTTCTGCGTTTGCATCAATAAATGCATTATCAGATTTAAGATAAGCGTTTTTGCCAAAAATATCACTCCAAACTCGTTGACAAAGTGCCTTAAACTCATCTGATATACTTTCTTGTTCTACTAAACCGAAGACTACACCTTCGTATGCAAACGGATTTTGTACAGCAAAAGCGATTATTGTTTTTAAAAGATCATATTCGTCAATACGACAAAACAGTTTTGCCAGTCTTTTATTAAAAGAATATTCGTCTTTTATCCATCTCATTTCGTTTACAATATCTTTACCAAATACATCATAATCAAAACAAGAACCGCCAAAGTCATCCTTTTCTTGGCATCCAACTAAATATCCATGATTAAAAAATCGCGTTTTGCCTTTTTCTGATTTTGGATAAATTGCTCCAAGCTCCGGAACTATCAAAAGCGGAATTTCTTCCAAAAATTTAAAGTATCGAATGGATAATCTATCCAGCATCTCCAGCAATTCTTCTCTTTGCTCAATATAAATAACCGTATAGCCACGAGGCGCTTGACAAATCTCTGTAACATTTGTTTCTATTTTGTAGTCAATATCTTCATCTCTTGCGTTGGCAATATATTCTCGCAAAGACGGATAAGCCGAATTATCATCATCTCCTATTGGCTTATCAAATTCCGGAAAAGCATCAATAGAGATTGATATGTCTTTTATTGTTCCGTCGCTATAAACATATCTGATAATTCCGCTTTCTATTGTTACATTTTCATGGATAAAACTAATAGGCAATATCTCAAAACTTAGAATATATGGACCGTTAGTATCTTCACTGGATGCAACAACGTCGATTCCTAAACGTAAGGCTGCGGGTGTTGCTAATTTAAAACCGGACTGCCACTGACCGACAGATATTCCATTATTAGTTTTACTCTTTTTTGTGCCTAATCCAATAACCTCTAAAAGCAATCTATTGACTGTGCCCTTATTTGTTAATTTGATATATTTCACGAACCTCTCCTTGTCAAAGAACCTCTTATTAATATATTAAGCAGAAACTATATAAAAATCAAGTAGTGCCTGTTGGCGCTACTTTAATAGTTTATTCAATTTCTATTTTCCTCTCATCTTCTTTTTCTCCATGCTCTATTTTTATTTTTATTATCTTTTGTCCCATTTTTTCTATTCCCTTTAATCTATCTGCCCATTCAATAACCGTGACAGACTCATTGTTTATATAATCTTCCACGCCAATATCCAAAAGTTCTTCCAATGAATTCAACCGATAAGCATCAATATGACAAAACTCTGAAGTCCAAGAATTATTATTTAACTTCTTAATTGGATAAAGTTTTAGAATATTAAAAGTCGGACTTTTAACTGTTTCCATAATGCCGAGCGTCTTTGCCATACCTTTTACAAAAACCGTTTTTCCTGCTCCCAAATCGCCATATAACAAAATCATCTCTCCACCGTGGAGTCGCTTAGCGAAATCTTTTGCTATTTGCAGTGTCTGTTTTTCATTTTTTGTTTTGTATTGCATAGTTCTATATCTTTTATAATATCATAAATTTGTTTTTTTATATCATCTCCCTTGCAATGCTTCAGAATGCCTAAATAAGATTGAATCATTTGATAAAAATTTTCTCCAGTTATCTGCCCTGATTCTAACTTTCTCAAATTCATCTTTATTTTCCTAATAACTCGCTTTTTTGTCTTAATTCTTAAAACCCTGTAATGAGGCAGTGATACATATCCTAGAAAATCTATTCCCTGTCTAAATTTGCGAACAATAACTTTGTTGGGATGCATTGATAATTTTAATTCTTTTAATAAAAAATTGTTAATTTGTGGAATAAGTCCTGTCAAATAATTCTTGTTACTGCCAAGAATAATAAAATCATCGCAATATCGCAAATAAAACTTTTCTTTCAAAGTATGCTTTATAAATTGGTCCAGTTCATTAAGATAAATGTTAGCAAATAGCTGGCTGGTCACATTTCCAAGAGGCAATCCCTTGCCACTCTCCATTTCAAAACTTTTTATAATTTTGTGGGATAACCGTATTGTTTCGATATCAATTCCACCACTTTTAATTAATCTTAATAAAATATCGTGGTCAATGCTGTGAAAAAACTTCTTGATATCACATTTAAGCGCGTAAATCGGTTTTTTATAATTAATGCTCAATTTGCGCGCAAATTCTTCCAACTTTAACACCCCTTTATGCGTTCCTTTTTCCAGCCGGCAGGAATAAGAATTAAAAATTTGCCTTTTATCAAAAATGGGATACAATATTCTAAAAAGCACATGATGAACGAGACGGTCGCGAACAAATGCCTTATGAATATTACGCAACTTTGGGTCGCGCACGCAAAAAGAAATATATTTTCCCGGTATATACTTTCTTTCTTCCAATATCCGCTGCAATTCAAAAATATTATCTTCAAGATAAAATTCAAATTGCTGTATTTCATACTTTTTTCTTTTGCCACGCCTGAATTCGCGCCAAGCTAAAAATAAATTTTCGCTTGAAATAATTTTATTAAAAACATTATGAATACATTTAGTATTACCCCCCCCCAACGCTATCTGTCCGCCTATTGTTCATATAATTACTGAATTTTATAAAAATATTTATACCCTGAATAAAAAATTGCAAAAAGGAGACAAGCTGGGGATTGGGAACAAGATTGAAACCGCCTGTCTTAAATGTTTAGAACTGTCAATTGAATCCGCCCTAATAGCCAAAAATGAAAAGCATCCAATACTTAAAAAACTGCAAATCCAAACTGAAATATTAAAACGGTTGATTCGATTGATGCATGAACTGGATATAATTAAAATAAAAGATTATCTCTCATTACAAAAACAATTACAGGAAATATCTAAAATGGCGAATGGCTGGATAAAGTATTTGCAAAAAAGGAGCTGAAATAAATAGCTCCTTTTTCTTTTTGGAAACTTCTACACGAGAACGAAGGTTGTCGTTGACGTTCTTCGGGTTGTATCAATTGACATTGAAGTTGCCGCCGTTCCAGTTCGCGTTCGGGACATTACCATCCGAGTCCTGCGAACGCATATTATCCGACTCTGTCCAAAGCACTGGCAATCTTTTTCAAAATTGCCTGCGTTTTCTCTACGCAACCTCGTAAGAGTATAATATAGAGCCAGATAAGCAGTTCCCTAAAATTGGCAAATTGTTGCCCCATGCAAAAGCGGAGCCAATTTATTAACCAATTTTATTTTATAAAAAAATTCTCCGTTTTGCAACCGCAAAACGGAGAAAGGGAAAAAAGTTAAAAGGAACAAGAATAAATTAGAAAACTACTACACGAGAACGAAGGCGGCCGTGGACGCGCCTCGGGTGGAACCACATGACACCGAAGTAGCCGTCGCTCCAGTACGCGCCCGGGACATCACCATCCGAGACCCGCGAACCGGAGCAAAGCGTCCGATTATATTTATCAAGATGCTTTTGAACTGTTCTAAATTTGTAAAGCTCAAGCATCATCCGCTCCGCCAAGGTGATAGTGGCGATATGTCTTTGCCAAATGGCTTGTGCCGAGAGTCCTTTCAGGGCTTCATCGCCATCTGTTGCTTCAAAATGATTGCCGACACGCACTGCGTAAGAGCCATCCTTTGGCGTTCTGTCATTGTGCGTGACGGATTCATCAAGACTATCGACACCTTTCCAGCTTGGGAAAAGCTCTTTGCACGCACCAAAAATTCTTTCCTGAAATCCGAGCTTTCTTCTAGTCAGCTCTTGTGGCATCAAAACCGGAAGGACAAGATTACCTTGAGCTTGCGGAATCTTGATGAGAGAAAAATCAGGCGCAAAGCTGAATAGCTCTTGAAAAATAGGGCGCCAGATTTCAAAGACCTGCTCATTCATCTTCTGCGCCTACGGTTTGGCTTTGCATTCTTGACGCGCGGCGCATTTCAATTTCGTGAGCCATTGCTTCAAGAGAAATGTTGCAACTTACTCCAATTTCAATAACTTGAGTGGCAGTAATCATTCCTCTGTCTGTCTCGCGCATGACACATTCCCTCCTGTTTATAGACTTAGTATTAAGTTAGCATATCTCTGGCTTTTTGTCAATAGCTAAATTCGGACTGGCGTTTATTTTAAAAACTTCGTTCTTTTTTGCGCGCTTATATTTTTTCCAGCCGGCAGGAATAAGAATTAAAAATTTGCCTTTTATCAAAAATGGGATACAATATTCTAAAAAGCACATGATGAACGAGACGGTCGCGAACAAATGCCTTATGAATATTACGCAACTTTGGGTCGCGCACGCAAAAAGAAATATATTTTCCCGGTATATACTTTCTTTCTTCCAATATCCGCTGCAATTCAAAAATATTATCTTCAAGATAAAATTCAAATTGCTGTATTTCATACTTTTTTCTTTTGCCACGCCTGAATTCGCGCCAAGCTAAAAATAAATTTTCGCTTGAAATAATTTTATTAAAAACATTATGAATACATTTAGTATTACCCCCCCCCAACGCTATCTGTCCGCCTATTGTTCATATAATTACTGAATTTTATAAAAATATTTATACCCTGAATAAAAAATTGCAAAAAGGAGACAAGCTGGGGATTGGGAACAAGATTGAAACCGCCTGTCTTAAATGTTTAGAACTGTCAATTGAATCCGCCCTAATAGCCAAAAATGAAAAGCATCCAATACTTAAAAAACTGCAAATCCAAACTGAAATATTAAAACGGTTGATTCGATTGATGCATGAACTGGATATAATTAAAATAAAAGATTATCTCTCATTACAAAAACAATTACAGGAAATATCTAAAATGGCGAATGGCTGGATAAAGTATTTGCAAAAAAGGAGCTGAAATAAATAGCTCCTTTTTCTTTTTGGAAACTTCTACACGAGAACGAAGGTTGTCGTTGACGTTCTTCGGGTTGTATCAATTGACATTGAAGTTGCCGCCGTTCCAGTTCGCGTTCGGGACATTACCATCCGAGTCCTGCGAACGCATATTATCCGACTCTGTCCAAAGCACTGGCAATCTTTTTCAAAATTGCCTGCGTTTTCTCTACGCAACCTCGTAAGAGTATAATATAGAGCCAGATAAGCAGTTCCCTAAAATTGGCAAATTGTTGCCCCATGCAAAAGCGGAGCCAATTTATTAACCAATTTTATTTTATAAAAAAATTCTCCGTTTTGCAACCGCAAAACGGAGAAAGGGAAAAAAGTTAAAAGGAACAAGAATAAATTAGAAAACTACTACACGAGAACGAAGGCGGCCGTGGACGCGCCTCGGGTGGAACCACATGACACCGAAGTAGCCGTCGCTCCAGTACGCGCCCGGGACATCACCATCCGAGACCCGCGAACCGGAGCAAAGCGTCCGATTATATTTATCAAGATGCTTTTGAACTGTTCTAAATTTGTAAAGCTCAAGCATCATCCGCTCCGCCAAGGTGATAGTGGCGATATGTCTTTGCCAAATGGCTTGTGCCGAGAGTCCTTTCAGGGCTTCATCGCCATCTGTTGCTTCAAAATGATTGCCGACACGCACTGCGTAAGAGCCATCCTTTGGCGTTCTGTCATTGTGCGTGACGGATTCATCAAGACTATCGACACCTTTCCAGCTTGGGAAAAGCTCTTTGCACGCACCAAAAATTCTTTCCTGAAATCCGAGCTTTCTTCTAGTCAGCTCTTGTGGCATCAAAACCGGAAGGACAAGATTACCTTGAGCTTGCGGAATCTTGATGAGAGAAAAATCAGGCGCAAAGCTGAATAGCTCTTGAAAAATAGGGCGCCAGATTTCAAAGACCTGCTCATTCATCTTCTGCGCCTACGGTTTGGCTTTGCATTCTTGACGCGCGGCGCATTTCAATTTCGTGAGCCATTGCTTCAAGAGAAATGTTGCAACTTACTCCAATTTCAATAACTTGAGTGGCAGTAATCATTCCTCTGTCTGTCTCGCGCATGACACATTCCCTCCTGTTTATAGACTTAGTATTAAGTTAGCATATCTCTGGCTTTTTGTCAATAGCTAAATTCGGACTGGCGTTTATTTTAAAAACTTCGTTCTTTTTTGCGCGCTTATATTTTTTCCAGCCGGCAAATGCAATCATTGATGCGTTGTCTCCTGTATATTCTAAATTAGGCAAATATACTTTATAATCTAATTTTTCCAAAGCGTTCCGCAACTCCTTATTAGCACTAACTCCGCCACCAACAAGAATTGATTTTATATTATATTTTTTTGCGGCGTATATAGTTTTTTTAACCAAAACATCTACCACTGCATTCTGAAATTCTTTGCAGATTGCAGGTGTCATTTTTTTAAGCTCTGTTTTACTCATTTTTTTTGCTAAATATAAGGTTGCGGTTTTTAATCCGGAAAAAGAAAAGTCAAAATCTTTAGAATTTAACATCGGGCGGGGCAATTTTAAATTAAGAGGTTCAGCGCCTTGTCTTATGGCAAGTTGCGAAATAATCGGACCTCCGGGGTAACCAAGATTTAGCATCTTCGCCACTTTATCAAATGCCTCGCCAACTGCATCATCACGGGTTTCTCCAATAATTTTATATTTTCCAAAATCTTTCATTAAGACCAGCTCTGTATGTCCTCCGCTTACGATTAACCCAAGCGCAGGAAACCCAATCCTTTTATTATTTAAAAATGGCGATAATAAATGCGCTTCGGTATGATTTACTTTAACAAGAGAAATGTCTGCGAGCCCCGCAATCGCTTGCGCAGCCAAAACTCCGACGCGCAGAGAGGTTACAAGTCCGGGTCCGTATGTTACAGCGATTAAATCAATAGTTTTTATTTTTATTTTTCCCAACGCCCGCCCCACTACATCATAAACAACTTCCGCGTGTGCTCTTGCGGCAACCTCCGGCACCACTCCACCATATTTTTTATGAATATTTATCTGCGACGAAACTATATTTGAAATAATTTTAAAATTTCCACCCTTTACTTCGCAAAGAGAGGCTGCTGTTTCATCACAAGATGTTTCAATCCCTAAAATTTTCATAACTACATTATATCATTACCCAGCAAAAAGGCCCCGATTTATCGAGGCGCTTTTGCTGGTACCGCTACGGGGAATTTCACGTCGCTTCGCTCTTTCGAGAACCTCCGGGTTCTCGAATAGCTCTCCTCAGAATGTAGGGGAAATACTTTCCCTTACCACCCCTTTGTTCAATTCCTATATAATACCAATAAAAACTTCCAACTTATGTTAGATACTTTTGCTGGTACCGCTACGGGGAATTGAACCCCGATTTTCAGGATGAAAACCTGATGTCCTAACCATTAGACGATAGCGGCATAAACTAAAGAATATAGTAGCACATATTTTTATATTTGTCAACTTGACATTAGAGGCAATTTTTAATAAAGTCAAAATAGCTCTTTCAGCAAGGAGGCAGGATGTTCAAAATCGCAGTTCTTGGAGCCGGCGAACAAGCGCAAGGCGTAGCTTATTATTTGAATCATGACCCGCGGGTCAAAGAATTTGTCTGTTACGACAATGATGATATGCGACTTTATGCTATTCGAAAATATCTTGGTAGCAAAGGGCATATCTTTCTATTGGATGCAGATGATCCAGATATTTTGCTTCGTGTATTGCAAGAAGGAAAATATCATGGCGTATTTAACGCGCTTCCATATAGACTGCTCCCAAAAACTACTCAAACGATTATTATGGCCGGACTTCCTGGTGTTGACCTCGGACAAGCAACAGGAGAGCAAGAATATCTGCGCGATGCCGCAGAACAAATAGATGTATCTTATGCTCGCGGATGTGGAATGGCACCTGGGATTATCTCTGATGTTGGATTTGCGGGAATAAAGGAATTGGATAAATGCTTTAGTGTCAGAATGTATTGCGGAGGAATCTTGCAGAACCCACGTGGCAAACTCGGACATGCAAGTTTTTTTAGCGTTCCAGGACTTTACTATGAATATGCGGCTACTCCGTATTATATATTTGGCGGAAAAAAAGTTAAGGGCGAACCTCTTATGCCGGGTAATAGCCAGACCTTCGTTCTGCATAATGATAAAAAAATAATTAATACCGAGGCTGCCGTAACGGCAGAAGCGTTTGAACCGGATATTGAACTTTGGGAAGAAGTATCAGATACGGTCTCTTACGCAACACTTCGCCATACTGAATTTAGCCACTTTACAAAAGTAAGAAAAGCTCTTGCTACGAAAAACGAAGAAGAGTTTATTGATTGGCTTTGGCGAAATCTTATTCCAAAAGAAGGCGAACGCGACATGATGGTTTGGCGAGTTTATGTCGTTGGCGAAAAAGCCGGTGTGAAAACAACTATCATTTATGAATCAATCTGCATGTATAATGAACAAGTTTGCCTTTCTGCAATGCAACAATACACCGCCTTTCCGGCTACCGAGACCTTACTCCAAATACTTTCACATCCACAATCTTGGCCGGCTGGATTCCCATATCATGAAAGACATATCAATATGGCATTATTGAAAACCAACCTTTTGCGCCACGGGTTGGTTATCAAAAAAACCATTATCCCCGATCTCAGTTAATATATATCCCCAATTTTTGGGGATTTTTTATTCACAATAAAAATAAATATGATACAATGATAATATAGATATATACATTATTATGGACTTATTAGATAAAATCATAGAGCACAACAAATCACGAGATGAATATTTATATAACCCTATTTCGCAAATTGAGGAAGAGGGCGAGCTTAAGGTTGATGTTTATCAAAAGGGTGATAACATAATAGTTAAATCAACAATCGCTGGCGCCAAGCCGGAGGATATTGATATTAGTGTTAATAATGACATTTTAACTATCCGCGGAAAACGTGAAATGGAAGAAAGTGTTGAAGGAAAAGATTTTATTCACCGTGAATGTTATTGGGGAAGTTTTTCTCGTTCCATTATTTTACCCTCCGAAGTAAATAAAGGCAGGGTAAAAGCGATTATTAAGCGTGGGGTGTTAACTGTAATTCTTCCAAAAATTAATAAAAAAAAAGAAATACAAGTAAAAGAACTTGAGGAATAATATGCGCCGCTTATTTAAAAAATATCGTAAACATATTTGGAGTTATGTTGTCGGGTCATCGATAATTTTTTTAATATTCTTGGGAATTCTTTTTTTTCGGACATCACAAACTGGCGTTATATATAAAAATGTTTATATAGGCAACGCTTATTTTGGAGGCCTTTCAAAAGAAGAGGCAAAAATTCTTCTTTCAGGAACATCGAATAATCTTCTTGAAAAAGGCGCGACACTATATTTTAATGGTGACGAAATTTCTTTAAAACTCCAACAATATGCAACTGACCCTGATTTAACACGTGAAATTATAAAATTTAATGTAGAAAAAACAGTTGAAAAATTATATGAAGTCGGTAGACATTCATTTAATCCGCTTCAAAATCTAAAAGACACAATAGATGTTTTAGTCGCAAAAAAAGAAATAAAAGCTGAGGTAGAATTTGAAGAAAATAATCTATATCAATATTTTCAAGAGAACCTTAAAGGATATGAAGTCCCATCGCAAAATGCATCAATACACTTTAATGGAGATAAGATCGAGATAACAAATGAAATCGTCGGTTCACAAATCAATTATGAAAATCTTGCTAAAACAATAAACTCTCAATTGTCATTGCTTCAACGTCCATATGCTACAGTTAATATAATTTCAAAGAGTCCTACAATCAAAAAATATGAAGTTGAAGATAGGGTAGAAGAAATAAATCAAGCTTTAGCTAGGACTCCTTTTAAAATAAAATATAGAGATGACATCTGGGAAATAACAAGAGCAGATTTGAAAAAAATGCTTTATTTTGAAAAAGTGGATGGTGTGGCTGTGTTGGCAATAAATAAAAGTAATTTTGAAAAATTTATAACACAAATAAAACAAGTCGTGAACATTCCGGCGAAAGAAGCAAAATTTATAATTGAAAATGGCAGAGTAAAAGAATTTCAAACCAGTCAATTAGGGATTGCCTTTGATGGAGAAAGAACACGACTAGCTTTAAATAATGTTCTTGCTAACGGATTTCCGGCAGTTAATGCTGTTATAGCAACCGACATGCCTAAAATAACAACATCAAACGCTAACGAGCTCGGAATAAGTACATTACTAGGGATCGGGGAGTCGAATTTCACAGGTAGCCCTCCAAACAGAATTCACAATATACAAACAGGAGCAGAAAAATTGAACGGTCTTCTAATAAAACCCGATGAAGAATTTTCATTAATAACTGCGCTCGGAAAAATAGATGCTGAAAACGGTTTTAAGCCTGAGCTAGTTATTAAAGAGGGCCGGACAGTGCCAGAATTTGGTGGCGGACTTTGTCAGATTGGGACAACCGTATTTAGAGGAGCAATTGATAGCGGATTCAATATCACAGAAAGGAGAAACCATTCTTATCGCGTAAGTTATTATGAACCGGCGGGTACTGACGCAACAATCTATAATCCTTCACCTGATCTAAAGTTTATAAACGATACTCCAAGTTATGTTCTAATTCAAACCAGGATTGACGGAACAAAATTATTCTTTGAATTTTGGGGAACCGATGATGGGCGAGAGGTTGTTTATACGAAACCCGTCATCTATAACACTACACCTCCTCCAGCTGTAAAATATATTTATACAACCGAGCTACCAGTAGGACAAAAGAAAAAATTAGAAACCGCTCATGCCGGAGCTGATGCCTATTTTGAATATAACGTTAAATATCCTGACAATAGAAAAGAGTTGGCTACTATTTTTTATAGTCACTACCGACCATGGGCAGAAGTCTGGCTCGTAGGCACAACAAGCACATCGGAAAAAACATCTGGTATCTAATACTAAAAAAATCCCCGAATCGGGGATTTTTTAATATATTCGGATAGTTGCACCCAAGAAGACTAGCCAAAGGTCAAGTCTAGTCGGAACCAGGTCTTGCCTCTAACTAGCCCCCATGCTTGTCGTGGATGCAACTATCCGAATACAGCTTCATTTTCTTTATCATATTTTCAATAAAGCATATTTTACTTTATCATAAACCCTAAAAACTGTCAAGTTAAGTGTAATTTTAGTATTCAATATACATAAAAATCCCCTAAATAAGGAGATTTTTATGTTCTTCGGTAATGCTGTATTGATGATTTTACTTGATTATCTTATCTACTAAACCATAAGTAACAGCCTCTTCCGCGCTCATAAAATAATCACGCTCTGTATCAGCTTCGACTTTCTTAAGCGATTGACCAGTATGCTTTGCTAAAATCCTATTTAAATTATCTTTTATTTTCAAAATTCTCTCTGCCCGTATTTTTATATCGGTTGCCTGACCCTCAACTCCACCCATCACTTGATGAATCATGATCTCTGAATTAGGCAAAGCAAATCTTTTATCTTTTGCGCCCGAGGCCAATAAAAATGCCCCCATTGATGCAGCCATACCAACGCATATAGTTGAAACATCCGGTTTAATAAATTGCATCGTGTCGTATATTGCCATTCCGGCAGTTACGGCTCCACCGGGACAATTTATATATAATTTTATATCAGCCGTTTTATCCTGGCTTGCTAAAAACAAAAGTTCTGCAATAACGGTATTTGCAACGGCATCGTCAATCGGACTTCCTAAAAAAATAATCCTATCTTTCAGAAGCCGAGAATAAATATCATAAGCTCTTTCACCAAATTGAGATTTTTCTATAACAGTAGGAATTAAGTATGAATTTTTTATTTCTTTTTTGTTTTCCATAATTTTTTTATTGATAATTTATAAGTAAAATATATCTTATTATTATTTAAAAGTCAATCGCTCTTCAATTCTCCATTCATTATCTCCTTCCACAATTTGTCCGCCGGCAACAAAGAATCCAGCCGCGCGCTTGTGCCCTCCTCCGCCATATTGAGAGGCAATCTCAGCCACGTCAAAATTATCATTATTACTGCGGAAACTGCCTTTGGCTCCGCCATCCACTTCTTTTAAAACTAAAATTATGTCAGCATTTAATATGGCATTTAAAAAATTTGAAAGTCCTTCCAGTGCTTCATACACAGCATCGTAATCGCTACTAATGTCATTTATGAAAATAGCTGTTGAAGCGATATTCTTTTCTTTATTTAATTTTAAACGCGAGAGGGCTATCCCCCAAACCCGTAATATTTCCGGATTTTTATTTGTATAAAAAAACTTAACAATCCGCCTATAATCCGCGCCTAAAGATAGAAGAGAGCTAGCGATACTGACTGATTTTTCGGTTGCCGCGGCATTTGATAAAAAATTAGTATCAATCAAAAGGCCGGATAAAAGAGCTGTCGCAATATCAGGAGTTATAAAAAAATCAATAAATTTCAGGAAGTCATAAACTATTTCGCAGTTGGCTCCGGCACGATTGTCCCTTATCACAATATCAGCGTCTTTTTGTTTATTTAAATGATGATCAACAACGGCCCAAGTTTGTTTTTTGTATTTTAATATATCTTCTATTCCACACCGCCTAAGTTCGCTACAATCTACAAAAATTACCAAATCATAAGCTCCTAAAAAAATATCAATACTATCTGTAAACTTTTTAGATTCACTAATAAAAGAAAAATTATCGGGTATTTTATCTAAACAAAAATAACCGGTCTTTTTTCCCATGCTCTCTGCGTAAGACCCTATAGCCAAAGCGCTTCCTAACGTATCAGGGTCGGGATTTCTGTGCGAAACAAAAAGAATGGTGTCAGCCTCCTTTATTTTTTGATTCAGTCTATTAAATAATAATTGCATAAGAGAATCTATAATAATAGTATATAGGCATAATAATGTCAAGATACAAAAAAACCGTTCTTTAAAATTTGTAATAAAGTCTATCTATTAATATCTATAGTAACAAACCGATAATCGTGATAATAGACATTTCCGGAGATAATATTCGAACTAAAATATTGTATTTATCTAAAATTACATAAAAATTGATTTCTATTTTTAAAAGGTTATCTCTCATTTTTTAAAAAAATATATTATTAAGTTTACTTTATAAGTTGATATATTTTTATTTTTTTGATAGAGTAAATAATATAGATATATAATAAATATATGGAAAAAACAAATTGTATTTTTTGCGATATAGTAAGTGGAAAAGTACCGTCATATAAAATTTGGGAAGATGAAAAACACCTTGCTTTCCTTAGTATATTTCCAAATACAGAAGGGTTTAGTGTGGTTATACCAAAAGAACATTACCCAAGCTATGCTTTTGACTTGTCAGACGAAGTGTTGACAGGGCTGGTGTTAGCATCTAAAAAAGTAGCTAAATTATTAGATGAAAAATTAGAAGATGTAGGTAGAACTGGAATGATTTTTGAAGGTTTCGGCGTAGACCATGTCCATGCAAAACTTTTTCCTATGCATGGCACCGCTAATATGAAAAAGTGGGAAGAACTAAAATCTAATGTTGATAAATATTTTAAAAAGTATGAAGGATATATATCATCTCATGATTACAAAAGAGAAGATGATGAACGCCTTACGCAACTTGCAGAAAAAATAAGAAACTAAAAAAGACCCCTTGTTGGGGTCTTTGAAATTAAAGGTTATCACCATATTTTTTATTTACAGTGTATATGCCACCTCTTGGAACTTGAATCATTAAATTACCTTCGTCGGGTATTTTTCTATAAATTCTGACGAAATAACTAAGGAATTTACCATTTTCGTTAAATAAATGTAAATATTCCTGCCAATCATTTCTTGTATTTGGAGACATCTGACTAATGTATTCCTTTATACGTCTATCGTCTGCAGGTACTACATTATATTCTGACTCGTATTCTAATGTTATTAAGAGATTGGCAAACAACCTATCCCAGTAATCTTTTGTGCAAGACGTAGATAATTTCGTGCCTATTTTAGCGTTAAATTCTGCAATAAGATTATTAGGGGGGGATGAATGATAATAATAAAGAGCTACTAACATATATCTCCACGGCTTCAAGACTCTCAGTGCTTCAATAACATGGCTTCTTCTATTGTTTGATTTAGTAAATGGAAGATGCCCTCCAATAACTACATGACTGAAGGTGTTGTTCTCAAATGGTAACCTCCCAGCATCTCCTTGTTGAAATAAAACCTTGTCAGCGATATATTCATCTACATTACTTTTTGCAGATGCAATGCTTTTCTGATCTATATCGACGCCCACACATCTCGCTTCAGTGTAGCGTGCAATTTCAATAGTAATAAAACCAGTTGAACAGCCAATTTCAAGTATATTGGATTGGTTATTGATAAATGAATTACGTATCCATTCTTTAATAGTTAAATAACTTCCAGGCGGCGTATTGACCTGACCAGACTTTACAACTGATGACAAATAATTATTCATCATAAACTCCTTGATGCGAGATTAAGCTTAACTTATATTATAAGGGTATACTTGTCAAGTGTATAATTAAAATGTATTATATAAATGGATTAAAGATTAATTATGTAATTTATGAAAAAGAAAAAATATAGACCATTTAAAATTTCATGTGGATTGAAAGAAGGTTATGGGGCATCTGCTAAAATACATACGATTACAGAAGTTCGTAAGCTGATACAAAAATGGATAGAGGAAAGAATTAAAAGTGGTGAAAAAGTTGTTGTAGGCACTTTATTTAAAGGTCAATTTATTTATCCTTGGATTGAAGGTAAAAAAATATCTTCAAAATATGAACCAGCATTTCATTATAAAGGTATCATTAGAGATGACGCATCTGATAAAGAAGCTATAGAAATGTTAGAAAATCTAGCTAAAGAATTGGCAAAAAAATTTAAACAACATAGAATACATATTGAATTTTGCTCGGATTATTTTGTTATTGAAAATAAATAATATAATATATAGAATAAGAAACTAAAAAAGACTCCTTATTGGAGTCTTTTGATTTATGGACTTAATCTGTTTGGTCCACGATACAAAAATGTTACCTCTCTCACATTTTTATAACCCAGTAATTTCATCAAAAACCTAGTCAGCCCAAAACCAAATCCTCCGTGTGGTGGACAACCATATTTGAAAAAATCTAGATACTGTTTTAATTCTTCAATACTAAGTTCTTTTTCTAAGACTTGATTTTTTAGTTTTTCATATCTATGTTCACGTTGAGCTCCGGTTGTTATTTCTACTCCTCTAAACAAAAGATCAAAGCTTTTAGTATGAGTCAACATACTCTCATGACGCATATGATAAAAAGGTCTTGCTGTTATAGGATAATCAGTAATAAAGACAAAATCAGACCCAGTCTCTTTTTTAATAATATCACTTATTACTTTTTCTTCTCTAGGATCTAAATCATCAGTTTTTTGACTCTTATATCCTGTCTTAGACACTAATTCTTTAGCATCTATCAGAGTTACTCTTGGAAAACTGATATTTGTTTTGGGGATAGATATTCCCAAAAAGCCTTTGAGTGATTCTGGCAACTCTTGCATCAAGGTATTGATAGCGTATTTTATCATTTCTTCTTCAAAATCCATTACATCCGCATGGGAATCAATCCAAGATATCTCTACATCAATACTAGTAAATTCGGTGTCATGTCTAGAAGTAAAAGAGGGGTTGGCTCTAAAAACCGGGCCCACTTCAAATACCCTATCTAGTCCTGCGGCCATTGCCATTTGTTTATAGAATTGAGGCGATTGAGCCAAACAGGCCTTATCTCCAAAATAATCCACTTGGAACAACTCTGCACCCGATTCACTTGCAGTAGCCATTAGTTTTGGAGAATGAATTTCTACACATCCTCTCGTATTCCAATAATTTCTCAGTGCTCTTTCTAGAAGAGTTTGAATTTTGAAAAGCCAATAATTCTTTCTTGACCTTAAATCAAGAAATCTCCAATCCATTCTTGTCTCATGATTAGAGTTGTCATTGATTGGCAATTCTCTTTCTGCTAAACTAGTAATTTCAATAGAGCCTATCTGAACTTCTAAACCCAATAATTTAACGTTTGGATTATCTACTACCTTACCAGTAATTAGAATTGTCGAGTGCAAGGTGAGACTATTAATAATCTCTTCCGCTTTGTTGCCTTTTTCATTTACAAGTTGAACTGCGTGGTCACCCTGTCGTACAATTAGAAATTGTACATATTTGAGATTTCTAATCTTATCAACCCATCCATGAAAGCGTACATTGTTACCTTTTTCTTGTAGTAACAATGCAATGGTTGTCGTTTTCACCTGCAATCTCCTTTCTTATGGGTAAATTTTTCGTCGAAATGTTCGAGGAAAAGGTATTGCATCACGCACATGTGGAATCTGCAACAAATATCGTATAAATCTTTCAACGCCCATTCCAAATCCAATATGTGGCACAGAACCAAACTCTCTTAACTGTTTTAGCCAGTCATATCGACGATCATTTGACTTGCCTTTTTCTTTCATGCGCTCATCCAATTCATTAATATCAGATATTTTTTCAGCAACCCCAAGAAGTTCTCCATAACCCCTTGATGCTATTAAATCAGCCGTAAGAGTTACTTCCGGATCGTTAGGGTCTATCCTATAAGGAAATGGCTCTATTTTTCTTGGAATGCCAATTACCCAAAATGGACCATTAAAATTCTTGGATAAAAGCTCCTCTTCTTTTGTACTCAAACTTTCCCCGAAAGTAATATTAACTTTTTTCTTTTGCAATAAAGATATTGCATCACGATAAGTAATCCGTGGATAAGGAATAGTTTCGCAGTCATCACAAAATTCTCTACCCAATGTTTCACTTATTCTATTTTTCTCTGCTAATTTTTTAGATTGGATAGCTAAAAATCTCAAGAATCTCTCAACATGGTAAATAATATCTTCAAAATCACCAAAAGCCATTTCTGCTTTTATATGCCAATACTCCATTAAGTGTCGTTTACTTCTACTTTCTTCACCCCTAAAGCTTGGACCAATATTGTATACTTTTTCAAATGCATGTACCGTGGCTTCCAAATAGAAAGCAACACATTGGGTTAAATATGCTTCTTGATCTGGCAAAACTGCTGGTATCACACTGCTATTTTGATATAGCGGTATTGTTGTAAGCAGCGGTGCGGTAATTTCTACATATCCATGATCTCTAAACCACTGATGAAATAGTCCCATTATAATATGTCTAAAGTAAAGGATTGCCATTACTTTATCATTTCTGATATATAAATGTCTATTTCGCAACAAGTGATCCGCTAACCCTTCATCAAAAATATCAATATTAGATCTGGGGTTTGGAGAAAATTGTTTAGCTAAACCGATCACTTCAAAAGTTTGACAATTCACTTCTTCGGTACCCGCTATACCTTCAATCATGACCGAAGATTCCAGAGATATAGTTTTAGCCAAATCGAAAATAGCATCTTCAACCTTATATCGTTCAACGACAACTTGTATATTTCCAGTTGAATCACAAATATCTAAAAAAATTATCTTGCCGTGTCTACGCTTGTTTTTTAACCAACCATAAATCTTTACCCTTTGACCTTTTTTACCTTTTCTTATATCTGATATGTACTGTTTTTTCATTTTTTCACTCCTTTTGTAAGGTGCGGTTATGCTTGAAATTTATCAAAATTTAACCCTTTTGTCAAGTATATACACCAGAGACGGGACGCAAACCGAAAATTTCCAATAAAATAACAAGCTTATTGCAAAAAACTGATTTCGGGCGGGGATGGGAATAATTCTCCAAGTGCTATATGGTAAGTATTATATACTTTCCACCTTGTCAATAAGCAGGAAATCTACTATTATTATATATGTATGTACTTAGATAAATTAGAAATACAAGGATTTAAATCATTTGCCAATAAGACTCTTTTAGAGTTTCCGAAAACCGGACGGCGGATTACGGCAATAGTTGGACCGAATGGGTCTGGTAAATCATGTGTGGCGGATTCTATCCGCTGGGTTTTGGGTGAAACAAGCACCAAGCTTTTGCGCGCAAAAAAAAGCGCGGATGTTATTTTTTCCGGTTCGGAACGAAAAACCCGCTCAGGTTTTGCAGAAGCAACCATCTATTTGGATAATTCGGATCGACGTGCACCGGTAGATTATTCCGAAATGGCAATAACCCGCCGATTATACCGAAACGGCGAAAATGAATATTTCCTAAATAAAAAAAAGGTGCGACTACAAGACATAATCCTCCTTTTGGCGCAAGCAAATTTCGGACAAAGAACATATAGCGTTATCGGACAAGGAATGGTTGACGCAGTTCTTTTACAATCTCCCCGCGAAAGAAAAGATTTTTTTGATGAAGCAGCCGGGGTGCGCCAATTTCAAATAAAACGCCATTCCTCTATAAATAAACTCAATAATGCCACTGACAATTTGAAACAAGTAGAGGTTTTGTTAGCGGAAATAAATCCACGCTTGCGGACACTTTCGCGACATGTTTCGAAACTGGAAAAATATGATGAAATGAAGGAACGCCTCCATTCTTTAGAGCATGTGTACTACGGTAATCTTTGGCATAGCCTAAATCAACAATACACAGAACAAAAAAATAAAATCGAAGAAAAAAGTAAAAAAATATCCTCTCTAAATAAAGAAATCACTGAATTACAAAATAAATTTGAACAAAAAGAATCTGCAAATCGACAAAAAGAAGGGGCTTCTGACGCTCTTTTAGAACTTCAGGCAAAATATAATAAACTGATAAATAAAAAAAATGATTTACGTGAAAAAGAATTTTTAAACAAGCAAAAAATAGCAACCTTCAAACTAGAACAATCACGTGGAAAAGAGATATCAGCTAGAACCGTTGCCATAGAGCTGGATGATATTTCTAAAGAATATACGAAAATAATAAATAATATTGACGAAAAAACAAATCCCCTAAAATTGAAAGAACGGCTAGAAAAAATATTAGGATTAATGGATGAACTTAGTGCAAAAATAAAAAATCCCGAATCAGCAATCAAGGTTCCAGAAGAATTTAATACCGCGCTGGAAGCTATCCTCCGTGATATGAAAAATATAGATGAAGAGACGAGATTATTAGTAACAGAGATGGATTCTCTCCGCCAAAAACAAAAAACAGAAACTTCAGAATTTTTTATTGTGCAAAGAAATTGGCGAGACAAAATAGAAGAAAAAAATATTTTGGATCGTAACATAAATGATCTAAAAGTAGAATCCGCTCGTATTGAAACAAAAAAAGAATCTCTGGAAACAGAAATGGAAACTCATTTAAAAGAAAGGAAAGAAAGAGTTTTGTCCTCTCCGCCTCAAAAAGAAGAAAATACCTATCAGCTAGAATCAGAAATAAATAACTTGCGCTATCAGTTAGAACTTATTGGCGGAATTGATCCGGAAACAATCAAGGAATATAAAGAAACAAAAGAACGTTATGACTTTTTGGAATCTGAAAGCAATGATCTTCGGAATGCAATGAAACAACTAAAAGAAATCACAAAAGAATTGGACCAGCAAATAAAAAAACAATTTGACGATTCATTCAAAAAAATAAATCAGGAATTTGGAAAATATTTTGGAATTTTATTCGGCGGGGGAAAAGCAGAACTGGAAATCACAGAAATTTCTTCCAATACTCCTACAACAGAAGAAACGAGAGAGCAAGAACAAGAGCAAGAGATAGAAGAAAAAAAAGAGACGGAAGATATCGAGACAACCGCGGGAATAGAAATTTTTGCTAATCCCCCAGGAAAAAAAGTAAAATCGGTAAATATGCTCTCGGGCGGAGAACGGGCACTTACCTCAATCGCCCTCATTTGTGCGATTATTTCTAATAATCCCTCTCCTTTTGTTGTGTTAGATGAGGTTGATGCCGCGCTTGATGAATCAAACTCCATCCGCTTTGCAAAAATCATAGAACAGCTAACCGACAAAACACAATTTGTCCTCATCTCGCACAATCGGGCGACAATGATGATTGCTGACGTTCTCTATGGCGTAACCATGGGAGATGACGGCGTATCGCAGTTATTGTCTTTAAAATTAGAAGAGGCTGAGGGATTGGTAAATAGATAATTTAAACACAAACACTCATAAAAAATACCGCAATTGCGGTATTTTTTATATAAAAACACTGAGCTTGACGTTTTTTTAATTTTATGCTAATATAGTGAATAGTCATTACGCGCTCAGTTTAGCAATTAATAATTCGTATTTTTTATGTTAGCAATAAAATTATCTAGGTTTGGCAAAAAGAAACAGCCTACCTATAGAATTATCGTCCTAGAAAAAACCAAAGATCCATGGGGTGATTATTTGGAGATGTTGGGACACTATAATCCCCGCTCCAAAGAAACAAAATTAAATACCGAGAGAATAAAGCACTGGATATCTGTTGGCGCCAAGCCGACCGATACCGTTCATAACCTTCTGGTGGCTAATGGAATTTTGGAAGACAAAAAGAAAACAGTTACAAAAATAAGTAAAAAACGCGCAGGAAAAATAACTGATGCTCAAGGGAAAAAAGCAGAAGCGGAAAAAGTAGCAAAAGAAAAGGCAGAAGCGGAAAAAGTAGCAAAAGAAAAGGCAGAAGCGGAAAAAGCAAAACCAGTAGAAGAAGCGCCACAAGCTGAAGCACCAAAAGAAGAAACTCCTGCTGAAGCACCAAAAAAAGAAACTCAAAACGAAAAAATATCTCAAACCGCCGATTCCTCACCTGAAACAAAGACTGAGGAAAAACAGGCTGAATAAAAAATCCACAGTTATTCTGGGCAGAATACCGCCCAGTAATTTGTGGATTTTTTGATAGCTCTTTACAAAACAAAACGGAGAAAAAATGGAAAGACAACTCTCTGAAAATAGATTTGTTTTTACAGATCTACATTTAGGTGAAAGAAAAAATAATAACCTTGATTATTTTTCAGCTGATGAAGAATTTTTTAATTGTATAATGCTAATCATAAAGGAATATGTCTTATCTGAGACCCCCATGGAACTTATTCTATTGGGTGATACATTTGATTTTTTGACAGTAAGCTACGACTGGACAGAAACCAATAAAAAAGGACAAAAAATAAAAAAATCACGAATATTAGCAGAGCCAACCGAAGAAGCTTCAATGCAAAAAATCAAAAAAATATTTAATGCTCATCCAAAAGTTATAGATGCATTAAAGCTTTTTCTAAACTACGGAAAAATAAAATTCTTTATCGGAAATCATGACGTCTCTTTAGCTTGGGGAAGAGTACAACTCCTTATAAAAGAAATGCTAACAGAGAAGTTAACTCAAGCAGGAAAACAAGACGCATCAAATCGCATCTCTTTTTCTTTTGAAGAAAAAAAATCTAAAGTTTTATTTGAGCATGGCAATAATTGTGAGCCTCACTGTGCAATGCCTAAAAAGATTTTTTTAACGCGTAGATTGGGACAGCCCCTTCAAAAACCAATCTTAAATCATCCATATGGAAATCATTTGCTTGAGTTAGCTAACCGATTAGCGTCTGATACTTTCTGGTGTAAAGGAAATTATTGGATTGGACGTTTAGAGCCACACTGGTATATATATCTATCATTTTATAAAAATTGGTGGTTTACGATTTATGCAACTATAACCTGGCTTTTCTTTCCATTCCGACATCGCTTCTCAAAAAGATGGTGGGTTAGAAAAGAGCATAGTTTATTTAAACTTTTTAGTTTCAGCCTTCAGGCAATGCTAACTACTGTATTAAATAAAATCCGCGGACAAGACTCTACCGATTACTTTAGGGAGCTCCTAAAACATAATAGAGATATTGATATTGTGGTAAGCGGGCATCTGCACGAACATCATCAAGAAACTACAAGGTACGGCACATACATAAATCCCGGAGGTTGGTGCGAAATAAATAGAGCATCATTTCCCCGACCAAAGTTGACCTGGCGACGATTCAGATTTATAGAAAAAATCTCCAAATATATCTGGACTGTGCGAAAAGTCTTCCATAAAAAAACCAGCAATCAATTTCTACCAAAAAAAAGTGAAATATATGGTTTTGTAATTTGTAAATTTTATAAAGATGGTCACAAAGAAGTAGGTCTGATGCGCTACAATAATCAAAAAAAATGTTTGGAAATATTGAATTAATGCCTCAAAAAGAGGCATTTTTTAGTAAAATAAGCAAATAAATCAAAAAAATATATTGACAAAAAAAATAAAATGTATTAAGATATTTATAGCAGGTTGCTCCTTCGCTCTGCGGAGAGACCGGTCGGCAACCTGAAAAATTAATGACGAAAAGAAACAAGTATGGCAGAAAAATATCAAGACCAAGAGTTTCTAGAGTTTGTCGTAAAGTCAATCGTCGGCAACCCATCAGATGTTAAGTCTGAAAGATTGGTTGACGAAAGAGGTGTGCTTTTAAGCTTGCACATCAGCCCAGCAGATATGGGTTTTGTTATCGGCAGACAAGGTCAGACAGCTCGCGCCATCAGAACTTTGCTCAAAATCGTTGGCACAAAGAACAATGCACGTGTCAACCTAAAAATTGTTGAGCCGGAAGGCGGACGCAGAGCTCCTAGAGCAGATGTTGATGTTGATACATCGGCTGTAGATGACTTGAATATCTAATTCAATTGAAAACAAAAAACAAAAACCACATATTACTTGTGGTTTTTGTTATCTAAAATGTTATAATAAAAATATGAAAATAAACTTTCTTACAATCTTTCCGCATATTTTTGACTCTTATATCAATGAGAGTATTCTTAAACGCGCGCAAAATAAAAAACTGGCTAAATTTGATGTTATAAATATCCGCGATTTTACAAGCGATAAACATCATAAAGTTGATGACGCTCCTTATGGCGGAGGTGCTGGAATGGTGATGAAAGCAGAACCAATCTATGAAGCATTAAAAACTTTGAAAACAAAGAAAAAAAATAGAATAGTATTACTTTCTGCAAAAGGAAAAATCTTTATGCAAAAAGATGCAAAACGCCTATCAAAATACGACGAGCTGACTTTTGTCTGTGGAAGATATGAAGGAGTTGACGAACGAATCAAAAAATTTGTTGATGAAGAAATATCAATCGGCGAATATGTGCTAACTGGTGGCGAACTGCCAGCGCTTGTTATTTCCGATACTGTTATTCGGCTTATTCCCGGTGTCATCGCAGAAGAATCATTAAAAGAAGAATCATTTTCCTTGACTACCCGCTCAACGCTAACTGATAAACCCTGTCTTGAATATCCTCAATATACAAAACCGGAAATTTTTGAATATAAAAAAAACAATAAAAATAAAAAACTCACCGTCCCAAAAGTTCTTTTATCTGGCGATCATAAAAAAATAAAAGAATGGCGAATAAAAAACAGCAAATAACGGCCATAAAGCTAATCTCTCTTGACGAAAACTAATTTATATGTTATATTATTATTTAACAGAAAGGAGGCCATATGAACCGATTCACGATTCCACACGTCGCCCATTGTTGTGGCGGTAGTCCCAGACGCCCTGAGTAAGGCAAAAATTGCTTCGCCCCGACACTAAATCGAGGCATTTTTTTGTTTAATTTTAGCCATTTTAAAATCCTTGACACTTCTTTTTATTTGTAATAATATAATACTTGACAGGTTTTTTAAATTATAGTAAGATATAGATAAGTTAAATTAACCTACAAAACTTTCATTAAAACATAGACTTACAACTGATTGCTTTCCAAGTCCGTCAACTGACGGAAACTGGCAGGAAAACAGTAATTTCAAATATGGAATTCTGTTTTTTTTACGCCCAAAAAGCTATAAACTTTAATCAATAAAACTTATTGCTTAAAGCTTATAGCTTAAGCTATAAAGGACTTTGACAATTTAGTAGATTATTAAGAAATCTGAAAAATAAATCAGAAATCTTAAATCCACCAAAATGACTTTTTGTATAGTAGCAGGAAGTCGTCTATTCAATTTAATTTGAACCTCTTGCCTTATCCTTCGAGGACAATGGTAGGAGTATAAACTAAATGTATTTTCGGATACAAAAACTTTTAAGAGAGTTTGATCCTGGCTCAGGATGAACGCTGGCGGCGTGTCTAAGGCATGCAAGTCGAGGGACCCCTTCGGGGGAACCGGCAGACGGGAGAGTAACACATTGGTAACCTACCTCATACTCGAGAATAACCCAGAGAAATTTGGACTAATACTCGATGGACTCCGCTCACACAAGTGTTGCGGAGTAAAGCTCCGGCGGTATGAGAGGGACTTATGGCCCATCAGTTTGTTGGTGAGGTAATGGCCCACCAAGACTACGACGGGTAGCGGGCGTGAGAGCGTGGCCCGCCTCATGGGGACTGAGACACTGCCCTGACTCCTACGGGAGGCTGCAGTCAAGAATCTTCCACAATGGCCGAAAGGCTGATGGAGCGACGCCGCGTGCAGGAAGACGCCCTTCGGGGTGTAAACTGCTTTTCTCTGGGACGAACAAATGACGGTACCAGAGGAATAAGGGGTTGCTAACCTCGTGCCAGCAGCAGCGGTAATACGAGGACCCCAAGCGTTATCCGGATTTACTGGGCGTAAAGCGTCCGCAGGCTGTTTGATTAGTTTTTAGTGAAAGACCACGGCTCAACCGGGGATACGCTAAAAATACTGTCAGACTAGAGACTGGGAGAGGCAAGCGGAACTGCCGGTGTAGCGGTAAAATGTGTTAATATCGGCAGGAACACCAAAGGCGAAGGCAGCTTGCTAGAACAGTTCTGACGCTCATGGACGAAAGCGTGGGGAGCGAAAGGGATTAGATACCCCTGTAGTCCACGCCGTAAACGTTGAGTGCTAGGTATTCAGAGTATCGACCCTCTGAGTGCCGTTTAAAAAAGCTAACGCGTTAAGCACTCCGCCTGGGGAGTACGGCCGCAAGGCTAAAACTCAAAGGAATAGACGGGGACCTGCACAAGCGGTGGAGCATGCGGTTTAATTCGACGATAAGCGAGGAACCTTACCAGGGCTTGACATCTAGCTGCAAATCCTAAGAGATTAGGACTCTTTCGAAGGTGCTAGACAGGTGCTGCATGGTTGCCGTCAGCTCGTGGCGTGAGCTGTTCCCTTAATTGGGGTAACGAGCGCAACCCCCGTGCTGTGTTAAATATTCACAGCAGACTGCCCCGGGATACGGGGAGGAAGGTGGGGACGACGTCAAATCAGCATGGCCCTTACGTCCTGGGCCACACGCATGCTACAATGGCCGATACAATGGGCAGCCAAGTCGTAAGACGGAGCCAATCCCATCAAAATCGGTCTCAGTTCGGATTGAGGTCTGAAACTCGACCTCATGAAGTTGGAATCGCTAGTAAACGCAAATCAGCCTCGTTGCGTTGAATACGTTCTCAGGTCTTGTACTCACCGCCCGTCACATCAAGAGAGTCGCGAATACCCGAAGTCCCAATTAGGGCCCACGGTAGGCGTGATAATAGGGATGAAGTCGTAACAAGGCATCCGTAGCGGAAGCTGTGGATGGATCACCTCCTTTCAGGAGTATAATGACGTTTTGATTCTTGAATCAAGACCATACTCTAGGTCGTCATTCCGATTTATCGGAATGTCAGATTCGATTTCCTGTTACTATATAGAAAGTCACAAAACAAAAAACACCTATTATAATTCTTGCTTTTGCGAGAACTATAATAGGTGTTTTTTGTTTTAAAATATTACTAATTTATTCTAATTCTTACTTGGACCCCTTAATCTTCTTTTCATTTAACCTATCTGTTCTTTTTGAATACTCTTCTGAAGCAGCGTCTCTAGAAATATCAGATGGCAATTCTATATCAATTGGTATGTCATCATTTATATCTTCTTCCTGTCCCTCAGGAAACTCTATGTTGATACGCTTCAGATGTTCGGCAGAAGCTCTATTTATAGCTTCTTGCTCTTTTTTGCTTGGTTTTGGCATTTCCATATGTTTTTACTTAAATATTAAGAAATATACACTTAATTCATTATAAACATATTAGGCTCAAATAGCAAAATATAAGCCTATTACGTGCTCGGATAGAGCTAATTTAACTTGACAAATTAATTAAAGTATGCTAAGATATAAGTGTCTTATTTGCACCTCAAACGGTGCGTGGTCGGATAAGCATTTATAAATAAGTTAGTGCGTTTTAGTGAGTAATATCCACACGCACCAAATTTCATGGGAAAGAAACTTTATGTCGGTAACTTGCCATATTCTGCAACTGCTGATGAGCTAAAAGAACTTTTTAGCCAAGCAGGAAAAGTAGAATCAGCAAACGTTATTTCCGACAAATTCTCTGGCAGAAGCAAAGGCTTTGGTTTTGTAGAAATGTCTACAGACGAAGAAGCTCAAAAAGCCATTGACGACTTGAACGGAACAGAAATCGAAGGAAGAGCAATCACCGTTAACGAAGCTCGTCCAATGACAGAAAGAAAGCCAAGAGGCGATTTCGGAGGAAGAAATAGATACTAAAAATCTAAACAAAAAATCCCGCATAACGTGGGATTTTTTGTTTCTTAATTTATTATTTTTCCATTTCTATAAACAATCATTTTTCTTTTTCTCAGTTCTCTAAAAAATTCTTTATACGGAACTGCTGGACCAGGAGCAAAGCTTCCTCGCATAATAATTCTTTTGTCTTTTATCATCTGCGCTATAATTGATGCCGGCATCCCGGTATCAATATTGCATCCTGCATCATCCCATCCAGGCAAAGGATTTACAATACATTCCATTATAATTTTCTTTTTTTTACCATCTTTTTCTCCCCAAATATTAACCCATAAATTTTCCCATTCTTTATAGCCCTTTGGATACCCCAATCCACGTAACGATTGACTTAACATATCTACGGGTTTTATTTTCTTTCCTTCTACCTCAACTTCTTTTTTACTACCTAGACCAGTTTCAATAAAATTACGGATAACATCTGATGAGTGTTTGGGAAACCCCGCATAAAACCTTATGTTTTTTATTCCGTCTTTTTTATTATAATAATAGAAGGTAAATGTTTCTGGATGACGTACAAAAAAACACTCCTGTTCGCCTATCTTTCTAAATTTTCTTTTTTCAATGTTTAGAAGAGGAATTTTTTTAATCCATTTTCCATTCTCTACAATTAGCGCTGGGTCAGTAAATTCTTCAATGATACTCTGTATGGAAAAAGGCACAACAAATTTTTTTATATTAGAGTCCCAAGCAAATCCAGCTTCAACTGTTTCTAAAGTGTCAAATAATAAATGAGCATAGTGGAGCATGATATTATTTATGCCGGGAGTTGAGCCACATCCCGTAATGGCAGTGAGCCCCGCTTTATTAAAAAGTGAATCCATTTTTATCTGTTCTTCTGTCATTGGAATCTCTGAGCCCAAATCAATAACGTGTTTTTTTGTCGCTAATGCTGCTTTATAAACATTAATGTTCCAATCTCCCTCAGCACAATTTATAATCACTTCGGGATTTGTTTTTTTTATAAGCTTAATGGTTTTTTTAATATTACGAAGATCTATAAACTCAAAACTGACATTTTTATTTTTTAAAAACTTATCTAGACCCTCTTTGTATAAATCGGCTAAAAAAACCGAATGTTTATTTAACAACAGATCCTTGGCAACGATTTTGCCTTGCATACCAGCTCCACCTAAAATTAAAAAATTATATTTCATAATAATATTTCTTAATGAATAGATCTATTATACCATTATTTATAAAACCGCTGATATGGCGGTTTTATAAATAAGTATTGTGAAAATAAATTAAAATTTTTATTTTTAATCGAAAAAGTTGTCATTCTCTTCATTATTTTTTCTTAATTGTCCGCAGGCGCCTTCAATCCCCCTACCAAATCTGTATCTTTCTGTTGCTTCTACTCCATTTCTTCCTAATTCTTTTTTAAAAGAATTAACTTCATTTTTTTCTGAAGGCAAAAATCCGCCCGTGGTTTTATTATATAAAATTAAATTAACTACAAAAGGTCCCTTTAAATTCTTTTTCAAAATATCAGCAAGTTCTTCGGCATGAATTATTGAATCATTAATTCCTTTAAACAAAATATATTCAATTAAAACTTTGCGCCCTGTTTTATTCATATAATCACTTGTCGCTTCCAAAATATCGGCTATTTTATATTTTTTATTTATCGGCATCAGTTCTCCACGCAAACGGTCGCTTGGCGCATGAAGAGATAAAGCAAGATTATATTGTCTTTTTAGATCCGCCAGCTTCTTAATTCCCGGGATTATACCACAAGTTGAGATAGAAATTTTTCGCGCACCAATTTCCATTTTTTCATTAAAAAATTTTGCGGCCTTCATGACTTCTTCAAAATTTAGCATCGGCTCTCCCATACCCATAAAAACAATATTACTTACACGTTCACCATCTTCTTTTAGAAGACGGGCAAAAAAAAGCGCTTGCTCTAAAATTTCTTCTGCAAAAAGATTCCTTTCAAAACCCATTTTTCCTGTCGCGCAAAAAGCGCAAGCCATGGGACAACCAACCTGAGAAGAAACGCAAACAGTGTTTCTATCTTTGTGCTTCATCAAAACCGCTTCTATTCTTTTTCCATCCTTAAGGTTTATAACCGCTTTTGATGATTTATTATCATTTGCCCAAAATATTTTTGCTTCTATTTTTAAGGAGGCTTCTTTTTCCAACTTTTCTTTTATATCTTTGGGCAAATTGCTTGCCCCCCAACTTTCACCAAAATTCTTAAATACAAAATCCATGGCTTGGGTCAGGCGATATTTTGGTTCGTCTTTCAAAATTTTTTCTATTTTTTTCAAATCCATATGTTACCATCATACTAAATTTACCAAAAAAATCAAAAAACACCTATAGAAGATGTTTTTTGAATCGGGCTGGTGAGACTCGAACTCACGACCCCCTCGTCCCAAACGAGGTGCGCTAGCCAACTGCGCTACAGCCCGAAGATAGAAAGCACTATAAAAATAACACTCTCTATGGTGCCGAGGGGCGGAGTCGGACCGCCTACGCCAGCCTTTTCAGGGCTGCGCTCTACCGATGAGCTACCCCGGCATAATTATTATACTCTCTGGTGGGCGTGGACGGATTAGAACTATCGACCTCAGTCTTAATCTAAGTTATATATTAAAATTTGCTTTTTTTCTTCCTCTGGTGGGCGTGGATGGATTCGAACCATCGACCTCAGTCTTATCAGGACTGCGCTCTAACCAACTGAGCTACACGCCCTTGCGCCCACCAGAAGCTACAAATTTTTAATGATAATAATTAGACTGCGCCTGCCGGCGGGCAGGCTCTACCCAACTGAGCTACACGCCCTTGTGCCCACCAAAGGGTATAATTATATGTAGTATATTAACATATTTTTTAATTTTTGGCAAGTTCTTATAATAGCTTTCAAAATTGACAAAAAATTAACTTAAAGATACCATATATATCCAGAGTCATGCGGAGGTAAAAATAACCACATGCTCAAAATAATCCTCGCAATCCTTTTCGTTCTTTCAAATTCCGTCCTATTCGCCGACATGGCCAAAAATCAAAAAATTCCCTACTGCGACACTATCGGCTATAAGTTATGCCAGGAAAGAATATTTGACTGTATTATTATAAAAGAAAAAATAATACAAGAAAAGCACAGAAAAAAAATTATAAAAAAGAATGTTCCGGAAACATGGGAAGAACTATTTCCAAATGAAGAATACCGCACTTTTATAATGAAACTAAACCGTCTAAATATTCCACTAAAAAAAGGTATGCCCATTGCCTTGCCAAAAGAAAAAAATAAACAGCTTGCTGATTTTTCTCCTTTTTTACCCTGGATAAATCCGCCGAAAGAAAAGATACTAATCTTTAATCCAAAACTTTTAGCTTGGGCGGCATATTTGCCAAATGGAAAGCTTTTACGTTGGGGCCCGGCACTAGGTGGAATGGATAGGTGCCCTGATACATGGAGAAAGTGTAGAACGATCGTTGGTATTTGGCGTATTGTCAAAAAAGGCGATGACGATTCACGTTCCCATATTTATCCTATCGGTTGTGGAAGAAAAAATAATCCTTGCGCGCCAATGCCATGGTTTTCTCAATTTGAAATTCACGGCTATGGTTTTCATGGATCTTCTAAGATGGTGGGTAAACACGCAAGCCATGGATGCGTTCGCGTATTTACAGATGATGCAAAATGGATAAATCAAAATTTTGCAGAAATTGGCACGAAAACCATTACTCTCTCATACTAAATATATAAAACCGCACTAATGCGGTTTTTTCATATCAAACAGAATTTTCTGATATAATAATAGTATCTCCGAATATGCTAAACAAAATTTCAAAAATAAAATACATAAATAGCCCTTTAATAAAATTTAGAAAAGTTTTTCTAATCATTTTTTTATTGGCGATTTCAATAGGCATTATATTTTTATTTAAAGATACTCTTTTTGTATTATTTAATAAAATCCCTACGGTTCCCGACTTTACCAAAGAAATTAGTTTAAGCAATGTTCAAAAAATAATTACTTCAGAACCGCTAATAAAAAAAGAAGATGCCTCCGAATCGCAATTAACTGCTATCGGGGTGTTTTATTGGACAAATTATTACCGCGAAAAAAATGGGAAAGCTCCATTAAAACAAAGCGTGATACTAAACGCCTCAGCCACATTAAAAGCGAAAGATATGTTTGCTCAGCAATATTTTGAGCATACTTCCCCAACAGGCGAAGATGCCGGATATTGGGTTAACAAAGAAGGATACGAATTTATAATCATCGGGGAAAATCTGGCATTAGGAAATTTTCAAAATGACGAGGCGCTTGTAAATGGATGGATGGCTAGTCCAGGACATAAAGCAAATATATTAAATCCAAGTTATACAGAAATTGGAATTGCGGTCATAAAAGCTACATATCAGGGAAAAGAAACGTGGATGGCAGTTCAGCATTTCGGTAGACCGTTGTCCGATTGCTCTATGCCGGACGAAACATTGAAAAATAGAGTCATCGGCTATGACGCAGAACTAAATAATCTAAAGAATCAACTCTTAGAACTACAAAAAATATTAAAGTCAAAAAATAAAATGACAAAAGAAGAATACAATAAAAAGGTTGACCAATATAATGCTATTCTTTTAGAATACAATAGCATATATGACGCTGTTAAAGTTCTCGCTGATACATATAATGAGCAAGTTCAACAATTTAATAATTGTATAAAATAATATAAATATGACAAAAAATAAATTTAAACAAAATATAAGAGAAACATCTGCGACCTATCTTATCGCAGCCTTTAGTTTAGTTGCCGGTCTTGCATGGAATGAAGCAATCAAGGCTTTGATTGAATATATATTCCCATTGGATAAAAACACTCTTATCGCAAAATTTTCATACGCTGTAATAATTACTTTATTTGTTATTTTTATTACTGCCTACCTAAAGCGTATCCTAAACTCCAAAAAAATAATTATATCATTTTTGACATTTACTAAAAAACCGTGCGAGCGCACGGTTTTTTAGTAAAATTATTTTATTGATAATTATTCAAAACGTAATGCCTCAATCGGACTTTTAGAGGCAGCTTTTTTAGCCGGATAAATACCAAATACAAGACCAACTATTCCCGATACTCCCACACCCAAAAGCACAGCATCCCATGGAAAGCTAAAAAGCCATGGCGAACCAAGAGCATAACTTAACCCATATGCTAAAAGAAAAGAAAACCCGGTTCCCAAAAGTATTCCAATTATTCCACCTGTCAAAGTGAGCGCAATAGACTCCATTAAAAATTGGGTTAGAACATTATTTTCTGTCGCGCCAATTGCCTTGCGAAGTCCGATTTCACGCGTACGCTCTGTAACAGAAACAAGCATAATATTCATAATGCCAATGCCTCCCACTATTAAAGATATTGCCGCCACTGCCGCTAAAAAGAATTTTAGAACATTAGTTACCGTACTAATTGTTTCCAATAAGTCGGCTTGAGTATTTACATAAAAATCATCCTTATCCAAATCTGTAATATTGTGCATCGCACGTAAAGTAGCCTCAATATCTTTAACCGTTATATCTACATTTTCTTCACTATCCGCTTCCACCACTAAACGTTGAAAATGCTTAATGCCTAATATATAAGTCTGGGCAGTAGTATAAGGCGTAAGAGCTGTTTCATCAAAATTCATAAAAGAGGCTTCTCCTTTATGCGGAAGAACACCAATAACACGAAAGTTTTTTCCTTTAATCTTTATTTTTTCACCCACTGCATCAGACTGCCCAAAAAGCTCTTCTTTAATTTTATGCCCAATAATAACAACGTCAGAACGGGCGAGAACGTCATCTTTGGTAAAAAGAGAACCATCTTCAACATCAATATCATAAATCTCAGTAATCTCTTCACTGGAGCCAATTACCGTTGACCTATATATCTCATTTCCATAACCCAATGTTTCATTTCCAAAAACAATAGGAATTATTTTGGCTGCATGAGGAACGTTGCTTTTCTTGCTTAAAGCATCTACGTCGCGCTCTTTTAATGAATCACTAAAAAGCGAGCTCACCATAGAAGTGTCGGAAAATCCCTCCGGTTTTCTACCCGGTAAAATAGCGATTGTTTTTGAGCCAATTCCCTGTATTTCGCCAATAATCAAATTTTGTGCGCCCTTACCTAAAGACATAATTATCATAATAGAAGTAATGCCGATAACAATGCCCAAGATAGTCAAAGCTGATCTTGATTTATTTGTTCGCAACGCGCTTATCGCAATCTTAGCTATGTACTTTAATTTCATATTTTTTATTTTTTAAAATCTTCTCTTGCGTGTTTTCTATTATTTACTTGCCTGTCAAACTCTAATTTTCCATCACGTAAAAATAAAATTCGTTCTGCATGTTCTGCGGTATAGGTTTCGTGCGTAATTAAAATAACGGTATGTCCCTCTTCATTTAAGTCTTGCAAGAGTTCCATAATTTGCCGACCTGATTTTGTATCCAGATTTCCTGTCGGTTCGTCGGCAAAAAGAACTTCCGGTTTATTTATTAGCGCTCTGGCAATAGCAACACGCTGTTTCTCTCCACCGGAGAGTTCTGAGGGTTCATGATTCATACGGTGTTCCAAGCCAACTGATTTAATCGCTTTTTTTACACGTGCATTCCACTCTTTTTCTTTAACGTTAGAATATATTAAAGGAAGTTTTACATTTTCAAAAACTGATGTACGTGGCAAAAGATTGAATGCTTGAAAAACAAAACCCATTTTTTTATTACGCAAATGGGCAATTTGATCTTCGTTATATTCGTATATACTTTTACCATCAAAATCATATGTTCCTTTTGTTGGTTTATCTAAAAAACCAAGCATATGAAGTAGGGTAGATTTCCCAGAACCAGAAGGACCCATAATAGATACAAATTCACCTTTTTTTATATTAAAAGTTATGCCATTAAGGGCAATGGTTTTTGCTTCTTCTTTATCAGCATTATATACTTTTGTAAGATTATTTATTTCGAATAAAGCCATAATAGAGCGTAGCGTAAAGCGATTAGTATTTTAGTAAAATTAATAATATACGCTTTATCGCAATAATTTATTTTACCCCAAACACTATCCGTTAGGCACTAAACACTTATAATATTACTTTCTCTCCTTCTTTCAATCCTTCCAAAACTTCAATATCACCCTCGGATCCTCTAATCCCGGTTTTTATCTCAACCTCTTTTTTATTCTCACCATCTAATACTTCAATATATCTTTTTCCATCTTTTGTATAAACGGCACGCGCCGGCACTTTGAGTACATCGTCTTTTATTTCGGTCTGGATATCAATATTGGCAGTCATTCCAGATTTTATCCTGTCATCATTTTCATTAAATTGTAGAATGGTTTTGTATGTGGCCACTCCTTCTATAACCGTTTCTGCCGGATCAATAGAAACGACAGATGCCATAAAATCTGTTTCTTTTCCATAAGCATCAAGGGTTATTGTGGAAACATCTCCTTTTGTCACCTTTGATACATCTACCTCCGGTATATACGCCTCTATTTCAAAATTAGACGCAGAAATTAAAGATACAAGAATTACATTTGTAGAAACAATCTCTCCCACCTTGGCATCCTGCTTTGTAACTACACCACCTATAGGAGAAAAAATTATAGTTTTACTTAGTTGGGCTTTAATATTCTGAACGCTTGCTTCGCTTGAACTTACTTTTGCGAATTGAGCGGCGATTTGCTCTGGAGTAGAGCCAGCTTTTTTAAGCGCGAGGTTATCTTCGGCAGATTGTATATTGTTTGCATTTGTTACTTTTTGTGTTGCAATTGCCTGTTCTTTTGAAGAAACCGTTGTAACGCTTGCGCCAATAGTTGTTTTATTGGTAGAAAGATCAACTTTTTCCGTTGATAAAAATTCCGATTTTATAGGAACTGCATTTAAGGCAAGCATCACCTTTTGTAATCCATCCAAAGTTTCTGTAAGTGCTTTGTCTATATTTTCATGAGTTTGATTTTGCACAGCTATCTGAACAGAGCCATACGCTCCACCGGTTAGCTTACTGATTGATTCCGTTCCCAGGCGACCAGCATTAGATTGTCCCAAAAGAGACAAAACCGCTTCTCTTTTAGCGTCAGATATTTCTAAATCATCTTGTTCGTTTCCAGTAAAATACTTAAACTGCAAATCGGTTAAATCTAATATGGCATTCTTTCCTTTTACGACTGCCTCTTGTATTGCTGTAAGCGCGGCATCATAGTCGTTTTGCAAATCAACATAAGCCTGCGTTTTAGCATTATTTAAAGTTGTATCGGCGAGCTGTATTTCTTCAGGTCTAGTTCCTTTTTTAAGTTCATCGAGTCTTGCTTTTTCCGCAGATAAATTTGCTTCTGCTTGCGAAAGCTGAGCAAGAATAGAAGAATTATCCAGGGTTACAAGGGTTTGTCCTTTATAAACCTTATCCCCGATGTTAATATTGACTCTGCCTATTTTGCCTCCTTGCTCAAAAGCCAAATCAACACTTTCAGCTGGTTTTACCCTTCCCGTTATACTAACTTCCTGCAATATTGTTCCTTTTTTAACTTCGGCATAGTTATATTCGGTTTTTTTAGTAACGCTAAAATAAATACTAACCGCTATAATACCAGCTAAAATTACTAAAATAGGAATAAAAACCTTAGGTCTTTTTAAAAAAGACTTCTTTTGTTCTATATCCTCCATGTCTCCTCCTTTGTCTGAAAAATCACTATTTTGTTGTTGCATAGTAAAGTTTTTTTAATATTTTAATAAGTTCGCCTATTTCTTGCTCAGAAAGCTTGGTAAAAATAGTGCGTACATTATTACTCATTTTTTTAAGTGTTTTATCAAAATAATCTTTTCCTTTTTCGGTAATTCTTAAGCGTGTTATGCGACGATCCTTTGTATCACTCTTCCTCTTAATAAACCCGAAACGAACTAAACCATTAATGAGTATCGTTGCTGATGGCGGTTTTATATGTAAAAAACTTGCCAAGTCTTTCATTGTCGGCTTTTCCTTTTCAATTATAAATTGCAAGGAAGCAAAGCGTATGGCAGAATTTACGTCCACACCCTGCATGTTTAAACTCTCCCATAACCGCTTCTTTGTAGAATATATCAAAAAAATAAATTCTTCAAGCTGTTTCTCGTCTTTAAACATACTTAGATAGTATAATATTTAGATAGTCTAATTATATCAGATCAACGATAATTTATCAAATACCCTTCTCTATTGGCTTAGCAGATAAAAAAATGATATTATATAAATAACTAAACTTAAACAAATATATGACGAAAGCATCAGAATTTAAAAAGAAAGACAAACGATACAAAAAAGCCTGGATTATCTCTGTAAATATGGGTTATGGGCATGAGCGCGCCGCTTACGCCTTACGTGATATTGCCGCAGGGGGTGATTATATAATCGCTAACAGCTATAAAGGTATCCCAAAAGAAGAAAAAAAAAGCTGGCAGGAATCACGTAAATTATATGAAGCAGTCTCGTGCTTAAAACCAATTCCTATAATTGGAGATATTGCTTTCGGAATAATGGACAAAATCCAAGAGATCCCAAATTTTTATCCGAGACGCGACCTGTCCGAACCAAGCATCCAACTAAAAGGAACTTTTCGTTTTATTGAAAAAAATAATATCGGCAAAGCGCTTGTTGATGATTTAACGGAAGCCGAGCAACGTCTACCTTTTGTTTCCACTTTTTTTATTCCTTCTTTTGCCGCAGAACTTTATAATTACCCAGGAGAAATATACTGTATTATTTGTGATGCGGATTTTTCACGCGCATGGGTAAGCCAAGACGCAAAAAGAAGCAGAATAAAGTATTTCGCGCCTTGTGGAAGAGTTGTAGAACGTTTAAAACTTTATGGTGTGCGTGAAGAAAATATATATTTTACCGGATTTCCAATTCCAAAAGAACTTATTGGCGGATCTAATGCAGAAATTGTAAAACGCGACATGCTCGATCGCTTTTGCAACCTGGATCCAAATGGAGTCTTCCGAGCAAGATATGAAAAAATATTAAAAAGCCATTTTGGAAATTCATTAAAAACTTGTGGACGAGTTAAAAGACCACTGACACTCACTTTTGCCGTTGGCGGAGCCGGCGCGCAAAGACGCTTGGGTATAGAAATTATAAAAAGTTTGAGAGAAAAAATAAAGCGCAACCAAATACAGATTAATCTTGTAGCCGGCACAAGAAAAGGATTGGCAAAATACTTTGAAACAGAAATAAAAAAACTAGGTCTAAAAAGAAATCACGGCAAAGGTATTAATATAATAGTAGAACGCACACGTCCAGAATATTTTAAAGAGTTTACAAAACTATTACGAACTACCGATATACTGTGGACTAAGCCATCAGAGCTATCCTTTTATACTGGAGCCGGCATACCTATCATTATGGCGCCGGTTATTGGTTCCCAAGAAGAATTTAATCGGCTTTGGCTTCAACAGATTGGTGGAGGCGTTGACCAGCTTGATCCACAATATGCAAATGAATGGCTGTTTGATTGGGTAAATAGTGGCGCCTTAGCGCGTATGGCTTGGAACGGATATATTGAGGCTCCGACTCACGGCACGCACCGTATTGAACAAATAATAACAGGGAAAGAAGTAGAGTTGGAACAACTGCCATTAGTGGTATAGCAGGAATCAGGAATAAGTAATATTTAAAAATCCGAGATAAACTCGGGTTTTTTGATGGAGCGAGTAGGGGGTTCGTCTACAAGTCGCGTCGGCTTCCGCCTCCACGCTCGCAGGCCCGCCTCGCTTGTTTGGCTCGCCCTATTGCTATCCAAACGATAGCTCCGACATTCGATCCCACCCTCTCTATATCGTTACAAGAAAAAAACAGGAACGAGTCCTGACTTTTTCTTGGAGCGGGTAGGGGGGATCGAACCCCCGTCATCAGTTTGGAAAACTGAGATAATAACCATTATACGATACCCGCGAGATAATATCATATTAACATATATTTTACATTTTGTCAATAAATGGTAAGCTTTAAAAAGGAGGATAAAATGTCCGCACTAACGCTCACAACCGCAGTACAATTTGCCATCTTTGATGGCATTCATGAAAAGGTAAAAAATTTGCTAAATACCCTTTGCACTGATAATGGACTAGACAAAGACGAGATAAAAATAGAAAAATGCGAGCGATATAACAATGAAACAAATGAAAAATGTACTTACTTGTTTGTTTCATATCAGAAAAAAATCCCCGCTACTCCTTAAAGGCGGGGTTTTTATTTTCTAAAATATTTTTTATAAAACTCTGTAGCATCTTCCGGTGGAATAGGATTTATTATAAGACCACTGCCAACTTCTAATCCAGCCCAAACAGAAGTTCTGGGTTTAAATTTAAAATAAATATGCTGGTCTAAGTCTTTAACAACTTCATGAAAATACATATTATATGAATACCCTAAATCTTTTATTCCTCTAAATATCGCTTTAAAAATTTTTGCCAATGATTTTTTTTCTTCAGTATTGAGCTCTGAAATATTATCTAAATGTCTTTTTGGTAAAACCATTATTTCATAACTATGTTGAGAGGCGTACGGACATAAAACAATAAAATTTTTATTTTCAAAAACCATTCTTGAACCCTTTTTTTCTTTTTTTATAATATCGCAATAAACGCATCCTTCACATTCTCTTTCTTTTTTTATTTTATCTAAAATATAAAATGGAATAAATTTTGTCGCATAAATTTGTGAATGAGCATGATTTTGTGAAGCTCCGGCTTCTTTTCCGCTATTTTTGAAAATAAGAATGTAATTTATGCCTTTTATTTTTCGGATTGCCAATGTTCTTTCTATATACATTTTGATAACTTTTTCTATCTCAGTAACTGAAAAATCTACGCTCTGATGATTATGATAAGGCGTTTCTATAACAATTTCTTGCGTGCCAAAAGAAAACTGATTATTTGTAGAAAATGCCGGGTATTTATTTGCAACCGTCTTTACCGCCCATCCGTCCTTTTTTTTAAAAATTTGCTTAGCCCTCTCTTTATTTATATTTTCCGGGCATAAGTTGCAGTCAAGTTCTCTCTTTTCAAACAAAGACGAACTTTTCATTTTTATTTTCCATTTTCTCTTAGGGCATATCACTACAAAATTATCCTGTAAATAATCCTTGCGGATTTCAGGTTTTGTCATTTTCTTTTTATTGTTCTCTTTGTTTGATAACTCCCAAAAATCTTTAAAAATTTTTGGATTATTTTTTGACGGCATTTTTATCTATAAGATTAATTGAGTTTGCCAGCGTTATAGCAAGCGCTAAGGCGTCAGCGGCATCGTCCGGTCTTGGTAATTCATGGAGGTGCAAAATCTGTTGAACCATTTTTTGCATCTGCATTTTATCCGCCACACCATAGCCGGTTATCGCCTGTTTAACTTGTAGAGGAGTGAATTCATGAAGCTCTAAGCCTGCGTTCATACCTTCAAGTAAAATTATACCACGCGCATGTCCTACATCCAATGCAGTTTTTACATTTTTACAAAAAAATAATTTTTCAACTGACATTGCTTGCGGTGAAAATTTTTTAATTAAATCACGCATATCCTGACTAATTAATTTTAACCTAAAAGAAAACTCCGCATCTGGCGGAGTACTGATTATCCCATATTCCAAAACGTGGAGTTGCCCTCCTTCTTTCCTTAGAAAGCCATAACCGATTGTTGCAAATCCAGGATCAATACCTAGAATAATCATAATTTTTAAAAATTGAAAAATTATTTTACATTGGTAAATATTTCCGAAACATCATCATTATCTTCAATTGCATCTACCAGCTTCTCCAGCCTTTCACTAGTTGCGTCGTCAATTTCTATCGGTTCTTTAGCAACATATTCAATACCTGCATCATCTATTTTCACACCATCTTTTTCAATTGCTTCTTTAAGCTTTTGTAAATTTTGTACTTTAGTATAAATAATAAACTCATCGTCATCTTCCTTTATGTCTTCTGCTCCCGCTTCTATCAATTCTAATTCTTTATCTTTTATTTTTGACCTGTTGTCTTCTATCTGCGTTCGCAGGACTCCAAGTTTTTCGAATTGCCACATTGCCGCGCCAGATGACAAGTTAGCTCCATTTTTCGAAAGTATATGTTTTATATCATTCGCCGTTCTATTTGGATTATCAGAAAGCGCTGTAATAATCAGGGCAATATTGCCAGACACAACTGCCTCATAAATTAATTCCTTTAATTGTCCGCCCTCTCCTTCGCCTGCTCCGCGAACAATAGCACGCTCAATATTATCTTTTGGCATATTTGATGTCTTTGCCCTATCAATCGCTAGACGTAGTTGAAAATTAAAATTTGGGTCAGCGCCACCTCGCGCTGCCACAGTAATATCTCTGGCAAGTTTGGTAAAAATTTTACCGCGCTTTGAATCAATTATCCCTTTTTTTCGCTTGGTAGTTGCCCATTTGGAGTGACCTGACATAAGATATTAATTATGAATAGAGAATTATGAATTATGGAGTTATACTTATACTTTAACTTATCCCCCGACTTCTTTCAAGTATTGACATAAATGTATTTTTCTGCTAAATTAAACATTGAGGAGGATACCCGATGAGTTCTTTGCAAAACAATATTGACCCTGAAAAGACTTTACTATTGATTCAGAAAGTAAAAGAACTTAATAGCTATTATGAAAAACAAAAGCTTAGCTCAATAAGATCAATAATTTGCCTTATCGGCGGAACATTGCTGATTTTTTTAGGACTAAAGCTGTTTCATCTAAAAGCGGTTTATGTATCTTTTATGATTACAGGAATACTTGGACTTCTTGTCTCCGGTTTCTTTTGCTTCAAGGCCATTTATTATGGAAATAAAGTAGCCAGATGGAAGCTATAAAAGAAGAAACTCAAATAAAAATTGATAAATGCAACAAGACCATCGCCGTCTTTGGAAAATTCACAATTCTAGCTTTTTTACTTTTTTTATTATCCTTAGACGAAACTGCTCCAAAATGGGTTTCCCCTCTTAGTATCTTTATGAGAGGATTTGCGCTGATATTTTTCGTGAAAGCATTCTGCCATTTTTATATGGCAGTCAAATCTCATAAACCAAAAAGCCTCGGCATATAGCCAGGGCCTTTTTAATATCATATAAAAAATTAATCTCTTGCTTGCTTTGCAGAACCCTTACCAAATCCGGTTCCTGCAGGAATTAAACGTCCGATAATTACATTTTCTTTCAGTCCGTTTAGCGGATCAACCTTTCCTGTAACCGCTGCATTGATTAAAACGCGTGCTGTTTCTTGGAAAGACGCTGCTGATAAAAAGCTCTGTGTAGAAAGAGAAATCCTAGTAATTCCCAAAAATAAATTCTCATAGGTTGATTCTTTGCCTTTTTCCTTTTTAACTCTTTCATTTTCATCCAAAAGTTCAGCCATCTCCACAACTTCACCTGGCAATAAGTTTGTATCTCCGGCATCAACAATTAAAACGCGTGAGAACATCTGACGAATAATAATTTCTATGTGCTTATCATTTAATTTTTGTCCTTGTGAGAAATATATGTGTTTTACTTCCTTCAATAAATACTGTCCTACAGCTTCTTTGCCTTTATATTTATAAAGAGATTGTAAATCTAAGTGTCCATCAGTGAGAGCGTCTCCGGCTTCCACAAACTCTCCATCTTTTACTATTAATTGGTAATTGGAAGGAATAACATATTCTATTGCCTTGTCAACTTTGCGGGTTATGACGAGTTTTGAGCCGTCAAAGCTGATATTGCCTTCTGTTTTAGATCTTATCTCATCACCACTTGACTTTAGGATTAAAAGATCGCCTTCACCAATGCTTGCGCCGTCTTCAACTTTTATTTCATCATTCTTTGTAAACTTATAGGAATATGACTCATCATCAAGATAATGTATCTTCACTGATTTTTGTCCGGCTTTTACGCTATTTATAACTTTTCCTTCTGGCGAAATCGTTTCTTTTGGCGCCATATCAACACTGGCCTGACCGCTTACTTCTGCAATAAAAGCACGCTGTTTTGGAGGACGAGCCTCAAACAGCTCTTCAACGCGTGGCAAACCTTGGGTGATGTCCTTTCCAACAGCAGCACCACCAGTATGAAAGGTTCTCATAGTAAGCTGAGTGCCAGGTTCTCCGATTGATTGAGCTGCAATAATTCCAACTGCTGCTCCAAGTTTAGCCGGTCTGCTATAAGCTAGATCGTTGCCATAACATTTAGCACAGATACCCCTTCGTAAATGACAATGCAAAACACTTCTAACATGAAGATTATCAATTTCAAGTTTTTCTATTTGTCTGGCGCCTTCTTCGTCAATTGTTTCACCTGCTTTTAATATAACCTTTCCGGTTTTTGGATTTTTCATATCAGACAATAAAACTCTACCATAAGCACGCTTTGCAAGTGGCTCGCCAATTATCTCACCTTGTTCTCTGGAAAGCATAGCCCCTTCTGTGTCTCCACAGTCTTCTTGGTGAATAACTACGTCTTGGGCAACATCAACCAAACGACGGGTAAGATATCCGGCATTTGCCGTACGAAGGGCAGTATCTGCCAAACCTTTTCTAGAACCATGAGTAGAAATAAAGTATTCCAAAACCGATAATCCTTCTTTAAAACTTTTTTTAACCGGAAGCTCCATAATCTCTCCTGAAGGATTGGCTAACAAACCTTTCATACCCATCATCTGAGTTAGTTGCCCCCAAGAACCTCTGGCGCCTGCATTAATCATACTGGCCACCGGTCCGTTAGGATCTAATGATTTTTTTGACATCGTACTGATATCGTCTTTTATTTTTGTCCAAAGCTCAATAATTTTGCTATGTTTTTCGTTTTGAGTTAAAAGTCCTTCATCAAATTGAGATTTTATTTCTTCTGTCTGTCTGTCGCCTTCCTCAATTAAAACGCCTTTGCCCTTAACCTCAGGCAAATCGTTCATACCCCAAGAGTATCCGGATTTTGTAATATAATAAAATCCGAAAACTTTTATTTTATCCAAAAATATTGCTGTTTCCGGAATTCCAAAATTTTCTAAATAATATTTAACAATTGCATCGAGCTTCTTTTTATCCATAACTTCATTTACAAACGGCATCTTTCCTTCAAAAACTTCATTGATCAAAATTCTGCCGACAGTTGTTTCTATAATTTCTTCTTTTTTCCCAAACTTCATTCTTACTTTTATTTTTTTACGCGGACTTAATTTTCTAAGATGGTAAGCTAGTTTTGCTTCGTTTGCGCTACTAAAAGCTTTTGGCGTATCATCGTCTTCCATCATTAAACTCATGTAATAACAACCCCAAGCAATATCTTTTTCCGGCTTAGCGATAGGGTCGCCTGTTGCTGGCTTTAAAAGATTATGTGAAGCAAGCATAAGCTCACGAGCTTCTTTTTTTGCTTCTTCTGTCAAAGGCACATGAACCGCCATCTGGTCACCATCAAAGTCAGCATTAAAAGCCGTGCAAACCAAAGGATGAAGTTGAATAGCTTTTCCTTCAATCAAAACCGGTTGAAAAGCCTGAATACCTAAGCGATGCAAGGTTGGAGCACGATTTAAAAGTACCAGTGCTTCTTTTGTTACTTCTTCCAAAATATCCCAAACTACAGCGTCGCTAGTAGCAATAAACCGATTAGCGCTTCTAATATTATGAACAATTTCACGTGCTATAAGTTGGCTGATAATAAATGGTCTAAAAAGTTCTAATGCCATACGCTTTGGAAGACCACATTGATGCAAAAGTAAATTTGGGCCGACAACGATTACGCTACGTCCAGAATAATCAATTCTCTTACCGAGTAAGTTCTGACGAAAACGTCCTTGTTTTCCTTTTAAAATATCTGCCAAAGATTTTAATTGGCGTTTCTTTCCGGTAGCCGCAACAACTGTTTTTGTATGTCTTGCACTGTTGTCTATCAAAGCATCTACTGCTTCCTGCAACATTCTTTTTTCATTTCTACTGATAACTTCCGGAGCATTAAGATCATAAAGTCTTTTTAAACGATTGTTTCTATTTATAACGCGTCTATATAAATCATTTAAATCTGAAGTTGCGAAACGACCACCGTCCAATGCAACCATCGGACGTAAATCAGGAGGAATTATTGGAACTACCGTAAGAACCATCCATTCCGGCTTAATTTCATTTAGAAATAAAGAACGTAAAAGTTTAACTCTGCGCATAGCTCTAACTCTTTTTCCGCCTTGGATGGTGAGCAAGTCCTCATTAATTTTTTTAACCTCTTCTTCAACGTTTACTTTTTTCAAAAGATTATAAATTGACTCTGCTCCTATTCCGGCAGAAAAGATATGTCCATAACGTAATGAAAGCTCATGGTATTCCGCTTCAGACAAAATTGCCAAAGGAGTAATGCTCTTTATTTCCGCAATGGTTAAATTAAAGTCCTGTTCCAAATCATTCACCTTGGAATCAAGCGCTTCTTGCATTTTTCCCAAATTGCCAGCCAATCCTTTTTGTTTTCCTGCATCCCCTTCCGCTTCTTTAGCAATGCTTTCCATTTCTTTTTTATAAGTATTTTCAAGCTGACGTTTTTTTTGCTTAAATTCTTCTTTAACCTGTTCTATTGTTGCTTGCTTCAGGGCATTATCAACACTCGTTACTATAAAACTGGCAAAATAAATCACTCTTTCCAGATTTTGCACGCTTACATCCAAAATTAAACTTATCTTTGATGGGACTCCACGCAAAAACCAAATATGAGAAACCGGGGAAGCGAGTTCAATGTGTCCCATTCGCTCACGTCTTACAAGAGCGACAGTAACTTCAACTCCGCATTTATCGCAGACAATTCCTTTGTAGCGAATTTTTTTATACTTTCCGCAATAACACTCCCAGTCTTTTGACGGACCAAATATCTCTTCTGCAAAAAGTCCGCCTTTTTCCGGCTTTTGAGTTCTATAATTAATAGTCTCTGGTTTAGTGACTTCTCCATATGACCACGATCTAATTACTTCAGGCGAAGCAAGTTTTAGCTTGATTGCCTGAAAGTCGCGGATTCTTGTAGTTTGCTTTTTGATCTCTGACATAATTTTTGTTTTATTTATTGAAAGAAATATTATTTTTCATTTTCATTAATACTTTTATCTTGCTCTGTATTAGCATCTTTTTTTTCATCGCTTTCTTCATCTATTTCTTTGTGTTCTATTATTACTTCTTTCGGCTTTTGTTCCTCCATTCTTGGTTCTTCAACTTCTTCTTCACTATCAATCAAATCAACATCCAAACAGAGTCCTTTTAACTCACGTAAAAGAACGTGGAATGATTCTGGAATATTTAGTTTTCTTATAGGTTCTCCCTTGATGATAGATTCATATGCCTTGCTTCTTCCAGGTACATCATCTGATTTGATAGTTAATATTTCTTGCAAAGTATGAGCTGCGCCATATGCTTCCAATGCCCACACTTCCATTTCTCCAAATCTCTGTCCACCAAACTGAGCCTTTCCACCAAGTGGTTGCTGGGTAATTAATGAGTATGGACCAATTGATCGTTGATGAATTTTATCTTCAACTAAGTGGTTTAACTTTAAGAAATATTTATAACCGACTGTTGACTTCTGATCAAAAGATTCGCCAGTTCTTCCATCATAAAGCTGGACTTTTCCATCTCGAGGAAAGCCGGCTTCTTCCAATGCATCTGCAATCTGCGGTTCTTCAATACCGTCAAAATTTGGTGTTGCAAGTTTGTATCCTAAAACGTTTGCCGCCAATCCCATATGAGTTTCCAAAATCTGTCCGATGTTCATACGAGAAACAACTCCAAGTGGAGAAAGGATTATGTCAATCGGAGTTCCATCTTCCAAATAAGGCATATCTTCAACCGAAACAACTCTGGAGACAACTCCTTTATTTCCATGTCTTCCGGACATCTTATCTCCGACTTGTATTTTTCTAAGGTCTGCAACAGCAACCTGAATTGATTTTATAACTCCCGGGGGAAGCTTATCGCCTGCCTCACGTGAAAAGATTTTTATATCAACAACTTTTCCGTGTTCGCCATGTTCAAGAGACAAAGATGTATCACGGACATCACGTGCTTTTTCTCCAAAAATAGCACGTAAAAGTTTTTCTTCAGCAGAAAGCTCTGTCTCTCCTTTTGGAGTAATTTTTCCAACTAAGATATCGCCCGAAGAAACCTCTGCGCCAATTCTGATAATTCCTTCTTCGTCAAGATTTTTTAAAAGTTCTTCGGAAACATTTGGGATATCATTTGTTATAATTTCCGGACCAAGCTTAGTATCACGAACATCGATTGTGTGATTTTCGATATGGATAGAAGTAAATTTATCACCTTGAACTATACGATCCGATAAAATAATCGCATCTTCATAGTTATAACCATCCCAAGCTAAAAACGAAACTAAGACATTTTGTCCGAGCGCCAATTCACCCTTGTCGGTTGATGGACCATCCGCCAAAATATCACCCTTCTTAACTTTTTGTCCTTTTTCTATAACTAACTTTTGGTTCATGCAAGTAGAATGATTTGAACGAGTAAATTTGTTGAGAGTATAGGTTTTTAAATTACCCTTATCTTCTAAAATTTGAATTCTTGAACCATCTGCATTAACAATCGTTCCAGCGTCTTCCGCTAATATAACATGACCTGAATCTTGTGCGGCCTTTGCTTCTACACCTGTTCCAACTATCGGAGATTCTGGATTGATAATAGGAACTGCCTGACGTTGCATGTTTGTTCCCATAAGAGCACGGTTACCATCATCATGTTCTAAAAATGGTATAAGCGATGTTGAGATAGAAACAATCTGACGACTTGAAACATCCATATAATCAATTTCATTAACATCGACAATATCAGGTTCTCCATGACGGCGAACCTCTGTTTTTTCAACTAAAAAGTATCCATTTTCATCAATTGGAGTTGTTGCCGGAGTGGTAATTGTTTTTTCCTCAGCAAAAGCGTTTAAATATATAATTTCATTTGTAACACGAGGCTTATCGCCAGATTTATCAATTTTTCTATAAGGTGTTTCTAAAAATCCATATTCATTTATTCTGGCATAGCTTGCCAAGTGTCCGACTAAACCGATGTTCGGACCTTCTGGAGTTGCAATAGGACAAATTCTTCCATAATGAGTCTGATGCACATCGCGAACTTCAAAACCAGCACGTTCGCGCGACAATCCTCCCGGACCCATGACAGACAATCTACGTTTATGTTCCAACTCTGAAAGAGGATTTGTCTGATCCATAAACTGGGAAAGCTGGGAAGACATAAAAAATTCTCTAACCGCGCTAATAACCGGACGCGCATTAACAAGACGCCCCGGAACTAATGCTTCAATGTCTGATGTTGACATTCTATCTTTGACAATGCGTTCCATTCTGGCAAGTCCGACACGGAATCTGTTTTGTACCAACTCGCCAACAGCACGGACTCTGCGATTTCCCAGATGATCAATATCATCAGGGTCATCTTGAGTAATATTCAAACGAATGATTTCTTTAACAATATTTATAAGATCGTTTTGAGAAAGTATTCTGTTTTCTTCTTTTGCTATATCTTCTTTATCTGTTTCATAACCAAAACGTAAATTAAACTTGTATCTTCCAACTTCTCCCAAATCATATCTGTCAAAATTAAAAAACATTGCATCAATTAATGATTTGGCATTTTCTACGGTCGCCAAATCACCAGGTCTAATCCTTTTATATACTTCTCTATATCCATCATTCTGATTTTTAGTCAAATCTTTAAGAAGAGTAGAATCTATAAAATTGATTAATGGATGAGTGTCTACATCTGCAAAAGCTTTTTTTATTTCCTCTTCTTCTGAAAGGCCGAAAACACGCAAAAGAGTTGTAACGGCAACCTTTCTTTTTCTATCTATCTTTACCCAAATTACATTATTAGCATCAGTTTCAAATTCTAACCATGCTCCACGGTTTGGAATAATTTTTGCTCCATAGTGCCGTCTTCCACGAACAAATTCTGAAGTAAAAAAAGCTCCCGCGCTTCTAATAAGCTGGGAGACAACAACACGCTCAATGCCGTTAACGATAAAAGTTCCTCTATCGGTCATCAAAGGTATTTCGCCTAAATAAATTTCTTGTTCAGCTGTTTTTTCCGTTCTTCTATTCATAAGACGGACCTTGACTCTTAATGGCGCTTCATAATTAACATTTTTTGCCATCGCGGTCTTTTCATCAAACTTTGGCTCGTCTATATAATATTCATCAAAATAAAGCTCCAAATCGCGCCCGATAAAGTCACGGATTGGAGATATTTCTCTAAAAAGATCTTTAACTCCCTTTTCCAAAAACCACTTATAAGAGGTCTTTTGTATTTCTATTAAGTCAAACTGAGGAATGGCATCATAGGCCTTGCCAAAATATTTTCTGGTCTTGTTTTTGACAGGAATACGTTTGAATTGCATAAGAGTTGGGCTTAAAACCCTTGCAACAAAACCATTTTCTTTTCATACTTTGCCCTCAATTTCAGATTAAAAAGGTTTGTTTTTGAGTTTTTTATTTTTAACCGCGCTCCGCAAGATAATCTAATTATTTTCTTACGAAATTAATATATTTTCATCAACTGCCTGCTGTTTGCCCCAAAACTTTAGTCTGTTTTACGGAGCGTGCAAAAAAATGTCCTCTCTTTATCCACAAGAGAGGTTTTTTAAAAAAAATTAGGCTTAATTGAGAGAAAATGTATAGTGCACGGGATTTTTTTATTTAAAAGAGTGAACTATATTCAATTAAAAGAATACCATAAAATAGAAAACTTGTCAATAGATAAAAAAATGCTAAAATTAGCAAAAAAAGAATTTAATAAAAGTTTGAGGAATTATTTTTCCACAATTATCCACAGGTTTATAAAAAAATACCAAAAAATACTAAAAATTATAGATATGACTTGCGATTTATGTACTAAAACTTATGAAGTTATGAGTTGAGGGCTTGACAAAATTTTATTTTTATGTTACGATACTTCATTAAGTTATTTTTATCGTGAAATTCAGTTTATTTTTGCAAATTTGGAGGAAGGAGGAATCTCATTTAATAAGCATGGGTGAGATTCTGTGGGATTTTCAAATGGGTATTCCCGGCTTCTGGCTAGGATATTCCGGCTGGACTTTCTTGTACAGGCGTCAATTGATAGCTTGTACATATCCTCCTCCAGTTTTGTGTAAATAACTGGCATATCCAAAAGTTGGGGGAACTCTTGGGCATAAGATCTTTATATCTATCTCACCCACTCTCTTTGTTTTTTCAAAAATAAAGAGGGATAATGCCTCCGTACTCACTCTACTTGGAGGGCTTGATAATCTGATGCGATTTTATAAAATTGGCACATTTTTGCCGCATTGATTGCATTCTGTGTCAAGAAAATTTCCAGGTGGAGCAGGCACGGAGGTAAATTGCCTAAAGTCCTCCAACCTTTGGATATAAACCCCTCTGTTTTTTAACAGAGGGGTTTTGTTATTTTTAGAATACTTGACAATTTTATAAAAATAGAGTAGGTTGTAAGTGAATCACAGCTCATTTTAAAAGGAGCGAGCCATGGAAAAGTTGCCATTTTCTGATATTTCTATTTTTGTTGATAATAAAAAAATATGTGTTGATGAAGATGGGTTTTTTGGAAACATAATTCCTACAAACCAACTACAGTTCAAACTTGAAATAATGAATACCAATGAATATCGAACTCAAGTTTTTAAGGTGTTTGTCGATCAACCAACAATGCAAAGAAGAATTATCGGACTAGAAAGCAACGTTACCTCTTCCGACAGTCAGCTTTTTGTGCGCGATGTAAGCATTTTGGAAAGTCCACAACCGCAAGGTGTCTATTATCCTTCAAAACGGGATGCTGGACTTTGTGTGCTTTTTTACGGTCCAGCTGATTTTCATATTTACGAAATTGCATTAATTTCACAAGGTGGAAAGTTTTTTCTAACTTCGCAGAAAATCTACGGGGGTGAATGCTTTAGTTTTGAAGATAGCGCTTTTGCAGTTGATCTTCTGAAAAGAAATCGCGAGAGAATTGATCTCTTGGGGCTCCTTTCTATTCTTGCGGAAAAAAACGATATCAAATTTCCGAAAATTAACGAAGAAGATGTTCTCCAAATGATGAATCAATCTTCTGAGAAAGAAAACGCCAAACTGGACGTTTCCGACCTAAAGAAAAACCAAGCGCGTATTCTCTTTTGGAGCCATTCAAACCTTTGGGGAATTGTTGCTGTTTCACAGCAATTAACAGAACAAGGCCTTGCTCGTGTGCATTGGAGTCAACTTGCGCCACGTACGAAAAACGGGCTCGCATATCTGAATCCAGGTGAAATAATCAATTTTGCCACCACACGAGATGCGCATAAAGGACTTTTTGGCACATCCATAGACCTCGAACTCCTGTCTATTTTTTCAGAATAAATAACCTCATTATGCAGCTCTTTATAAAGGAGCTGCTTTTTTATTCTTAAACTTGACAATTTTTCTTAATTGTGCTAAGGTGATGCCATTATACGGACTCTCGTATAATGTAGTAAAATTGTTTTTTTACAATTTATTTGGATGAGGAGGAAAAAAATGTACCCGGAGCTGATTGCTTTGGGCGGAGCAGCAACGCGCCCCCAAAACGGCGAAAAGCGCCCACCTATTGGTGGAAGCGCGATTTTACTGAGATATGGAGAATTTGGTTTTCTTAGTGATTGCGGAGCATACCAAGCCCGCGGGAAAGCATTGGAAAAAGAAACTGAGCAGGTCATCTTTGATTACAAAACAATCGGCGGAGAATACAAAATTCCGATTGTAAAAAGTCTGATGAATTACCTGAAGCAGGAAGACACGCTTCTTCCAGCAAAATCAGATTCAATTCTCCCTGATTTTTCCATTTTGAATAAAGTTCGCTATCTTATCATTCTTCTTCATCATGGCCATCACGATCATGTAGGTGGTCTGCCGGTTTTGCGCAAGATGCTTGCTGGAAAAGGCATCAGGCCAATCATTTTGGCAACGGCGCCAACACGCGACTTTTGCAAACAGGCGTGGACCGATCAATTGAAAATCATGGCCAACAAAGGACAACGTTCGGGCTATGACAGAATAATGATGTACAAGCTTTTGAAAGAAATTCAAATTGTAAATCCTGGACAAACATTGTCTTTTGGGCCATTTGATATAACACTTATTCATGCCGGCCATATCCTTGGAGCCTTAAGTGCGCTCGTAAAGGTAGCTGAAAAGAAAGTGTTTTTCACTTCAGATATCAGCTTTAATAATCCACTTATTCCCGGAGCAACAATTTGCTCTTTGGATAATGTTGGAAAGCTTGATTACTTGGTAAGCGAATTCACATATGGCAAACAAAGAAAGCATATTAGCAAAGAAACAGAATCTAATCGGCTGATAAATGATGTGCGGAAAACATTAGAAGAAGGCGGTAAGGTTCTTATTCCGGCGCTTTCAATTGAACGTGTTGAGATTATCTTTGAAGCCCTGAGGCAGGCTGGCATAACCAAAAGGTGGCCGGTTTACATCAATGGGCTTTCGGCGAAAATTAGTGCCGTAACATATGTAAGATATGGCATCATTGATTCTGAAATTGAAAAACACTTTGTAGAAAACATCAACCAAAGCTATACTATCGCAAGATCAAACAACGCCTGCGTCATGATTGCTCCGGCAGGAATGATGGGTGGCGGATGGTCTGTATATTTCGGTAGTCAGTGGGCATCAGATGCTAAAAACTTAATTGCTTTCACTTGCTATCAGATTAAGGGTTCACCCGGCTACAAACTGCTTACTATGAAAAGAGGAAACGAATTGAAGCTTGGCGACGAGAATATCTGCCTGAGAGCGAAGATAAGGAAGTATTCACTTTCCGCGCATGCTTCGGGCGAAGAACTGGAGGCAATGATAGAACGTCTGAAGCCAAAGAAAACGCTTCTTGTCCATGGAGAAGAAGCGCAGATTGATAACTTCGTTCGTTCTTCCGTAAAAAATGCCGAAAAAATGATTGTCGGCAAAAGATATACGATTTAATTAATATATACACGACCACGCTTTTTGAAGCGTGGTTTTTTAATAAAAAATAATTATAAAACGAAATATTCTTAAATAATAAAGTCAAAATAAGGCTAATAAAAAATATTTTAACTAATTTTAGACAAAAAATGAACAAAGCTCTTGACAAAATAATTAAAATATGCTATATTGCTTACAAGTAAAAAATCAGACTTAAAAAAGGTTTGACTGATAAGAGCGAAAACTGGAACGCTCCCATATCAGACTTCGTTCTTTCTTCCAGTTTATATATAGAGAAGTTTAACTGTCGGATAATTCAAACCGTGTCAGATTGACACAACTCCGGAAACGGAGACAAGATGCGCCAAAAGCGCAAGGAGAATGACAATGAAGCTTCAAGACGTGAAAAGTGGAACCAAGCTTTCCGATCTCACCACCACCGGCGGCAAGTCCAAGAAGGGATACGACGCCCTAGCGGAGGTTCGGAAGACCCTGAACGCGGTGAAAACCCGCGTGAAGGGAAATCCGACCGCCGTGGCCCAGGAGTTCCTGGAGGGCGTGAAGAACGAGCTCGAGCCGGTCATCATCGAGGTGGCGGAGCAGGTCGCAGATCTGCTCGGGACCGAGGACCTGAACTTCCTGCGCGAGCACTACGACAAGCTCGTCCAGGCTGCCAGCCAGCTCATCGCGGAGACCAGCGTCAAGTCGTCGCTGGCCGGCCAGAATCTGGCCTTTACCTACCTGAACCGTGCCTGGGATCTCGCTCCCAAGACCAGCCAGTCCGTGGCGTACCTCGTCGCGGACGCGTTGCAGCTCGGCATCTGCGAGCTGATGGACAAGAAGGACAAGAGGGGTTTCATCCTCTCCTTCCGCGATCGGGAAACCGGCCGCATCAGAGGGGAGAATGTGCGCTTCACGATGAACACCTCCTTCAGCGCAACGCTGAGGGAGATGAAGGAGGTGCAGGAGTCCTGGTGGGCGGACAAGAACGCCCAGCAGAAGGAAGCCGAGCAGTCCATCTGGAACTCGGCCAGCACCACCGACCTCATCTCGGCTCTCCAGTCGGAGACGCCGGTCAAGGTCGCCTTCCGCGTGCCCCGCAACGGCCCGGAAGGTGGCTGCCGTGTCGCCCTGTGCGAGGTCTCTGGTGGCTACGTCAAGCCACTGGATGCCATCGGCGACAGAGCCGCGTGGTTCTTCAAGAAGGGTCGGGAACAGGGCATCTTGCTCCCGCTGGAGTCGCTCACCAAAGATCGGCTCCACCTTCCGGAGAAGCTGGAGATGAACAGCTGGAAGACCGCCACCAACCTCCATCGCCTGCTTCGGCGAGCCGTGGAAGAGGCCAAGAAGAAGGCCCGGATGATGGCCATGGTCACCGAGTTCCGTTCGCACGACACCCTGACCCTGGAAGAGTGGTTCGACTCCGACAAGTCCGGGACCTGCACCCTCTCCGAGCGCTCGTGGTTCTACCAGGACCGCTTGAGCAAGGAGAAGGTGACTCTCCACAACGTCCACATCCGGCTTCGGCGGGAAAAGGACGGTAGCATCTTCGTGGACGAGTACTGCGACATGGGGGATGGCCGGGATTTCGTGGCCATCGACAACCGTGTGCAGCAGGCCACTCCGCAGGACCAGGTGATCTACCCGCTCTCGGCTTTCCTCAAGAAGGCCATGGGGCGCTGGACCACGAGGCAGGAGCGGATCGCCGATGCCAACGGCAAGAACCAGGCTGACGAGCGCCAAGCCGAAGCGGAAGCCGAACTGGAAGCTCATCGCCAAGCCGTCGCTCTGGCGGAGGCTAACCGCATCGCCACGCAGGACGTCCAGACCAAGTAGTTCTTTCTTCTCTCACAACATATAGGACAGGCAAACTGTCCTCCCACCTAGCCCTGCATCGCAAAGATGCAGGGCAATCAATATAAGCTCAAAATAAAAAATATTGTGATCTTGTATGGATAAAAGGAGGAACGCTTGAGGACTTTAACCGAAACCGAGAAACAAAACATCTTAAAACAGGCAGAAGGTGCTGACCCGTCAGTCGTTGAAGCTCTACGTTTTCTGTCTGGAAAGGAAAATACTCCAAGAACGTTTCCAAAAAATTATAATTCCAACAACAGAGAAAAAACCAGAAAAAGAAAAAGGAGGTAGAAGATGTTCTGCATCAATATAGGCTGTGTGTCTTCCGCTACGGGAGACGACGATCTGTGTAACGAGTGCCGGGAACAACTCGCAAAGGAAGCTATCAACAAGGCGAATCGCGAATCGCGTGAAGCCGCTATTCTCTCCGAGTGCGAGAACTCCGGCAAGTTCATGTCCACCAACACACCAATCTATATGTCCGGCAAGCAGAACGGGCTCTCCCAGTTCCGAGACGAGACAGCACGCGAGGAACGCCGTGAGGAGCGCAAGGCCAAACGCGAAAAGCGCGAAGCCGAGCGCGACAAGCGCCGCAAAGAACGTCTCGCCGCCCAGCCCGTAGGAATGGGCGGACAAAAGGACGAAGGCGGAAACGGGACTTCCCGCAAGTCTCGGCAGAAGGCAAAGAAACGCAGTCCTGGAAGTCGGTTCTTCCGCAACGACAACCATGGAATGGCAGTGCGTCACAAGAAGTAGCCTCCAATCCCACCAACTAGCCCCGCACAATTTTTAACTGATGCGGGGCTACATTATAAAGGTATGAAATAGACAATAAAAAGACTGTTTAATACTTTCATAATGGACTTTCATAAACGGATAATCTAATAAGACTTAAATAATAACAGTAGTAATTGTAAGTAATTTTCAGCAATACTCGTTTCTATATAAAATCCATTCCCAAACTCATCATAACTATGGTGATTTTGGTAAAAAACAAACAAGGAGAAAGCAATGCTAAACAAAATCATTTCTTTTCTTCGCAAGTACCTCGGAAATCCGAGCTACTGCACTCTGCCCCAACCCAAAATCAAGCGCGTGCCGTATGAGAAGCGCTTCAAGATGAGGAGGAGAAAATGAAAAAGCTCATCGCCCTAATCAGACTATTCTTCCCGCCTGTCTATGGCATCGGCTTGTCGGCCGAAGAAGACATCCGCACCCGAAACGAATGGCTGGGTGATGACTTGGACGTCTGGCAGGGACTGGCGAAGGGGCGTCCCGAACCGGAAATGTCATCCGGGATACGACGCCAACTTGAAAAAATTCGCGCGATGAATAAGCGCGTAGCCCTCGTAACACCCTGTGCGCCAACTTACCTAGGCATTTCCCGCCCATCAGGATACAAAAACTAACACGTACAGACGGTTCTAACTGAAGAACCGTCTTTTTTTATTTTTTAAAATTTGGAATTGACAATTGATAGTTAATAATTTCTTATGTTATAATAATGAAGGGGGGTTAATTTATAATCCCTTTTATTTACATTGTTTCATGTTTATCCCTGCAAAATCAGGGTCAGTATAATATATCTTACGTATTTTATGGCAAGAAGAAGAAAATATAGAAGACGAACTTACAATTACGAACCCTTTGAACTAGACCTTCACCCAGAAGCAAAAAAGGCAATTTTCGTTATAGTACTTTTAGCAATTGGGGCTTTGGGAATTTTGAGTTTTTTTGGTTTTGTCGGACAAGCGGGGAGAATCTTAGATAACGCCTTGGCTGTTGTTTTTGGTTCGCTTCGTCTTGTATTTTCTATCTCGCTTATAGTTTTGGCAGGACTTGCTTATCTTGGTAAAGGCGTAAAAATTATGACCTACGTCGGCCTTCTTCTTTTTTTCTGCAGTTTAAATGGCTTTATCCACCTACTTGCATATCACGACACAGACCTTATCGCTGCCAGTCAGCTCGGACAAGGCGGAGGATATGTCGGACTCTTTCTTTCTTATCCTCTTTTGCAGTTTACTGGATTTTCCGGCGCAGTTCTTATAACGCTTGCATTACTTTTGATTTCACTTGTGATTGTTTTTAATACATCAATAAAAACTGTTTTTGCAATTATAAAATTTATAGGAACCTTCATCTATAAATTATTTAAAAACTTATACGAGCTTATTGCCAGCTCCAAAAATAAAGACTTTTCTCCATTTGCCCGCAAAGAATATGACGATGGGGACGAAGATGAAGATGATGACGATGAAACTGAGACAGAAAAAGAAATAAAAAAAACCATTCCGGATAATGTTGGTGGAAGAGAGCGGATTGTTCTCCCGCTCAAAAGAAAACGGGCAAAAATTGATATCCCTCTTACCCTTCTTTCCAAACGCATAAGCAAAGCAAGCCCGGGAGATTTGAAAAATAATATCGCTGTCATTGAAAAAACTTTTAGCAATTTTGGTATTGATGTAGAAATGGGACCATACAATATCGGCCCAACAGTAACTCAGTATACCTTTAAGCCAGATGAGGGAATCCGCCTTTCAAAAATAAGCAGTCTATCAAATAATTTGGCGCTCGCTTTGGCTGCTCATCCAATCCGTATAGAAGCACCGATTCCGGGCAAATCTCTTGTTGGAATAGAAGTCCCGAATCAAGAAAAAGCAATTGTAAATCTACGCGATCTTCTAGCCTCTAAAGAATTTAAAAATAGAAAAGGTAATCTTGTTTTCACTTTGGGGAAAAACGTAGCAGGAGATGTCTGGGTTACGGATTTGGGAAAAATGCCACACCTTTTAGTTGCCGGAGCAACAGGATCTGGAAAGTCAGTTTGTTTAAATACTATTATTTTGAGTTTACTTTTTTCCAATGGTCCGGATGACTTAAAGTTAATCTTAGTTGACCCTAAACGAGTTGAATTTCCTATTTATAATGGTGTACCTCATCTTTTAACGCCCGTTATAACTGACGTTAAAAAAACAGTTAACTCCTTAAAATGGGCAATCGGGGAAATGGAACGCCGATTAGACGTTCTTTCTCACGCAAACAAACGCGACATAAATTCTTATAATGCCTCTGCAAAAGAAAGTATGCCATATATAGTTATCGTCATTGATGAACTCGCCGATTTGATGGCAACCTCTGGCGTAGAAATTGAAGCCTGTATTATACGTCTTGCCCAACTTGCGCGTGCTGTCGGAATCCATCTTATTGTCGCGACACAAAGACCATCCGTTGATGTTATCACAGGACTAATAAAAGCAAACATTATAAACCGTGTGGCTTTTTCAGTTGGTTCGGCAGTTGATTCTAGAACTATTCTTGATACAGGTGGAGCAGAAAAATTATTAGGCCAGGGCGACATGCTTTTCTTAACTCCGGAGCTTTCCAAACCAAAGCGTCTTCAGGGCGCTTTTGTAACAGAAGCTGATGTAACAAATGTTGTAAAATTTATAAAACAAAATTATAGCGCGCCAGAATATCAAAATGAAATTGTTGAAAAGCAAAAAGTAAAAATGGCCGGTGGAATAACAATTGACGCCGATGATGGCGATCCACTTTTGGAAGATGCGATTGATACGATAATGAACGCTGGAAAAGCTTCGGCCTCGCTTTTACAAAGACGTCTTTCCGTAGGGTATGCCCGTGCAGCTCGACTATTGGATATTTTGGAAGAGCAGGGAGTAATAGGGCCAGCCGACGGAGCTAAACCAAGAGAAGTTCTGATGAGAAAAGAAGACCTGACAAGCATAGAGATGGCGACCGAGCAACTTCATAATCAAAACGATTATGAAGAAGCGCCGAAAAAAAATGAAAACAACGAAGATACGGAAAACGTCATAGATAAATATGATATTGAAAATTATGATGACGAGAAGGACGAAGAAGATTAATCTACAAATTTCATGTTCAAAAAACGCTACATTCCCAGTGAAAGCGCTAATCCCTGGAAAGAAATAAAAGAGTTGCGAGTAAGACGAGGAATCTCACTGGAAACTATTAGTAAAAAAACAAAAATACCTTTAAAATATTTAAAGGCCTTGGAGGAGGGCAGTACAGATGTGCTGCCTGATATTTTATATGTAAAAAATATAATCAAAAAATATTTATTATTTTTGAACGTAGATCCCAGACCTTTTTTAGGACAACTGGCTCCAAGGAAAAAAATAACAAAAGAGCCACAGAAAGCTCTTGATAGAAAACTAATGCTCGTTGTCCCAAGAATTATAAAGGCGCTAATCGGTTTTATTCTTATTGGCGTCTTTATAATTTATATTATTTTTGAAATAAATAAAATTTTTAAGCCACCGATGCTTTTGCTTTATTATCCTCAGGAGGGCGAAACAACATCCAGCACAATAATTGAGGTAAGGGGCAAAACAGACGCCGGCACAAAAATTTTTATTAATAATGAATCTATAATTTTAAATAATGAAAATCTTTTTAGTAAAGACATCAATTTGCAAAAAGGATTAAATTTAATTAAAATATCAGGTATAAATAGATATTCAAAAGAAAACGTTATTTGGAGAAATGTTATATTACAAATAGAATAAAATTTTTAATTTAAAATTTTTAATTTTATAAATAATTTTTATTATACTAACCTTTAGTATGATACTTAGAAAGTATAAAATTAAAAATCCACAAATTAACATAACTCTATGCCCGATACAAAAAACAAAGAAGAGAAAACCAAGGAGGCGAACAAACTAAGTGATTTCAAATTTCAGGCCGTGGAAGAAGCGCTGGGACAAATAAAGAAACGCTTTGGCGAAGGCTCAATAATGAAACTCGGCGAAGCAAAGGCAATGTCTGTCGAAGTTGTCCCGACAGGATGTTTATCTTTGGATATCGCGCTTGGCGTTGGTGGAGTTCCGCGTGGTCGTATAGTAGAAATCTACGGACCGGAATCATCTGGTAAAACAACGCTGGCTCAGCACATTGTTGCAGAAGTCCAAAAACTCGGAGGGACAGCCGCCTTTGTTGATGCAGAACACGCATTAGATCCTGATTATGCAAAAAAAATAGGCGTTCAAACCAACAACCTCTACATTTCTCAGCCGGATACCGGCGAACAAGCATTAGAGATTGTTGAAACATTAGTCCGCTCAAATGCTATAGATGTAATTGTAGTTGATTCTGTCGCCGCCCTTACTCCGAAGGCAGAGATTGAAGGTGATATGGGTGATAGTCATATGGGTCTTCAAGCTCGCTTGATGAGTCAAGCACTCCGAAAACTTGCCGGAATTATATCCAAAAGTAAAACTGTTATCGTTTTTATAAATCAAACCAGACAAAAAATAGGAGTTTTCTTTGGCAACCCAGAAACAACAACCGGCGGAATGGCGCTAAAATTTTATTCTTCTATCAGAATTGAAGTTCGTAGAGCTGCGCAAATAAAACAAGGCGAACGCGTAATTGGCAATCGCGTAAAAGTAAAAGTTGTAAAAAATAAAGTTGCCGCACCGTTTACAACTTGCGAATTTGATATTATGTATAACGAAGGAATTTCAATAAGCGGAGATTTAATTGATAGCGGAGTAGCGGAAGAAGTAATTAAAAAATCCGGAAATACTTATCTGTTCGGGGAAGAAAAACTTGGAGTTGGACGTGAAACTGCAAAATCATTTTTACGAGAAAATCCAAAAATAATGAAAGAGGTACGAAAACAAATTTGGGATGCAGTGCAGGCAAGAGCGGATTCATAAAACTTAAAAAATATAATATTTTAAAACGGGCGTTAGCCCGTTTTAAAATAAAATTATATATTACTGCTACCAAGATTATCCCCTTTCTACATATTCCCCTTTTTCTGTATTTATTACTATTTCATCTCCTTCTTTTATAAACATCGGGGCGTTTACTGTAAGCCCTGTCTCAAGCTTTACTTCTTTTGATACATTGCCGGAGGCAGTGTCCCCTTTTACTGCAGGCGGAGCTTCTACGACACGCAATTTTACTTTTATCGGCATCTCAATATTTATCGGCCTGTTTTCGTAATACAAAACCGTTGCCTCTTCACTTTCTCTAAAATATTTTTCTCTTCCGTCCATAATTTTGACGGGGATTTGCATCTGCTCATAAGTTGCCATATCCATAAAATATGAACCATTGGCATCGCTATATAAATACTGAAGTTTTTTTCTATCGGTTTCAGGAAACTCAACTATCTCGCCGGATTTGAAAGTGTGCTCCAGCATTGCGCCTGTAGCAAGATTTTTTAATCGTGAACGAACAACCGTTACACCCTTGCCGGGTTTATGATGAGCGCGTTCAATCACGGTATAAAGTTCACCGTTATGTTTTATTATTTTTCCCTTTTCTAAATCTGCGGTTGTAGCCATAGAATCTAGTATTTAGCTATTAGTAATTAGCGCTTAGAATATTTTTTTCTAAACGCTTGATGTTTTCTGCCAAGTGCTTATTGTACTAAAAATGGAAGCAATCCCATTATTCTGGCGCGTTTTATTGCCTGGGCCATTTTTCTCTGGTGCTTCATGCAAACACTGCTTCGCTTTCTTGGAACTATTTTTCCATAAGAAGAAATAAACTTTTTCAAAGTTGTTGTATCTTTGTAGTCAATCTCTTTTATATTATTAGTACAAAAGTAGCACATTCTTGGCTTTGATTTTATGTTTTTGTTCATACAAGTTTATATAGTTTTATTAAAATGGTAAATCTTCTACCTTAACTTCTTCATTGCTATTTTCTTCCGGACCTTCCAATGGCTCTATGGTTGGTTCGTCTGAAGTGTTTTGATTAGTTGGATCACCGGGACGGTTTGCGCCTCCGCCAAAACCGGAACCTCCGCTCAACATTATTAAATTTTCAGCGACAATCTCTGTACGATTTCTTTTTACGCCATCTTGACCTTCCCAATCGCGAGTCTGAAGCCTGCCTTCAATATAAACCTTTTTCCCTTTATTAAGATATTGGGCGCATATATCAGCAAGCTTTCCCCAGGCAACAATATGATGATATTCAACTGCGCTTTGTTTTGTTCCGGCCTGATCTGTCCAATAGCGATTTGTCGCAAGTCCAAAATTAGCGACCGATTGTCCGCTAGGAGTTGTGCGAACTTCCGGGTCTCTTGTTAGGTTTCCAATTATCATTGCTTTATTTAAGTCCATAAATTTAACAATTAACAATCAGCGATTAACGATTAAGATATTTTTCCTAAACGCCAAACGCTATACGCTAAAAGCTTATTAAATTATTTCTTTTTCTAATAATGTATCCAATTTTTTATCAATATCTTCAAGTTTCATTTTTGCCTTTTCTTTCGGTTGTCTCACAGGCGTTTTTTCTCTTCTTTCTTTTTTGGCGCTTGGAGCAATTTCCGATGCTTTAAATTCATGAATCTCAACAGGTTTTACTGTCTTTAGTTTCTTGGTAATCATAAAACGAAGAATGTCTTTTTCTAGTTGCAAAGCGCGATTTATTTTTTTAAGCGCTTCGCCAGATGCATCAAAATCAACCAAGATATAAAATCCGGCTGTCTGCTTTTGTATCGGGTAAGCAAATTTTAGCTTGCCCATCTCCTTATTTAACTTTATATCCGCTTCTTCCTCCTTGAGTTTTCCGGAAATTTTATCCGTAACATTTTTTAGTTCTGTTTCGGTATAAATAGCCGGGACTATATATAATAGTTCGTACATAAATTACGCTAACAAACAACGGACTATCTGTCTACAACACTATTAAAGCGCAGTAAGCAGACGGCTGACAATTATTGCTTTAATAATTGTGAGCTGCTTATCAACTTATTGTTTAATTTTTTAAGGCGAAGTATTTCTTAAACTTTATCATATTTAGCTAAAAATTGCAAGCATAGACATTAAATCTTGCATAATAGGGGTTTTCTTGCTAATATGGGATAAGATTTAGCCTGTTATTTTGATTTATACCCTTAGACTTTTATTTAGTTATTTTTGGGCCCGTAGTATACCGGTAACACACCTCCATGGCATGGAGGTATAGGGGGTTCGATTCCCCCCGGGTCCATAAATAACTAAGTAAATTGCGTGATTAAAACAAAAAAGTTCTAACCTGCCTGCCGGCAGGCAGATCCCTTAGGGTCCATAAATAGCAGACTTTCATTAATTTATACTGATTTATGTCATTTTCAATAGGGATAGTCGGGCTACCGAATGTCGGCAAGTCCACACTATTCAAAGCAATAACTCGCGTGCAGGTTGATTGCGCAAATTATCCTTTTTGCACAATAGAACCAAATAAAGGTATTGTCGCTGTTCCCGACGAACGTCTTTTGAAATTAACAGAAATCTCTAAAAGCGAAAAAACCGTTCCTGTTGTTGTTGAGTTTGTTGATATTGCCGGACTTGTAAAAGGCGCCCACAAAGGAGAGGGCCTTGGAAATAAATTTTTGGCAAATATCCGAGAGGTTGATGCAATCTGTGAAGTCGTCCGCGCTTTTGATGACTCAGATATAATCCATGTCGCCAATGTAATAAGTCCCAAGGATGATGTAGAAATTATAAATTACGAATTAATTTTTGCCGACATGGAAAGCATAAAAAAACATTTGGAAAACATAAGTAAAAAATCCAAATCTGGAATGACAAAAGCATTGGAAAAAGAATTGGCAATCTTGGAAAAAATAAAAGACGCTCTAGAAAAAGGACTGCTTGCCAATGAACTGAATTTTGATGAAGAAGAAAAAAAATATGTTTCCACGCTTCAGCTCTTAACTACTAAACCGTTTATTTATGTATGCAATATAAAAGAAGATAGCGACAAATCAGACGAGCTGGATGTAAAAAATAAAGTGGTGCTTAACGCAAAACAAGAATTAGAACTTTCGGAGCTTGGCGATGACGACCGAAAAGAATATATCAAAGAACTCGGGCTCAAAGAATCCGGACTTGATGCTCTTATAAAAGAAGGATACAAAATCTTGGATTTAATTACCTTTTTTACCAGCGGAGAAAAAGAATCGCGCGGGTGGACTGTCAGTCGTGGAGCAAGCGCACCTCAAGCTGCCGGAAGAATACATACAGACTTTGAAAAAGGTTTTATCCGCGCCGAGATTATAGCTTATGATGATTTTATAAAATATAACGGCGAAACGGGAGCAAAAGAAAAAGGCGCTATGCGCCTTGAAGGAAAAGAATACATCATCAAAGATGGTGATGTTTGCCATTTTCGATTTGCAACCTAAAATATAATTACAAATTATTAATTACGAATTATGAACGCAGGTGTCCCCGATGAATCGGGAACAGATTATTAAACGCCTCAATGGGTTGAGACGTTTAAGTTTTCTTCAAAATATAAATTTGCCGACCGATTTTTTGGTCGGGACGAGAATAAAGTATTAGTTCATGTATGGATTCAAGTCCGTATTTTTTTATATCTATATCAAGATAAAAAATCTTTTCAGCGGTTATCATAAACGGAACTATCAAAACTAATTTTCCATTTTTTTTCAGGCTGTCTGATAATCCCTTCAAATATCTATCATAATTTTCTTCTAATTCTTTTTGTAAATTTTTTGCCTTTTCAAAAGAAAGCCCACCTCGTATCGCCGGACCAAGATATGGCTCACCAACAATTAATTTAAATTTTTTCTGCCAACATTCTTGTAAATTGTTAACATCACATTTTTTTATTTCCGAAAAAGCCATACTTGATAGTTGATACTTCTCTTTTAGCCAGACAATATTTTTTTTGCTATCATCTACTGCTTTTTCACTAATATCCGAACCATAAATATCTTTTATTCCCAAAAGTGCGGCTTCCATCAAAAGCGTTCCGCTTCCACAAAAAGGATCAAGCACCTCATCCGAAGCGCCACCAAGATTGATAAGCATTTTTGCAAGTTTTGGCGGAGTCATTCCGGAGACAAGGTCTCGAGCCGGACGTTTCATATCACGAAATTCATAATCAAAAAAATCTTGCACGTCAATTGTTTTTGCTACCCAAACCCCCTCCTCTTTCCTCCCCCTCGTAGAAAGGGAGGACGAGGGGAGAATACAAAACTCTCCTCCGCGTCTTAAAAGCTTATTTGTTTTTACAATTACGCTGGACAAAATTTTTTCTTTCCCCGTTACCCAGCGAACTTTATACCCGTCATCTGTCAAAATATTTTTTATAGTTCTGCCTAAATTATTGTCCGATTTTGCGCCGTAAAAAGAAATACCAAAAAATATCTTTTTTTCTTTTGATTCTTTTTTCAATTCGGTTAAAATAATTTCTTTTAACGATTTGCCCTCGCCTATCACTTTGCCTAATTTTGGTGTTCCGCCCAATTTCTCAATATTCGGTTCTTCACTTGATTCAAAAATAACCGCTTTATCGGTTCTGAATAAAATTTTTATTTTTGGATAAACTGCCAGAATCTCTGCCAATGACAATTCTGGATTTTGTCCAAGTTCCGCAAAATATATCATATTTTATAATTCTATTATCCCACTATTTATAATATAACGCGCTTTCATCATTATAGTATAAAAAAAAGCAGCTCTGCAATAGCAAGAACTGCTTGATGTTTTGTTAGAGTTCTCTTTTGATTTCTATCCTCCTTATGTAAGTGGCTTTTTCGTTCTTGATGTAAAGCGTGTAATCTGGTCGCTCAAGGACAGACGAGCTAACATCTCGAGCTCCCCACGCCCTCACATCGGTTGGGGTGAAGAATGGTCCCGGGTTGAGGTGTGGATCCATGATGGCGTTTCCACACCAATCCGGAACGTGGTTGACTCCAAAAAGATGAGCGACTTCATGAGAAACAACTGTCGCATCCAACTCAGAATCCGACCTGAGCTCCAAACATCCCTGCTCAGGCTTGAGCTGAATTTCGCTCAGCGACCTGTACGTGATTGCCATCGGACTACAGGTGTTGTATTCCGAATCCCATGACTTTACCACGAACTCTGCTTCCTCTTGCCCCACCATTTCAAACTTCTTACCGAACAGCTTGAAATACTTGTTGAGGTGAGACTTGATTGAAACAGCAGAAAGCTTGGAATCAGCCCAAAATCTTACGGTCTGAACTTCTTCTGGACGAGGAATGTAGACTCCCTGCTCCCACGTCGCCTTCTTCACGCAGATGGTAAGATACTCCCAACTATTGGAGTAGCGCAGACGATGATAGAATGAGTCTTTGTCTTCTTTGGCGAGGCGAGTAGGAATCGTACCGGACATTCTTGCGACACTCGTACGCATTAATCCGCCCTGACTACAGAAGTCCGGATACTCCTCAATACCCATCAGATTGCCAAGCGCATGAGAAATCGCACTTGGGAATCTTTCTTTGTACTGAGGAAGCTGGAAGCAGTTCTCCAAGATGATGATGTCGTCCATATCTGCCCAATACTTATACTGCAGTCGACCCATCTCAACCGGACTCTTGCAGTCCGGTGATCCCTTTACGAAGACCACGCCGATTTTGGCTTCTTCCGGCGCATTGACCCTTTCTACTGTTACGCCGACTTCTCTCCAAAAGGAGTTGAGCGCATTCATGATGAACGCGCCGTCAAGAGAGCTTCCCGGATCAAGAAAGACCTTGATGGAGACCGGCTTTTTGCTGGCCTGAATGATCTGGATCTCCGTGCAGTCACTCTTGGGCTCGACGTATTCCGTTGTTGAATAGTTTCCTCCGCAAGAGCACATGGAAGCCAACAGACACACAAGAATATAAAAGCCTTTCATTGTTTACTCCTTTTTTGTGTATTTTTAGCCAATTTTGGCTAAATTTGTTAATGTTCTATTGATAATTAACTATAGCATATTTTAATGATTTTGTCAAGGGTAACAAACAATACTCAACAATAACAAAAAACACTCTTGCCTGCTGACAAAAGTGCCTTTATTTTAACTAATTTTATTGATAATTCACCCTTTAACGAACATAAGTTTTGCCTGTTGCTTCATATAACTGCATCACCTCTATTGCAGACAGGACGCGATCATAAATCCTAACATCATCAACCGAGCCGTTCCATGGTCCGCCGGTTGTTCCATTATATGAACCTATATACATATTGTCAGAACTCGACATATCACCCATCGCGGTGGTATCAGTTTTTTTTAAAACACCATCTACATAAATTTTCTTATTATCACTCGCATCTTTTGTGCAAAAGATATGATGCCACTGTCCATCTACTATATTCATAGTGTCGTCATACGCTGTCGGATTAACTACCCCATCATCAAAACGACAAATTGGAAAATTTGACGCTGTATTTATAAATATGTTTATTCCCGGATTTAATGCTCCTGCATATTGGTTATCAATAAGAGTTTGATAACCAAGCTGTGAAGTTTTCGCCCAAGCTCCAAAAGATATTATGTCGCCAGTAGGATAACTTGTAAAAACGATATTATCATCCGTTCCGTCAAAAATTCTTGCCTGCCCAATCTGACCAGTAGAGGTTGTTGTCCCAATCATTGTCCCATGAGTATTACTTCCACTTGAATCATATACCCTTGCACCAAAAATATTATTATTGTCCATTGTCCACCAACCAACAAGACCGGTTTTTGGTGCGGAGGTAATATGATTTTCTTTTGCAGAATTATAAAGAGCGGCTATTTCCTGAGCAGAAAGCGCATAATTATAAATACGTATATCATCTAATCTCCCATTATACCAATAGTTCTCTCCGCCAAACTTTAAATCACTGGTAGAACCGCCGGTAGGATTAAAATCATACGCTTGCTCTGAAAAATATGCACCATTTATATAAAAATAATATTTTTTTTGGGCTGCGCTCCTAACAAGAGACACGTTGTACCATTGATTTGTCTTGAGATTTGTGTTGATTATATAAATTTGATTGATACCTGCGCCATACTCATGTCCTATGTATAAGTCACCCGTAGAAAACGTATTCAACATATACAAAATATTGTCAGATTCATTTTCGGAAAAGTTAGACATCATTATCATTCTGGCATAGTCTACAAAGCTATCTGCATTTAACCAAAGGGATAATGTTATATCTCCAGAAATATAAAGATTACTATTTTCAGCGATTGAAACTCTATCGTCTGTCCCATCAAAATCAAGTGCTTCTTTTATTTGACCTCGGTATAATGCCGGGGTATTATTACCTCCGGAAGAACCTGACTTTGTGCCATTACTATCATATCCCGACTTATCATAGACCGTTGTCCCGCTTATATCGTTTGCGTCCATTGACCAATGCCCGACAAGATCATTTTTGGTTATAGATTCTACCTTGTACGAGCCGGCCAGTGTTGCGACCTCGCTTGCGGAAAGTGCGCGGTTATAAATACGGACATCGTCAATATATCCATCAAAACTTTGTGGGGTGTAGTTTGAATTAAAACCGATATACACATCTTCACTATTTGATTTTATACTGCCAGTTTGAATAGCTTCATGGTCAAAGATACCATTGGTATAAAACTTGACTTTTGAACCATCATAAGTACCTGTTACAAGACTCCAGGTATTTAATGGCGTGCTCGCTGACGCATTCGCGCAGACACTTACATTGCTGCTATTTGTAATACAAAAACTCGACGCATTACTACTGCTTCTATATATTTGATAAGTCCGCCATGGGTTAACATTGCTAACCCAAGGTTTCTTAATAATACTTCCACCCACGACATCCGATAGCGGATAAATCCATGCTGATAATGTTATTTCGCCTGTAATATCCAGTGTGTCCGAATTTGCTATTCGTACATAATTCGTCGTATCAAATTCGCCGGATCTGCCAAATTTGGCAATGGCAGCTGTATCGGCGCCATTGTATGCACACCCATAATTACCCCTTCCCGAGCTGTCTATCACTTCATTGCTTACTCCAGTCCAGCCCGTTTCGTCAAATTTATAAAATGCGACTAACCCATTTCTTAAATTGGCGTTTGCAGATGCTTCAAAGGTTTCTTTCTCCGGTAAAAACTTGCCCAACATAAAACCGCCTCCGATAAGGAACAATAACCCTACAATAATAATTGTAATTTTTTTCTGCATAAAAATTTAAAAAAGAAATAATCAATAACCCCCAGCACCAAAGCCCAAAGATAATTTATTATAAACCAATAATCTATCTCACGGCATCGCCTTCGGCTTACGTTATCTTAAAATAATATTTTCCAAATGGCTTGGTGCGGGGCAGGCAATAATTAATGGTCAATGAACGACCAATTTAAAATGAAAAGTGATAATTGGAGAATTTGAACTTTAAAATTTATTGATAATTGAACATTGATAATTGATACTTTTTTATTTTATATCCCCGCTATCGTGCTTGTAGATGTTTCATCTGCAGGCGCTGTCACTACGGGTGTAGAGCTCGTGCTTTCTTCTATTACTATACTATCAGATAAAGCTGGGTTAGTGAATGATGAAGATGTCCCAGTAATGACAGATGCCTCATCTATCAATCTTTGCAATTCTGATATAGATTCTTCCAGATCTGCAATTTGTTGGTCAATATCAGTGCCTTCCGCTAATATCCCTTCTTCAGTAGAAGTTGTTGACGAGATTGCTTCGCTGTCGCTCGCAATGACAGAAGATTCCGGCGAGCTGGTCGCTGTTTCTTGCGTGGAAGTTGTATTGCCTGCTAAAAGAGAATTTTCAAATCCACCGGATTCCGGAGTAGAGGTGCTTGTTGTAGTATCCTCTCCTCCCTCTGTACTCGGGGGGAGGTTAGGTGGGGGGGCTATATTACTCATTTTTCTCTTTGCTATTATTATATAATCAAACCTCGCGCTTCCCATCCCGCCATTTATTTCTTTTACCAATATGTCGGCAATCGATTTTTCCGCAACATAAATCCCTTGCGCTCCTTCTGATGTCATTGAGATAGTCACGGAAAGTAATTCATTCGGGTCCATAATTTCTGAAAGTGCTGGATCAAACATAATGCGTGCTTCACCATTTAGAAGTTCACCCGAACCATTTAACATTATTGTCGGATCTTCATTATATACAGGATAAAAATCTTTATCACCAACAGAAGTTGCTATCGTTTTTATTATCTCTCCCTTTGTAATAAAGTTTCCAGTTTCATCAATCTGCCATAAATCCTCCATACCGCTTAAAGAAGCAATATTTAATATGCTATGTCCCCCCAAATCCAAATCATTATTCGCAGTTGTAATCGGCCCGATATTATTTTCGTCAGTTGAAACGCTAAGTAAGGTCGGCTCTTCTCCAAATGATGTGGCTGTTTCGTCGCCGTTATACCAACCAGTATTTACAAAAACGATTACCGTGCTTGTCGCGTTACTGCCATCAAAAGGTGAAAGCGCCCGGCCAACCGTAACTCCCGGCTCTGTCATTTTCATCGCATAACCCGGCAAGGATGCGCTGGTAAGATAATCGCCAATCTGAATCGCGCCATTTTCATTTGAAACCTTTACTGGAACACGGCCGGCAAGAGCAACCGGACGTCTATCTTCTTTCGACATTTCGTCATCAGCATAACCAATATGTAATCCCGGTTTAGTTGAAATAACTCCAATTATATCACTATTATAAGTAGACGTTGTCCTAATTACGTGTGTATCACTTGATCGGTCAAACGATACAACGTCACCAGCTTCAATTGTGAAATCATTAACTAAATAATCTTCCGCTAAGTCATCCGCTACAGTAACCCATCCGTCAGCGCGTCCATAACCACTATCAACAAAAGAACAATTACCGTCATTATCAACGCAGATAAATCCATTTGTTAAAATCACACCTGTTGATACATTTACCGTGCCACCAAACAGAACACTTCCATAAGCAGTAAGCTCACCAAAAAATGCCTCATTCCAATAATTATTAGAAGCGCCAAGTTGATAGCTATTCACAACTCCCGGATAAATCCCGCCAGTAACATACAGAGCGTCTCCCCACACCGCACCCAATATATTCCCCATGTCGCTAATTGACCATCCGCTTGAGTTAATAACAACCGCATCTCCACCATCACCGAGTGTAAGCGCGCCATTAAATGTCGCTGTGCCGGCAAAAGTGGATGCGCCGTCAACGCGAAGCGTTCCGGATGCGCCAAAGTTTCCGGCAGGAGACATATAGCCAAGAATTGTATTTGAACTATTTCTCCATTCAGTTAGATTTTTATTTTGCGTTCCATTCGCTTTGATTACAAATTGAACTTCGTCAGCGTCGCCCACTACTGTTAATTTTCCAAGGCCGGTTCCTGTTCCGCCAATCGTCACCGTATCGCCTGATGTTCCGAGATAAACTTCGTTTGTGCCATCAACCCATCCGCCGGCTGCCGCGGTTGAAGGACAATTTGTTCCATCAGCAAGACAAACGGCATTGCCATTTACGGTGACGGATGTAAACGCACCCGTACTTGGAGTTGAACCGCCGATTGCTACTCCATTAAGAGTTGATGTAGAAATTGAAAGTCCTGTCGCTACTCCGGCAGATGATATATCCCAAGTGTTAGAATTGATCGTGATTCCATCTCCATTGTCACCGATCGTAAGAGCGCCAGTTGTTGTGAGTGTTCCGGAAATATTGTTTGAACCGATTGTTCCGCCGGATACTGTTAGCGCGTCCGCGATTTCAGCATCAACCCAGTCAAATGAAA
>Ga0210057_1000288_pt1 | contig 86229 bp, 87 predicted proteins | sample CryGeyCG2114_010_2_FD_183968 | JGI IMG/M metagenome (GOLD analysis project Ga0210057, IMG submission 183968) | Groundwater microbial communities from aquifer - Crystal Geyser CG10_big_fil_rev_8/21/14_0.10 (SPAdes) (version 2) | ecosystem: Environmental > Aquatic > Deep subsurface > Groundwater ... | reverse complement strand
ACCGACGCCATGGGACGCTTAATATCATTAGTGTTAAGACTTAAGTCTCCCGTTGCTCCAAAAGCCCGAGTTGATGAAATGGTCAAACAGCTTAGAGGTATTGGAGGAGCCGATTCACGCGGATTCGGCAAGAACAGAATCTTATCTGTTCCAGACGCTGTGGCCATCGCCATGAGCGAAGAATATACGAGCAGTCAAAATCAAACGGCACCAGTTGAAGCCGAAGCCCCTCAGGTAAAGAACGATACCCAACCAATGTTTGAAACCAAACCAACAAAAGTAGCCATCGCTGATTTATGCCCCGCCTGCGGAAACACCACTTTCATTCGTCAAGAAGGATGCCAATCGTGTAGCGCCTGTGGCCACTCTAAATGTTAATAAAAAATAACCAATCATAATGAAGAACAATTCAAAAAAATATATATTAGTAGCCATTGCAGTAATCCTTATTTTATGGGCCTTCGTAGCCTTTAAAAGGAATGATTCATCATCGACCATCGCACCTGTACCTGTAAAGAACGATGCCGAAAAAATAGAGGGCATTGAAGCAGAAACTGTCGCCATCTCTTATGTGGGTGAGGAAGGCAAAACTGCTTTAGAGTTATTGCAATCAAAGCATCAAGTTGATGTAACCGAAACTGAGGGTGTGGGAGAATTCGTCTCTGCTATTAACGGTCAAGCCGCTGGAGAGAACGAGTATTGGGCCTTTTATATCAATGGAGAACTGGCTCCCGTCGGAGCAGGTGAGTATGTAACAAAAGAAGGAGACTTGATTGAATGGCGTCTAGACAGCTTCTAAGTAATTGGTCATTGGTGGTGGGGTTGGCGTTGTTGACGCTTGCTTTACGCGTCATACCCCATACACCAAATATAGCCGCCTTGGGAGCGTTGGCAGTAATCTCAGGATTTTACCTAACAGGAAAGTTTAGATATATTCTACCTTTGTTGGTGGTTTTTATATCTGATTTTTTCATCGGTTTTTATCATTTGCCAATAATTATCTCTGTTTACCTCAGCTATGCAGTGATGTCATTAATAGGTTCAAAAACTGCTGGTCTAGTCAAAACTAAATCTTTGTCTATTAAAGGATTCAGTCTCTTAGGTGGAACCGTCTTAGGCTCTGTTGCTTTCTACTTAATTACCAACGCCGCCGTCTGGGCCTTCAGCCCAATGTATTTACCCAGTTTAAGCGGATTAATATCTTCTTACTACAACGCCTTACCCTTCTTCAGAAACAGTTTGTTGAGCGATCTAACCTATGTTTCGGCTTTTGCTATCATTGTTGAAACGACTCCTGTCATCACCCGCAAGTTATCCGTTATACTGGGTATATGGAGAAAGGAATCCTTCCAAAAACACCCATAAGAGATTTACCAAAAACCCCGCCCTTTAGACGAATGATTGGTCCAAGTGTCATTCTGTTGGGTTTAGGTTTGGGAAGTGGAGAAGTAATATTGTGGCCATATTTAGCCTCTAATTTTGGGCTAGGAATTATTTGGGCGGCTGTAGTCGGCATCTCTATACAATTTGTGCTCAATATGGAAGTGGCGCGTTACGCTCTAGTTAAAGGAGAAACGGTCTTTGTCGGCTTTGCCAGAATGCTCAGGCATTTACCAGCTTGGTTTATTGTCACTACTTTTATTGGATTCGGCTGGCCAGGTATTGTGGCCGCTTCCGCTAAAATTTTAGCCGTGCCCCTAAACTTACCCAATTTTGAGTGGCTGGCCATCTCTTTACTGTTACTCATCGGTATAATTTTAACTTTTGGGCCAGTTTTGTATAAAACTGTAGAGACTTATCAGAAAATAGCCATCTCTTTAGGTATTCCTATTATTTTCTATCTGGTCTTACGAACCACCAGCTCAATTGAAGTAGGGGAGCTGTTTCAAGGATTCATCGGCATTGGAGAAGGGTATCGCTTTATTCCCCAAAATTTGCCCCTTTTTACTTTTTTGGGTGCGCTGGCTTACGCTGGCGCCGGCGGGAATTTGAATCTGGCGCAATCTTGTTATGTCAGAGATAAAGGGTATGGCATGGGTAAATATGGCGGACGTATAACTAGCTTGATTACAGGCAAAGAGGAGAATGTGCAAATTACGGGTAACACCTTTTTACCAACTAAAAAGAATGTTCTGCTATTCAATAAGTGGTGGCAACTAACCAACTTAGAACACGGACTGGTTTTTTGGGGTTTAGGTTTATTCACTATCTGCTTACTGGCTTTACTATCGTACGGCACCACGCACGGCATGGGTGGTAATTTAGAAGGAATCAACTTCATTCTTAACGAAGGATCAGTTTTGGCCGGACTAGTCGGCACCACCTTATCTCTCATTTTCTTAATCGTCGCTGGTTTAATGCTCTTTGGCACTCAACTAACCGTATTAGACAGCACCAGTCGCATCATTACAGAAAACTTTTTAATCTCTAGATTTAATAGAAAAACAGCCAAACCGCCCGTAATTTATTACAGTGTTTTATGGGCGCAAATTCTATTTGGCATAATAGTTTTCTTAATTGGCTTTTCTGAGCCCATTACTTTAATAGTCTTAGGTTCAGTCATTAATGCTTTAGCTATGCTTGTTTCTTTTGTGCTTATTTTAATTCTTAACCACACTGCCTTGCCCCAACCACTCAAGCCCAGCATGATAAGAAAAGCCGTCTTAGTAGGAGCAATAATATTCTTTACCGTCTTCTCTTACTTAGCTTTTAGCGAAGCGCTTACAAAGCTCTTCTATTAACAAAAAGAACCCACGTGGGCTCTTTTTGTATTGCCAAACAAATACCGAACACGTTATAATAACAAGGTGCAAGAAGACTTAATTAAAGAGTTAACGCCCGAGCAAAAAGAAGCGGTCACCCACACTACCGGACCCGCTTTGGTTATAGCTGGCGCGGGTACTGGCAAGACTAAAGTGCTCACTCACCGCATCGCGTACTTAATTGAAAAAAAGGTGGCTAAACCGGAAGAAATTTTAGCCCTTACTTTCACAGAGAAAGCAGCTAGTGAAATGCAAGAGCGAGTTGATTTATTACTCCCCTTGGGTACGAACACCGCCACTATTAGCACCTTTCACAGCTTTACCACTGAACTTTTGCGTCAATACGCTCACTTCCTAGCCATTCCAGCTGACTTCTCTTTACTCACCCAAGATGAAGAGCTCGTTTTTTTAAAAGATTATCTGTTTGAACTGCCTCTCAAAATATTACGACCAGGCTCTAACCCAGAGAAGTTTTTACAGCCCATTCTGACATTCTTTAACCGACTGAAAGATGAAGCTATTACCGACGAAGATCTACTTCGGCTCGGCTGGCGGAAACAAAAATCAACAGCTGAAGCAGAGAGAGACGAGGGCGATCAACTGGTAGAGCTGGCCCTAACCTATAAAAAATATGAGAAGTTACTCAAAGATTCAGGGTACTTAACTTTTGGCCACTGTATTACAGAAACAATTAAATTATTTAACCTCAGACCATCTGTTCTACAAGAAGTACGTAATAAATACAAACAGATATTAATTGACGAATACCAAGACACCAACTGGGCCCAAACTGAGTTGGCTGCACTTATTGCTAATAAGAACGGTAATATCATGGCTGTCGGTGATGACGATCAAGCCATTTATCGTTTTCGCGGAGCGGCATCGTCAAACCTGATCTCTTTTCTTGATCGCTTTAGTCAAGCCAAGCGAATAGTCTTGACCAAAAATTTTCGCTCCACCCAAGAAATCCTTGATACAGCTTATCGCACCATTCAGCACAACAACCCCGACCGCTTGGAGTTTCAAGAGAAAATTGACAAGCGGTTAATAGCCCTAACTAAAGGTAAAGAGCCACAAGTCATTCTGTACGACCGGCTTAATTCAGAATTGGCGGGAATCACCAAACTAGTGCAAGAGATGCTTGATAATAATATCTCGCCAGAAGAGATAGCTGTGTTAACCAGAACCAGAAGTCACGCCAATAAAATCTCCAATTCGCTTAAAGATGCAGGCATTCCCGTTAACAACCCTGATTCCAGCAAATTGTATAATCAACCTGTTATTAAAAGCGTGGTCGCGTTTTTGAATTTGCTTAAAGACACCAGCGACAACCTGTCTTTCTATAATATTTTTACCCAAGCCCCTTTCAAATTAGATGCAAAAATCTTCAACCAAATTTTGGCCCGACGCTACTACAAGGAGGATTCATTCTTCTCATTTGTTACTTTACTACTTAAACAAAATCCGACTTGGCTTGACGAACACTCAAAAGAAACTATCAGCAAAGTTTTACAAATACACGCTGAACTGTCTGAATACCTTAATGAGAGACCAACTTTAGGTATTCTGCATTATGTTCACAAATCGGGTCTTTACAAAAAACTGGCCAAAAGCAAGAAAGCACTGGCGGAAATTCAGTTGGAGCAAATTGGTCGTTTGTTTGATGAGGCTCAGAACTACGAAGAGCGTCACCGACATGCCAATCTCATTCAGTTCTTGAATTATCTCGAGATCGCCATAGAGAATGATATAGATTCCAAAGGGGAAGACTTTAGCACAGACCCTTTTATGGTCAATGTAATGACCATTCACCAAAGCAAAGGGTTAGAGTTTGAAGCAGTAATTATTGCGCATTGTGCCACCGGTCGTTTTCCAAGCAAAAGACGCTCAGATACCTTTAAAGTACCTAACGAACTACTTAAAGAACCAATTCCAATAGGCGACTCCCACCTAGAAGAAGAGCGTCGGCTTTTTTATGTGGCAGTCACTCGGGCCAAAAAACAGCTCTTCTGCACCGCTTCAACATATTATGGAGAATCAAATAGAAAGTCTAAAGTTTCACCTTTCTTAGTTGAAGCCTTTTCTGAAGATGTGACCAATTTGAGCCCGCTGTCTTTCAAGTCGGCCGAATACTTACAAATCCCTCTTAATCTGACGGAGCAAGAGTACCAAATGTTTGACCCTGTTCCCCAATTTTTAACTGTCAGTCAAACAGATTTAGACACCTACATAAGCTGTCCCAAGCAATACCGGTATAAGAAAATATTAAAGATAAAAGTGCACCCCGTTGCCGCGCTCTCTTTTGGCAACGCTATTCATAACAGCTTACGCGCCTACTTTGATTTCAAGAAAAGAGGGGAGAAGCCCGACATAAAAGAACTGTTAGAGAAATATTGGGTCAGTGGCGGTTTTGATTCTAAAGCGCAAGAAGCAGAGCGTAAAAAAGAAGGATTAAACGCCCTAAAAGAAATTGAACCTACCCTAAGCAAGCTTGACCCAGAGAAAATGGAATGGCCGTTTAATTTCCCCTTACCATCAGGCGATCGGCTCAGAGGTCGCATTGACCGAGTTGATAGAGTAGGGGAAGAGCTCGTAGAGATAGTTGACTATAAAACAGGCAATCCAAAAGAGGAGTCCGCAGTCAAAAAAGATCTTCAATTAGGCACCTATATCTTAGCAATAGAGAGCCTAACCAAAGACCGAGTCAAGCAGGTAACTTTGGACTATTTGGTTTACCAAAAAAAAGTTTCTATCACTAGAGATAAGTTTGAATTAGATAAGGTCAAAGAGAAAATAACCGAAGCCATTAACCGCTTAAAACAAGATTTAGCAGAAGATAAATTCACTGCCAAACCAGATAAAATGAAATGTCTCTACTGTGATTTTAAATCTATCTGCCCTTACCGCTATACTGAATAAACTATGGAAACATTACTAATCATCTTAATACTACTTTTGGCCAGTACACTAGTTGGCATCATTATTCTCTTAAAAAATATGAAGAATCCTTCAGCTAATATTGGCGATGCTATCTCTAAAAATGTCAGTGAGAAGTTATTTATTCAACTGCAATCGGCTAACGAACAATTAATTAATTTGGCCAACGAAAAGTTGGGAGCAGAAAGTAAAAACATCGGTACCGACTTGCAGAATAAGAAAGAAGCCATTGAGTCATTAATGAAAGAGATAAAAACCGATTTAAAAGAGGTAGAGCAAAGAAGAATCGGCAGTTTTGAAAGCTTACAAAGAGGCTTGAAAGAGCACCAAGAGATCACCAAACAGCTATCAGCCACCACAGACAGCTTGAAGCGGGTACTTTCTAATAATCGGCTCCGCGGGCAGTTCGGTGAACAGGTAGCAGAGAATTTGCTCAAAATGGCCGGCTTTGTCAAAGGAGTCAACTTTCAATTTAACAAAACGCAAGACACTTCTAGATCTCGCCCAGATTTCACCATTTTTCTGCCAGATCGAACAAAAATAAATGTTGACGCAAAATTCCCTTATGACAACCTGCAACGTTCTATTGAAAGCGAAAACGAAGAAAGCAAACAAGAGTATTTTAAAAAATTCAAACAAGATGTAAAAGATAAAATTAAACAAGTCAGCAGTAGAGACTACATTAACCCTGAAGAACAGACGGTAGATTTCGTTATCCTCTTTGTACCTAACGAAATGATTTTCTCCTACATTTACGATCAAATGAACGAAATTTGGTCAGACGCCATGAACGCCAAAGTAATTTTGGCCGGCCCGTTCAGCTTCACCGCCATCTTGAGAATGGTCAACCAATCTTACGATAACTTCAAATACCAAAATAATGTGCAAAAAATTATTACTTATATCAAACAGTTTGAACAAGAATGGGACAAATACACAGTAGAATTTCAAAAAATCGGCCCGCGCATCAAATCTTTAGAGAATCAGTACGAACAGGTCAACACTACACGAGCAAATAAGTTAATGAAAACGGTTAATCAAATTAAGATTGAAGAAGGGGAGAGTAAAGAAAAATCCTTATTAGATGAAACTTCAAATTAGTCCAGATAGCGAAGGGAAAAGGTTAGATCTGTTAATTGCGGAAGCTTTAAATGTCAGCCGCTCTAAAGCTACTAAATTGATAAGATCAAAATTGGTCACAGCTCGCATAAATATCAAACCAAGCACGCCCTTTAGCGCCAAGCTGTTGCCAATCAAATATCAGCCAGAATCCATCTTTAAAGAAAACACCACCTTGGAGCTCAATATAATTTTTGAAGATGAAGACCTTATTGTTATTAACAAACCGGCGGGCATCGTTGTTCATCCGGCCATCAACAATTTAGAGAACACTATTTCGCAAGCATTGGTAAAATATTACCCCAAAGCTATTGAAGCGACCTTTGATCAAACCCCTCTGTCTGTAAATCGCGCTGGCATTGTTCACCGACTTGATAAAGAAACGTCTGGGGTAATGGTGCTGGCTAAAAACAGAAATACGCTCATGAGTTTGCAAGAGCAGTTCAAAGACAGAACAGTCAGAAAGGAGTATCTCTGCATTTGTGCGGGTGAATTTGCTAGTCAAACTGTAGATATGCCCATCAGCCGAGACATGAAAAGCAAAATGAAAAGAAAGGCCCAACTGACAGGCAAATCAGCAGTTACAGAGTTTATTAATCTACAGACCAAATTAGTTCAAGATCATCTCATTTCATACATGCGGGCTTTACCCCAAACAGGTCGCACCCACCAAATAAGAGTTCATAGCAGTTATGCGGGTCATCCAATAATAGGAGACCATCTTTACCAGAACAAAGCCTCAAAAGAAATCTCAAAAGCCCTCAATGTTAATAGAGTTTTATTACATGCGGCAAAAATATCGTTCACTAATCAGTCAACGAATAAGACGGTCTCTTATGAGGCGCCTATTCCTAACGACTTATCCACAATAATTAATAAGATGAGTTCATAATCGTGATTACGTTGTACTTGTTCGTACATTGAGGCTGTGATAGCATGTATTTATGAAACGAATAAGAATAACTATTTCCATATCGCAAGATGTCGCCTCAGAAGTTGACCGACTCATAGACGGAACTAAAATTCGTAACAGGTCTCATGCTATTGAAACTCTTTTATCTGAAAGCTTAAAGCTTTCTTCTATAAAAACAGCCGTCATTCTAGCCGGCGGTAAGAACGTCACCAACAGAACGGACGCCATTAAGAACGCTATTAAACAACTGCAATCGTTTGGTATTTTCAATATGACCATTGCCGTTGGGTTTTTAGGCAAAGAGCTTTTAGAAAGTCTAAATATTACTGAAGATAAAAACATCTCTGTTCACCGCTCCAACAATGGAACGGGCGGCTCATTGTATGAGTTGAAGTCTAAACTAAACAAACCTTTCTTTGTTGTTAATGTCAACGAGAAAACTGAAGTTGATTTACAGAACTTAATCAAGTTTCACAACCAACACCGACCAATTGCTACTATTGCCACCAAGAGTTTGCGAGAGCTGAACGGTTTCTATTTACTTGAACCAGACATCTTTAATTACATTCCAAAAGGTTTCTCTAGCCTAGAAGATGAAGTATTTGTTAAACTGACTAAAGAAGGTAAATTGCTTTCTTATCCTGTTTTAACATAAATGAGAAAAAAATATTTTGGTAAGTTTGTTTTATTTTGGATAATTTTCGCTTTATCCTTATTTTTGAATCTGCCCGTTATGGACAATTTAAAGATTGGCTCTTTTGACAAAAGTCAATTGCGTCTGCACAAAGGGTTAGATTTAGTGGGTGGTACCCAACTGGTCTATGAGTTAAAAACAGAAGGCTACGCGGGTAATTATGAAGAAGCCTTAGAACGTGCGACTGAGGTCATTAGAATCAGAGTAGATTCGCTGGGAGTTTCTGAACCCGTTATTCAATCAACAAAAATCAATGAACATCCGGCTATTTTGGTTGAATTGCCCGGAATATCTGACACTGATACAGCCAGAGAGGTAATTGGTCAGACCGCCCAACTGCAATTTATTACCATAGATGGCAATGTAGTTTTGACGGGTAATGACGTAGTCAAAGCCAGTATAGCTTTTGACCAAACAACCAATCAGCCATATATTCAACTGGAACTTAGTAGCGAGGGTGGCAAAATATTTGCCGATGTTACTGAAAATAATATTGGGAATCCAATATTTATAATTTTAGATAATACCGTCCTTCAACAACCGGTCGTTCAAGAAAAGATTCCCAACGGCATAGCCTCTATCACGCTAGGAGAAACGAATAGGGCAGAGGCATTGCAAACAGCAAATACTTTAACTACCCAAATTAATTCCGGAGCCTTACCTGTACCCATGGAGCTAGTGGAAGAGAGAACGGTCGGCGCCAGCTTAGGTCAAGAATCTGTTTCTCAAAGCATCTTCGCCGGCTTAGTCGGCTTCGTGGGAATATTAATTTTCATGAGTGCCATTTATGGTTTAGCCGGCTTGGTATCAGTTATTAGCTTAATACTGTATGGCCTAATTATGTTTTTCTTTATTCAGCTTATTCCGATAACCCTAACCTTAGCTGGTATCGCCGGCATAATTCTAACCTTAGGCGTAACAGTTGACGCCAACATCTTAACCTTTGAGCGTATGCGAGAAGAGGTGAGAGATGGTCAAGATATGCTTTACGCCATAAAAGAGGGCTCTAAACGAGCTTGGAGCAGTATTAGAGACGCCAATTACTCCTCCCTTATAACCGCCGCTATTCTTTTTTATTTCGGAACAGGTCCAATTAAAGGATTCGCCTTAATCTTAATTCTCGGTGTAATAATAGGCATTTTCACCGCCGTTAACATGAACCAAATACTTTTACGATTTCTGGCCACCACTCGGTTTAAAAACAAAATTATTAAATGATTATTAATAGACGAAAAATTTGGTATTTACTCTCCCTTGTAATGCTCTTGTTTAGTCTTTATGGAATATTTGGCATCGGGCTTCCTTTAGGGCTAGATTTCACAGGTGGTAATATTGCCGAAATAGAAACGAACCTCAATAGTGATCAAATAACCCAAAAACTGACTGAAGGCAATATAGTAGGCACAGTACAAGCTTCGGGTGAAAACCAGTACATCATCAAATTTTCTAATCCGACCGAACTGGCAGAGAGTGGGGGAATACCTTCACAGAATATTCTGACTGATTTATTTCACGAAGATGTCTCTGTAATAAAATTTGACTCTATTGGCCCAACCGTCAGCCAAGACTTGCAAAACAAAGCGGTCCAAGCACTCTTAATTGCTATTGTGGGCATAATTGCTTATATCGCTTGGGCATTCAAAGGTGCCTCCAGACAAACGTCTGCTTGGATATTAGGCGTAATAGCCGTCTTAGCCCTTGTTCATGACGCGGTTATCGTCACGGGCTTATTTAGTGTCATTAATCATTTCACACCTTTAAAATTAACAATAGACACTTACTTTCTCACCGCGCTGTTAACAATTATCGGTTTTTCCGTCAATGATACTATAGTTATATTTGACAGAATTAGAGAGATGCTAAGAAAAAATGCCAACCTTAACGTAGAATCAGCCACCCAGAAAGCAGTCTCCAGCACCATGACGCGCTCCTTAAACACTTCCTTCACTGTATTAATAGTCATTATGGCTATGCTTTTACTTGGTGGAGACTCATTGCTCTCATTTCTATTCGCTTTGATGTTAGGGGTAATAGTGGGTACTTATTCATCAATTTTTATTGCCGCCCCGCTATTCGTATCTTGGAGCAACTTTCAACAACATCGTCGTCGTTAATTGTTGTTATTTCTCTATCTCTTTTGTAATATTAGACCAATATGTATATAGCATTGTTAGGATTAGTTTTAGGCGTAGCCATCGGTGCCCTGTATCCTATCACCATTCCCTTAATTTACGCACGATATACCGCGGTCGGTATTATTGGTCTTTTTGATAGTGTCATAGGGGCCTTGCGAGCAAATTTACAAAAACAGTACGACACCTCAATCTTTCTTTCGGGTGTTTTAATAAATATGCTCTTCGCTATGGCTCTAACTTTTCTAGGGGACAAGCTATCTCTTGACCTATATTTAGCCGTCGTCTTTGTCTTTGTCTTCAGAATCTTTAGAAACATTGCTCAAATGAGATACAGCTTACTACCTGAGTACTTAGGCAAACGGCGAGTAAAGGAAGAACTACACAAAGATTAAATCTTTCTGCGCTATAATAGATTTGTGAAAAAGCAATCACAGAAAGAAATATATTGGACATTTGAGAAGGTTAAAGTCGGATTTAATTTGTTTTATAAGCAGAACAATCGATATCCCACTGCTCGAGAGATAGATAAATTCGAATTTCTACCCTCATCAAGACAAATACAAAGATCTTTTGGAGGTTTAGAAAATCTAAGAATCAAGATTGGTTTAAACATTACTAACTACAGTAAAGGCAAGCATCGATCAAATGTTGCGGGTAATATTCTCAGCCAATCTAGAATAATAGAAAGAGATTTTTATTACTTTCTTTTGAAACATTTTGATGAAATTCTTATTCATGAACAAAAACCGATTCATCCCACTAATCTCAGAGCAGATTATTTTATATATAAGAAAGGAAGATCTAAAAATAATTTTAACAAGGGTACTTTAATTGATATTTTCAGCTCAGGTGATATTTATAATTATAAATCTATTATTAGACATAAACGAAAGAAATATGAGGGTTTGGGTTACGACATAGTATTTATATCCGTATTCCCGTCTAATTCAAAAATCATTCAGAAAGATATCTATGAAGCAAATAAGTCATTTCAAACTGAACATACAATATTACCAACCAATATCCGCACTTTTGAATTTGAGTACTTTAAAGAAAATATAAAAGACATTATTAAGATTTGACATTCTCCCCCTCAACCAAAACAAGCAGTAGGGGAGTGTTTTTTTAAAAATTATCCAAAGTGCAGGCACATTACTCAGGGCAGAAGGGCAGGGCAGTATCTGTTCTTGTTTGTAATAGCCAATATTAATGTGATTAAGGATATTTAAATGATGAGAAGAGTACAAAAACTGCAGTTAATTTGCGTCGCACAATGATTCTTTTATGACGTTCTGAGGGCGCGTGAGAGAGTGTTATTTTAGTAAGATGATCTAGATATCATTATGTATGAGGTGTTATTACGGTATCACACATATTAGACTATTTATTTATCTTTTTATCTGTAAAACTTATTCTAATGCCTGTCTCATCCTTCCCTTTTTTAAGCCCTTAGTAGGTAAGTGCTTATTTTTTTTCGCCCTGCTTTTTAAAGCGATCTTGTTCACGAGCAATAGCAATATCTAGCGGTTCACCAACGAACCATTTGAGGCCACCCCTCTGCGAATGTTCTTTATAGGCGCGATTACCAATAACTTTAAGATTTTTTGGTTTGTACTCTTTTGGCTTATCATTCTCCCCTTTTGTGTCCTCTGCCCTATCGTCTTGCACAGTGGTTTGTATAGTCTGTTGAGAAACCTCGCTCTCCCCTACCCTTTCTGCTGGTCTTGACTGTACTACTGGCGTTGTTTCTGGCTGTTTTCTTGGCTCACCCTTCTCTTGGGCTGACCGTAGTATCTCCCCTACTTCGCGGGATTTCAAACGAGATTCCATTCGCTCTTTAATGCCACTCCATTTTTCAATGGAGGCTTCAACTTCCGCTCGTGGGGTGGAATACTTCCGTCTAGATTTTTCATAAATCTCATCTCTAAACTGATTATTCATTTCAGGTGGTGGCAGAGTTGAGGCAGAGAAAGCCGGTGGCGAAAGACCGTCAATCAGCAATTTAATATAGATGTGATACTTCTCTAGGTTCACCAAATCTTCTTCCTCAAACGGTTTCAACTCCTTCGTCAGAGTGGCCGCGTCAGGCGCTCCCACTCTAAATGAGATCAGTGTGCCTACATTACCAAAAACAGCGTCACGCACCTCTTCAGGCATCTGGGCGACATACTGGTGAGCCAATGTTAGACCAAGGCTGTACTTACGCGCCTCAGATAAAATAACAGCGAAAGATTCAGTAGCGAAGTTTTGAAATTCGTCAACGTATAAGAAAGACTCCGGACGTTCTTCTCGCGTTACGTCAGCACGGCTCATAGCCGCTAACTGCACCTTAGTAATCATCATCGCTCCCATTAGGGCGGCGTTGTCTTCTCCAATCTTACCTCTAGAGAGGTTAACTATGAGAATTTTCTGTTCATCCATTATACCCCTGACATTGATGGCGCTACTTTTCTGACCTACAATGTTGCGAATTGTTGGGGTAGATAAGAACTGTCCGACTTTGTTCAAAATAGGGCTGACCGCCTCTGTTTGGAATTTTTGATCCATAGCACCAAACTCATTCACCCAGAAATCTTGAATGACCGGATCTTTGATATAATCAATGACTTTCTCTCTAAAATTCTTTTCTGTCAGCATTTTAGGAATACTCAACATGGTGGAATCGGGGTAATCAAGCAGGGCTAAGACTGTGTTTCTTAAAATGTGCTCCAAACGAGGACCCCAAGAAAAACCAAAGATTTTCTTGAAGATTCCGACAAAACCGGAAGCCACCATGCCTTTAAAATCGTCATCAACCTGTTCTAGTAGGTTAAAAGCCACCGGGTATTCTCTATCAGATGGCTCAAAAACAATCACGTCGTCAATTCTTGACTGTGGAACTATGGCAATTGTTTCATCAGCCAGCTCTCCGTGCGGATCAACCACAATCACTCCCCTACCCTCGTCAATGTCATCTTTGATCATATTTAACATTAACTTAGACTTACCCACACCAGATTTACCAATAATGTAAACGTGCTGTAAACGATCTATTAACTTAGCCCCGAACTCTTTCTCACTGTTTCGAAAATCGGTACGGCCAAGCAATGTTATTTGGCTGTCGTCTAACTCCCCTTTTATGGGTAAATTAGCCGGCGCCTCACTCTTTTTACTCCCCGCCCAAGTCAAGTTAGGAGTAATCACGCTCTGATTAGGAAAATGATAAATTGAAGCCAACTCTTCTGTGTTGAAAATATTCCCCTTCTTCTCTAAGTTTCGGTTGATGTATTCCGACCAAAATTTGGGGTCGTTAACTTTCACTTCACCACTTTTGAACCCATTCATATTGGTGGTGTTGAATTGCTTGAATGCTCCCAAAAGACTTTGAACTCTTGTCTTGGCGTTTAACTCGTTATCGCTAATAGAGATAGCCCGAATTATCACCTCGTAACCAAGCTTCGTTGCCTTTGTTTCAATACCACTCATAGCCTCACTAACTGGGCCGGGTAACTCTTTCGGACCCTCAGGAGCGGAGCCGCCAGAAGAGCCGGGCGTTACTATCTCTTTAAAAACGTCTTTTGCTAACCGTGAGGCTGACTGAGAAAATCCTTTCTTCTTGCCCAATTCTCCTGATTTAACCGCTTTGACATAATTCAATCCTTTTTTCTGCCAATCGTCATTCACCGGTTTCATTACGAATTGTAACCAGACCTGTTCTTGATTAGATAATTTGGACAAAACCGCCGTGATGGCCGCCAAAGGGTCAACCTCAAAATTATTAAAGGTTCTAATAGGATAAACATCTTCTTTGTTTAAACTGATTTCAGTTTGCGCTACCGTCATGTTTTGGATATCAACTTTTCTGGTATAGTCTTCAACTTTTTCAATGTTAACATCGGGGTATTGAGCGTAAATTTGACCCTCCACAAAATCTTGCAGATGGGTTGGTAAGAAGATGAAAAATTGTATAAAATCTACCGTGGCAACCAATTCAAAGCTGATATGTTCTTGAATGATTTGATCGTCGCGCAATATGCCGTGAATAGCAGAGAAGAACTGTTCTGCCGACAAAGGTGTCTTCTCATTATTTCTTGGTACATCTACTTTCAGCGTTAAGAAACTTAAAGACTCTAAAAAGTCTGATCTTTTAGACATATTCTTCGTTTTCACCCAGTAATTGAACGCCACAAAAGGAGTGACTATAATAATGGCAAAAACGACGGTAGCGAATAAAGCGGCGATACTCATGATAAAATTTGGTTCTTTTCTTTATTACTGTCTATGGGAATCTGATCAATCCTACTTCTCTTTAATATCATTTCTGAGACTGCTTGACCATCTTTTCCGTACTTCAAACGTGATAACTCTTTAAGAGCATCGGCTAGTTTGGTGTTACCATCATTGCTCCAATCACTGGAGCGGCCCGTAAACGGCTCAGTTGGTGCGCCATCAATAAGTGTTTTGATGTAAAAGTATCTCTTATCAATGTTGGTCATGTCATTCACTGTCAACTGGTCAAATTCGTTCGTCAAAAACTCCGCGTCAGACGCACCGACTCTGAACACGACGGATGTACCGACGTTTCCAACTACCGCATCTCGCACGTCTTCTGTTAATTGAGCAATATATTGATTCGTAATATTTAAACTTAATTTATATTTCCTCGCTTCAGATAAAATGGTGGCAAAGGTGTCTGAAGTGAAGTTCTGAAACTCATCGACGTATAAATAGAATGGTTCTCTTTCTCTCTCAGGCGTGTCTTGTCGAGAGAAAGCGGCCAACTGTAATTTAGAGACAATAATCATGCCGAGCAAATGAGAGTTGACCTCACCGACTAATCCTTTACTCAAATTAACAAGCAGGATTTTTTTATTATCCATCACATCGCGAAAATCAAAGCTACTTTTGGGTTGACCAATAATATTGCGCATCATGTCATTAGTCATAAAACGGCCAAATTTTGAGACGAAGTAGTTCAACATCTCACTCTTGCTCTGCGCGGATGTCTGGGCCATCTGTTTCTCCCAGAATGCTTTCACCACGGGGTCCGTCACGTGTGAGACGCTGGCTCGCTCAAATTCGGCGTCAACGAAAAGTCGGGGTATCTCAACTAATGTTCCCCCTTCGGGGTTACTCATTAAAGTCAGAGCGGCGTTTCTCAACCAGTGCTCAAATTGAGGGCCGACAATACCCGTTTGATTAGGGTCAAACAGTTTGTAGAACATAGAAACTGCTTCTTGCACTAAAAAGTCTTTATCTTCTGGTCTTTTCCATTCTAAGAGGTTTAACCCAAAAGGTCTGGCTGTATCAGAAGGATTAAAATAAATAACATCTTCTGCTCTCTCTTTGGGTATACGACTTAAAATCCATTCAATAGCATCGCCGTTGGGGTCTATGTAACAGACACCATGACCGGCTTTGATATCTTGCTCTATCATATTCTCAAACAAAACCGTTTTACCTACACCCGTCTTACCAATCATGAAGAGGTGTCTTATTCTGTCTTCAGGCTGAATATAAATTGGCCTCGTTTCGCCTCGGTAAACTGACTCCCCCACTTTGATACCTTCTTGTGGCAAGTTGGCGGGTGGAGATAATTTTCTTGACCCTAACCAAGCAATATTGGGAGTGTCCACAAATTCATTCGGTAAATGAAAAATTGAAGCAATCTCTTTGGTGTTCAACACCAAAGCTGGCGCCGAACTAAACCGGCGGTAAATATAATCTGTGATAATGTTTTTTGGCTTTCTTTTGTTAACCTTGAAACTGTTTCTGTCGGGTGAGTTGAACTGACCGAAAGCCGAAATTAAATTGTTTAACTGACTCTTAGCCTCCATTTCTGATTCTGAGCTGGTAACACAGCGAACTTGTACGTCTAGCGCTTGATCTGTAATTTTCTCTTTCAACAACTCAACCAGTAATTGATTTTTAGGTGACACTCCTTTGTTTTCAAATGATGGTTTTTCTGAGCTCGCTCCCCCACCCCTGACTAGCTCTTTACCAATATCTCCCAAGAATCCGCCGGCGGAGCTTTTCCAATCTTTCACTTCTTCAATGTCTTTGCCATCCATTAGGTCACTTAGGGCGGATTCAATTTTTTTCTGCCAGTCATTCCCCCTTGGCCTAATTAAAACTTGTACTCCCCCATTACCGCTATGCCCGAGTTTAGATAAAGCGTTGGTAATAGGATTAAGAGAATCCAGCTCAATGTTGGGGTAGGTTTTAATAGGAATCATAAAAGAACGGTTCAGCTCAATGGAGGCGGCGTCAAAAGGCTTCTCTTCTCCGGCGAAAAGGTGAAAGTCTTTGTTGACCTCTATTTGGGCCGAGGGGTAAATTGAGTGAATCTGTCGCTCTATTAAGTCTTTATACTCGTTAGGTGTGACCACGTAAAAAAATATTTCACCACTCTTAGCCAAGATCTCTAATGAGAAAGTGGGCTGTGGAGTGTTTTTGAACAAAGATGGTTTATTAAATAGGGTGGCGATACTGTCAAGTAGAGGTTCAAAAACGGAAATCGTCTCTTTGTAGTCTTTTTTTATCTCATCTTTTTTGTGCGCCCCACCTTTGGGCACCAGAATTTTGAGAAAAACCAAATTTTTGGCGGCATTGACCTGATTAATGGTATTTTTTACTCTCTTCTTTTTTCCAAAAAACCAGAAGCCAAAAATTACGAGTAAGAAAATAATTACCAATAAAGCCGCCCCGGGAAAACTTGACTGTGTTTCAACAGTAGAAAAAAAGGGGTCATCCATATCTATATTTTACCTCAAAACCAGGTTAATATTAGTTATTCCGCCTCACCGAATAAGGTTTTCTCTAATAAGTAAGGACTGCCCTCGTTATTGGGGTCAATTGTGATATTTTGTGAAGTTGCCGTACTCTCAACAGCTGGCTGATTGAGCTCACTTGCCACCTCAATTGGCTCTGCGGGCTGAACGGATGGAGATGGTACGATGTCTTTGGTTACCTCATCGACAGGTTGTTCAATATTTCTGTTCTGAGTTTCAACCACATTTGCTAGAGGCTGTTCAATTTCTGGTTGAGTGGGTGGTTTAATATGTTCCATAAAACTATTTTATACCAAATATCTCGTACATTCGCTCGTATTTATTTAGGGCAATAGCAGTCCGCGCGTGCAATAGTAGGTTTTGCAAAAAAGTCAGGTTATGCAAAGAAAATTTTTGCATAATGCTAATCTCTCTTTCTTTAAATTGATGATTCACAAAAGGTGTGGGTAAGGCTTCAACTTGCTGACCGAAATAGAGAGTCTCTTCCTTTGAGTTCTGTGCATTCTTATTTTTAGGATTGGGGTATGAGCGTTTGATAATTTTGATTGATTTAGCCAACAGTAATCTTTCGGTGTCTTGCTCCCAAAAGGCTTTAATCGCTTGAGCGTCACCCTGCAACTGCCAAATAGTACCATGCCGAGCCAGTCTGGTTGGTAAAACACAGTCAAACATATCTAAGCCGTGTTTAATAGCGAAAAGAAGATCGTGGGGCTCCCCCACCCCCATTAAATAGCGAGGTTTATATTCTGGTATTAATTTGGCTGTGTAAGAGATAATGTCTCTAATTTTCTTTTTGTCTTCGCCCACTGCCACTCCCCCAATGGCAATTCCATCTAAATTTAAACCGCTAACAAATTCAGCCGACTGTTGGCGAAATTCTTTGAATACTCCCCCTTGTACAATGCCAAACAGGGCCGGCTTAGGAGATTTTAAACCTTGCCAATACTCTTGAGCTTCTTTCAACCAGCTGTGTGTTCGGTGCATCGCTTTTTCTACCTCTTCCTTTTCCGCTTCCGCTTCCGCGCAGTCATCTAGTGGCATGGCGATGTCTACTCCCAATTCGTGTTGAATTTTTATAACTTTTTTTGGGTTAAATATATGCTGTGAGCCGTCGTAGTGAGAGGTAAAGACAACATCTTGGTCACTAATTTTCGCCAGTTTGTGGTTGCGTTTACGCCCTAAAGAGAAAACTTGGTACCCACCGCTATCGGTAATAATTGGCCCGTCGTACCCATTGAATTTGTGTAATCCGCCAGCCTGCTTAATAATGTCTAAACCGGGACGAAGGTATAAATGATAAGTGTTTGAAAGCAGTATCTCTGCCCCTGTCTGCTTCAGTTGAATAAGATCTAAAGTCTTAACGAATCCTTTCGTGCCGACCGTCATAAAAGCGGGTGAATTTATAACCCCATGTCGTGTTTCAATAGTGCCCAAACGAGCCAATCCGTCTGTCTGGCTAACCACAAATTTCACTGAGGTAAATTAATTAGTTTGACGAATTTTTGATTCTCAAAAACGAGCGTATTGGTACTCAAAAAGTCAACCGGGTTGGTACTTTTAAATTCTTGGTAAGTCTGACCGGTCAGTGAACTTAAAAGGACTAAAATGGGGTCACCGTGAGAAACGACTAAAACATACGACTCGGATTCCGCTAACAATTGACGCAAAAACTCTTTCATTCGTTTTTCGAGCTGAGTAAAACTCTCGTACTTAGTTCCGTTAATCTCTTCGGGCAGTTCATAAGGATTACGGTCGTAAACTCTTTTGTAAGAAGCAAGCTGGGGGCTGTTCCATTCTTGTCGGCTCATTCCTTGCGTGATATAGACCCATTCAATAATAGATTCGTTGAATGTTATTTCAAGATTAGGGAATGATTCGCGCTGAATTATTCCAGCAGTCTCTTTCGTGCGCTCCAAGGGGCTAGCAATAATTTTTTGATACGGTATGCCGGCTAACTCCACCGCCTTCTTCTTTGTATTCTCTCTTCCCTCTTTGGAAAGACCAAAACACGGCAGAGCGCCGTAAATAATTTGCTGGGGATTCTCTACTTGTGCGTGACGAATGAAAGTAATGTACTTGTTCATATTTTATTTATACAACAAAACGCCCTAATAGGGGCGTTTTGTCTTTTTCAAACTTATTTAAGCTCTACTTTTGCACCGGCGGCCTCAAGCTTCTTCTTGGCTTCTTCGGCCTCTTCTTTTGGCATAGCCTTGGCAATCTCTTTGGGAGCGGCTTCAACCAAATCTTTGGCTTCTTTCAAACCAAGATTTTGGTTAACCTCTCTAACCGCTTTAATAACGGCAATTTTTTGACTGCCCGCATCTGTTATGATAACGTCATACTCACTCTTCTCTTCTGCTTGATCGGCGCCTGCGTCTCCTGAAGCGGCCATTCCGGCCATCATCATTGGAGCGGCAGCAGAAACGCCAAATTTGTCTTCTAGAACTTTAACGAATTCAGAAAGCTCTAAAGCACTCATCTCTTCAATTTTCTTTACTAAATCGGCAAATTTTAGGTCTACTTCTTTGGTATCTTTTTCGTCTGACATAATATAATATTATTATTATTAACTTTTTTGATTATTTACTTGGTGTAAAACATTGACTAAACCTGACAACGGGCCTCTGACCACGTTGACCAAGCCTGATAAAGGTGAGGCGATGGCGAAAACGGTTTTGGCTAGCAACTCTTCTTTGGATGGAAGGTTGGCTAACTGCATGACCACTTCTTTATCAACTACTTTGCCTTCATAAATGCCCCCCATAATTTCTAGCATGGGCAGAATTTTGGCGAAATCATTAATATCTCTGGCTACTAAGGCTTCGTCAGTGTTGGTGGTGGCGATAGCCAAGGGTCGGTCAAAAAACTCTGCTGGTAACTCTAAATTGTTTTTGTTTAAAGCAATTTTGAGCAAATTATTCTTTACAATGACAAACTGTTGTTCGTTCTCAAAGAATTTTTGTCTAATAGCTTCAGAGCTATCTACGGCTAAACCTTGGTAACCCAAAAGAACTACCATTTTGGAGTCGCCTATTAGGCTCTTATATGTTTCTACCAACTGTTCTTTTTGTGTTCTTGTTTTTGGCATTTAAAAAAAACTGACTTATAAAGTCAGAGCAATAAGGATTCGCAAATATGCGTTGTCCGTCTCGGCAGGACTTACTGTTGCCTGCTGTCTCTGACTAACTTCTTTATTTAAATAGATTAGGCGCTATTTGTCAACCCCTAAAACTTTTATACCAGGCCCCATGGTGGTAGCCAAAGTAATGCTCTTAATGTGATTTGGGGGCAGTACCTCAGTGCAAGCCTGTACATTAGCTACTATATCTTCAGCTTTGGAATTGGCCTGACCGACTACTAAGTGAATATTCTTGCCTTCGTCTGTACGAAATTCCGCCTTGCCAGCTTCTAACTCTTTTTTGGCGGTGGCAATATCTTCTGTAACCGTGCCACTTTTAGGATTAGGCATTAAACCTTTAGGGCCAAGTGTTCTGGCAAATTTAGCAATCTTTGGCATTTGGGCAGGAGTGGCTAACAAAACGTCAAATTTGATATCGCCTTTCTCGAGTTCGGCGATTGTTTGGTCGTTAGCTTCAGCGACAATAATTTTCTTGCCCGTTGATTTCGGCAACTGCACTGACCCTCTAAAATCAGACGATAAATGAATGTGCATCTCCACCGCGCTTTTAAACTTAGTGGTGTTAGATTTTAAGACCAATTCAGCCGCCTCCGCCAGTGGATATTTTAAAGAAACATCAATATCTTTGACGATCTTTTGGTACTTCTTTCCACGAGGGTTTTTGGGCGGGTTAACAACCTGTCGTTTTTTGCTTGAAGGTTTAGACTGAGCAATTTTTTGCTCCGTCATTTTTTTCGGACCAGCTTTCTTCGAGATGACCTTAGTTGCTTTCTTAGTTGCCTTTTTTTCAGCCATTTTATATATGTATCGTTACTTGCTCAAAATCTTTTTGACCTATTGAACCTAGCATGAACTCTACCGCCTTGTCAACCACCTGTCTGACTTTTTTTTCGTCACTTTGTTTAAATTTAGACAGCACAAAACCGGCCAAGTCGTCATCGTTGATAGGATTATGCTTGGCATTATCTTCAGGTTTTGGGCCAATACCAATTCTCACTCTTACAAAATTGTCTTCGGCAATATTTTCAATGACCGATTTGACTCCGTTATGACCACCCGAGGAGCCATCAAGTCTCACCCTAAAAGTTCCAACGTCCAAATTGACGTCATCAAAGGCTAAAATTAAATCTTGAGAGAAAATATTATTCTTCGCCAACACTTTCTTTACTACCGGACCAGATGAGTTCATAAACGTCATTGGCTTAATGAGCGCAACTGCTTCGCCCCCTATCTCCCCTTCCGCTCGTTGATAATCTTTTAAATTTTTCCATTTAGCGTTAATATTCTCTGCCAACGAATCAACAAACCAAAAACCGACATTATGTTTCGTCTTGGAATACTTCCGTTTAAAATTTCCTAACCCAACAATTACTTTCATCTTAAAAACCGGGCAAATTTAAACTGCCAGCTACTTCTTTCATTTGTTCTGCAGCGATAGCTTGTGACTTAGAGATTGCTTGCGAAATAACGTTAATTAACTCTTTCTCTAGGTGCTGTTTATTGGAAGCGGTTAATAAACTTTCATCAATCGTCACACTTTTAATGTGTTGCTCTCCGTTAAAAACAACCCTCACCAATCCGTCTTTAGAGGCAGCTTCTATTTCTGTATTTTTCAATTCTTTCTGAATCTTTTTAGCTTGTTTGACCAAGCCCATAGCGTCTGAAAATTTTGACATCATATTTAATTGTTATTTTGTAAATACTCGTTGATAAAAGTAGTAATGTTGCCGTCTAAGACTTCATCGGCGTTCTTACTCTCTGCGTTCGTGCGGTGGTCTTTGACTAATTTGTAAGGATGCAGAACGTATGACCTGATTTGACTCCCCCACTCATTCTTATCTATCTGCCCTCTTACTTTATCAGTTTCTGCTTTATTTTGCTCCATTTTAAGAGCTAACAATCTTGATTTCAGTATCTCCATTGCTTTCGCCTTATTCTGCATTTGAGAGCGCTCATTCTGAATACTGACCGTGATATTGGTTGGCAAATGAGTAATGCGAACAGCACTGTCTGTGGTGTTCACTCCTTGCCCACCCTTACCTGATGAGCGGTAAACATCAACACGTAAATCTTTATCATCAATGTCTATGGTGTCCGATTGAGCTATTTGAGGAATAACATCTACCAAGGCAAAACTAGTTTGTCTTAAATTTTTGGCATTAAAAGGAGACAGCCGAACCAGTCTGTGTACACCTGCTTCTCCTTTTAATAATCCGTAAGCGTAACTGCCTTTAATTATGGTTGTTACTCTTTTTAAGCCCGCTTCTTCACCTTGGGCAGAATCAACCAATTCTATATTCCAATTTGACCGATCAACGATTGACTCTGCGTCTGTCTTGCCTCTCTCCACAAAGCGCTGGTACATGCGTAACAGCATCGTAGTCCAGTCTTGGGCATCAGTACCACCTGCACCCGCGTGAATAGATAAGATGGCGTTGTGGTCGTCGTGTGGCCCAGCTAACAGGGCTTTCTTCTCTAAATTAAATAAGGCCTCCTCAATCAATTCGCCGAGTCCCTCGGGGGAATCAGCGACGATTGAGGCGACCTCATCATACTCTCGAACAATTTTGTTCAGCTCAGCCAATTTCTGTGAAGCATATTTGGCTCTCTCGTTGTCTTGCCAAAAACCGGGTTGGTTTTGTTCAGCTTCCAACTCGGCGATCTGCTCTTTTTTGGGGTTAATTTGCAACCGCTCTTGCAGAGCGTTTAACCTTCGTTGATATTCATCCATTACTTTCATTGAACCAAAATAATGGCTATTTAAGAAACTTAATACGATCAGACGGATTCTTTCAAAGGACAGTCAAGTCTGATGCAGCCAAAGAAAGAGATCTCTTCGCTAGCAAGTAGCGATAAGAGGTGGCACCACTGGTTCCTAAAGCAAATAAAGCGAAAGCGATATCTGCCGGACCTGTAATAGGTAAAACAGGAGCCGGAGTAGTAGGTGTAACTTCAGGAGTCGTCACCACCACTTCTTCAGAAGGAACTTCTACCTTTACAACGGCGTCAGCGGTGACGCTATCTGTGTCTGTAGCAACAGCTGTAACCACATTTTTTAAACTATCACCGTCATTCGTATCAGAACCAACCGTAGCCTGATAATATATAACGATTTGTTCACCAATCTCTAAAGGCGTATCTAAAGTGTAGCCGTTACCAGAAACAACAGAGTCGTTAATAGCTACTAACTGACCTTTTCTTTCTAACTGTACAGAACCAACTCTAAAGTTAATTCCACTAGGTAGGACGTCTTTAATGTTCACATTCTTAGCAATAGCATCTCCAACGTTTCTAACCCGAATGCGGTAAGCGACAACATCATTTCTGTGAGCAGAAACTTCATCGCGCCAGTCAAAACTTTGTGTTACGTTTTTGACGTGCTTTTCAATTGTCAGAATTGGTGACTTGTCAGGAGGATTAAGAGGAACATCTACTCTATTGCCGTAGATATTACTCATTATTAGATTGCCTGAAGCCGGCCACTGTGAAAGTGGTTTAACTTGCACTTCAAAGGTTCTTGTAATGGTTTGACCAGCGGCAATATCAACTGCCGGGTACACAACCGTGACCCCACTTAATTGACCTGCGTCTGATGCAGATAAGAAGTTGGCGTACTCTAAAATATCATGAATATCATCTACTACTACATAATTAGTAGCAGCACCTTGACCTTTATTCGTAGTGGTCAGCGTGTATCTAATTTTGTCACCTGCCTTAGCTTTAACTAAAGTAGCGTCAACATCTTGGGTTAAGTTGTAAGCGCTTTTAGAATTGACTATATCAGGATTACCAGCTTTCAAAACCACGTCTAAGGTAACAAAACCTGCATACTGCCAACAACCGGTGATGTTTCCAATATTAATTCCATCGTTAGAAATTATATTGTCTCCGTTCTGACCATCAGGTAATGAAACAGGAGTGCTTGACCCGTTAGGGTACCACTTAACAGAACCAGAAACCATCTTTAAGCTGGTAACTTGATCTGTATTGATGGTTAAGCCGGGCTGACCTACTTCTTGACCATTGACGAACGTACCCGCAACAGAAGAGGCATTATCGGCGCTCAGTGTTCCTGTAACTAAATGAGAGGTAGCATCGGTGGTGGGTAGATTGATCTTAATCTTGGTGTTAGTAGCTGCTTGACCGTTATCACCCGCGTCTGTAACAGCGTTGTTGTGGTAATAAACTCGTACTCGCACAGTTTCGTTAGCTTTAGCAGAGACAGGGTCTGAATAATCAGTTTGTCCGGCAGTAATATTTTTGCCTGTCAAAAACTCTAAATCACCATTTAGTTGGTTAAAGCGTGGGGTGTTCTCAGCTAAAGCAGCGGCCGGTAAGACCAGAACTAAAGCAGATAATAATCCTAATGCAAATTTCTTGAAATTATTGAATATTTTCATGTTATAAATTTCCACCTGGGGCTTTAACTTCTAATTTGATAATAGCGGCATCGTTTACTTCTGTAGTGCTGTCGTTGGCTCGAAGATAAGCGGTGTTCACTAAATCACGTAATCCTAGTATTGGACACTCAACAACCTTCACATCAAACTCAAATCTCTTCGTAACACCAGGGTAGATAGAGAAATTGCCGATGCCTGTTCCGTTGAAGAAATTGTCATCGTTAGATACGGGAGTCGGTGAGATATGAGGATCTAACACCAAAGAGTTGTCAACGTAACGGGTGTACTGAGGTAAGACGTCGCGAATAGAGTTAATTTTTAACTGGGTGTTTCCGTTATTAACAATATCAATACGATATCTGATAATGTCGCCTTCTTTAACGCGGGTCTCTGTGGTTTCAGCCCAATCGTTGGTGCGAGGATCTTTAACCCATTTGGAAAGGGTGTAGCCAGAAGTGGCCCCAACAGTTACATAAGCGTAGTCGGTGTCGTAAATGGATCCGCTGGTTTTCAAAGCATCAACTCGGTTAGTTAAGGTTGAAGTGGTGCCCGCGGTGAATCCTTCAGTATTAATTTTTACAGTAAATCTGAAGTCAAAGCCGTTAGTATTGCCCGGCTGTACCACTCCTAAATTCCAACCGGTAGATAATAGTTTAGGACCACTATCACCTAGCATCGGTCTGTAAGCGCTAATAGGCTCAGATGCTTTCTTACCCAAAACGTCACCCTCAACAGTTACGTTGGTTGGCAAAGTATCTTTAATAATTACCTCAGCAGCAGTGTTTCCGGTATTAACAATTCTTAAATTGTATTCGATGGTGTCACCAGGGCTACCGGGTACAGCAACGTCATCTTGTAATAAACTGCCGGTTGTAATGTTACGAACAGTCTTCTCTACATCAAAGTTTACTACGGCAGTAGGCGCTTTAACTACGTCTATAAAGACGTTGTTAGTGTCTGTGGATAGGTTTTTGCCATTAGTTACACCTTTGGCTGTGGCTTTATTTAACACTCTGGTAGTGCCGATAGGAAAAGCCGTGCCATCGGCTAATGTGGCTTGGAAATATAAACGAATTGACCGACCCGGGTTAGCGGGCATATCTGAAAAAGCCCAAGTGATAGTTTTACCACTAAAGGCAATGTATGAGTCGGGAATATCGTATCTGACATCTTCACCCGCTAAGTTTCGGGTAATCATGTAAGACGAATTGGGCTTGTAGGTTAATTCAGGCGCCAATGTGTCTGTTATAGTTGGTTTTTCTAAGACGGATCCTTTCTGCCCCGTATTTTCTAAAAAGATATGAAAAGCGGCCACGTTACCAGGTGTAGTAGTAACACCATCTCGGTGCCAAGCGTTATCTACATTAGAAATAGATACTTCTTTGTAAGTAGTAATTTGTGCTTCACCATGTGGTGCGTAAGAGGCTGTAAAGGTGATGGCTCGTAAATACTGCCAGCATCCGTTAATATTGCCCAAATTTAAACCTTCAGGAGTGAATAATTTATCTGTCCCACTAATCGGTTGCTCCGCATACTGCCCATTTTGATTGATGTAATGCTTGACAGAAGATGGATTTACTTTAAGATCTCCCATTTCAGGCAAATTAACTGTAACGTCTCCATTTACTGTGGTAGCGTTATCTGCACTAACTGAGGCACCGACAGTGTGTTGTTTGGCAGAAGTGGTCGGAACAGTTGCCTTAACCTTAGTATTAGTGGCTACAGAGCCCTCTACATTATTATGAACATATAGGAAGAACTGAGCAGTTTCACCTTCTTTTAAGTTTACTGAATTAGACCAAGCAGTCTCGCCAACTTTTCGTACTTGAATGGTTGGCTCGTCATTAGAGTGTTGGTTGAAGATGGGTGTCGGTGTCGCCTCAGCTGTTTTGATTTTGCCTAACGGAAAGTTAGACCCAAAGGCTGTTGACGCCAAAAGACCTAGGCCCAAGAAAGGCACTAAGATTTTTTTCAATATACTTTTCATATTTATGTTCATACTTGTTGTGATGTTATATTACTAGCATTATTGGCTTGTAAAGTCAATAGTTAGACTTCTTCTGCCCAAACATTTAACTAATTATTTGTTTGGGGGAAGGGGCGACCTGCCAGACCGAAGTCTGTTTTGTGCAGGTCGCCCGAGTAGAATGCGAGCTAGCGAGAGGTCGGGGTGAAACCCCAGACCTTCTCCCCATTGTGGGTACCAATGGGTCGTAGCTCGGCGGTACGGGTGGCGACGCGGGTCGCGCTAGCTGGGTCTCGCAGACCCGTACTGGGTGGTGGCCCCTCAGCCACGACCGCCTGGTCATCCGCCGAATCCGGCGCCGGGATCGGCACGGTGCCGTCCGTGTCCGGCGGGGGGATGGGGCTGGCGGGCGGAGTGTTGGTAGCGTCGTCCGCCCCACCTCCGACAGTCGGTGTGCCTCCGGGGTCGGAGACTACCTGATCGTCAGGCACCTCAGGCACCTCCGTCTGAGGGATGCCCTCGTTATCTGGCGATCCGCCGGGCTTTTCGCCTGGTGGCGGGGGTGGCTCCTCCTCGTCAGGTGGCGGCTTGTCCGCCGCTTTCTTTGACGGGAAGAGTACCACGCCGGCGTTGGCGGTGACCCGCACCCGCTCGGTCACGGTAGGCGGTCCGGATTGCACCGAACCAAGCCCATCACGATCTACCATGGCGCCGAGAACCAGGCCGGAGCCGTTGACCGTCACGTTGACAGTCTGGCTCTGTTCCATAGTCTGGGCCTGGACCTGGTCTTGTTGTTGGGCCTGGACGCCGGCTTGGCCGGCCGGACCCGCTGGGCCAGGTTCACCAGGAGGCCCCGGTTCGCCTGGAGGTCCCGGCTCTCCTGGAAAACCAGGTTCACCAGGAGGCCCCGGTTCGCCGGGAGCCGCGGGCACGCGTTCGAACACCTTCGCGCCGAACGACATATTCCCGCACTGCAGGAACACGACCAAACTGCCTTCCAGCAGTGTCACCGTTCCGGAACTTTGCTGGGGGCCGGGGTAGCGCACGTTGATGACGTACGCCCGAGCCTTGTGCTTCAGCACCACCAACTTGTTGATGGACTGGCCATCTTCAAAGGTGATGTTGTCAAAGACCCACCCTGCTGGGAACTCCAGCAGGTACACCCCAGCCAAGCCCGAGTCGGGCTCAACTAGTCCGACTGCCAGTCGCTCTTGAACATCCCGCAGGATGACCAAACGAGCAGCCCGATCCTTGACGTTCGCCAAGTCCAAGACATGGAAAACGTCTTTGGTGCCCTTCGGGGTGCCAAGGTGACCACTCAGAGCCGTAAAGCTCTGCAGGCCACCCTCAACCCGAGGGTGTCGGTCCAAACCGACCGGAATCGGATCCGCCCCAAGCGGCCCCGTCAGCGTGGCCACGATGGCCACGAACGCATACGCGTAAAACCGCTTCATGGCGGTCTCCTTTCGTTTTTCGTTTCTTTGGATTGTTCAGGATTTCTCAGCTCTCCACACCAGGTGTGAAAAGCAGTTGAAAGGATGAGCGCGCAAGCGCGCTCATCCGGAACACTATCTGCTCCTATTCCCCCTTTTTCGACTCCTCCGACTTGTCGTTTGGGACGACGAAGCCGAAGGCTGACAGCAGTTCACTCTCGCCCTCGTCTGCCTCTCCATAGACGAAGGTGCGAACTTCCGTACCCGTGTGAAGGGGCACAATGTCGCCATTGTAACCGCCGTCGGCGTAAGACCAGCCGCTGACTTCGCCCAACCCACCAGAGTGGGCCAACACAGCAAGCTTCATGTCGTCGTAGCAGGCGTCTACCACCTGCTTATTAACGACGAATATCGTGTCTGCGCTGCTGGTTGGTATCCACTCAAAGACGAGTGGCTGAACCGGCCGGCCGGCCAAACGCTCATACACAGAGGCCGGCAGTTTGAGTGGCGCCTCTTCGCCTTCCTTACTCGGTTGAACCAGCTTCAGGCTGGCTTCCCGGCTGGCGTACTTCTGGAGTACCGGGCAAATGGAGGCGGTCGAAACCTCGTCCAACTTGCTCGGGTCCACAAACATCACCAGCACCACCTTCCGAGGTGGTTTGGTGGCCTTGGAGCCGTCACTCTCGCGGAATTTGACCTCCACGAACGCCGCGTTCGACCACAGCTGCGACTGCGGTCGCTGGGCGTGATAAAACGCGCCCATGCCCCCACTTACCGGGTCGGCCTTCGACCAGCCGACCATGCGATAGAAACGTGCGATCTCACGCAGGGTCTCCGCCGGTACGACTGGGTCCGTCTGACCAACAACGCGTGAGTCGCCGTTGCTCGGTTCCCAGCTCGCCCAGTTGGTGAATTCCAACTCGAAGGTCTGACTGACCCACAAGCTGGATTCACGCACCCGGTGGAAAAAGAGGAAGAAGGTGTCCGTCATGCGGACGCCCTTCAGTACCTCTACCACCAGCTGGAGCCGGAACAGCTCTCGGAACTGGCCAGGGTTGAAGGCCGGTCGTTCTTTATTGACCGTACCGACCTTATACCCAGCCACTTGGTAGAGGAGCTGGATTTTCACCAGATCCTCATACCGTAGGCGGACGACTTGATTTTCGGCGTCGAAAACGCCGAATTTCTCCTCGCCACCAGCCAGTTGGAAGTGGGCGTCGCCGACCACTTTTCCGTCTGTGGCCAGATTGAGGTGGGCCTCAACTTCCCCACCCCACGGCAACACCGACCTTTCAGAGGCCAGCGAAACCGTTACCCACTCCCGACCCAGCAGGACTCCTGCCGGGCGGGCGGTGTACGCGATGAACGGGGTGCCCACCTTGGGGTTCACCCGCTCCTCGCGCTGTTCCAGCAGAGGGACGGAAACACCCGCCCCCATGCCGACCTCAACAGCCGATGCACTCTGCGCCATCATGGCGCAGGTCAGGGCGACCATCGCCGCCAGACGACACAGCACACGCATCTTAGTCTCCTTTTCCCTCTGTTGTAGAATTTCAGGTTCAGCGTCTCAACTCATGTTCTGAGCTCAGACGCCAACGACTGCCTATAAGCGCTTTGCTAGCCACTTACAGACAGCTCGTTGTGCCGTCACACTACCATACAAACTCCTCTTTGTCAACCCTATTTGGTTGGTTTAATTAGCCCGCTCCTTAGCCGCCTCTCGCTCGGCCTCTTCAATCATTTCGGGATTAACATAAACATGAGGATATCGGCGGTCTAAATTATCTTCTGGAATATTTAATCTGGGCTGTACATCTTCGCGCTTCAACTCAGGTTCTGAGTGTTTATCTGGGGCCGATTCCACTTCTGCCCGAGACGGAGTAACATTAGATACTTCAGCTTCAGACGGTGAACCTTCCCCCGCATCAACCTTGGCTTCCAGCATTTCTTTGGGCGCATCTTCTGTCAATTCTCTATGAACACTTGGCTTGTCTAATTGCGTTTGATAGTCGGGCTTCTCATTAACAATACCTACACCATCTGCAGCAGTATCGTCACCGAAAAGTTCCGCCTCAATATTAGATAATTGGCCACCTTTTTGCGCATTAACCTTGAGCTGTAAACGCAACTCTAATTCAGGCGCCGGTCCTTCGGTACCTAAAATCTCTTCCTTATATATGAATCCTTCTACGTCAACGATTGAATCTCCCTCTGAAGAAACCATTAAAGGTCTCACGTCCCGCTCAACTACTGCCACGGGCTCCTCATTCAAGCCGAATAGCTGATTAATAAAGCCGTCGGAAGTGGTTTCTTTTAGGGTTTGTTCAGTTGATTCTACACGTGATCTTGACCAAATATTACTGTCCCTATCAGCGGGAGTTGGGGGTGTTTCTGGCGCCTCTTCAGGTGCAAAAACCTCTTTCAATTTGGCTACAATCTCATCTTTCTGTTCAACCACGTCTTTGATTTTCAGACCATGATTAGCGTCTTTCTCGTCTAGTAATTTTTGAATCTGCTCTTTGAAGTTCTCATTCAGCCCTTTATACTCAATAACGTTATTATCAGCGTCAACCTGCCAAACGGAACCTAAACCAGTATGAAAGCTCTTAGCGCTTGACTCTGTCTCGCGTAAAAATTCTTTCTTTAATTCTTTAATAGCTTTGGCCAACTCTTTATTGTCCGCAAATTGCCCCTCTTGTATGCCGACTTTATGCATCAACTGGTCAACCTTATAATCAACAAATCCGTTCAACCCACTTCTGGGCGAACCCAAGACCTCGGCGCAAGCTTGGCTGAAAACGTTTTGGTCTAGTGTTAAATTAGGATTAAAAACCAGAACACCATTACCATCTGTGGCGTCTATAGTACCCAACTCGCCTAGATGCTCTTTCAAGCTAGTCATATCAATCTCACCCGCTTCATTAATAATGTCAACGTCAATTCCTTTACTCTGTAAGATGTCTTCCGCTAACTGAGCACGAATGGCGCTGGCCGCTTCGCTCATAGTTTCAAAATCAACCGGACCATCAGATTGAGATAGCTCACTGTTCAATTCGTTTAATTTCTCAACCAAAGCAGGGTCGGGCTCATTCGCTAACCTTAATTGAGCCGTTATTCTTTTGGCTTCCTCAAATTTGGCACTTAATTCATTGAATTTTTCTAAATCAGTATTTTCATCAATATTTAAGCCGAACTGGTTAAAGATTCGTAAATTAATCTGCTCGTTAGTAGATAGAGATTCCACCTCAATTTCAGCTGTTGAAACATTTTCCGATAACACTGCGGAACCTGCACCCGTAGAAGCCCCGCCGGCAACATCATTTGCATCCTCGTGGTTAAACAAAGGCATTTCTTCTACTTTGTTCGCCAACCAGCCAAAACCAACCCCACCCGCTATCGCTCCAACCGCACCAGCCACTACTGACAGCCGAGAGCGTTTGGCCCTCTTGTTTTTAGCTACGTCAATTTCTGACTGCATCGCAGAACTGATGTCTTCTTCTGTTAAACCGGCCTGTTTTAACACATTAATTAATAGGTTTTTATACAACTTTCTTTCAGTTTCGCTCAACTCCTCTCCACGTCTTTCAGCTCTGGATTTATAAATATGGGCCTGAGCTAACCGAGACCTAATCTCATCGGCAGGCAATTGTTCTCTTACACCTTCATTATTTGTTCGCACAAATTCACTGATTGTATTGTGTGATAATAAATAATTGTTATCGCGCAACTCTCTAGCTTTGGCGATTCTTTTAAAGAGATTACGTTCTTGGTTATCGGGAGAGTATAACAAATTAGGAATAATATTTATTGCTCTATAAATAGGATTACTTTCGTACATCCAGTTCTTTTCTCCAATGCTGTCAAAAGTTTTTTTGTAGCCAATAAAACCAAAAAGTCCACCGACTGCACCACCTAAAGCTCCACTAGCCACTTCGGCACCAAGTTTTAAGCCTTTTTTAGCCACTACCCCAACGACCGAACCAGTGACTGCCCCAACTACTCCACCGGCACCACCAACACCTACTCCTAAACGGAGTGCTTGGCTTAGTTTAGAGGTACCTTTGGCGAATAGATCTTCCATTCTTTCTAATTTGCCCGGGTCTTTGATTTGCGCCAAACCTTCCTGTCTTAAGGTTTCAAAAACTGCCAAAGCTTTTTCGGTGGCCCCGTCTTTTATTTCTTCCTCACTGAATCTGGTAACATTATTAATTCGCTCTCTGACAACAGCCAGTTTGACCTCGTCAGCTTCGTCGGCTGACTCAAGAATTGTTTTGATATCTGAATCCTCACCTACTCTTGGTGTAATATCAATTACCCGTAACATTTCTGCCGGCACTGTGTAGACTTCAGGAATTTGGGCACCTTCAAGGTTGCCAGCGTCTGCACTTGGCGCCTGCTCTACGGGCGGAAGACCGCCTTGCGGTTCTTGTTCTGGCCCTTGAGGATTCATATAAATATTTAAGCGTTAACTTTGTTTAATCTGCTCTGCGCTTCTGCTAAAACTTGCTGTTCAACGTCTTTGTAAATGGAAATCATATCTAAACTCCATTCGTGTTCAAAATTGGCTAAAGCGTCTGCATCAAACCTGTTCTCTAAAACAGAAAGATAATCATCTAGCGCATTCTGACCAAAATTATTTTGGATATATACAAAAACACGAGCTTCTACTGCCCGTTCAAATGCCTCCTTAATTGTATTGTTGTCAATTTTCATCTCTTAAATTTCATTCAAATATCTAGCCAAAGATGAGGCCTGATAGCAGAAACAGTACCACCCTGTGCTTAGCACATTTAACGATACTGTCGTTGAGGATCTACTATGCAATAATCCACCACCTTCAGCCAGATATTCGAACAAAATTATTTTTTATGCCGATTTAAATTGTGCAAAAATCATAGCAAAAAAAGAGGGCTTTGTCAACTTCTAAGCCACTATCCAACACCTTATTTTGAATCTTTGCGTCGTCTAATCCAATAGACGGGCGTAATCAGACCTAACGCCCACCAGATTCGACGAAAAATTCCCGCGCTTCTGACTTTACTCTTTCTCTTAATATTTTTATGGAGCCAAGCTGTCACATCTTTAATAATTTTGTCTCTCTCTTTAGCTTCAGATTTGGCAATTCTGACAGCCCAAGTATAAATTCCTTTTTGCTCACTCTCTAGCCAGTGATTATTCAAATAAAGAAAAACAAGCAAGGCAGTAGTGGCAATTCTCTTATTGCCGTTGGGAAAAGGATGATTCTTAATTAAAGCATAGAACATTACCGCTCCTTTAGCCTCTAATGTTTCATAGAGCTCTTTACGACCAAAGGTAACTCTTGGCAAAGCCAACGCTGAGTCTAATAAGGCGGGTATGTGTTTGTCAAAAGTCGGAATAGGCTCTTTATATTCGGAAAAATAGGACTCGGCTAAGCGGTGAGTTACTTCTTGCATTAACTCAGCGTTTAAATAGACTGTTCGCTTGGCCATTACTCTTCTCCTAACTTCTTCAGCACATCTCCGTACTCTTTGACAATCTTATCTACTACAACCTGAACTTTCATCTCCATCTTGCGCGAAAGCTTTCTCTGTTGTTTTCTTTTTTTGGCAACCAGTTTTCTCTTCTTTTTTTTGCGCACTATTTGGCGGTTACTTGTGGGCCCTTTTTGGTGTCTTCTATTATATAACCCATGTTAGCAACTTTTTGGCGTAATTCATCGGCTTTGACAAAGTCTTTCTTTTGTCTCGCCTCTTCTCTCTCGTTCACGTAACTCAATATTTGGGCCGGAATTTCTTCATTGACTAAGTCGTCATCACCCAAAAACCCGAACAGATCTTTATTAAGATATTCTACGGTAGCATATTTAATATCTCTAGATTTTTCATGATTGAGAAATTCTTGCAAAAGGGCTAATGCTTTTGGCATATCTAGATTTTGGGCTACCGCTTTTTTAATTACCCCAACGACTGCCTCGTTTGGTTCGGTATTTTGTTCGCTTGTCCAACCACCAGACATTAATACTTTAATTTTATTCCTAGCCTTTTTAGCGCCCTCTAAAGCCTCCCAACTAAAGTTTTGTTTTTGACTGTAATGAGTTTGGCAAACTAAATAGCGGAAATCTAGCGGAGAAAATCCTCTTTGCTCTAAGTCTTCCAAGGTGTAAGCATTACCTTCACTTTTGCCCATCTTCTTGCCATCTATGAGTAAATGCTCAATGTGCATCCAGATATCAACAAATTTTTTACCCGTCGCCCCCTCACTTTGCGCCAGTTCATTCTGGTGATGAGTGGACATTAAGTCAATTCCTCCCAAATGCAAGTTGACCGTCGCCCCACCAGTTAACTTTAAAGCCATAACAGAACATTCAATATGCCATCCGGGAAAACCCTTGCCCGGTATTTGTAGGGGGTTGCTCCATTCCATATCTCTTTTTTCATCGGCTGGCGAGAATTTCCATAGAGCAAAATCTGAAGCATTTCTTTTCTGTTCGTTCTTCTCTACTCTAGCCCCCTCTTTAATGCCCTGTAAATCTAAACTGGAAAGCTCTCCATAATGAGTAAATTTTGCCGTATCAAAATATATGCCATCGTCTGTTTGGTAAGTGAATCCTTTTTTATTCAACTGCTCAATCATTTTTTTCATTTGAGGCACAAATTCGGTAGCCTTGAAAACTCGGTCAGGAATAGCAATATTCAGCTTCTGCATGTCTTTTTCAAACAGAGCGATATTCTCTAAAGCCACCTCACCGGCAGTTTTCCGCTCCTTCTTGGCCCGTTTGGCAATTTTATCTTCGCCTGTATCTGCGTCGGAAGTTAAATGACCGACATCGGTATAATTCATTCCCCAAAGCACCTTCTGCCCGTTTAGTCTTAAAGCTTTAACTAAAAAGTCATAGGTCAAGAATGACCGCCAGTTGCCGATAGTAGATTTATCGTAAACCGTCGGCCCACAACTATAAACACTCAGCGTATCGGCCTTGGGCAATTCTTCAATTTTTTTAGACGCGGTGTTGTAAATTTTCATTAAAATTCTTTTCTGCCTTCTAAAGCTCTCACTAAGGTTGTCGGATCGGCGTACTCAACATCACTGCCCATGGGTAAACCGCGAGCAATTTGTGTCACCACCACCTTCTCGTTCACTTTGCTAATTTCTGTTTTCAAATAATCGGCTGTCGCTTCTCCTTCTAATGAAGGATTCATAGCTAGAATCACCTCGGCCTCACCAAGTGTAGATAGCCTCTCCATCAATTGGGTGATACGCAATTGGTCAGGCCCTACTCCATCAATTGGAGACAGAATTCCTCCCAGCACGTGATAAACTCCATTATATGAATTGGCCCTTTCAAAGGCTACCACATCAAGCGAATCTTCTACCACGCAAATTTGTTGGGTATTTCTGGTCTGACTTTGACAAATAGGGCAAAGATTTTCTTGCGCTATTAAACCGCATTGACTGCATTGCTGTAACGATTCTGTGATGGCGTTAATGGCACTGGTGATTTGTAGAATATCGTCTTTGCCTTTTTGCAACAAATAGAAGGCCAACCGGGAAGCCATTTTAGGGCCAACACCGGGAAGTTTTGAAAAAACTTCAATTAGGTCAACAACTGCACTTGGTAATATTGAACTCACACACTTACTTTAGCAAAAAAATCAAAAAAGCTTACGCTTTCTTTTTTTGCTTGGCTTCAATTTTAATTATTTCGGCCCGGGTTTGTTCTAAGTAAGGGGTTTCTACCTTCTCTTTTTGTAGTTCTTCTAGCTTTTTATCTAACGATTTTTGATCTAAGCCCCAAAGCGCGAAGGTGCATTTTGGGTACCCTTCACAACCGAAAAATGTCTTACCTCTCCTAGTTCTTTTAGCCTGCAAACTCTTATTACAAATAGGACAGTTAACATCTAGCTTATCAGCCATATTCTCTGTGTGTCTGCACTCGGGAAAGCCTGTGCAAGCCTTAAACTTGCCGAACCGTCCGTGCTTAATAATAATAGGCTTGCCACACTTGGGGCATTTTTCATCGGTGGCTTCATCAGATACCACTTTGACAATCTCTTCTTCTTTTTTAGTGACCAAGGCCGAGAAGGGTTTGAAAAAATCACCAATAATTTTTTGCCATTTCTTCTTGCCTTCGGCTACTTCATCTAAATCTTTTTCCATATTGGCGGTGAATTCAACATCAACAATGGTCGGAAAATGCTCGGCCAATAAATCTATGACTTTAAAGCCAACGTCTTGGGGGGCCAAAGCTTTGCCCTCTTTGGCAATGTAATTGCGACTATAAAGAGTAGATATGGTCGGTGCATAAGTAGAAGGTCGACCAACACCCGACTCTTCTAATATTTTAATGAGGGATGCTTCGTTAAATCTAGCAGGAGGCTCTGTTTCATGTTCTTCAGATTTTATATCTTTGAGCACAACCTCCTGGCCCTGTTTTAGAGTAGGTAAAATAGTTTCGTTAGCTGTTTTGCCCAAAGCTTTAAAATGACCTTCAAAAAGCATTTGCAACCCGTTCGCTTTAAATAAATGTTCTCCCGCAGATATACTGACAGAAGTCTTTTTCACTCTGGCCGGTTTCATTTGGGAAGCCACCGCCCGCCGCCAAATTAAATCGTAGAGCCTACCTTCATCGCGACCTAATTTCGTTGAAACCGTTTGGGGTAAAGTTCGCACATGGGTTGGCCTAATTGCTTCATGCGCTTCTTGAGCCGCTTTGTTCGCTTTGTACATATTTGCCTTATCTGGCACAAACTCGTCTCCGTATTCTTTTTGAACGACAGCTCTAATTTCTCTTACCGCGGAAGTGGCTAAATTATATGAGTCTGTTCTCATGTAGGTAATATGGCCTGATTCATACAGCTTCTGCGCCGCCATCATCGTTTTTTTAGCGGTAAAACCTAAATTATTAGAAGCCGCTTGTTGCAAGGTGGAAGTAATAAACGGAGCTTTGGGCCTTCTTTGTTGCTCTTGCTCATCAATATTTTCTACCACAAACTTGGCCTTCTGCACATCTTTTATGACCTGCTCTCCCACTTCGGCCTTTTGTACAAAAAAATCGTCGGTTGAATATTTTTTACCCTTAACACCAGCATATTTAGCCAAAAACTCTTGCTTATCTGCTTGCAGTTGCGCTTCCACCAGCCAATACTTCTTAGATTTAAAGGCTTGTCTCTCTTTTTCTCTGTCAATAATGAATTTTAAAGCGACTGACTGTACCCGACCCGCAGATAATCCTTTAAAGAGTTTCTTCCAAAGAAGAGGCGATAGCGTGTAGCCCACCAAACGATCTAACACTCTTCTGGCTTGCTGGGCGTCCACTTTTTTTTCGTCTAAATCTTGCGGAGCCTTAATAGCTGCTAACACGGCCGGCTTGGTTATTTCGTGGAAAGTGATTCTTTTGATATCGGCAGTATTTTTATCACTCTTAAGCACTTCTCTAACGTGCCAAGCGATAGCTTCCCCCTCTCTATCTGGGTCAGTCGCCAGCCAAATAGTTTTTACACCTTTGGCTTCTTTTTTCAAATTAGTAACGTTTTTAGAATTTTTTCTAGGAATAATGTATTCGGGTTTGAAATTATGTTCTACGTCAACTCCGAGCTTTGACTTAGGCAAATCTCTAACATGACCGTAACTGGCCACTACCTTAAAGTCAGAACCAAGGTAGTTTTCTATGGTGCCCGCTTTTGAAGGAGACTCAACAACAACTAAATTTTCTTTTTTACTCATGCAAGAACCATTAATAACAAAATAAGTTTATCTAAACAAGCATTATTCTTCCGTCTTGATCGCGCTGAATGATTCTCTCGGCCTCTGCTTCAATAATGAGAGAGGCAAAATCACCAACACTAATGTTTAGCTTATCAAGAATAACGGATGGCTCAAACTCTCCCCCTTTTATAACTGCCACTAATGGGGCATATTTAGAATCACCTTTTTTTGTTTTAACCTGAATATTCATTAAACTAAGTAAGTCATCGGGGTGCAAAACTACCTGAGCACCAATGCTGATAAGTTTATTAGTCAACTCGTGCGTTTGACTATATATTTCAGCCGGCACAGTAGCGATTACTCTATTTAAGTCTAGAGCATGTTTGAGAGTGTTGTGCGTGCCAGACTTAAATGAAGCCTCGGGCGCAAAAACGACGTCACCAACCGCCGCCAACAACCTGTTTCTTAACAGAAATAAACTCTTATAAACACTTCCAACCGATATATATTCAGAGACTACCGCTCCTTTTTCGTTATTTAAAACATAGGTAATAAAATTTTGGTGGGCCGGTGGCTGAATATTTTTAACACCCGTTGGACAGATAGAAAGTATCTTCCCTCCACCGTTGACCGCCGTTTGTAAAGCTAAGACATCAACACCGTAGGCCAAACCAGAAACTATTGTGCAGTAAGGAGCCACTCGCGATATAAACTGATTAATTACCCTAACTGCATAAATTGAAGGCTTTCGTGGGCCGACTACGGTTAAATAAGGACCGGCGGGTAAACTACCCTCTATATAAAGCTGTTGTAGTTTCGGTTCAACTTCAGCAAATTTGGCAATAAACTTTTTATCTTTTAACTCTTCCACAAATCTACTATGTCTGAAGAAAGATTAAATTTAGATGAATCAACTTTCAGTTTCTCCACCGCTCTCTTTAATAAGCGCGAATATAAAACTAAACCAATTGATTCCATATTGCCATGCTGTCTTTTACCCAATATTGTACCCGCCCCTCTTAGTTCTAAATCCTTCAAAGCAATAGTCCAACCGGCGCCAAGCTTGGTAAGATCGGCTACTGTCTCCAAACGTGCTTTAGCCGTATCAGAAATTGTTTTCACTTTTTCTTTGACGCCACTACCGATAAGCAAGAGAGCGTACGCCTTTTGGTCGCGCCGACCAACTCTACCTCTTAATTGATATAAATCAGCCAAACCAAAATTCTCTGCCCGCTCTATAATCATGGTGTTGGCATTGGGGTTATCCAATCCATTCTCAATAATAGTAGTAGTAAAAAGGATATCAATTTTACCCAAAAAGAAACGGTGCATTATCTTGGTCAACTCTTTCGCGGGCGTTTGACCATGCGCAATGGCGTAACTTATTTTTCCGGCCTGTGAATCATCTTGGGTAAAAACATATTTGTCTGACATAATATCTTTCACCCGTTTCGCAGACGACGCCAAAGTCTGCACCCTGTTATGCACGTAATAAATTTGTCCGCCTCGTCTCTTCTCTCTTTCTATTGCCTCTGTAATGCTCTCTTTAGAGTAAGGCACCACTTTGGTCACTATCCCCTTTCTCTCCAAAGGAGCAGTTTTAATTGAGCTCATATTCCTCAACCCAGACAAACCCATATACAATGTACGTGGTATGGGAGTGGCGGTTAGCGACAGCACATCTACCTTCGTTCGCAGACTTTTAAAATACTCTTTCTGCTTAATACCGAACCGTTGTTCTTCGTCTATAATTAATAATCCTAGATTCTTATACTTCAGCTGTTTGGCAAAAAGTTTATGAGTACCAATAACAATGTCGTATGTACCTTTATTAATACTTTCAATATCGTTTGAGCTCAACTTGTTAATTCGACTGAGCTTGATAATTTTGATAGGAAATTGTTTTAACCTATTTTGCCAAACATGAAAATGCTGTTCCGCCAACACGGTAGTCGGCACCAAGACCAACACCTGCTTACCGCTAAACACAACAGACATCGCTCCTCTAATAGCTACTTCAGTTTTACCGTAGCCAACATCACCTGTTAATAATCTATCCATCGGTTCTGAGGATTTGGTTAAGTCCTGGTTTATGTCCGTTAAAGCCTTTACTTGATCATTCGTCAAATTATGTGTGAAGCTTTTATTGAGCATGCTTTGCCACTGCTTGGCTAAAGTATATTTTTTTCTTGTAACTAATTCTCGCTGTGCTTGAATAGAAATTAAACCTTTGGCTATTTCATAAATATCTTTCTCTATTCGGTGCTTCGTTTTGCTCCAAGAAAGTGAGTGAAGTCTAGTTAGACGTGGAGTTTTCTTGCCATAATAAGGCATTAATTCAGCCTCTCTTGTTTGGGGGAAAAACACTTGATCGTCTCCGGCATACTCTAAGCAAAAGAAAGGAAGAAACTTGCCATCATATTTTTTCACTCTTCTTCCCAAATATCTAGCGATACCAAATTGCGGATGAACCACATAGCCTTCTACATCAACGATGCCATCTTCTGTTATTAACCGATTATCTTTTAAGATTAACCTTCCCTGCTCTTTTTTTTGACGAACAATTGTCTCTAACTCGTCTGAAAAATAATCTAAACGAGTAATTTGTCTATCACCAACAGGAATAATATATATTTGGTCACCTCTTATTTGGTAATCGGCAGTGAATTGTAAATCTTCTACTCTCTTATAGCCATGTCTTTTCAAATAGTCTATCAGTTGATAGTAGTTTTTTTCTTGCGCTCTTAGTTCGTAATCTTCATATTTTTGCATACTATTGCATATATCGGAGACTAAACAATATATTTGCCGTTGACAAACTAAATTATCTTTGCTTAAATATTAATGCATAAAGAGTCGTTCCGTCTGCCAATGCTCGCGATGTTTTTGCCCCTCCTTTGGCATCGCTGAGCCAGTTTACTGGCTCAAGCATTGGTAGATGAAACGACTTTTTTTATTGATTTGCTAATAGCTCTATTCAACCTCTACGCCCATGCTTCTAGCGGTACCGGCGATAATTTTTTTGGCCTGTTCTATATCTCTGGCACTAATGTCAGGCATCTTTCGCTCGGCAATGGATTCTAAGTCTTTTTGTAATAGAGTTCCGACTTTTGTTGTTTTAGAGCTGGCTGAACCTTTTTCAAGCTTCATTGCTTCTTTTATTAAGATAGCGGCAGGTGGAGTTTTCAAAATAAACTCAAAAGACCTATCTTTATAGATTGTGACAACCACGGGCACTATTGTTCCCATTTGATCTTTCGTGCGGTCATTAAACTGAGTGACAAAAGCATTCATGTCAATTCCGTGGGGCCCAAGTGCGGTACCAACAGGAGGAGCCGGAGTGGCCTTGCCACCCGGAATTTGCAACTTCAGTTTTACCATTATTTCTTTAGCCATAATTACATTTTTTTAACCTGTAAATAATCTAGAGCAACTGGAGTTTCTCTACCAAACATAGAAACAAGCACTCTGATTTTGCCTTTTTTGGCATCTACATCAATTATTTTACCTTCAAAATTTTTTAATGCGCCGTCTTCTATGCGCACCAAGTCGTCAACTTTCAAATCAATTTCCACAGTTGGCTCTTCTACACTCATACGTCGGAATATTTCGTCAAGTTCTGGCTTAGCCAAAGGAGTTGGGCGCACACCGAAACCAATAAAGCCCGTAACATTCGGAGTGTTTCTAACTACATACCACGAGTCGTCTGTGACAACCATATCAACCAAGACATAACCAGGGAATATTTTCTTCTCTACCGTCTTTCTTTTTCCCCCTCTCATTTCAACCTGTCTTTCTATGGGAACTAAAACATCATAAATTTTGTCACCCATACTTAAAGAGTCAATTCTCTGTTTTAAGCTCTCTGCCACCTGCTCTTCAAAACCTGAATAGGTGTGAATAACGTACCAGTTACGCTCACCAGACTGTCTGCCTTTAGAGCGACCGATAATATTCTGCGCGTCTTCACCTTCGTCTGTGAGTTTGGCTTTTTTAGCTTTCTCTTCAGGAGTGAGTATTCTCTCTTCTGTTAAATTTTGATTTTTTTCGTCTGTCATTAAATTATAATTGACTTAACAATATATTGTAGGGCGTAATCTATTACCAATACAAGCACCGTGGCGAATATTATGCTAAAAACTACCACGAAAAAACTTCTTTGGAATCTTTTCTTCGTCGGCCATTCAACTTTTTTAAATTCGGTTTTGACTCCGCTGAAGTAGGCAGATATTGGGGAATTTTTCATACAATCTTCTGTATTTCGATTTGGGTAATCTCTTGTCTGTGTCCAAGCCGTTTGTAATATCTCTTCTTAGGCTTGAATTTGGCAGCGGTAACTTTATCTGTTTGACCATGTTTTAAAACTTTCGCTTCCACCTTTGAGCCAGCAACGATAGGATTACCCACTTTTGTCTTATCGGCATCAACGATACTTAAAACTTCTTTTATTTCAAAAGTCTCGCCCTCTTTCGTTTCTAGGCGGTTGACGAAAATTTTATCTCCTGCAGCAACCAGGTGCTGAGTTCCACTTATTTGAATAACTGCTCTTTTCATACCAATATAAGCTAACAGATAACTAGTATTTTGTCTAGTATTAATAAAAAGTAATGCGTTTGTAGCGAACTACCACACTTTGCACAATACCCAGTGCAGCCATAACAGTCAACATAGAAGAACCTCCGAAGCTAATTAAAGGTAGGGTGATGCCTGTTACGGGTAATAACTGTAAATTCATACCAACATTAATGATTAATTGAATAAACAGCATGGCGGCGATGCCTGCACACAACAACATAGAGAAATCATCTTTAGCAATGGTGGCAGCATTAATAATTCTACCTATTAATAATCCGTACAATATTAGAATAAAGACGGACCCTAAAAACCCCCACGACTCAGCAATTGAGGCGAAGATGAAATCTGTGTGAGCGACAGGTAAAAAGTTTAACTGTGATTGACTACCAAATCCCAAACCCTTACCCGAAATGCCACCCGAACCAACCGCAATAACCGCCTGTAAAACATTGTAGCCGGCGCCCGTCGGGTCTTGGTCAGGGTTAAGGAATGTTTCTACCCTCTCTCTTTGGTAGTCTTTAATAACAGATGAGAATGGCCCCACGCTGTTCCAAGATAACACTCCGAAAAATAACACCAACAAAGCGAGTAAGAAAAAGACTAGCCACTGCTTCTTTGACAAGCCCGCCGATGCAATGACTACCAGACCAGTCAGAGTAAGAACAATGGCTGAACCAAGGTCGGGTTGAGAGAGCACCATCACGACGGGAATTAAAATAAGAATAAAGCTCATTAACAACCTTCGCGGATGAATACGCCTCAACCTATTGGTGAATAAATTGGCCAAAATCACAATAATAGCCAACTTAGCTAATTCACTAGGCTGAAACTGAAAGAAGCCAAAATCAATCCATCTTTGTGAGCCGAAAGTTGTTTGACCAAAAATTTTTACTGCCAGTAAAGAGAACAAAGTTAAAACATAGAATAGCCATGACCACGACCTAATTGCTCGGTAGTCAATGAAGGCGAAGAAGAAATAAATACCCAAACCAATGATTAAAGATACTAATTGGCGCAATGCCAAACCCGCTCCCGCCGATGTCAGAGTGATAGAATAAATAACCGCGATTCCCAAACCGGCCAAAAAAAGAGGAATTAATAACAGCCAAATATCAGCTGTTTTAAATTTGGAGAACATTATTTAATTTCAAAGAAGATTGACTTATTATCGCTCAAAACGACCTTATTGGAGGTCGTTTCCGCATTAAAAGAAACGTCCAAATCTAAGCCTTGCGCTAACTCTTTAATTTCTTTCTCAGAAAAATCAGATTGATTATGCACTATTAATTGAGCATGTTGCCCAGGCAATAGACCAGCCTTCTTTCTTCCAGCCTGCAACGCACGAGTTACCTCTCTGACATCTGCTTCTTTCTGTAGTTCTGGGGTTATAGTGGTGTCAATTGAAACGCTCAGTTCACTACTTGGCACAACCTGAATTTTTTTCATATTAACCTCATCTAAAATCATCTCCTCTTCGGCTGTACTGAAGGATTCATTCGTATTAATAGTTAAATTACTCAAAGGTTGGCGCACTTTTATTTTAACTTCCTGTCTTTTCACGTGAACCATCTCCACTATTTCTCTTACTAATTGCATTTTACTTAATGATTTTTCGCTAACCTCACCATCTGTTGGCCAGTTGGTTAAGTGCACAGATTCTGCATCCATCTTTGTTTTCAAGGATTGCCACACATGCTCTGATAAAAATGGAGTAAAAGGAGCCGTAATTATTGAGTATGTTTGTAAAACAAAGTGAAGCGTATTAAAAAACTCATTCGTCTTTCTTTCTCTACTACGCCGCACATACCACGAAGATAGGTCTTGCAAATAATCTATAATCAAACGTGAAGCGGAAGTAATGTCGTATGAATTCATATATTCTTTCACTTCCTGAGCTAATTTATTTGTTAAGGATTTAACCCAGACGTCAAGTTCGTGAGCAGATTGAAGTTCGGCATCATAATTGAATTTCTCTGGTCGGTAGGTTAAGTAAAAATTTAGCACGTTCATTAACAACATTTGATTTTTACGGTACGAGGTAGTCAAATCTTTGATAGAGAAACGTTTCGTTAAGCCCGGTTGGTTCATGGAATACATAAACAAGCGAATGGCATCCATGCCGAATTCCTCAGCCGTAACCATAGGGTCAATAATATTACCCAAGGATTTACTCATCTTTTTACCTTGATCATCATTTATGTGGCCAAGACTAATAACATTCTTATAAGGTGGTTCAGTTTCTCCCATTAACACGGCTACTGCTTGTAAGGTGTAAAACCAACCTCTTGTTTGATCAACCGCTTCCGAAATATAGTCGGCCGGATATCTGCCCTGCGCGACTTCACCTGAGGCGAAAGGCATTGCCCCCGAGTCAAACCAAACATCACAGATAACACCCTCAAAATAATAATCGCGCCCTTTTTTATCTTGTAAAATAACGTCATCAACAAAAGGTCTGTGGGGGTCAAAATTGTCAGGTACTTTATTTTTGTCTTTAGCCATCTCCCTCAACTCCGCGATAGAGCCCACCACCAAATGCTCTCCTGTCTCTTTATTCGTCCAAACTGGAAGTGGCGTGCCCCAGTAACGATCTCGCGAAAAAGACCAATCTCTGACCTCTCGGAGCCATTCACCCATACGCCCGTCTTTGAGGTGGGCTGGAATCCAATTTATTTTACTGTTGTTAGAAATGAGTTGATCTTTCAACTTACTCATCTCAATAAACCAAGAATCTTTAGCGTAATATATTAACTTGGACTTACATCTCCAACAAAAAGGATAACTGTGTTTGTGTTGTTGCTGTTTGAAAAGCAGTTTAGATTCTTTCAAAGAATCAATTATACTAGAAGTTGCTTCATGCACGTTCTGCCCACTAAAATCTTTGACGTTAGGTAAAAACTCCCCTGTTTCTGACACCGTATGAATTCTAGGCAAGTTCTGTTCTTTGGCTACTTCGTAATCATCTACTCCATACATGGCAGCCGTATGCACGACTCCTGTGCCTTCTTCGGTGGTCACAAAAGGAGCGATAATTATTTGGTGCACATTCTGTGCCTTTATTAATTCATCAACCGCAAATAGGGGTTTATAGCTCTTACCGACTAAGTCTTTGACTGAGATTTCAGACACCACATTATGTTCTAATCCTTTAAAAACAGACTCTACTAAATCTTTTGCTAATATGTAATGCGATTCTTCGTGTTCAACTTTTACATACTTAATATCTGCGCCAACCGCTAAAGCGATATTGCCCGGCAAAGTCCAAGGGGTGGTGGTCCAAGCCAGCACAAAAGTATTCTCTTCATCTGTCAGTTCAAACTTGCCGATAACCGTTTGATCAACAACATCTTTATACTCTTGGGCCACCTCGTGCGATGAAAGTGGAGTGCCGCAACGAGGACAGTAAGGTACTACTTTGTGTGACTTGACGAGCAATTTCTGTTCGTGAATTTTTTTGACCACTCTCCAAAGCTCTTCTATGTAGTCACTCTCGTAAGTTATATAAGGATTTTCAAAATCTAACCAATAACCCATACGGGCAGTAAATTCTTCCCAGTCTTTTATATTTGACCAGACATTCTGTCGACAAGCTTCGTTGAACTGCTTGATGCTCGTCTTGACGTCACCAGACACTAAATTTTCAATCTCTTTTTTACTATTCAAGCCAAGCGCCTTCTCTACTTGCACTTCTACAGGTAAACCGTGCGTGTCCCAGCCGGCTCTTCTTTTAACCTGTTTACCGTTTAAGGTTTGAAAGCGAATGACCACATCTTTGTAAGCTCGGGCAATCATATGGTGAATTCCCGCCTTGGCGTTAGCCGTAGGCGGACCCTCATAGAAAACAAATTCCTCCGCTCCTACTCTGTTTTCAACAGACTTGGCAAATATTTTTTTCTGACGCCAAAAGTCTAAAACCTTTAACTCGGCCTCTACAACAGGATTGCTGTTCTCTTGCTTGTTATTCATCTATTTCAAAATATTTAATCTTGCTTGATTCACCCCTTTTAAGCCACAACTTGCTTTTGGGTATGTCTAGATAATCAGCCAGTAGTGCCTGTATAGCTTTATTCGCCTCACCGTGTTGTGGCTTGGCAGTTGTTTTAATTTTAAATTGACCTTCCCCTACCTGCTCAACTGAGCTTTCTTTAGCATTTGGCACCACCCTCACTTCAAGCATTGTCTAAAGCTTTGTTTACTAATTTATCTGCTTCTTTATTTTTCTCTCTTTTGACATGTGTAAAAGTAATTTTGACAGCGAACGATTCTAACATTTTATCTATAGTCTTTTTTAAATCTGCCAAGTTTTTATCTTTAACCTTATACTCCCCCCGCATCTGCTTAACCACTAATTCACTATCTAAAATAAATTCCAGCTCATTGCCTTTTTTCACCTTGCCTTTTAACAGGTGGCAAGCATGTAAGAGGGCTTGGTATTCTGCTTGATTATTCGTAGCCACACCAATAACTTTATGATCTTTTTCATTTTCAGTATCATTCCAAGTGATGACCACCCCCACGGCCGCTGGACCTGGGTTGCCACGTGAACCACCGTCTGTATTAATCGTTATTTTGGACATTACCCTGTTAATCTACTCTGTTTAACTAATTATCTCAAGCTAAAAAGGAAGGTAGAGTCTGTCTGTGACCTCTTCCGCTTCACCAGAAAAATCTTCATTCTGACGCCACCGTAAATCGTCTCTGTAAACAATCACCGCATCAGCTACAGCGTTGGCCACCTGCCACTGGTAATCTTCTTTTACCAATCGTTGCCTCTCTGCCTCATTGGAAATGAAACCGGGCAATAGCACTATGGTTGGTGCATCAATGACGAACGCGGAGTGTCTGGTAAAAACTCCTCGACTGGCAGATTTGTAACTGGCCAGCCTCTCCACAAGAGCATGCTCCAATTCCCGCGCAAAGGCCACTCTCTGTTTGTAGTTTGTTGACCAGTCTATTTTTTTATAATCAATAATTTCAAAACCCGTATAGAGCGGATCATCGTAGTACTCATTAACATAAATAGCGATTGATAAATCGGCGCCTAACTGTTCGGCTTTCTCTTTTCTCTCCAACGCGTTAATAAAGACATCACTTTCTCGAGATAAAACTGAATTAATTCCCTCTTTGGTTAAGGCGCGAGAAATAGCCTGAGCTATGGTCAAGTTCAAATCCTTACCTTTGATTTCTGGTTCCTGACTATTTTGTGGATAAACGCCTCCAATTTCGTCACCTCCGGCACCAGGGTGAATAAAGACAATGAAATTCTCGTCAACTGTTGGCGCATCTTCTATGATCTCTTTTCTCTCTGCTCTGTTTCTTGGCCAGAATATTATTACAAGGACTAGAAGCAGAACGTAAACTGTAATTTTTTGTTTGCGTCGTCGTTCTTGCTCTTGAATACTTCTATAACTTCTTAAAGGCATTAAATGATTTCTATTACTCTCATTTTAGCACTACGAGAGCGAGCATTTCTAGAAAGCTCTTCATTTGAAGCTTTGATAATTTTTTTGGTAAGCACTTTCGCCGTTGATAAAGAGTGCTTTTTAAAAGCTTGTTTGACTAACCTGTCTTCTAAAGAATGAAACGAGATTACGGCTATTCTGCATCCTTTAGGAAGTTGAGGCACCACTTCGTGCAAAAATATTTTTAACTCTTCCAGTTCTTTATTGACTGCAATTCTTAAAGCCTGAAATGTTTTGGTAGCCGGATTTATTTTACTTCTTTTTTGAGAAACCGGAACCACACTCTCAATGAGATCTCTTAATTCTCCTGTGGTCACAATGCGGTGATCTTTTCTCACTTCACAAATTGTATGAACAATTCTACTTGCGAATCTTTCATCGCCATATTCGCGTAATATCTTAATTAGTTCATTTTTAGACTTTTTGTTCACAATATCGGCTGCGGTCGGAATTGATAAATCGGTTTGATTGTAACGCATATCAAGTGGGCCGTCTTTCATAAAAGATAATCCTTTGGTTGAGCTCTCAATTTGGTCTGAAGAATAGCCTAAATCTAGCAACACAAAAGAAACTTGGTTCATTCTCTCTTTCATAATCACGGGTATATCGGCGTATGAGCCGACCCAGTATTCCACTCTCGTCGAGAAAGACTGTAATCTTTCTTTGGCTCTGTCAATGGCGTCTGGATCTCTATCAATACCGACTATACTCAATGATGTATTTTTTAAAACGGCCTGACTGTGCCCGCCCGAGCCTAAAGTGCCATCTACAAAAAAGCCGGACTCATCTTTAACAAAAGATAATACCTCATTCAATAAAACAGGCTCGTGCACAAAATCTGTCATTTTAAAGCCCTAGTCCAATTCCTTTCTTGACTTGATCTAAGGTTTTCTGCACCTCTACTCTGGCCTTAGCCGTACCTTCTTTTAGAATATTCTCTATTTGAGTGTTGGTCAGACCTGCTCGGCGCTCTCTTATTGGCGCTAATAATTTCTCTAAGGCGACAACAAGTTTCTCTTTCACTTCTACATCACCAACTTTTCCTTTTGTGTACCTTTGCTTCAAATCTTCTACTTCTGCCAGATTATGGTTAAAGGCGTCGTGATATTGAAAAACAGGATTCCCTTCTACCCGACCCTTGTCGGTTGCCTTGAGCCTGTTCGGATCGGTGTACATGCTCATTACCTTCTTCTTAACCGTTTCCTTGGTGTCACCTAGAGCAATGGTGTTGCCAATGCTCTTACTCATCTTGGCTTGGCCGTCAGTGCCCAGCAGACGAGCTACTTTTTGCAGGTGCGGCTTGGGCAAAGTCAATATACTCTTACCGGCTAAAGTGTTAATTTTCTTAGCTAATTCTCTAGTCACCTCAATGTGTGAAAGCTGATCTTCACCGACAGGTACTAAATTGGCTTGAAAGCTGAGAATGTCGGCTGCTTGTAAAACAGGGTAGCCTAACAAACCGAATGAGGGTTGATTGATATGCAGATCGGACATTATCTCTTTGAGAGTTGGCACTCTTTGTAAGCGATTAACTGTTGTATACATACCAAGAATGACAGACAGCTCAGCAATTTCGGGAATTTCGGATTGAATAAAAAAGGTCGCTTTTTTGGGGTCAACTCCAGCGGCAATATTATCGGCGACTACATTGATGATATTCTCTCTCATAGAAACAGGGTTAGATTTGGTAGTTAATGTATGTAAATCGGCCACCAAAATAAACATTTCGTATTCGTTCTGTAGTTCAACCCGAGAAATTAAACTACCAACAAAATGACCGATGTGAAGTGGTCCTGTTGGTCTATCGCCCGTCAAAATTCGTTTTTTGCTCATGTGTTTACCTTATTCGACGACTTCCACCCTGTCAACCGCATAGATAGCTTCATCAAAGACTCCCAAAACCTTGTTCGTTCCTCGGTCTATTAATGCTTTCAACCTTCTTTCTGCCCCTTGGCTTTTGCCAACTACTTCAATGCTGGTCACACCACTATCAAATGGAATGACATCGCCACCATTTTTTGTCTGCAAGGCGAAGCGTAAAGTGCCCGGATTTTCGGTAGAACCGGCTTGTGGACCAAAATATTGAATACTGACAGAAATGGCGTTCGTGTAAGATGCTCCCACCACACCTGTACTGAAGAGTTGAAAATTAGAACCTCCACCACTTAAAATTGTATCTCGTGAATTATTTCCCAAATTGTAAACACTTTTGGCGACAGTTTGGCCACTCGCATCATAACCAGTAACAACTACCGCCCCTTTGGTTATATCTTGACTATTCGTAGTGGTAGGTAAATTTTCAGGTTCCGCTCTTAAAAATATTTCCGTGCCGACATCTTTGCTAAACACATAGCTTTCGTCATATTGCAATGAAACCAAAGGTGATTCCTCATTTTCACACTGACTAATAATTTGACCAACCACAGGCGAACTAAAACAGTTCTGATTACCAATAAAATATCTGTGATGATACATCAGTAAGGTATAAGATTGATCAGCCGGCGGTAATTGACATGGGGTAGAATTATTCTGACACAACGGTGTGGCGTTCTGTGCGGGCAAACCACCCATAGACTTGACCACCTTAGTAGTAGAAGGATTATTTCTAACCTCCTCACTTAAAACCGCATTTTGATTAATTTTATATTGCAAGAGTCCGTACTCCAGACCAGATTCCGCCGCATGGTAGGCGCGCAAAGCAGAGTCGTTAATGTTGGCGATGCGAATTTGCACAATAGCGATGCGCGCCACTCCAAAACCGACCACTCCCACCAGGGCAACAATGAGCAGGGCAATTAAAATGGCGGATCCTTTTTTCATAAACTTAAGCTTTGATTATAAAATCTGGGTGAGATAGACGTTTGGTATGTCTTTTGCAAAGCAATATTGCCGTCAACCATTTGCCCGACACTAATTTTGATTTGCATAATTTTGGGTTTTGTCTCGTCTATTAAAGAAGGATTAAGAGTCAAATCTCCAGCAGAACCCGTTTGCGAACTATTAAACACAGACAAAGAGAAAGGCTTGTTTGCCTCTGTTTGATCCCATAAAATTTTTATATTGGCGCCAAAATCGTACGTTTTAGTGTTGACTAGGGTGAAGCCACAGTTAGACAAAGAGCCATTCAGGTTCGTCGCCTCATAAACACTTTCGGTTAAGTTAAACTTATCAACCAAGTTGCCCGTAATTTGAAAATGATGGATTCTGTAAACGTCAGGCTGGCTTTGTACCTTAATATTCAGATAAACCGAACTGTTACCCAAAGCCGGATTACTATTCTCATATATGCCCTCTCTGGCAGTTAAGCTCAAGGGGTTGGTCAGGTCTTGGCAAATATAATCCCCACTGTCGTCTTTAACAGCTGTTGAATAACGGGCGATGCGCGCGACCGCATCTGTCATTTCAAAGCCGGCGACAGAAACTTTTCTATCTCGTTCATTCTGGTCGGTGAATTTGGTTATTGAACTTAGTGATGTTAAAGCTCCTAATAAAACCATAGAGAAAATAGTAGAGGCAACCAAGACTTCAATTAAGCTATAACCTTTTTTCATAATAAGGAAGATTGCCAATTAGTAATTATACCGCTTAGAGTGTACTGACTATTACTGACCACACCGTTCCACCTCAGGTTAACCACAATAACTAAATAGTCATTATTGTACTGATTAAAAGCTAACGCTTCTTCTTGGTTACTGCTGTTGTTATGAAAGGTGACCACGGGCAGTTGATTAGCGTTATTTCTGTATAGACAAATTTGCTTCACATAAACTGGGTTAGTCGTCACCGTCCATTGACTACAACTATTAATATTTGTATTTGAGCCGCTAACGACTTCACTGTCCCAACTGTCTGTGTTTGCGTTAAGACTTCGTGAATCGTGCCAGTTTTTCTCTTTGTTGTGTTTGATGTTCTCCATCTCTTGTTGCGCTAACAGGGCAGCCACGGATCTTTCATTGGTCCGAGCTATATTTCTATTGATGCTTGAGCTGACACCGTAAAAAACTAAAACCAAAGAAGACAATATGGCGCTAGCAATAAGTGTTTCTGCTAAACCGAATCCTTTTTTATCTTTCATTTAATTATTAGTAATAATGCCTGTTCCTAAATTTAATAAAATTGTATTTATGTTGCCCGTCTCATTATGTTTTAGCTCAATGAAAACGACCGAACTTAGAGGAACAGCCCCACCACCATCTGTGTTTTGAGCTTGAGCAGAGATATTGTAGGGAGTGTCTGCAGAGAAGCTGACAGCTGTAACAGGCTTACCAGATGTAACCTCTTTAACAGAAAAACCACTATCTATTAAGTATTCATTATATAGCTCTGCTTGATTCCCTTTAACTGCTAAAATCTGGCAAGACTGACCGCTAACCACTGCCTTATACTCTTCAATTTGGTAGTCGCTCGGTGACTTCGCTTTGGCCTTTGCCTCTGCCAAACAACCGGAAAGCAAACTGACAGTATTAGCTCTACTTTTCTGATTCTCTAATTTTGACAAAGATGGAACAGAAGCAACCGCCAATAAAGCAATAATGGTGGCTGTTATTAGAATCTCTAAAAGAGAGAATCCTTTCTTTCTCATATGTAATACCCTAAATACCAGTTTACTATTTGTTGCCCGTAAAGTAGTGACACGAAACCACCCAAAATAAGAGCGGGAGCAAAAGGAATGCTTGTGTATTTATTTTTTCGCCCGCTAGTACGCAGAAGAACTATTATTCCCATTAAAGACCCAATAATAAAAGATAAAAAGATGGCCACGTAAATATGGGGCAAGCCAACGAGTAAACCAATCATAGCGCCAATGTAAATATCTCCTACTCCCATCGCCTCCTGCTTCACTAGTCGGCTGGCAATAAATCTGAGCACAAAAAGAATAGCTGCCGCAATAATAGCTGCGAGTACAGCTGTACTTAAAAAAGCTACTCCCCTGCTTAATTGCCAAAGAACAGTTAAAACAAAGCTAGCGTAAAGAGCATGGTCAAAGATATACATTGTTTTGGCGTCATAAAGATAAATAACCACCCACAAAGACAGAATTACAAGCAAGATAATCATTTGCCACCAAAGCAGAATTGGTTGCATGACAGCATAAGTCAGCCCGTAGACAAAAGCGGTAGCTAATTCAACCCAAAAGTATTGAGTGGAAATTTTTTTACTACAATTGCGACACTTACCAAATTGAATTATATAACTGAATATTGGTATTAGCTCGTACCATTTCAGCTGTTTTCGACACAGCGGACAGGCACTTCGACCAATGAGAATTTTCTTGAAATCAGGAATAGAGAGGGCAACTACATATAAAAAAGAGCCCGCAAACAGACCGATAGCAGTCACTATAGTTAATTCTGCCAAATAAGATATCAAATACCCCTCCATATATCTCCATGCTACAATATGCAAGAGCAATAAACAATTATGCAATATAATATTATTACGGTTTCCAAGCTTTCTAAAAGCTATCGGATTTCCTTGAATTCAACCTTTCAGGCTTTGCAAGATGCCAGCTTTACGGTTCAAAAAGGTCAAATAGTCAGCTTCATTGGGGCAAACGGCGCGGGTAAAAGTACCTTATTGAAAGTATTAGTCGGCATTAATAAACCCACCAGTGGCTACGTCAAAATTCTTAATCATTCCAATGACTCTTTGTACGCCAAAAATAAAATTGCTTTTATGCCTGAGAATCCGCAGTTTTTTAGTGAATTAAATGCTTTGACCACTCTAACTTTATTGGCTCGTTTCTACGAAAATGGAGTTAAAGATGTAGGTGAAATTTTACGCTCAGTCGGCCTGTACGAAGATCGGCAAAAACCAATCGGCACTTTTTCTAAAGGAATGAAGCAGAGGTTAGGATTCGCTCAGTGTTTAGTTGGCAACCCCGCCATAATTTTTTTAGACGAACCCTTAGATGGACTTGACCCAATTGGTCGTAAAGAATTGAAAGAACATTTTCTCAAACTAAAAGAACAAGGAGTAACCATTGTGCTTTGTTCGCATATTCTGAGCGACATTGATGAAATCTCCGACCAAATAGGTATTATACACGCGGGAAGATTACTCAGCCTGACCACACCGAAAGAATTTAAACAGCATCAGAGCTTAGAGACAGCCTTTGTAAATCATATAAAAAACTTCAAATGAAAGCGCTAATCACTGTCATTCACTTAACTTTATTACAAATAATTAAAAGTAAAATTTTTTATTTATCTTTGGTTCTGTCCTTGTTCTTGGCTGTTGCGGTAATCCTTTTCTCTGACATCTCATTGGGTCAAAATATTCGCATTATTCAAAATTTTGGCTTGGCGGGCACCTTTTTATTAGCCGTTTTAATTAGTATTTTGGCTAGTGCTAATATTATTGGCAATGAGCAACAACGGGGGAACATTTATTTATTAAAGACTAAACCCGTGGCTGATTTGACATATATTACAGGTAAATTTCTTGGCCTAACTTTCGGACTGTTAATTATTTATCTGTTTTCATTCTTGCTCGTTTTCGCCGGTGCCAGCATATTTTACGAAATTAACACGACCCAAATAATTGCCCCTTTTGTTCTCTCTTTCTTAGAGATAGCTATTCTCATTGCGGTGGCGGTGCTTTTCTCTTCGTTTAGTACAGCGCTGTTCGCTTCAATCTTAACCTTGGCAATTTTCTTTTTGGGTCACTCTCTTGACCTAATTCGCAGTGCGACCACAGATTCAGGATTTTTCTTAGAATCTGTCGGCCAACTCGTTTATTACACACTGCCTAACTTAGAAAAATTTAATTTAAGAGAAACAATCTCTAATTTACCCAACTTGCCCACCACTTATTATTGGTGGACCGTCATTTACGCGAGCGCCTATATTATTTTCTGTTTATGCTTGTCTGTAATTGCCAGTAATAAAAGAGAATGGTGAGAAGGGCTTTGCCGAACTGGTTAATTTTGAGCTGGGCTATGATTTTTTTGTTTACCGGTGTTGTCGCACAAATAGCTTCAGACAATTTGTTTAATCAAGCCCTCAGAGAAGCACGGGTTCAGCAAATTTTGCCAACAAACTTTTTTGACAGCTCTGTGTTAAAAAAAATCAATCTCAATTTCAACAAAGCCACTGCCGATTACATTTGGCTTTCCACTATTCAGTATTTTGGCGGAGGCAACCCCAACCTACCTTATGAGTCATTATCGCAAATGCTTTTTACCGTTGTGGAGCTTGACCCTAAGTTTGAGTATCCATATTTGTTCGGTGGTATTATTCTGCCTTGGCAAAATGAGCCCGAAGCAGGATTACGCCTTTTAGACAAAGGTCAGAAACATTTTCCTAATAACGGTTTACTATATTATTATGCGGGCTTTATAGCCAAACTTAACTTAAATGATTCAGAGAGGGCGGCGGGCTACTTTCAAACAGCGGTCGGCAAAAAAGATACTCCGCCCGCCGCCCGCCTCTTGGCCGGCATCAGCTTGTCTTCTTTGGATGATAAACAATTTGCCAAAACTTGGTGGGAGGGCGTGTTAGAGAGTGAAGAGAACGAAAGCATTAAAGAGAGAGCGCGAGTCTGGCTGGACTATTTAAACACCACCATAGAGCTTGAAAAAATAATACAATTAGCCCAACAACAAACGGGTCAAAAAATTAGTTCTTTGCAAGACTTAGTAGAATTGGGTTATTTAATTAAATTGCCTCAAACCGAATTAGGTGAGTTAGAATATGACGCACTAACTGGCCGAGTTGACAAAGTTAATTAAAAAAAGACGCTTTTGAGACGTCTTTTTTTAATTAACTTAAATGTTAAAGGGTAACTCCCTCTGGGTAGGTGTAGTCGGTTACATCACCTGTTTCCAGTGTTGCACCAAGAACGTACGCCGTACCACCGGCATTCGTTTGGTAAGTGTAATCGTCGTCAGCACCATTTGGACCGTTGACCGGAACATTACCAGCATTTGCGAAAGCTTCATCTAAAACGGTAGTGTTGTCTAAAGCAACTTCTGTAGCCGACACCGGAAAGCTTTCGTTCTCTGCGTTATATGCTTCAACCAAATTTCCTATTTGTGCCAAATCGCCCTTTCTCTCTGCATCACGAGCTTTTCTGGTTACGTTACCCATAGAAACTATAACCATGGAAGCCAAGATACCAATGATGGCGATTACGATAAGCAACTCAATTAAGGTAAAACCTTTTTTCATAATGTTTTTGTTTACTTATTACCACTTCCGACCAAAAGCAGTATCTTTTATGATTAATTACTCAAGCCTCCGTCAGCAGCGCCCGATACTTCAAATGGAGCGCTCTGTGAATTGACATGCCACCAAATGTAGTTGCCCGTTAAATCTCTGGGTGCTTCCAATTGAGCCATAACAGTGAAGTATTTGCGGTCGTTGGTGACAGAAGCCCAAGCGGAACCATTAGTGGTGTAATTGTTGATGTAGCGATAATTCTTACCGTTGCTGCTTTGTGGATCATTAGGCATGGTTGCCCCAGATAACTCTTTCGTTAGCCATTGGGCAATACTTGATGCATTGATTAATCCGGTAGCGGTGGTTTCTGAGGTTCCGCCTGGAAAGTACCCTTCATTGTCTGTCTGATAAGCCACTAAAGCTGTTCTGATTTGATTTAACTCTCCTTTTCTGACGGAGTCTCTGGCTCTCTCTTGAGTTCTACTCAAAGCCAACAAGGCGGCTGAGGCTAGTATTCCAATAATAGCGATAACCACCAGAAGTTCTATAAGTGTAAATCCTTTTTTCATTTGTTTGTATATATTAATTTGTTCTATCTTAATGTAGCACCTATAACCTGTTATCTGGGTGGATATTTCTTGTTTGATTTGTCTTTTTGTTTACAGAAAACAAGTTCACAACAATTTTATTGAATAAGACTAATTTGATAGATAGGTATTAAAATGGCGAAGACCATGAAAGCCACTCCCCCGCCCAAAAGCACAATAACAACCGGCTCTATTAAGGTGGCAGCCCCTTTAACCAAGGTGTCATATTCTTCTTCGTATGTCTTAGACATTTTAACCAGCACTTTGTCTAACTCCCCTGTTTGCTCGCCCACTAAAATCATTTGGCTGACTAAAGGTGGATAAATATCACTTTTGGAGATAGCCAAAGACATAGCCACCCCTCTTTCTACCTGTATTGATACACGCTCTAAATTACTTTTGTAAACAGCGTTATCCATGGCGTCTGAAGTGATTTGAATGGATTCCAATAAAGGCACGCCTGCGCTGGCTAACATACCTAAAGTTCGGCTAAACCTAGCCATGTAAAACATTTTGCTTAAATCGCGCAAAATATAAATCCTTAACTTCAACCGATCAAAGACTGCTTTCCCCTTCTCCGTTTGAGAATAAACTCTCATCATTATCAATAAAGCGATAAAAGCGACTATTAACAGCCACCAGAAATTAGTAACAAAATTAGAAATAAGGATTAATATTCTGGTCGCTAAGGGCAGAGATTCATTAGCCTCCGCGAAAACAGAAGACAAAATTGGCACAACTCTCACCATCATTATGGCTCCCACTACAATCATCGCTAAAACAATAAAAGCAGGATAAAGCATCATAGTTTTGAGCTTATTGCTAGCTTGACTATCTCGCTCTAATGTATCGGCCAACTGTAACAGTACGATCTCTAACTTACCCGTCGCTTCACCCGCTCGTACCGCATTGACGAAAACTCGACTGAATATTTTTGGATGCTTAGATAGAGAGGTGGAGAAGCTATAACCGGTCTCTAAATCCTCTTGAATGTCTAGAATGGCATTTTTTAAAACCTGATTTTTTTCACTTCGTGCCAGCAAATTTAGAACCTGAGGTAATGGCAAGCCTGCATTAACCATGGTAGCCATCTGTCTGGCAAAATTGGCTCGATCTTTAATTTTGACTTTATTCTTCAGATTCAAAATTTCAACGAGACTCTTTGGCACTTCCACAGACAAAACTGCCAAGCCGTGTTCTGAAAGGGTTTTCTCTGCTGATTCCATGGTGGACGCTTCAACTAAGCCGGTAATTATCTCTCCGTCTTTGTTGCGCGCTCGGTATTTATATCTGTTTAGGGTAGCCATGTTTTAATATAAAAGCATTTTTAATGATTTAGGATCTTGCGCCCAAGTTAGTGCATTATCTATAGTAATTTCCCCATTATTGACATATTCAGCCAAAACTTTATCTAGACTAATCATGCCTTCGGCGGCGGAAGTTTGAATAATATTGGGTAATTGATGAGTTTTACCATCTCTGATGGTTGCTCTAATAGCTGAGTTGGCCACCATTACTTCGGAAGCTAAGATGCGCCCACCCGACACTCTCGGTATCAACCTTTGAGAAACAATACCCAACAAGACAGATGCCAACTGCGCTCTTATTTGTTGCTGTTGTTGCTCGGGAAAAACATCAACTATTCTGTCTGTTGTTTGGGCAGCCGAGTTTGTATGCAGAGTGGTTAAAACTAAATGACCAGTTTCTGCTATGGTGATGGCCGCCTCTACCGACTCTAAGTCTCTCATTTCACCGACCAGAACGATATCGGGGTCTTCGCGCAAAGCCGCTCGCAAAGCAGCTGTAAAAGAAATGGTGTCTGTACCGACCTCTCTTTGTGAAACAATACATTTCTTGTGCTCAAAAACATACTCTACGGGGTCTTCCACTGTGATAATATGCCCGTGCCTCTTAGCGTTAATAGCGTCAACCATAGAAGCGAGGGTGGTTGATTTGCCGTGACCAGTTGGGCCCGTCACCACAATTAGGCCCTGTGAGTGTTCTGTAAATTTTTCAATAATTGGGGGCACACCCAGCTCAGATAATGGCTTAATTTCGTTTGGCAGTAAGCGCAAAGAGCCACAAATACTACTTTGCTCTAAGTAAACATTCACTCTGAAACGAAAATCTTTGTAAGCGAAAGAGAAGTCAACTTCTTTTTTATCTTCCTTGAGTAGCTTCATTTTATTTGCGTCCAGAATGTTGAGCAGAAGCGTTTCTGTGTCTTTTGATTGTAAAACGCCATAATCTAGAGGCACTAATTCTCCATCTACTCTTAAAGTAGGGGGCACACCTTGTACAATGTGTAAATCTGAGGCCTTATGTTGAATAGCCGCTTCTAATAATTGGTTCAAATCTGAACCAGCGCCCTGACTGGTAGCGTTATTTTCATTTAAATTGTCTGTCACAGCTGTATTATCGTTCACTTGTTTCTCTTAATACCTCGTCTAGAGTGGTTAATCCTTCCAACACCTTTAGAATACCATCTTGCTTCAGAGTAATCATTCCGGCCTTAGCCGACTCTCTTTCAATATCAACTGCAGGGGCTTTTTTAATGGCTAAGTCTTCTATCGCGTCAGACATTTGTAAAACCTCAAACAGACCCAGTCTTCCCCGATAACCGTTAATACACTTATCACATCCTTGCTGTCGGTAAAATTTAATTTCGTTGGGAATTCTGGTTGCTTCGTTAGTGTTGTGCGCCCTAATGAGGTCCAGTTCTTTATCAATACCCTGACGAATAGTGGCCGGAAGATCAAAGGCCACTCTACAATCATCACAGAGCTTACGTACCAGCCTTTGCCCCACCACTGCGTTCATGGCTGAAGTAATTAAGAATGGCTCAACTCCCATATTAATTAGTCGTGGAAGCGCACCAGACGCGTTGTTGGTATGCAGTGTAGATAAGACCAAATGACCCGTTAGCGCGGCGTGGGTAGTCATAGAAGCAGTCTCCGCGTCACGAATCTCCCCAACCATAATAACGTTGGGGTCTTGACGTAAAACACTTCGCAAACCATCGGCAAAGGTGAAACCAATTTTAGGTTTTATTTGACTCTGATTAATGCCCTTAATTTCATACTCCACCGGATCTTCCAACGTAATAACATTGACATTACCCGTCGCCACCCGCTGAAGCACCGCATACAGGGTAGTAGTCTTTCCAGAACCGGTCGGACCTGTAGCTAAAATAATTCCGTAAGGCTGTTTAATGGCATCAACCAATCGCTTAAGTCCATCTCCTTTCAATCCTAATTTCTCTAAAGAATAAATTCGGTCAGATTTATTAAGGATGCGCATGACAATTTTCTCACCGTGAACGGTTGGCAGGGTGGATACTCTTATATCTATCTCTTTATTACCGGAAACAACCACATCAAAACGCCCGTCTTGCGGAATTCGCTGTTCGTCTAATTTCAATTTAGATAAGATTTTGATGCGACTAATAAAGGCCGGATGAATCTCCATTGGCAATTTAATAATTTCTGAGAGTTGACCATCAACACGGTATCTAATTAACAATTCGTCTGAGTAAGGCTCAACATGGATGTCAGAAGATCTCTTGTCCACCGCAAAGTTGATAATGGCGGCAACAATTCTAGGAATACTACCTTGCCTAATGATTGTTTGCAGTTGGGCGACATCGGTCACGGGTCGTTTGAAAATTTTAGCTACATCTTGACCGATGGTAGAATCCTCCTCATCTGTCATAGCGGTAATACCCACGTTCTTAATGGTGGGAGTTTCTTCTCTCACCCTGGCTACGTCTATGCTCTCCGCCTCTATTTTAGGTACAGACAATTTTCTTTCAGATTCCAGCTCTTCTTTTGGTTTTTCCTCTTCTTTTTTGGAAGTTTGGGAAGTTTGATCATTTTTAACTTCTGTCGGTTGACTTGTTGTTGGCTGAGAAGCAACCTGTTCGGTTTCAGTGTCTGTTTTGGCACCAAAAACACCCGAGGCTTTTTGCAGTAAACCGGCTAAGCCAGAACGCTCAACTTCTCCGGTAACAATTCTGCCTCTTTTGAGGGGCTGGGTGATGCCCAACTGATCTTCATCTTTCTCTGCCTCCTCATCCTTGCTCTCTACTTTCTGTGGCTTGACTAAAGGCTCCCCAACAGGTTGGGCAATTTCTGAAACCGCCTCTCTAATTTGCAATAAACGTTTGAACTCAGCGCCATCTACCTGTACGGGCAAAAGCCTCAACCTATTCCTTTTGGCTATCAAATCTATAGCTACCTCTTGGGTTTCGTCTAGTCTGTCTGTGGCTAGCCAGTAAATGTTGGGGGCTTGATAATCAACGGCAATAAGATGGCGATGGCGGGCAAACTCCAAAGGAATCTTTAACAAAATTGAGTCCGATATCTCTGCCCCTTTGACATAGTTAGGAGGATTCATTGGAGCAGAAACATTACGAACAACAGGCGTGTCATACTGTTTCAATGCAGTTTCAAAGTCTGACTTAGATATTTGGTAAAGAGAAATCTTTTTCCCGACCTGCTCTTGTAAAATTTTAAGTGCCTCTTCAATATTCGCCTTTAACTGCCCCGTATCAACAATACCTAACTTTAATTCTGTTTCTGTCTCAGCAAAAAAGACAGCCTGAAACTCTTTGGCTACTTCTTTGGGTATTCTGTTTAACGTTTCAGGCGCAGTGACTATTCCTTGTAAGCTGATAGTTTCAATCACTCAAAAATATTATCTTTTCCGACTTCTTCAGGGAATTCAACGGGGACACCAAAATATTTACCCTCGTCGCTTGTTTCAGAAGCCAGCGTTTTTAAAGCGGAGTTTTCGGCTACCTGAGAGGGGTCAATGGCGCTTAAGTTGACCGGAGCTAGGGTAACCGTGGAACTAACATCAGCAACAGTAAATATCCTAATAATAAACCACCCAACCAGGCCCAAGGTTACCAGTATTATTATTGATCCTTCAAAAATTGTTGATTGCTTAGGTGTCATAATGAGTTGTTAAGCTCTGCTCTGGCTTCTAAGTTACTCGTCTGCTCTAGCCCATCGTTAATAGCTGCGCCCCCACCTTCAATAGCTTGAGTGTCTTGTGTAGTAGCAGAAGTTAGGGAGTAAGCGCTGGCGGTAATGCTTAAGCTCAAACCACCATCTTCTGTAGGGAATATATCTAGGGAGTTAATGATAACGGGTCGTAGTTTTTTCTGAAACAGATCAATGAATGAAGTCAGATTGCCGTAGCTACCTTTGGTGGCTAAAGTAATCGGAATAAGCTCAACCCCAGATTCTGATGGAGTAGTTTGATTTACTCCCATAGAAATTGGTTCAGTAATGCCTGCGCTAATGGCCATATTCTCAATTAGAGCGTAAATATCTTCTTTCTCTTCGGAATACGGCAGAGTATTTAATATTTTCTCTTCTGTTACAGGCAAGCCGTTTATGGTACCTGCATTATCTATTAGGCTTTTAGCCTTATTTAAATCGGCAATTCCCTCTTCATACTTGGCAATATCAGCTTGTATTATTTTATATTCAAGGTTTTTTTGCTCAACTAAAGGCACTAACCAAAACCAAGCCAAGCCAATTAATATAATAATTGACAACGCGCAAACAGTAATTATTACTCTCTCTTTCTTTCTCATAGGTTAGATGAGCCGGGTGGCCCTGTATTTATTGAGTCACTGAAGGCATCTAAAACATCATCTGTCTCGGTCTCTTCTTCAGCCTGTGACGGCTCTTCTGGTGTTTCTGCTGGTGGCGGTGATGATGTTTCGGTTGATTCTATGGGAGCCAAATTAACGTCAGCGGGACTCTCATCTGGCTTCAATGAAGAACGTACAAAACTGGCCGGATTTAAGAACAGTTCATTCTTTAAATTAAAGCTGATGGTAAAGGAAGTAGCTGGAACCTGCACTTCAGTCTCCCCGCTCAGCTGTTTAACAAAATCTTGCGACACGGAACCGAATGAGATTGATGAAGTTAGCCCTTGCGGATTGTCGTCTCTTCCCCCTCTAATAGATTTTATGAGTTTAGCAAATTCGTTGTAAGAGCCGGCAGTACCACTAATTGATATATTCCCGCTGTCTTTAATATTTAAAGAAGTAACCTTGGCCTGTTTATAAGTAGAGTTTTCAAGTAATTCCAAAACAGCTTTGTAGGCAATTTGTTTTGAGGATGCGTCATCTAAGGCAGATAAGACGGTAGCCAGTTTATTGACACGGTCACCATATTCTTGAACCTGCAAATACTGATTGTTTGCTTCGCTTAATTTGGTTTGTGCTTGCTTAATTGAATTGTTTAAAGAAGCATAACGAAAAGCGACTACCATTAGTCCGATTAACGCAATTACAGTCGCCCCTAATATAAATGGTACGACTGAACCTTTAGAACCGACAGCTTCTCTTTGTAGAGTGGTAACCTGTGGCTCAGATGCCTTGTTTTGTATATTATTATCTAACATTGCCCTCCTTCGAGTATTATATTCATTCTACCTAGAAGCTAGCTTCGCTGACAAGTGGACGCAAGAATGGAGACAGGCCTATAAGGTTATTACTGATAAATTTCCCATCGTAATTAATCTTCACTACATAGTCACTATTGCCGGGAACTTGTCTGCTGACTCTAATGATGTCTGAAACAAGCAAGCCATTGACTGTTACCGGAGGGTACTCCCCTGCTGATGTGATAGCCACTTGGCTGGAAGTGTAATTACCACCACCATCGGCTGTTACATCTAAAGCCACAAAAGCTCCGTCAAAATGAGCCTCAGCAGTAGCCGCTCCACCTCTACCCTGTAATTGCATAGTGCCCCCACCTAAAAGAATAAAAGCCACCTGATTATTAGCTTCTGCTTTAATGTAGCCCTTAAATGTTGGATTGCCCCCTCCGGCAAAAACGACCACCTTTTTACCCCGAACCGTCACGTCACTTCCTCTAACCGGATCTCCTGAAAAAGGATTGGCAATAATCAGCATCTCACCCTTACTTAGTAAATCTGACTGGTTCTGTTGTAAGAAATTTCTAATTCTATTCTCTACCACACTCTGATTGTTACTCGTTTCAATTTGTGCCACTTCTTGGGCCGCCTTACTTAAAGATTTGTATAAAGACTCTCTGGCCTTTTGAGCATTGGCGGTGGTGGAGTCGGAGAAAGAGTATGTACCAACGTGCTGTAGCGGTGTAGATAAACACTCTTGCTTTAAAAGCTGGTTGGTTATCCAAGAGCAAGCATTTGAATTTTTGATATCTGTTCCGCTCGTAATAACCTGACCCGCCGGACCAGTTGGCACGAGCCGGTCAGATAAGCCAGATCCAACAAAAATGTCTCCGCTTCTCACTTCAAACTTGGGCACACGAGGATTAATAAAAAAATAACTCTCCCCGAAATCTAATTCCCTGTATCTTGATGAACCACTAATAAAGTCGTAGTCATAATAAAGAGCAGAGTAAACGTCAAATCGTGTCTGAATGCCCGTTATCGGTTCGGGAATGGTATAAGTAGCAGAAGTAATAATGTCTGGTCGGCCTGTATTATCGGCCGCTGCATTAGGGCCGTAATGTACTGTACCGCTCACACCAGATGCATGCGGATCAAGCCCGGAAGTTAGTGCACTACTGAACCCACCCGATGTAACCATCTTGCCGAGCTGATTAATACGAGAAATCTCTTGCCCACCGGCAAAAGCATTGCTTTTAGGATTGGAGATAAAATCGTAAACGTCTTGCCAAGGCTGAGAGCTATTAGCGCTTGGTAGTCCAAACTGTGGGTCGCTGGAAACATTTTCGTCAAACCAAATCAAATGTGTGACAGCAATTTGTTCGCCAGGGTTTACAGTTTGTCCATTAAGAATTTCTAAATTATCACTAAAATCAGAATCTGTTCTAGATAAGCCGTTTAAAGTAATTAACTCAACGGGTCTGTGCAGAATGACCGCCGTGCGTGCTATATTGTCAATTGGGTTGGGGGTATCAAAAAATAGAATTCTTACGCCGGCGGGCGGTATAGCTAAGGCGTTGCTACCACCAAAAACAAAAAAAGCGACTAACGCCAAAAAAGAACCGATTAGGACATGTAAATAATTCCTCCTCTGCATATATTAGTATAATACCATATAACAACTATCTTTCTGGTTGCAAACAGGGTAAATTTAATCTACCATGGCTAATGGATTTGATTGCCCACATAGCTCAGTGGTAGAGCACTTCCATGGTAAGGAAGGGGTCTGCGGTTCAAATCCGCATGTGGGCTCCAAAATAATAAACATTCAGGAGCGTCATTCTGATATGTTGTAACCAACATCTCAGATAATCCTTCCTGAACTGTTTAGAGAACTAAGGAGTCAAAAATTAGTGAACAAGTAACTAATTTTTGACGATTAGTATTCGGAAACAAAATGCAAGGGGGTCGGTAGCGAAGTGGTCAAACGCATCAGACTGTAAATCTGACGGCCTTGCGCCTTCGTAAGTTCGAATCTTACCCGGCCCACCAATAAAAACCAATTATCGTAAGATGATTGGTTTTTATTATTGATCGATGATTCGAACTTACAGTAAGTTCGTTTGTGATGGTTTAAAAAAAGCCCCCGCATTTGCAAGGGCTTAACGAATGAAGATTGCAGACCGAATTAGTATCGCGCAAGATTCCACCAACCGCCATCTTAACTCGGCGAACTGGCAAATCCAGCCATAGGAAGTATCAAAACGTAACCACGGCAGACACAGAACATTATTGTGATTTAGCCAAATTGTTCCGGGAAAAAGAAACTGATGACATCTCCAACTTGTGGGCAGACGACGCGATCGGCCAATCAGCCATTCAGCTAAGAATTGCCCGTCATGACAACTGTACTGCTTTGACTTCTCCCACAAATAGAAACCATTACCCCATGAGCTAACAGTCTTAACATCAAAGAGGTCTTCAATATCATATTCTTCAAAAATCTCTGGTACTGTTGGGCCAAGAGCGGACTTATCTTTAGTGATGTTAAATTGGGCAAATCCAGAGGCGCTCACACGATGTATCTTTGCCAAATTCCATCCTTCTTGATGCATATCAATTTGTAAAGATACAGGTGCTTGACTCACCACATCAATGCTCACATCTAGATTGGCCAAGAATCTTTCTGTCGCTTCTGATGCCTCTCGTGCTTGAGTCAGCAGTAGAAGATAAGCCTCTTCTAGTTTGGTGATTCGCTGTCGGTCACCTACCTGCGGAATATCAAGTGGCTCTCTTTTTAGTCGGTGCCTTTTCAAACAAATTTCTTTGTAACGGCGAAGTTGGCCCACTTGTAAACAAAATGCCAATTCCAGTGCCGATTCATCAACCACTTCGGCCGGTGCAACATCTAGTAATTTTCTGGCTTGCACCTCGCTCAAACGCGACATCTGCTTCCTCCTTTCCCCTTTACTCTCATTCAATAGAGCCTCAGGTAGCTAAGATGGTAACAATAATTAAAGAAATTTACAAGACCGGTCACATTCTGTTAACCTTGAAAAGCGTTCGCCAAAAGGAGGTCAGAATGACAGCAGTGAGCGTTAGAGCATTCGTCGCCGCACAATGGCTGGTTGAACACATTTTGCCAGATAAACAAGAGCACGACCAACTCATTATTTGCTTAGCCGGTAAAATTCAAGAAGAGATTGAGAGTGACTCCAACGGGGTTTACATACCTCGCGAAATGATCTTTCAACAATCTTGCACTATTCACATCTCCCACAACACACCAGATTCATGCCTGCTAGATGCTTTTTCTGAACTGGGCATTCCTTTTCCGGCTGAAGTCAATGATTGCGAAATTATTATCAGACCAAGCTTTGTCGCCACCCGCCTACCAGACGACAGCTTTGTGAAAATTTACTCAAACACCTTAGAGGCAGCCACCGGCTGACCTTGCCCCTTTATCTTTTCAGCCCGAAAACGGGCTATTTTTTTTGACAATCAGATCACAATTGGCTATGTTTATGGCATTGTGAAAGCGATTATTCTCGGAGCGGGCAAAGGCACGCGTTTGCGACCCTTGACCTACTTCATCAACAAAATATTAATACCGATTTATGATAAACCGGTAGTTCAATATGGCCTAGAAAGAGCCAAGCAGGCGGGCATCAACGAAATGGCCTTGGTGGTACAAGAGAAGGATGAAGATTGGTGGCGTAAAAAAGTGGTCTATTTTGAAGATGATTTAGGTATCAATATAGAAGTGCTCGCAGACGATAAATGGGCCACCGCAGGCATGGCGGGTGCCGTTTACGTAACGAAAGATTTTGTCGGTCAAGACAATTTTGTGGTTATTCCGGGTGATAACGCTTTCTCTGCCGACTTGTCCCCCACCTTGAATTCGTTTGAAAAAGGAGCCCTGGTCCATAAATATTGGGTGGAAGACCCCTCTCGTTTCGGGGTCGCGGTTTTAGACGCTAATGAAAAAATCATTGATATTGTGGAGAAACCGGCTAATCCTCCTTCCAATTGGGCTTTAATGTCGCCCCATGTCTTTGACGCCCGAGCATTTGGCTACATTGAACAGCTACAAAAATCAGCTAGAGGAGAGTACGAAATTACCGATTTATTAAAAAGATATTTAAGTGACAATGAACTACAAACTCCCACTCTACCCGGTCAAATTTTTGATATCGGCACTTTTGACAGCCTAATGGAGGCGAATAATTTCTTTAAAAATTCAACAAAAAACACTTGACCAAACAGGCGGTTACTGATAGCTTAATTAAGTTATGGCAAAAGACGCAAGATTAACTTACCCTTTTCGCGACAAAGAAACGAATATGGAGGTCTGGTTACAGACCAACACCACCAACAATCGCGCCAAAGGAGTCAAGAAACTACAACTCAAAAAATATAATAAACGGCTTCGCAAGCACGTTGTTTTCGAACAAGCCAAAAGACCATCCAACGTTCAGCAGGGTGGTAAGAAGAAGCGCTAAAAAACTGCCTACGGGGCAGTTTTTTGCTAATATAGCACTAGGAAAGGAGCTACCGATGCCGACTGCGCTTGACGAGAATAATTTGCTAATCGCTCTTTTTCACCGTTTAGCCATTCTGGCCCAAGAGGTGGAGATTTCTCGGGTGGTTGTGGGTGACACCCTGTTGCACCAAGTGATTACCGCTCGCGCCCAAACAGACGAAAATTGGCAGATGTTCAGAGGGCATCCTGTTTATAAGGATTCTTTCAAACTTGATGACTTCTTAGTGCAAATTCAGGGCAACAACATTATTGATTGGTCAGGATACGGATGCAACCGGGTTTTGGGGCCAGCCGTTTTGGAAGCTTTCGCAAAAGGGTGCTACGAAGAATTGAATCAGCCTGAACAAGAAGGAGTTGATGAATTGGCTTTACAGCTTTTTGAAGCCATTTGACTGACAAGCTCGGCAACCGCCGAGTTTGCTTTTATTTCGGTGGCTATTCTGCTAATCTTATCTGGAGTCAGTTGCCAGTAAAGGTGTGTAGCTCAGTTGGTTAGAGCGTCGGTCTCCAAAACCGAAGGTCGCGGGTTCAATTCCTGCCACACCTGCCAACAAACTTGATATATGAAACTTATGCCTACCAAAAAAGAAGAGAAATTTATTCTGCTGTACCTCGCTTGGCTTGTTGCTATCACCGCCACTTTGGGTAGCCTTTATTTCAGCGAAATAGAGAAATTCACCCCTTGCGTGCTGTGCTGGTACCAGCGGGTCTTAATGTACCCTTTGGTGCTCATTTTGTTAGTAGGATTAATTAAGAAAGATCGCAAAGTGGCCGACTACGGCTTAGCCTTAGCCATACCGGGCTGGTTACTTGCTCTGTACCACAATATATCTATTTGGATGGCGGGGGGCACAGGCTTCAAACCCCTTATTTGCAGTCTGGGTGTATCTTGCCAAGAGACCTACATTAACTGGTTTGGTTTTATCACCATTCCCCTGCTGTCTTTCGCGGCCTTCACCGTAATTATTCTCTCTTTGGCCGTATTGCGAAAGTCTAAATAGTACTACAGCTTAATTCTTTTTGCCTTGATATCGCCCGTTCGCGGATAAGATTTTTTTACGTAATCGTAAATGCTCTGGCGTAACTTCTAATAGTTCGTCGTCTTCCAAAAAGTCAAGGCTCTGCTCTAAACTTAATTTTGTATATGGAGTGAGAATGGTGGCAATATCGGCGGCGGCGGCCCGCATATTGGTCAACTGCTTCTCTTTGCAAACATTAATTTCAATATCGTCTTCTCGCGAATGCAAGCCAACAATCATACCCTCATAAACCTCAGTTTGTGGCGGAATCAGAGTGGTACCTCTTTTTTGCGCATTATTTAGACCATAAATAGTTGATTTTCCTTTTTGTTGGGCAATTAACACTCCGTTTCTAATTTTAGGAATATTGCCCGTCTTCGGCTCATAGCGCACAAAGAGCGTATTAATAATGGCCGTACCGCGTGAAAGGGTCAGTAGCTGATTTCTAATACCTAAAAGCCCGCGAGTGGGAATTTCAAACATCAATTTGGTTGAAGAATCGCCGTTATCGTACTGACTTAATAAAATACCTCGGCGACGGTTCACTTCACCAATAACTCCACTGGCGTATTCAGACGCTAAGTCAATGGTTAGCTCTTCTACCGGCTCACACTCTTGACCGTTCAGCTCTTTAGTAATAACTTGCGGTTTTCCGACCTGCAATTCATATCCTTCTCGACGGAGCGTTTCAATAAAAACAGATAAATGTAACTCACCTCTGCCCGAAAGTATATATTCGCCATTATCGGCTATTTCTAGACGCATGGAAACATTAGTTTCCAACTCTTTGTTAATGCGCTCTAACAGGTGTCGGGCGGTGACAAATTTGCCTTCCCGACCAGCAAAAGGAGAGGTGTTCGTGTAAACAGATACAGACAAGGTTGGCTCTTCAATAGCCGTGGCGGGCAACGCTTCAGGATGACCAGAATCACAAATGGTCTGGCCAATCTCCACCTTGGCGATGCCTGTAATGGCCACAATATCGCCCGCGCCCGCTTCAGCCACTTCAGTTCGCTTCAACCCCTGACTAACAAAAACCTTCTCAATTTTAGCTTGTGCCACCACGCCCTCTTCATTAACTAAGGCGACCGTTAGACCGGCCTTAGCTACCCCGCGGCTAATTTTGCCAATAGCGTATTTGCCCGAAAAAGAATCAAAATCTAAGCTGGAAATTAACATTTGAAAGGGCGCTTCTAAATCTTGCTTGGGAGCGGGTACTTGCTCAATTAAAGCATCTAGCACGGGTACCAAATCGGCTTCTGCGGTCGCGTCTTCTGGCAATTCAAGCCAGCTTTTGCCCTCACGACCAATGGCATACAAAATGGGAAACTCTAGCTGTGACTCATCGGTAGCCAACTCTAAAAATAAATCATAGGTACGACGCAAGGTTTGGGCGATATCGGCGTTCGGTTTATCAATTTTGTTAATAATGACAATGGGTTGCAAGCCTAAATCAAGTGCTTTTTTTAAGACAAAGGTGGTCTGAGGCATTGGCCCTTCATGTGCGTCAATGACCAGCACAGCCCCTTCGGCCATAGATAAAGTTCGCTCTACTTCTCCGCCAAAATCGGCGTGACCAGGTGTATCAATAATGTTTATGCGCACATCTTTGTACTCAATAGCCGTGTTTTTGGCCAAAATGGTAATGCCCCTCTCCTTCTCTTGATCGTTACTATCTAAAATTAAGGATTGCGAAAAGGCCGCCTCGTTCTCGCGAAAGGTGTGTGATTGCTTCAATAAACCGTCAACCAAGGTAGTTTTACCGTGGTCAACGTGAGCAATAATGGCAACATTTCTAATTTGGGGAAATGACATGACCTGACAAGACTACACTATAGCTTGACAAATGTCCAGATAAAGACTACAATAGCATTCTGATCAATCATGTGAGCCGAGTTCTTTTTATCTCGCAGTTCATCTGCTTTTTCAGCGAGATAAGTAAATAAATAAACTATGGGATTTAAATCCTTTCCTTCACGTGGTCACCGACGCGGTGGCACCAGACATTTCGCCAAAACGGCCCGCCAACCTCAGTACAAAGTCAGTGTTGAAAAATACATCAACAAAGCCGAAGAGATTGTTATACAAAGCTACACACCCAAACACACCTTTGGTGATTTTGCGTTACTGCCGGAACTGAAAAACGCTTTGGTAGAGCGTAAATATCAGATTCCCACCGCCATTCAAGACCAAGCCATTCCGCACGCTTTGCAGAGCCATGACATTATTGGCTTAGCCAACACAGGAACAGGCAAAACAGCGGCTTTTGTTTTACCCACTTTGAATAAATTAAAAAAAATGGCTAACGGGCAAATTGCTCTAATTATTGCCCCTACCCGAGAGCTGGCCAACCAAATTAACGATGAGTGCTTCATCTTCGCCCGAGCGGTCGGCTTAAAAACGACCGTCTGTGTTGGTGGCATGAATATTGAGAAACAGAAAAAGAACTTACGTCAGAATCCTCATGTCATTATTGGCACACCGGGCCGTTTGAAGGATTTATTCTCCCAACGATTCTTACCTCTTAATAAGGTCGGCGTGGTTGTTTTAGACGAGTTTGACCGCCTGTTAGATATGGGCTTCTTACCAGATATCACCTACTTGCTACAACAGACCCCAAAAAACAGACAGACTTTGGGTTTCAGCGCCACGAGCAACCCTCAAGTGGTTAATTTGATGCAAAAGATTATGATTCAACCGCAAATCGTGCAAATTCAACAGAATGAATCTAGTCGCCACATTGAGCAAGAAGTGATTCACGCCACCAGCAAAGAGCATAAAATTGACCTATTACAGGGCTTACTGCAGAAAACGGAATATCGCAAGGTCTTAGTTTTTGGTCGCACCAAATTTGGTGTGCAAAGACTGAGTGACTATTTAAATAAAAACGGCGTTTTATCATCTGCCATTCACGGCAACAAGTCACAGTCGCAAAGACAAATGGCCTTGCAAGCCTTCAAACAAGATAAAATTAATACCCTAGTAGCAACAGACGTGGCCGCTCGCGGTTTAGATATTCCCGCCGTCACCCACGTGATTAACTTTGACGAACCAGAAAACTACGAAGATTACGTGCACCGCATTGGCCGAACCGGCCGCGCCGGACAAGCTGGCCACGCGGTTACTTTGATTCACCGAGGGAATTAGGGGCTGAAATAGTTAATTAGCCTTCTTGTGTCTAGCACAAATTCCCAGAGCGAGTGGGCAACTAATAATAACTATTTGAGACCGGGCTCTGAAATCCAGAGCCTTCTTTCGGAAGTCTCTTCATTACGGAGCCAACAATATAATTGTTGTCTCCTAATCATTAGGTGTACCATGGCCTCAAATAGCTATTATTAAGTTGCCCAAATACCCTAAGAAGTTTTAAAGACGCAAAAAGACTAAAAAAATTGTTGACAAAAAAATCAAGAACAAAAAAACGCCGGCCAAATAGCCGGCGGTTCGAGTTAAGGCTGACAATCAGTCGTGGTGAGGAATAACGATCTTACCCGCAGTCAAGGCGAGCATCAAGTCAATAACGTCAGCGTGCTGGAGTTCAACATCATTAACGTCACGAAGTGAAATCAAATGATTCATCTCTGCGGTAGAGATAGAGTCTTTGGGCTCGTCTGTCAATGCCAGAGCAATGTCGCCCTTTACCAGCAAATACAGCACATCCGTCATGCCGAGGCTGGTTGAAGCTAGAAAGTCTTCCAGTCGGCCGAACAATTGCTCTTGCTGAATGTAAATGTCGGGGACTTCCCCAACGGGCACCGGTTCGACGGTCTCGATCGGCTCTTCCATGTCGTCGACATCGTCCGGCACGTCCGGCACGTCCGCCTCTTCAGGCTTGGCCGGTGTGTCCGCCGACACGTCAAGCGGGCTGTGCTCCGCTCGCAACTTGGTGAGCAAGGGCTCAATCGGCTTTCGACCATGCAACATGGCCTCAATGGCGTCAACGCTGACACCCAAACTGCGCGACAGTTTATGGTAAGTTTTGACGCCAATTTGCTTGTTGTCAATGGCCCGGCGGATGGTGCTATAAGATATATCAAGGCGGGCAACAGCCGTTTTCTTGACACTGGCATCACCACACGCGGCGGCGATCAGCGCTTCAAAATGAGACGTGTCCGTCAAGGGGTGCGACATCACGGGCTGAACCCGCTTTTTCTTACCGTCCTTTTCTTCTTCGCTCATGTCCGGCTCCTCTTCTTCCGCCGGCGCGTCAGCGCCGGCTACTCCTCGAATTTGCGGCAACCCCCGAGAACACTCGGCTAGTTCCGCCTGCGACAATTTGAACAAACCTCGCACCGCCTCCAACAGAGCAGGCGAAGGATTGATAGATTGTGTACTTGCGTCACAACCGAGCACGGCATCAACGTCTTTACGCAAAAAACCGCTGTCTTTCAAAATGGCGCGGGCGCGGGCTTGTGCTTTGCGCAGCGTCAACCCATCTTCGTGGGCCTTACGCTCAATGAGCGTGTGCCACTTGGCGGGGTCAAACCCCTCATAAAAAACCGTCTGACCCGGCAGAATTGCGCTCAAAACTTCCTCCCTTCGGTAATCATTGTGCACGTCTTGGCAGGTGGCAATCATGCACATCCCCTTTCTTTGCTTGGTTGTTAAAGTGCGTCTATGCATAATTTCAGAAAAATTGGCTATTGTCAAGATTAGTTCTATTTGATAGAGTGTTTTGATGACAGATTTAACTAAAGAGTCTAAAAACTGGCGTCAACAGGCTGACAAACTGCTGAAACAGTCAAATTTACTCCCTCTACTGCAAACTGAGGGGGAAGTTATTATTACGGGCAGTTACGCCTACGACTTAATGCTAGGTGGTGATATAGACCTTTACTTAATTACTCCTAAAGACCCGAAAACAGTCGCTCAAAAATTACTCACCAAACTAGTCAAAGAAGGATTTTGGAATGGCTACATGCTCTACGACTGGGTCAACTGGCGCCAAGAATATTTTCCATCCGGCTTTTATTTAGGTACCCAAACAGATTTCGTCAAAAACCGTTGGAAAGTAGATATTTGGGTCTTAAACGAATTTCCCGCGGAGCAAAAGACTTACAAAGACTGGCTGGAAAAATCACTCAACAACACCAACAGAAAAACAATTTTAGAGCTGAAAGAAGCGCGAAAGAAAAACAGATGGCCTGTTGATGGCAAAACCATTTACGATGCCGTCATCAAAGATAAAATATCCACACCTGAGGAGTTCGCCAAAAAGTTCATTTGAGCCAGTTCTTGAATCTGTTACAACTTATCGTAAAAAGCACCTGTCAAAAGCAAGACAAACACTCCTGAACCCAGCAATAACCACGGCTCGTTCACTAGAAAAGTTTGATCTATTACCTTTTCAAAACCGTATAATGTAGCTACCAGACCGAAAGCGACCATTAAAGGAGCAAGTAGAGGGATTTTTTTAATATCCTGATCAATAATTTCACGACCTCTCTTCAACTCGTCAATGCCCTTTTCAAATTTTTCTTTCATTATTTAGTTTATTTTACTGACTGCATAATTTGCCACTGCCTGATCGGTGCCTTCATTCAAATCGGGAATCGCGTTTACCTCGAAAATGTAATTCGCTTCCGTTTTTGAGTCAACCACCAAATCTACTCCACCAAAGTAATAACCCGATGCTTCTAGAGCCGCTACACAGATTTGTTGCTGTCGTTTTGATAAAGTCTCAACAGGTAGAACGCTTCTCTCTGCTCCCAAAGAAGTATTATTACGCCACTCACTACCATCAATGCGCACTCTTTTAATTAGTACTTTAACCTCATTCTCAATCACAATCACTCGATAATCAAAAGTATTAGGAATATATTCTTGCAACATAAACTCTTTGTTTCCACTGACTAAATCATTTATAGCTTCTTTTAATTTAATTTCATTCTCCACCAAACTAATTCCGTAACCGTGGGCTCCACCGGCAGGCTTGATTACCAAAGGAAGAGACAGTTCTTGCTTGATAGAATCTAACTTCTCAACCCAATGGCCACTGCTAGTAATAATGGTCTTGGGAAATGGAATTTTCTCTCTGGCAAAGGCGGCATACTGTCTGTATTTTGAGGATTTTTTGGAAATCACTGCTTGCAACAAAGGTAGATCTGGATAAAGCTCAACAATGGCTGATTGATAAATAGTCGTTTCCTTTTGTGCGGCAAAATAAATCAAATCGAAGTCTAAAATATTATGTTCGCCAAACATAACTTGACTGTCATTTTGCGTAAGTACCATATATAACTCGTCGAAATAAGCGATGGTTGTAACAAAATTATCAGGAGTCATAGTAGTAAATATATGCCTCATTTTCTCTTCGTCTGAACTGCGACGCAACACGAGTAGAAATTTTTTCATTGAATAAAATTTAAATTATCAAAATTAAATAGCACCAAAGCCACCGCATTAGTATGTTCGGCGAAATCAAAGTTACTTCTGATTTCGCGCTGAATATATCCTTCTTTAACATCAAACACTTTGATTAAACGTTTTTTAACCTTTTGCACAAATTCATTATCGTTACTCTCGCCCAAGAAACGCAAACACAACGCCACTTCTTCGTTAATGTCTAGGGTTAATCTTTTATAAATTTCATCTTGATATTGTACAAACTGCTCTTTCGCCCAAGCGTATTTTTGCGCATCCACTCCCCGCTCGTAAAACTCCGAATCGCCAATTATGATATGGGTTAATCCGTAAATATAGTTAGTGAAGACTACGTCGTCGGCCAAAATTTCGTCCGACTTAAAAGTTTTTTTAAACAATTCCACAAATTGCGGCTCAATATCAAACAAGCCCAAGTTGCGACTGACATAAACAGTGTTCGTAGCCGAAACTACCGCGTACTTGGTAAAATCCGGATTATTCAGCAGCTCCGCTTGTACTTCCGCTAATTTAATCGGATTTTCTAGTGGCAAATTCAACTCCAGTTTTCGAACGTAATACAGGGGCCATAAAACGGTGTGATAAGCGAATATTAAGGGGTGCTTCTCCCACTGCTCCTTCTTCTTTTGATCGTTAATTTTTTTGGCCCGATATTTGCTCGCCGCCACCCCCTGCACCGCCACAAACTTTTCATGATTGTGGTTGTATTTATCTATGACCCGCTCTGCCTGGTCGCGGGTCATATCAGACATTTTCTTTCGCAACAGCTCTTGCAGTTCGGGCCGTCCCGTAGAAACAAAAGCGCGATACAAAAAATGTCTCTGCTTGATATCTTTTAATTCATCAAGCCTTTGAACGTAAGTTTTAATAATGCTGTCAATAATTTCTTTTTCAGTCATTAAACAGGATTAATATAAAAACTGCCTAAGTCTATGGCGCCAATAATGGCGGAGTAAGCCAAATGAGAGCGATCGACAATAGAAACGGTCGTGGCAATTTGTTTTTTATGAATACGAATAATAACGGGCACATAGGCTCTGACCGTGCCACCCGAAGCAGACTTGACCACGTCGAATTTGACTCCCAGTTTGCGAAACTTTTGCTTGTGCTCAATTTCGCGCTTAATGCGACGCGCTTGGGGCACTCGCATTTGATGAAACAGACCGTTGGAGCGAATCTCTTTAACCAACCAACCAAAGCCTAAACGGCGGGCTACGGTGATGCCAATGGAGCTAGAATCAGCCCCCGTATCAATTTTGGCCTTAATTCTAATAGATTTATTGTTGGCCGGATTAATAATTTCTACACTTTCAATGCGCTTCAAAATTGGTTTTTTAGTCGAACGCACTTTGGAGCCGTCAAACTCGGAGAAAAGCTCATTAGCCACGCGCATGCCGTGCTCCGCCGAGCGTACCTTTAAGTTACGCACCCGCACCACTCGTTCATTTAGCCCAGCCAGATTAGCAATTTGAATGTCTAGACCGGGGCGAGCGTTGGCTTCCAGTATCATGACGCGCCCGACAGAGTCTATGACAATGTCAACGCCCGAATAGCCAAGACCCGAAATTCTTTGCGCTTCAATGGCTGTTTGTAAAACTTTGTTCCATTTGGGAATTTTTAAATCGGCCAAACGCATGGCCGTGTCTGGGTGTTGAGCAATTAAACCACCGTTGTAAATTGTGTGGGTGGTGATGCCCGAGCCGATATCTATGCCAACGCCTAGCCCACCCGCATGCAGGTTACTACGACCGCCCGATTCCACAGTAGGCAGACGCAACATGGCCATTAGAGGCACGCTGTTATAAACAATCACTCTAATGTCTGGCAAACCAGAGCTAGAGAGCTGACGAAAAAATTTATGCGGTCGCACCCGCTCTTCAAAGAAAGCCCGATCGGGCAGATATCCTTTGGAGTACTGACCGTCTAAAATGTCTCTTAAATGTCGGGTGATATTTTCTCTGGAATATTCGCGAGAGCCTTTCATCCAAATCCTTCTTTTTTTATTCCAGCCCAGCACAATAATGCCGTGTCCGCCGAATCCTCTATCTGGTTTGATAACAAAGCTTTTCTCTTCTAACATGGCCCAAGGAATTTCGGATAGGTCTTTAAAATTAGAGACTACATCGTAAATTTCGGGTGTGCCGACGTCGTTTTTGGCCAATAGTTTTTTGAACCGAATTTTTGAGTTGACCCGATTAATGGCGAACTGATAATTTACCGCTTTGATTAAGCGAAAATTTCGACTGTTCATGCCCAAAATAATTTGGGGTAGGGGTACTTTAGACATGGTTAGTCTTCTTTATCTACTACCAGACGCTTTCTAATTAAACGAAAACGGTAAAGCTCGGATAGACGCAAGCCGTTCCAACGGTTAAGTAAGATAGCGAAGAAAGGCACCAACAAAGAAAGTTCGGGGTAAGAATAGACCGCATCCCGTGCCGATTGCCAACTGAGGAGTAACGCCCCAAAAATGGCAATAAGGATTGTTTCGGCCATTAAAGAAAGGCTGTTTTTAGCCCCTCGTTCGTTAGAGACGCGTAAAAAGTCTTCTGTGAAGAGCAATAAGACGACGAAAGAGAGAATAGACATAGATTCCACCGGATTCTGCTCAGAGATGGCGGAGATGAAGATTAAAGTCCAAAAGACTCCCATAGTCACAATTGAAATAACAAAGGCGGAGCGGGGCAAATAGAGCATTCTGAAGGGCCTTACTAGAACGCGACCGAATATAGTGAAGAGAGCGACGAAGAAGATGAGGGCTAAGCCGTAAGTGAAACCGGAAACTGCGAAAATAACTGAGAGAACGATGGGGAAGAATAAGCCGATAGTTTTGACGCCGATAATGTGGCGAAGAAAAGCTAAAAATAGAGCAACGAAGGGCACGAGCAAGAATATGTCAATTACGGCTCTGGGTATCTCTTGAGCGATGGCCAGCTCAGTGGTAATTGACAATATAAAATTGTGTAATGCTTGTAACATAACTTAACTGTAAGAGTAAGCGAAATCTGGTTAAAAGGCAAGGGAGGAGAATCAAATCTTTATTTAGGACAAAGAGAAAGGCCGCGAGCAAGCTCGCGGCCTAATAGTGCGTCTTCCTTTGCCATTCGATCGTCACCGTCATCTGCTCGACCCTACCATCCCGGCGGAAATGAAGTCGGATTGGTGTGCACGGCATACCTCGAGATCTGGCCGGCCACGACCTCAACTTGCACTTCGAAATTGTCGTTGGCACCGATATACTCGGTTCCAGCGATGAGACGGACGAAGCTAACACCGCCCGTGATGGTGTAGAAACCGGGCAGGAGTCCGCTCCACGTGAACTCAATGGTCTGCGGATTTGGATGCGTGACACCGTTGGCCCAGCTGACGAACGAGCCACCCCTCTCAAGGTCTGGCTGCAGACTCCAGTCTCCGATGTAGTCAGTGGTAACCACCAACAACACCGAACCCACAGTCTGACTGGGCGGCACCACCGGAAGTGGACCAGCGTTGCCACCATTCGTCGGGTCATTACCCGCCCCCAACGTTACGCCACCACCACAACCCCAAATCAGCATCAACCCAAACAACCCCAACATTGCTAGCGCCTTCTTCATCGTCTTTCTCCTAGGCTGAGAGTAGCCTAAATAAACAGCTTAGTCAAGAGTCACGGCCTCAATATTGCTCTGAAGATCAATATTTTTTTCATACAAAACGGCTCCGTCGAGAACAATGTATCGAGCTGACAATTCATAACCCTGTTGAATAACCGACTCGGGCAATTCTATAGACGAATTGTCTTGTAATGTTGGCAATACAGCGCTCGCCACCACCTGCCCTTCATTGTCCAAAACCTCCAGAGAAAGTACTCCGGTGGTTTTCAACATCAAATTAGCTAACTCTTCCGCTGCCTTCAATTGTATGGTTTTCGTTTCAACAGATTCAACTGAAGAACTACCCCCTAATTGCTCTTCATTATTACTGCTGGCGAAATTAGAGGTACGAGCAATAATATATCGCTGACCTACCCAAAAAGATAGTGCCAGCAGTCCAATAAATAGTAGAATTAGAGTAAATCTTTTCATAATGTTGGTGGTAGCTGGGTTATTTCAAATGAATAATTCTTTTCACCTTTTTGACGAGCGGCGTTTTGCGCCTCCGTCCGTTTTTCATGCAACACCGTGAGAGACATGCTTACAGCTGGATTTATAGAGGGCTGTGGGTCAACTGTAGTAGTTGAACCTCCCAGCCTCACGTATACAAGGGCGAGCAATAACGCCAAACTCCCAGTGACGACTAAAATTATGTGGTATGGGTGATAATCAGTCATATAAAGTACCTGAAACTGACCAGGCATAAGGCCAAGATTTGGCAGCATTGATTTGATTTTTGTGATAATCGTTGCTTTTTAAATTATATTGTGCGAAGACTCCATACTCGCCCGTAGGGAATAAAGTCCATTGTAATTGATCGGTATTAGAACCACCATCGGCATTGTAGCAAAGGTTTTCATTATAATACTCAAATTGGAGATCTTGTGCCGGGGAGCTACTAGATCTGTTAGAACTGTCTTTCCAAAGGATAGCCGCCCATGTTTCACTTGCACGCAACGTACCATCTTGGTATAGACGAACATCCCAGATTGACGGGCCTATACACACCCACGGAGTAGCCCATCGCCCGTCATCAACATGATCTCTATGAATTGCCCGCACATGCCGATAAGATGATGACGTCCAGGTTTCAGTATAGGAAGAGTCCGCTTGTACAGTTTGAAACGCCATAACAAAAATAGCCAAAACCCAGAGTGAAACGCCGATCTTTTTACTATGTAAAAAATCCATATATATTTATCTTAGCAAATTTATTGGACTGGTTGCAAAACTCCCACTTCACAATAACATTATGGTTTCGTTACGAAAAATGTGAAGACCAAGGAGATGTATCATCGCATACAAAAACGACCTCTATCCGGCGTCGCCTTGTAATGCTTCAATCTGAGCAAGACTATGCCGGATGGCGGCGCTCCGCGTCATCGCATAGACGGTGGGTCAACATGATTCGCCATCTTCATTACTATTGCATTAAAGAGCAAATTATTATAGGTTGCAAATGGAGGTAACCTCAATGAGTGGTCACGAGGAAATTCTGCAACTGGTTCAAAATTCCTTGCAAGAAGCTGACTGCGTGTTAAGTGCGAGAGTCTATGGTTCTTGGTTATACAACGAGAAAACCGTAGATATGGATATTGCAGTTATGGTGAAAAGCGATTTTGGTATAATTACTCCTGATCATTACCGACAACTACGCAATCTGCGAACGGCACTGTGCGAAAAAACAAGACAAGATATTGATCTTGTTCCTCACACAGAAGATGAGTTCGCTGATCATAATTCACCTCTGTGGTACCCAAGGTATAACCCATCTCTGGTATTCGGACAAAACTTGAAGGGGAGATTCGAGATTACAGCTATCAGCACATCAAACCATGTTTTCTCTTTCACTGATCTGACGGCATATGTAATGCACGACAACAGAACTATTTGTCGTCGGCAACTTATCAGGTCTTTTAAGGAAGAAGAAGGCAGGATCTTTGCAAGCAAATTGCTTCATGGTCCAGGTAATGCCCTTACACACCAAGCATGTAGATTGAAAATGGAATATGTACTTCCTCCATCAAATCTGGAAGAATGTTTCAATGTATTCGACAGGATGTATGGGGTTGACTCTTCTCCTACAACCAGATTTCTAGCCACCTGTAAGGAGTCAATTGATTTCGAAAGAGGCATTCTGCTCATGAATTGGTATGAAAACCTGGTCAATATGGTGCTCCATGGTGATCAGTTTAGATCAAAATACCAGCAAATATGCCACATGTTGGCGAACTCCTAAACCAGTTATCAGGACAATTTATACTCACAGTAACATGTAAAACGAAAAGTTAGTGCTGTGAGTATTTTTTTGCTACTATTAAATGGAATTCATGTTATGAAAATAGACTTACACACACATTCGTATTTTTCTGATGGGGAATTGTCACCCGAAGAACTCATTAAAGAGGCAAAAGACGCAAAGGTCTCTATTTTTGCAATAACAGACCACAACATTCTTGTAAACACTGATATCTTCAAGGAAAAGGCGAGAAGAAACGACATAACATTTATCGATGGCATAGAAATTTCGACATTGCGAAGATTAACAAACTCAAGTATGTCTTTGCATGTACTCGGATATGGGAAGAAATTGGACAGGAATACATTTAACAATCACTTGCAAAAGACTATAGACGGTTACAATAATCGCGCGCGCGCGATCATTCGTACACTCAACACTACATTTCCCACACTTAATCTAGACTTTGATGATTTGAAAAAAAGCCGCACGGAGGCTTATGTAAGCAGGAATACGCTCGCAAGACTACTCGTTGCGCACCTTAATAACAGGATGTCTATGAAAGATGCCTTGAGAGAGCATGTCTTTACGGAAGAGGATGATTCTTGGATGATGACAACGGAAGAAAGCTTCAAGCTTATTACGAATGCTGGTGGAATACCAGTGCTGGCGCACTCTGGAAGAGAGTTGAGAAAAATGGGCGCAGATGAATATGAGAAAATGATTGCTAATTTTGTTCACGCTGGATTGTTGGGATTAGAGATTTATTATCCTAAGCATACTGATGATGAGATCGTTATTATGAAAAACATCGCTCGTACATATAAACTATGTATCACTGGAGGCAGTGATTGGCATGGACCTGTGTACACACCACACGAAACTATTGGTCAAGATATTCCAGATGAAGAGGTATACGAGTTTTTATCCGATGACCGAATAGGTGTTTTATGATTGACCCCTCGTGAATCCCCACGGACTCACGCCCGTGGCATCATTCCAGAACAAGCTGCGCTTGGCCGCTGTCTTCTTGTCCTTGCTGTTTAATGTACTTTGTGGTGATGGCTTCATTTAAGCCCACACTGGAGATGAAGTATTCAACACTCCAGATACCGCGTTTATGCTCCGACCAGAATGTTTTGGCCTGAAAGGTAGTTTTGCACCTGGTTCAACGCATATGCGCTTTTTTCTTCTCACCCGCTTCTTTGACCAAATCTTGGTACTCCTCGTTATTCGGGTCTAACTTCAAAGCGCGCTTATACGAGCTCTCAGCCTTGGCAAATTGACGCAAGGCCATGTAAGCCAAACCCAAATTGACGTGTCGGGAGGCAATTGAGCTATCCACAGACACCGCTTTTTCAAATTCTTTGCAAGCCACCGAATATTTGTCTTGGTTGTAAAGAACCAAGCCTAAATTATTATGAACAAACCCGTTGTCATGGTCGTGTTTCAAAGCTTGACGAAAGGATTGCTCCGCCTCTTCCCAGTTCTCCCCTTGTTCTAAATACAAAATACCAATTTTAGAATAAACCTTCGGGTTTTTTGGCTCTAAAGTAGCTGCTTTAATCAAATGCTTCTCTGCCACATCATAACTGCCCTTTCTCTGCGCCATATCGGCCTGCAAGAGCAAACTTTCAAACTCACTCGCCTCGTTTGGCTGATTTGACTGATTTGTCGATGGCACTTCGTCGGGCTCATTTAGAGGCACATCTATTTTTTTATCAGATAACTTAAAAGCAGAACTAATAGATGACCAGATGTTTTGCAAAACTTGCCCCACAGATTTCAGCCAACTTTTGCCCGTCTTATTTTGGGCGTGCTTTACCTTCTCTTCTTGTGGCTTGCGTACATTTAATTGCTGAAACTTGGTCGCCTCCAAAGTTTCGGGCCAATGTTTCAGCAAAACGTACAACAAGACGGCGAGAATAAGGATGATAATAATTTCAGATGTCATGATTTAAAAATTATACTGTCAACGAGTAACTTAATGTTTCTGCCCTTCAAGCCCTTCGCCAAAGAGTGTTGAATCAATTTGGCGCGCTCAAGGCTCCCCTCTCCTTTTTTAATTAACTGCCTCTCTTGCACCAACAGCTGTAATAAAGATGAGTTAATATCTTTGCTTGAACTAATCTCTTGGGACAATTTAATAATACCAGAACTATCTTTGGGAATGGCCAGTGGATTAATTTCCACCTCATTCTCTTTAACTGAGAAAACCTGTAATCGAGAGCGAATAGTCGGCAGAAAGTTGTCATTTTCTGAAAGTAAAAGCAGGGTTGTGTTGCGAGGTGGTTCTTCAATAATTTTCAACAAAGCATTAGCCGAAGAGTGCATCAGTAAATTAGCCTGCCAAACAATACCTAATCGGCCACTAGTACGAGAACTTTTATAAAGTGAGTTAGCCCATTTTCTGGCATCTTCTACTCTAATAATTTCTTTATCAGCGGGTTTCTCTAAAATGTGAATATCAAACTTATCTACTTGCAACAAAGAACGAACTCCCTCAATAATTTGCGCAAAATTAGATTTGTTGGCAATAACACCAACAGATGTGGCTAAGACATTGGCCCGCTTTGCCTGTTTCAGACGAGTAATCAGCTCATTTATATTCATGCTCTCATTGTACTAAAATATGACCTTGCAGTCGCTACGAACCAACGTTTTTTGCTAACATGAAGACAGATGGATAACCAGACAGACCCAACCTCCCAACTAAAAGACGTCACTCTCATTTGCAAAGAATGTGGTGATGGCTTCAATTTCAGCGCCAAAGAGCAAGCATTCTACCTCAAGCAAGGATTCCAACATGTACCCACTCGTTGTATGAAATGCCGTAAAGATATGCGCGAAAAAAGAGATAAAGGCAAAGAGTTTTACCCCATTAAATGTAAGATAACAGGCAAAGTCGGACGCATCCCCATTGAGCCCGACGACCCAAACGACGTTTACTCCGAAGAAGTTTTTGAACAAGAGTTCGCGAAGAATGGGCACGAAATTGACCCCCTCAAAGAGCCAGACAAAACGCATCTATTGGCTGAATTAGAGGCACAAAAAGCAAATCAGTCGGCTGGGGAAGAAAAAACTGCTAACAAAAAAGAGGATTTAGTAAACCAACCGTCAGCTTAATGAAGCCTTAGGCGTTTTTTAGCTCCTCTTTTTTATTTCGTGCTTCCACCACTTTGGTCGCTTCGGTCTTGACTTTCTTACGAAGAGTTCGCAAACAACGAGTGCACAAAACAAGACCGCCAACTTTCTGCAAGTTCGGTTTCATTTTACGTCGGGTTCGTTGTAGGGAACGTGAAAGTCTGTTGCCAAACTTAGTTGTGGTTCCGCATACTGTGCAATGGGCCATACAGAATATGATACTATCAGAAAGATTAGTAATTGTAAACTATGGCGTCACCTTTTTTTCAATGGTTGGAGGTTTACGGCCCCGTAATGACGACGGCCATTCTGGTGTTGCTTGTTTTCGCCGTCACCATTCATGAATGGGCGCACGCCGCCATGGCTAACCGTCTGGGAGATGACACTCCCCGTTTAATGGGCCGACTCACCTTTGACCCCCGCTCTCACATAGACCCTCTCGGCGCCATACTTTTTATGTTTGTCGGCTTCGGTTGGGGCCGACCCGTTTTATTTAATCCTTTACGCTTAGACAAAAGGGTGTATGAACTTTTGATCGCTTTGGCGGGGCCCGCCACAAACCTTATAGCGGCGCTCATTTTTAACGGTCTGTTTTATTTATTGGGTCAGTTTGGTGCTAACCCGCAACTACAAATTTTGCAGTTCTTTCTGTATTTCGGCGCGCAAATGAATATCTGGCTGGCCGCTTTCAACTTAATTCCCATTCCCCCACTTGATGGTTCCAACATTATCTCTTACTTCTTTCCGCAATATAAATCTGTTTTCGCCGGGCAAATTGGCTTAATCATTCTACTGCTTCTGCTTTTCGGGGCGGGCTCCCTACTGTTCAGCATCATTGACCCATTGGTCAAATTTTTTGAACTAATCACCTTTTTCCCCTCTTTATAGCTTGATAAACTCGCATTTATACTTTAATCTCTTAAAAGCTAATTGGCTTCCATAGCTCAGAGGATAGAGCAAAGCTGGGAGCATTTCAGACCACCCACACTAGGTGGTCTTTTTTTGTAATGGATTCTTAAAACAAATATTTAACCGCGTAGAAACCGGCAATTAAGAGAACGAAGAGGGCGATGGACAAAACGTTGAAGTAGCGCTCAATGAAATCAGCCACTTTTTGGCCAAAGATACGCAACAGCCCCGCCACTAAAAAGAACCGGCTGAAACGACCAATGGCGGAAGCCACAAACATAGCGAAGATGTTTATTTTGAATAAACCTGCTGAGATAGTGATTACCTTAAACGGAATTGGAGTAAAGGCAGCGCCGAAAACGGCCAGAAAGGCGTTCTCGTTATACTTCAAACCAATATTGGCTACCGCTTCGTTTAAATCGTAAAAATCAACGATTGGTTGACCGACAGTCTCGTACAGACCGTACCCAATTAAATAGCCGAACAGAGCACCCGTTAACGAGCCGAAAGTTGTCACCAAAGTGTAAAACCACCACTTCTCCGGCTTGGAGACAGTCATGGCGATAAGCAAAACGTCGGGCGGAATAGGAAAGAAAGAGCTCTCCGCGAAAGACAGAGTTAAAAGCGCCCAAACTGCCTTGGGTGTTTTTGACCAATCTAAAGTCCAATCGTACAGCCTTTTTAATAATCCTTGCTTCTTCTTTCTAACGACTACTGCTTCTTCTTTTGACATAACACCAGTATAGGCAAAAGCAGTTTTTTGCCAAACATTGACAGCAAATTACTTATGTAATAAATTTAAAGCGTGATTGATTTAACTAAGACAACTCACCAAACGAAAACCAGAAATAAATGGTTTAAATTGTATTTGCAAAAATTCTTGGTGAGGTGTAAACGGTTTTAGTTAAATATACTTACAAACACGTTAGTTACACCCGCCAAGAGAGCGGGTCTTTTTTTAGGGCAAAGTTGGCAAGCACCACTGGTGCGAAAAGAGATTTTTGCATCAGTGCGCGATGACAACCAAAGGAGTGCGCGATGGGACTGGCAATCAGCATGGATCAGGCAGTCAGAGTCGGTGTTTGGTCAGAAGATAAATTAGCCACTAATGTCGCTTTGGAATTTGTGGGGCGATCAACTAATCCGGCTGTCGTTTTTGAAGAATTTGATGGTATTTTTTACACTTTGGTAGAGAACAATAAAAGAACGAGAGCATTCA